>Ga0209988_10000619_pt1 | contig 22347 bp, 21 predicted proteins | sample N075metaG_FD_183115 | JGI IMG/M metagenome (GOLD analysis project Ga0209988, IMG submission 183115) | Deep subsurface microbial communities from Kermadec Trench to uncover new lineages of life (NeLLi) - N075 metaG (SPAdes) (version 2) | ecosystem: Environmental > Aquatic > Marine > Ocean trench... | reverse complement strand
TGGATTTTATGGTTTCAATTATCTTAGCAGAAAGTTTATCTTTTTTGATTAATAAAATTTCCGTTTTGAATATTAAACCAGTACCATTCGTAAAATAAATCGTATCACTAATTTCAGCTCGCATTACCTTTACAGCATGCTTAAATTCATCACCAACTAATGAGATTGTTTCATCGGAGATGTTTTCCTCAGAGGAATAATATAGTTCTATGTTAGAAAGATGCACCAATGTCAAAAATCCATTGTCCTTCAAATTGTTCATTAACGGCGTATTCAATTCGCATAGAAAAATATGGTAATAGAAGTATTGAAACTCCCGTGCCGTATCCTGTGCTGAACTGATTAAGTGCAAGTGGTTCACCGTTTAATCGTGTATTGCCGGTATCAACAAATAATTCCCAAACAAGACCAACACGGTAAGATAGAAGTGAATTCGGCAGGAGAGGAATCCAATAAAGGTTGAGCCGATAATCATTTAAAATCCAATAATCCATTTCCAGTGAACCAATAAATAAGTCATTACCCTCTTGTTGTTCATCCCAATGCCCTCTTATTCTTTGCCCGAGTCCGAGATAGGAAAAATCGTAGTAAGGAACTTTGCCGTTGGTTATGCGTGTAGCCAACCGCCATTTAAGAACAAGACCATTAAGTATTATTGGTCTGTATTCCCTGTAATCGAAATAAGCAATCCGGTATTTGATATCATTTATACCCATACCCTTTAACTCGAAACTAGCAAATGCAAATAAACCGTTTGAGGCATACTGTCGCAAATCTCTCGTATCGTAGTTATAACTTGCGCCAAGTATTACGGTTCTATCAATTCTCTCATTGGAAGCAGAAATGCCTTCGATATAAAATGGGGTCTCTATATAATCGTAACCCAAAGTAAGTGCAAAACGGTGAAACAATCCAAAACGTTTACCTAAGCTGAATTTGGCAAAATAAAACTTATGTTCAAAATCTTCGCCGGCTAATTCTTCCGCAGTCTCACTCCTGTTATTTACTTCCTGTAAACCAATCTGAAAGTTTGAGAATAAATCGAGGTTACGTGAAAGGTTTGGATTAGAATAGGAAAAGGAAAGCGATGGATCGTACCCTAATGCTAACCTGCCCCTTAATGTTTCATTCCTGCCTCTGAAGTTTGCGATCTTTACAGCAACGCCGTAAGAAATTTTATTCCAGTCTCTATCCTTCAAAGTAAGAAACGGAAGCGGGTAAATATACCAACTCTCTTCAATAGTAATTAGAAGATAATGAATATCGTTTAATTTAAATGGATCTAGTTTAACTACATTAAAAATATTAAGACTGTAAACTCTTTCCCTATTATACTCAGCAAGTTTAGGATTAATGGTATCCCCAAGCGCAACGGTTAATTCTCTTAGTATGATAAAGTCTTTTGTTTGATCGTTACCTTTTATAACTATGGAATCAATAATTACAGAATAATCACCTTTATAAAAAAGTGTATCGCCACCTTCTGCTTTTACTAAGTTTGTTAAGCAAAGTGTTATAAAGATGAAATAAATGATTTTAATCATTCAAATCCGGTATTAGGTAAATCATATGAACGAAGTGAAAAAAATATTAAAATGTATTTAAAGAGATTAAATAAAAACTTAAAGTGAAATTTTTATACGGTAGTAAACACCGTCCTAATCAACCTAACGGTTCTACTGGTTTATCAATGTTTCTTCTTCATAATCAGAAATCGGTACGCAGGAACAAACAAGATTCCTATCGCCGTATGCACTATCAATCCTTCCAACCGCAGGCCAGAATTTCTTTTCTTTTGTAAAAGGAAGAGGGTAAGCTGCTTTCTCTCTTGAATACTTATGATTCCACTCATTTGCTGTTAAAACATTTAAAGTATGCGGTGCATTTTTTAACAGGTTATCTTTAGGATCCTCATCGCCTTCTTCAATTTCTTTAATTTCATTCCTGATAGAAATTAGAGTATCGCAAAATCTATCTATCTCTTCTTTCGATTCACTTTCTGTCGGTTCAACCATCAACGTACCCTGGACAGGAAAAGAAACCGTTGGTGCATGAAATCCATAATCAATTAATCGTTTAGCAATATCTTCAACATCTATTTGAACTGATTGTTTAAACTCTCTCATATCAAAGATTAGTTCATGTGCAACCCTGTCGTTCAAACCGGTGTACAAAACTTTGTAATATTTTTGTAATCTGTTAAGAATATAGTTTGCATTTACAATTGCTGTTTTGGTTGCTTTGGTTAGTCCCTCAGCTCCCATCAGTTTTATGTAAGCATACGAAATTATCAATACACTTGCACTTCCCCATGGTGCAGATGAAACTGAAGCAATACCTCTATCGCCACCGACTTTAACAAAATAATGTGTTGGTAAAAAAGGAGCCAGATGCCCGGCAGCACAGATCGGACCCATTCCCGGTCCCCCGCCGCCATGCGGTATTGCAAATGTCTTATGCAAGTTAAGATGGCAAACATCAGCACCAATTAGAGCAGGATTGGTTAAACCAACCTGTGCATTCATATTAGCACCATCCATATAAACTTGTCCACCGTTCTGGTGAATAATCTCACACATTTCAATTATTTTTTCTTCAAACACACCATGCGTTGATGGATAAGTTACCATGAGCGCAGATAAGTTATCCTTAAACTGCTCTGCTTTGTTTTTAAGATCATAAACGTCGATGTTTCCCTGTTCATCACATTTAATAACCACTACTTTCATTCCTGCCATAACAGCACTTGCGGGATTCGTTCCATGTGCTGAAGATGGAATTAAAACGACGTTCCTATCTTTTTCGCCTTTACTATAATGATACTTTCTAATAACCATTAACCCTGTGAACTCACCCTGTGCACCCGAATTCGGTTGAAGTGATACTGCAGGTAAACCGGTTATTTCAGCAAGGTCAAATTCTAGTTCATTTATTATCTGTAGATAACCTTTCGTTTGATCGGCCGGTGCAAATGGATGAATATCAGAAAACTGAGTCCAGGATATCCCAAGCATTTCGGAGGTGCCGTTTAGTTTCATTGTGCATGAACCAAGTGGTGTCATCGAATGAGCTAAAGACAAATCCCTGTTTTCCAGTTTTTTTAAAAATCTTAACATTTCTGTTTCTGATTGATAACTGTTAAATGTTTCGTGAGTAAGAAAATCACTTGTTCGCGACAGAAAATCAGGATATTCTGTCTCTGCCTTTTTCAATAAGTTTTGAAGATGATCATTAGGAAATTTATTATTCGATACAACAGCAAAAAGTTCAATCAACTCTTTTAGATCTTCTTCTTCAGTAGTTTCGTTAATGGATATTCCGATTCTGTTGTTTCCGATATATCTTAAATTGATCTCTCTTTTTACCGCCTCTATTTTTATTGCATCAATTCGTTCGTTTGTATCTTCAATTAATAATGTATCGAAGAAGTTTTTGTTAAGTTGTTTATAACCGAATTTTTTAACTGAAGCATCTAACATCCGGGTAAACATTCTTATACGATTAGCAATATCTTTTAATCCATCTGGACCATGATAAACGGCATACATTCCCGCGATTATTGCAAGCAGCGCCTGTGCGGTACAAATATTACTTGTAGCTTTTTCTCTTCTAATATGCTGCTCTCTTGTTTGAAGAGCCATACGATATGCCTGATTCCCTTCGGTATCAACTGAGATACCGATAATTCGTCCCGGAATATTTCTTCTGTAAATTTCTTTGGTTGCAAAATATGCTGCATGCGGACCGCCGAAACCCATAGGGACACCGAGCCTTTGCGAAGACCCAACAACTACATCTGCACCAAACTCTCCCGGAGGGTTAAGTAAAGTAAGACTTAGCAAATCTGCTGCAACAACATTAAATATTTTTTTCTCCCCGGCATCCTTAAAAAACTCAGAATAATCTCTAATCTCACCATTGCCTGCAGGATACTGAACAAGAACACCAAATATATCATCGGTCAGTTTTTCAGTTTTAAAATCACCAATTTTTACTTCAATTCCCTGCGAAGTTGCTCTGGATTTAAGTACCTCAATTGTTTGCGGATAACATTCTTCCGAAACAAAAAATACATTCGCTTGCTTTTTATCTTTGGGGCGTAACGAGTGAAACATTAGCATTGCTTCGGCAGCGGCAGTACCTTCATCTAAAAGCGAAGCATTGGCAATATCCATTGCCGTAAGATCCGAAACTACTGTTTGAAAAATAAGTAATGCTTCCAACCTCCCTTGTGCAATTTCTGCCTGATAAGGAGTGTATTGAGTATACCATCCGGGATTTTCCAAAATATTTCTTTGTATAACCGAAGGTAAAATTACAGGATGATATCCCATTCCTATGTAAGATTTAAAAACCTTGTTTTTGGATGCGATCTTTTGAAGATTTTTTATAAAGGAATATTCGGTTACCGCAGGTTCCAAACCAAGATTTTTATTGAGTCGGATATTGGCAGGAATAGTTTCATCAATTAATTCATCTACAGAATTTACACCACAGGTTTTTGCCATCTCTTCCAACTGATGATTGCGCGGACCAATATGGCGGTTTACAAATTTATCGGGATGCTCAAAATTTCTCATACATATTTCTCGTAAGCTCGGTTTAATAACAAGTAAAATTTAATAAAAAAAACATATTCAATTTTAAAATATAAATTTAGTCAATTATCAGAAATGAAGTTAAATAAAGATGAAGAAATTGGTGGAAATATTTTTCCTGTTATATTTCAGTAAATCAATCCGAGGTTATGATTTTTTTAAGTACGATCCGGGCTGCGTTTTGCTCGGCGGTTTTTTTACTCATTCCTTTACCCATGCCCATCTCATCTTTACCAACAGAAACCCGAACTGTAAAAATACGTTCATGCTGCGGTCCTTCTTCTTTTATTACTTCGTACAATGGAGGGGCTGTTTTATTTGCCTGAGTGTATTCAAGAAGCTGACTTTTATAATTTTCGTCGATGAGATAGTCATCGTCTTTTATATTCGGTTTGATCAAAATTTTAAAAATAAATTTACGACATTCTTTAATCCCACGGTCAAGGAATATTGCCCCGATCAGTGCTTCAAGCGTATCTGCCAGAACTGTTTTGGAGTTGTTTACAAAAGTACGGGAAAGATTATCGCCTATAAAAATGAAATCGGCAATACCTAATTTTTCGGCTGCATTACCCAGAGAATTTCTGTTTACAAATTTTGCTCTTATTTTAGTAAGAAACCCTTCATCTTCTTCAGGAAAATTTTCGAACAAAAATTGAGCAACAACTAAACTTAAAACGGAATCGCCAAGAAATTCGAGCCGTTCGTTCGATACTCTTTTAAGTTCATTTGATTCTAAGAAAGAACGGTGAGTGAGTGCCTGAATGTAACGCGATTTGTTCTCGAGGAATACGCCTAATAATTTTTCTAGCTCTTTTAATTTTTCAGCGTTTAATCCTAAATCTTCCGATGAATTATCTTTGCTTAGCCGTCTCCGTGATGAAGAATTTCGGAACCAGGAAAAGAAAAAACTCAAGATCAATCCTCAACTTTTTTAAAAACAATAGAAGTGTTGTGCCCGCCAAAGCCAAATGCATTACTTATAGCTACTCGTATTTTTTTATCGGTTGGTTTGAGCGGACTATAATTGAGATCACATTCAGGGTCTGGGTTTGTAAGATTAATCGTAGGGGGGATTTTATTATTTTTTAATGCTAATACAGTCGCAACAGATTCCACTGCTCCTGCACCTCCTAAAAGATGACCTGTCATGGATTTAGTAGAACTAACAACCAAATCATATGCGTGACTATTAAAAACAGTTTTAATCGCTTTGGTTTCGTTAATATCGTTATATGGTGTTGATGTTCCATGCGCATTAATATAATCAACATCCTCGGGTTTAAGTTCTGCATCGCGGATAGCTTCTTTCATCGACCTTGCAGCTCCTTCACCATCGGGTGCCGGTACAGTAATGTGATATGCATCGCCTGTTAAACCAATTCCGGCAATTTCTGCATAAATGGTTGCTCCCCGTGCTTTAGCAAGTTCATACTCTTCCAACACAAGTGAAGCCGATCCTTCACCTAAAACAAAACCATTTCTATCAGCATCAAATGGTCTCGATGCCTCTTTAAATCTATCGTTCCAGGTTGATAGTGCTCTCATAGAATTAAAACCACCGACTGACATTTCCTGAATAGCAGATTCGGAACCACCCGAAATCATTAAATCGGCACTACCTCTCTGCACTAAAATAAAAGCATCTGCAATAGCATGGGAAGAAGTTGCACAAGCGGAAGTTGTTGCATAGTTAGGTCCTTTTAATCCAAACTTAATTGAAATTTGCCCGGCAGCCATATCCGAGATCATCATTGTAATAAAAAAAGGACTGATTTTTTTTGGAGTGCCTGATTTGAAGTAAGCAAAATGCTGATCTATTAAAGTTTTAATACCACCGATACCACTTCCGAACACAACTCCAAAGCGCTCAAGGTCAACTTTTTCTAAGTTTAACCCTGAATCTTCTATTGCCAACGTAGTCGAACCTATGGCGAACTGGGTATACTCGTCCATCCGTTTAGCAGCTTTTTTATCAAGGTATTTTAAAGGATCAAAGTTCTTTACTTCTGCGGCAAATTTTGTATCAAATTTGGAGGTATCAAATTTAGTAATGAGTTCAACCCCATTTCTGCCTTCCATTAAACCTTGCCAGAATTCCTGGAGTCCAATACCGATAGGAGTAACTACACCCATACCGGTAATAACAACTCTCCGTTTATTCATAATAAAAGGATTTTTTTGTGATCTTATCCTTCGCCTACTTTTTCATTTAGATATTTAACTGCATCACCAACAGTACCGATTTTTTCAGCATCCTCATCAGGAATAGAAATTTGGAAAGCGCTTTCAAATCCCATAACCAATTCTACTATATCCAATGAATCGGCACCCAAATCATTTGTGAAAGAAGCTTCTGGTGTTATTTGAGATTCTTCAACACCGAGTTTATCGATTATAATCTCTTTTACTTTTGCTTCTGTGTTCATATTTGTTCCTCTTTGTTGTTGTTATTAATGAAATATATTAATTGATATTTTAATTTTGTTAAATTTAATAAAAATGCTAGTTAATAGACAAATTTACATTGTCATTCCGCCGTCAACCGCAATGACCTGTCCTGTTATATAATCTGCATCCTCGCTGCATAAAAAACTAACTACTCTTGAAATATCTTCAGGATTTCCTAACCGTGTGAGAGGAATATTCTTTGCCAATTCTGCTCTTTGTTCATCGGTTAGTTTCTCAGTCATAGCAGTTTGAATAAATCCAGGTGCTACTGCATTCACGTTTATGTTACGTGAAGCTAATTCTCTTGCCATTGATTTAGTAAACCCGATTACGCCGGCTTTAGAAGCTGAATAGTTTGATTGTCCGGCATTGCCAATTAGTCCTACTACTGAAGCAATGTTTACAATTTTGCCATAACGTTGTTTAATCATTGGGCGAATTACCGCCTTTGTATAATTAAATACACTTTTAAGGTTGATTGCAATTACATCATCAAATTCTTTTTCACTCATTCGGAGCAGAAGATTATCGCGTGTAATTCCTGCATTGTTTACAAGAATATCTATTCCGCCCATTTTATTTACAGCTTCATCAACAGTTGCCTGTGCATCTTCAAATGAAGAAGCATCGGCTTTAAATGCAAAAATTTCCGCGTTAGTATTTTTTATTTCAGATTTTATTTCTTTCGCACATTCTTCAGGTCCGTTTTCAAAAGCAATATCCGAAAGAAGAATTTTCGAGCAATTCTGTTCGGCAAGATATTTAACTATAGCTCTGCCAATTCCTCTGGAACCGCCCGTAACAATTGCTTTTTTATTTTCCGGCATTTTCTTTTTCTCCTATTTTAATTTCCTCTAAATATTCCCCCGCATATCGTTCTAATTCGTTATAACTATCTTTGCCTAAAAAGTGAAGTAATTCTTCTTTGCAAGCTTCAAAAATTGTTGTTTCTGCAGTTGCATTAATGTTACAGGTTTTAAGCCGATCAATATGTTCATCATCTATTGTAAGTGCGCCTTCATAAATGGTTAGAGGGAATAATATACAATACAATGGTTTATATTTCCATTTATGCACACCTTCTAAATTAGCCAATCTTTGCAAGGCACACAATTCGTTTTTATCTAAAAATGTACACTTCCCATCTATTACTTCTGTACCAACTGCAACGCCCGATTCAAAATCTTCATCCTCCTCCGGCTCTTCGAACCATTTATTAATTTCCTTACACTGTGTTTCATCAAATAACGGTATTATTTTATCTTTTAATTCAAGAATAGTATCATGCTCTTTTAAATCTGTGTAAACACCATAATGGCAGCATTCACCGCTGCATTTGCAGCTAAATTTAAAAGTAAAAATTTTAGGGTCAATGTACAGCCCGTTTATCTTTTTAGTAAAATTTTTAGTAAAGTCTTCTTCAGCTTCAGCCATTAAAGGTATTTCTCCACATCCGCATATTTATCAATTGAAACACAACTTACATCGGGATTGATTCTTTTAAGAAGAGCGGTAAGAACTTTTCCCGGTCCTATTTCGTAAAACTCATCATAACCGTCTGCTATCATGTTATTTATTGTTTCTTCCCATCTTACAGGAGAAGTAACCTGTTCGTATAAAAGATTTTTTATTTCATCCTTAGAACTTACAGGTTTAGCGGTTACATTTGCATAAACAGGAAATCTTGAATGATAAAAATGTGTTTCATCCAAAGCAGTTATTAATTTATTTTTTGCCGAAGACATTAAGGGCGAATGAAATGCACCGCTTACAACAAGTTCTTTAACTAATTTAGCACCACCTGTCTTACATAATTCCATTGCTTTGTGCACACCATCTACCGAACCAGAAATTACAACCTGACCGGGAGAATTAAAATTCGCACAGTTAACAATTCCTTCTGACTCTGCTTCTTTACAAAGTTTATCAACTTTATCAGTATCCATTCCAATAATTGCAGCCATAGTCCCGGGATTATCTATTCCTGCCTGCTGCATTGCCTGTCCGCGTATCCTAACGAGTTTAATAGCATCATAAAACTGTATTGCACCCAATGCAACAAGCGCAGAATATTCGCCAAGTGAATGCCCCGCTGCGCCTGCAGGAAAAATAGTTCGCATAATACTTGCCAGCACAACGCTATGTAAAAAGATTGCCGGTTGAGTATACCCGGTTTGTTTTAATTCATCAATTGGTCCGTTAAACATAATATAGGAAAGATTGACACCAAGAGCATCGTTTGCAGTTAGTATCATTTCTTTAGCTTCAACAGAATTATCAAAGAGGTCTGATGCCATACCTACATATTGAGAACCCTGCCCGGGAAATAAAAATGCTTTTTTACTCATTCTTGTTTATATAATTCATTTAATCAAATTGCCCAAACTATATAAGAAGATCCCCATGTATAACCTGCACCAAAAGCCGATAGAATTAATTTATCACCTTTTTTAATTCTACCATCTCTGTAATACTCTACTAAACAAAGGGGAATGGTTGCGGCGGTAGTATTTCCGTATTTTTCAATATTCATCATAACTTTATCCTTGCTTAAACCCATCCGCTCGCCGGTAGCATCTATTATCCTTTTATTCGCCTGATGAGGTACAAGAAAAGCAATGTCATCAGAAGTAAGATTATTTTTCTGCATTAACTCATACGAAACATCCGCCATTCCAACGACGGCAACTTTAAATACTGCTTTGCCATTCTGAAAGAGGTAATGCATTTTTTTATCAATGGTTTCGTGTGTAGATGGATTTAAACTTCCGCCGCCGGACATATAGAGTTTATCTTTACCTTCACCATCAATTCTTAGAGTTGAATTCTGCAAACCCAAATTCATGTCTTCCGATGGTTCTAAAAGAACAGCAGCAGCACCGTCTCCAAAAAGAATACAGCTATTGCGGTCAGAATAATCAAGAATCGAGCTCATTTTATCTGCACCAATAACCAGGACTTTTTTGTATTGTCCGCTTTCAATAAAAGCACAGCCGGTTTGATAAGCGAATAAGAATCCCGAACAAGCCGCAGAGAGATCGAATCCCCACGAGTTGTTAGCACCAATTCTTTCCTGAACAAGGCAGGCAGTTGCAGGAAACAACATATCGGGCGTTACTGTAGCAACTATTATTACATCAATTTCTGCTGGATTTACATTGTGCTGTTGTAAAAGATCTTCAGTTGCTTTAGTAGCAAGTTCGCTGGTTGCACCGTTTTCTAAAATTCTTCTTTCCAATATTCCTGTACGCGTTGTAATCCATTCTTCTGTTGTATCCAAAGTACTTTCAAAGTATGCATTATCTAAAACTTTATCTGGGACATACATTCCCATTGCTGTTATAATTGCGCTATATTTTCTTTCCTTCAATGTTTTTTCCAATCAAATTTTTCTTGTTTATGAAATTTGTCCAAATGACTCTTCAATTTTTCTAATTAGGTTCTTATCGTACATTTCCTTTGCACGCAGTACCATATTTTTTATTGCTAATGGTGTGCTCGAACCGTGACCAATAATACTGATACCATTTAAACCCAGCAATGGTAATCCGCCATGCAATTCATAGTTTGCATTTTTCAACGCCTCTCCTAAAGGAGTTCGGGAAATGCCTGCTTTAACTTTATTCATCAAGCTCTTGCTTGCGTAATCTTTAACTCTTGCGCGCAGAAACGGAATGATACTTTCTGCAAATTTCAAAAGTATGTTGCCAATAAATCCGTCACAAACAACGAGGTCAACCGTTCCCTTAAAAATGTCCTTTCCTTCCACGTAGCCAACATAGTTAATGTCCGATTCACTCAATAATTTACTCGTCTCAGTTATTAGCGGATATCCTTTCCCTTCCTCTTCACCAACATTTAATAAACCAATTTTAGGATTTTTTATACCATAAATTTCTTCAATAAAAACTGAGCTTAAAATTGCATAGCCAAGAAGATGCTGAGCTTTGGAATCAACAAAGGCACCTACATCTGCAATAAAAGTAAAACCATTTTTTTCATTAGGAAAAGGTGCTGTGAGAGTTGGTCTTGCAACGCCTTTAATTCTGCCAATATTAAAAATTGAACTAACAGACATTGCACCTGTATTTCCGGCGCTCACAAATCCATCTGCCTTATTATCTCGTACCAATTGCGCACCAACAACAATAGATGAATTTGGTTTTTTCTTTAGAGAGCTTGTAGGGCTATCGCTCATCTCGATTAGTTCATCTGTGTGAACAATCATATCATCGCTAACAGAAAGATTATGAGTAGCAGCGACTTTTATTATCTCCTCTCTTCTACCCACCAGTAGCAAATCGAAATCTTTTTTTTGCTCGTACGCCTGCATTGCACCCAGCACCGCATTCGTCGGAGCAAAATCTCCACCCATAGCATCAACAGCTATTCTGCAATGCATTTCGGAATTCCTGGATTCGTCCATTTAATTAAGTTGTAATTTATCCTTTAGGAATGAACATAGAGCGCTCGTTATAATATCCGCAGGACGGGCAAGCGCGATGTGTTAACTTTAACTCTCCGCAGTTTGAGCAAGTACCCATAGCAGGAGCCGTTGCTTTGTAATGAGTTCTTCTTTTATCTCTTCTGCTCTTTGATATTTTTCGTTTTGGATGTGCCATTTTGTAAGAACTATTCCTTTAGTTTTTGTTTAATTTATGTTTCAATTCCGATAATACTTTCCACCGGTCATCAATTTCATCATCATTGCAGTCACATTGTTTTTCATTTAAATCTGCACCACACTTAGCACATAATCCTTTGCAATCTTCTTTACAAAGTATTTTCATCGGGGTAGAAAGGATCATATAATCCCGAACATCTTTTGAAATATCAATCATATGCGTATCAGGTGAAAGATAAGTAATATTTATTTCTTCCTCTGCTCCCTCAATTGATCTAAGTAAATATATCATCTTATACTTACTTTTAACTGTTTGTTTAAACGCTGTGCCGCATCTATCACAAATGAAGTTTGCACCAGCAGTTGTTGATGCTTCTAAAATTATCTGATCATCAAATTTATTAAGAACAACATTCGTATTATATTTACCGAACAACGGTTCAGTTAAATCTATCTTTTCAATATCAGCTTCAAAATCATAATCATACATACCGTTTTCAAGACCGGAAATCTTAATTCTCATAATTTTGTGCTAAGTTTTGATAAAAATGACCACAAATATATTGATACTTTTATTGACAATCAAACATATTCATATCAGGAAGAACTGACTTAACTCTTTGTTTTACAAGCATTTAACTAGTGTCATAATAATTTGAACAAAACATTAATTTTATTCTCACATTATAACAGTGTTATTTCTTAAAGATAACTATTATCTTTTTGAACTTAATTTCAGAAAGTTTTATAAAAGATGATTAATGCTCTTAGTTGAAAATTTAGTAAAAGAGTTTCAAAATACTACTGCCGTAGATAATATTTCCTTTAAAGTTGAGCCCGGTAAAATTTTTGGATTGTTAGGTCCTAACGGTGCAGGTAAAACTACAACCCTAAGAACCGTACTGAATATTATCAAACCAACTTCTGGCAAAGTTCTTTTTAATGATCAACCGATAACTGCAGAATTTTTAAACAGCATCGGTTATCTTCCGGAAGAAAGAGGATTGTATAGAAAAAGTAAAGTAATAGATGTAATCCTTTACTTTGCCGAACTCAAAAATATGAGCAGAACCGAAGCGGTAAAACAAGCAGATAACTGGTTAAAGAGATTAGATATTTTTCATTATCGTAACAAAAAAATTGACGAACTATCTAAAGGAAACCAGCAAAAGATACAGTTTATCATGTCAGTAATTCATAACCCGAAACTTTTAATCTTTGATGAACCGTTTACAGGATTCGATCCGATCAATCAGCAGGAAATTAGAGAACTGATATTTTCTTTTTTATCTGAAGGTAAAATAATTATTCTTTCTACTCATCAAATGGAAACCGCAGAAAAATTATGTACTGATATTTTTCTCTTAAATAATGGTAAGGAAGTTACAAGCGGAAAATTATCGGACATAAAAAAAGAATTTGGCGGAAACCATGTGGAAATTAAATTCAAAGGCGATGCATCCTTTCTCTCTTCTATGGCTGAAGTGATTACTGTAGATAGATATAATAATTATGCCGAGGTTCATTTAAAAGATGTTGTTCAACCATCAGACTTTCTAAAAATGATAATCGATAAAATTGATATTACTCATTTCTCAGTAATAGAGCCTACACTTAACAGAATTTTTATTGATTTAATTAAACAGGATTAAATTTCTTATCAGATGAGCAAAATATTAACAATAGCCAGGTGGGAATTTCTTGAAAAAGTAAAAACTAAATCGTTCATTATATCATTGGTAATTACGCCGTTAATAATAATAATGTTTTCCATACTTCCCACTTTACTAACACAAAAAGAAGACCTGCGAACAAAACTAATCGGTGTGGTAGATACATCGGGAATTTATTTTTATAAGTTAGTTGATGAGTTAGAACAATATAAATTAGATAACTTTCAGCCGAATTATATTTTGTTAAATCTAGCCGATGATAAAAAATCACTTAAACAATTAAAAATCGAAGCTGATAAAGATGTAACGGATAGTAAGATTGAAGGTTTTTTATTTATTTTGAACGGTGGAACCGACTCGCTTAGAGTAGAATACAGAAGCGAAAAATTAGGAGGCTTTAGAGATGTTAGAAATTTCGAAGAAAAAATCAATAAGATACGAATTCAAAACGAGTTGAATGCGAGAGGAATTGATCCATCAATCGCTGAATTTGTTCAAAGCGGTGTTGATATTGAACAGATAAAAATTGAAAAAAGCGGTAAGGAAGGAAAGCAGAATTTTTTAGTTGTTTTCTTTTCAGCTTTTATTTTCATAATGTTATTAATGATGATGGTTATTTATTCAGGGCAGTTGCTTGTTAGAAGTTTGATTGAGGAAAAATCGAACCGTCTGATTGAAATATTGATTTCAAGTTGTACATCGGAACAACTGCTTGCAGGAAAAATTTTAGGACTAAGTGCTCTCGGTTTAACACAAATTGTTATCTGGTCTTTAATCGGTATAACACTCGTTGGCGGAGCAGTCATTCCACCTGCAGCATTTGACAATATATTAATTATGCTCGTTTATTTTATAACAGGATTTATTTTTTATACAACAATTTTTGTTGGTATTGGCTCTATAGTTACCACCGAACAGGAAGCACAGCAGATGACCACGTACATAAGTTTAATTTTAATCCTGCCTGTTGTAGTTGCAATGCCTGCCATTCAAAATCCTGAATCTCTGATGGTTAAGGTGATGTCATATATTCCTTTAACAATTCCATCAATAATGCTTCTTCGTTTTAAAATTGCTCCTGTTCCTTTAATAGATATTATCATCACACTTTCTATAATGTTTGTTTCTACAATTGTTACATTAAAAATTGCTGCTAAAATTTTCAGGATAGGAATTTTATCTTACGGTAAAAAACCTACAATTAAAGAATTGATTCAGTGGTCAAAAGAAGAATAAAACCGCAGGCACATAAAATAAAATATAATTGAATTTTATTCATCTGTTTTAATATTTTATGTAGTGTTTCCATAATCATTTATAATTTTTTGTTGGAATTACTTTTTTAAAATGTTTATTTTCATTTCGGCGCTTGCCGCAATAATACCAATGTCTGCTTACCTTGTATTCATTTGGTGGCTCGATAAATATGACAGAGAACCGTTTAAGCTGGTTCTTCAAAATTATTTGTGGGGAGCAATTGGAGCAATTATCTTTGCTGTACTTGGTTCAATTATATTCTCAACAATTCTTTCAGAGTTTATTTCAAGTAAAGACGAATTAAATTATCTCGGGACTATAGTTGTTGCTCCCGTGGTAGAAGAGATAACTAAAGGAATTTTTCTTCTCATTACAATTACCAATAAAAAATTTGATAATATAACTGACGGAATAGTTTACGGTGGTGCAATCGGTTTGGGTTTCGGGATGACTGAAAACTTTCTTTATTTTATTTCCTACGGTGTAACAATGTCCGATTGGATTGCAATTGTAATTATAAGAACTTTATTCTCTGCTGTGATGCACTGCGTAACAACTGCTACTTTCGGTGCATTCCTAGGCTATGCAAAATTTAAAGGAACATCATACAAATTATTTCTTCCGATTACGGGATTAATCATTGCGATACTAATTCACTTTTCATGGAACGTTATGGTAAGCTATCAATCAACAGCCATTCTCGGATTTATATTTCTTGGAGTCACAATCATTATTTTCATCGCAATATTTTCAGCATCGGTAATGAACGAAAAGAAAATTATAATTGATGAACTTATCCCTGAAGCTGCACTTGGTATAATTCCGAAAGAACACTTAATAATATTATGCTCAACAAACAGAAATAATCGTGGCTGGGTTGATGAAAATATCCGAAAACCATATATAAAAGCTGCAACAACTTTAGCATTCAGAAAAAAGCAGATGAAAAGTTCTAAAGGACACAGTAAAGAATTTTATGAGAGTGAAGTAAATAAATACAGGGAGTTTATTAAAAACCTTTTCGCATCCTCAGGGGCTATAAATGCATAAAAAGAAAAACTGTATTTATGTTTTAAGTCTTCATCCAGTTTTCAATACCGAGGCAGCACCGCAGTTTGAAAACTTATCACTTCGGGATTCAATTTTACTTTACAGCCATCTGCTTGCAAACTTTATTGAAATATTTGGTGATATTGATTTGGGTTTTGAATTAGTTTTCTGTCTTAATGAAAAAGATGAGAATTATATTCCAAAGATTTTTTTTCCTGATGACTCAATATTATTTTTTAATACTTCAGAAAATATAAATTCAAAATTGGAACAACTTGAACAGAATTATTTTTCTATTTTTGAAAATAACATTCTTATAAGAGCAGATGTGATTGGCGTATCTGAGAAAACTATACAAAAAATATTTAATTTGCTCGCAATAGAAGATGATGTTTTGGTGATAGGGAAAAGCATAAATAAAAAAGTTGTGTTATTAGGATTCAACAATCCCGAAATAAATTTATTAGATGAAATGTTTTCCGCTGCTCTTGATTATGATACATTTTTATTAGAAGCAGGTAAAAGTGATATGTTTCTCAACACCCTCAATGGATTTCAACTGATTGAAAATTTTAGTGATTTTAAAAATCTGTACATTGAGCTTTCTAAAAAAGAAAGTCTTTCTTATTGCAGCCAGCAAATACATGAACGGTTCACAAATTTATTTGTAGAATACAAGGATTTACTAAATGAGTAAAGTTGGAATTTTTGGCGGTACCTTCGATCCAATTCATCATGGGCACTTGATAACAGCACAATCTGTGAGAGAAATACGTGATCTCGATAAAATTATTTTCATCCCTTCTTTTATTTCACCACATAAAGCTGATGTAAATTCGGCAAGCCCTGAACATAGAATGAATATGTTAAAGCTGGCAGTAGAGGGAGTTGACTTTTTTGAAGTATCGGATTATGAAATTAAAAAAGAAGGAATATCTTACACCATTGAAACTTTAAAGGAGTTCAAAAAAAAATATGATGAGCTGGAATTTATAATTGGTTACGATAATATCTTTAAATTTCATACCTGGAAAGAACCTGACAAGATTATGAAGCTAACAAAAGTATTAGTATTAAAGCGAAAATCATCTAAGCCGCATCCATTTGATGATAAATATGTAGAGCAAGCCACCTTCGTTGAAACAAGGGGAATTGAAATAAGCGCAACCGATATAAGAGAAAAAGTAACGCAAGGTATGCCTATTCATTATCTTGTGCCCGAAAAAGTAAAGGAATATATTTACGGTTTTAATTTATACAAATAGCAAAATGAAACGAGCATATAAGAAATCATTTGCACACATAAGTATGAGTGAATGGTTGTGTGGATGCATGAGGAATGGTTCAAAAAGATTAAAAAATATCCAGACATTCATTACATACAATCATTCAGGCATACATTCATACTTTGCATAGCGAGGATTAGAAATATAAATATATGAAAATACTTGTAACTGGCGGAGCGGGTTTTATCGCCTCACACATTGTTGATAAATATATTGAGGAAGGATATGAAGTTGTAATTCTTGATGACCTCTCAACTGGTTTTGAAAAGAACATCAATCCAAAAGCAAAATTTGTTAAGCTTAATATTCAGGATGAAAAAGTTTCCGAACTGTTTGAAGAGGAAAAGTTTAATGTAGTTAATCATCACGCTGCGCAGATGGATGTACGAAGATCTGTCGTTGATCCTGCATTTGATGCGAACACAAATATTTTAGGTACAATTAATCTTCTGCAAAACTCTGTAAAGCATGGTGTTAATAAATTTATGTTTGCATCTACTGGCGGTGCAGTTTACGGCGAACAGGAATACTTCCCTGCTGATGAAAATCATCCAACCAATCCTGTTTCACCTTACGGAATATCAAAGTTAAGCGTTGAGAAATATCTTTACTTTTACTTTAACGAACATAAATTGAACTACACAATTCTACGTTATGCAAATATTTACGGACCGCGGCAAAATCCATTTGGTGAAGCGGGTGTGGCTGCGATTTTCAGCACCAATCTTTTAAAGGGCGATCAACCTATCATTAACGGTACAGGTGAACAGACAAGAGATTATGTTTTTGTAAAAGATGTTGTAAAAGCAAATCTTCTAACTCTATCAGATGATGAAAGTGATATTTATAATGTTGGGACAGGAATTGAGACAAACGTTAACGAACTTTATAATATGCTTAATGATATCGCAGGAAATGGTCAGGAAGAAAAGCATGGTCCAGCAGCAGCAGGCGAACAAATGAGAAGTGTTATAACTTCAGAAAAATTATTTGAGAAGTTTAACTGGAAACCATCAACAAAATTAATTGATGGTTTAAAGGAAACGGTTGAATTTTTTAAGAAAACCATTTAACTAAATAATAATTAATGCAGAACGATCTGATAAATAAATTACTTAAGAACGAAAGAAGAGCAGTTGCACGTTCTATTTCAATAGTCGAATCAAGTAATTCCGCATCAACCGAACTACTAAAAAATATCTTTCCAAATATTGGTAATGCATATAGGATAGGTATAACCGGTCCGCCAGGATCCGGTAAAAGTACAATTACAAATCAGCTTACAAAATATTACAGGAAGCAAAATAAAAAAGTCGGGATAATCGCTGTTGATCCGACAAGCCCTTTTACAGGCGGTGCACTTTTAGGCGATCGTGTTCGTATGTCCGAGATCGGGCAGGATGAAGGTGTATTTATAAGAAGCATGGCAACACGTGGCAACATGGGCGGTTTGAGTAAAAGAGCTGTTGATGCTGCCGATATATTGGATGCCGCAGGTTACGACTTGATAATTTTTGAAACAGTTGGTGTCGGACAATCGGAACTTGATATTGCTGAAGCGGCTGACACAACTGTTGTAGTGCTGGTTCCTGAATCGGGTGATGCAGTACAAGCTATGAAAGCCGGATTAATGGAAATAGCAGATCTGTTTGTAATGAACAAAAGCGACCGTCCCGGATCTCAGCAGGCAGTTGCTTCTCTGCAAACAATTTTGATGATGAGAGATCACGATGAAAAAAGTTGGATGATAAATATTATCAGAACCATTGCAGTGCAAAATAAAGGTATAGATGAAATTGCAAATGAAATTGAGAGACACAAAGAATATCTTATTTCAAATAACCTGCATTTAAAAAAACGGGAGCAGAGAACAAAAATCAGGATAAAAAATATAGTGGAAGATAAAATAAGAGAAGAATTGTGGAGTGAAAGTGGTGAAATTTCATTAAATTCATCTTTAGAGAAAATTGTTCTCGGTAAATTATCACCATATCACATTGCAGAAAAAATAATAGAAGAATTTAAAATGAAACGAGCATGAAAAAACCATTTACAGAAAAGAATTTACAATTATTTTAATCGAATGGTTGCATGAGAAAAAGTATCCAGGCATTTTATCATGCAGTCAAACATCCATGCATTCATGCTTAACCACAGCAAAAGCTATAGAAAGAAACAGAGAAATAACTATCAGGAATAATTATGACATTTAACGATCAGCCATTTCTTGCTGAATTAACTGAAGACCAAATTTTTATTAAAAATACAATCCGTGAGTTTGCCGAAAATAAAATTAAACCGGTTATAATGGAATATGATGAAGCTCAAAAATTTCCGATGGATCTGCTAAAGGAATTAGGTGATTTAGGGTTTTTAGGTATTCTTTTCCCGGAAGAATATGGTGGCGCAGGATTAGGTTATGTGGAATTTGAAATTATCATTGAAGAGCTTGCACGAATTGATCCTTCCATCGCACTTTCAGTTGCAGCTCATAACGGACTTTGCACAAACCATATATTTCGTTTTGCAAATGAAGAGCTAAAGAAAAAATATGTGCCCGATCTTGCATCAGGTAAAAAGATTGGCGCTTGGGCACTTACCGAACCATCATCCGGAAGTGATGCTGCAGCTTTAAAAACTGTTGCTGAAATGGACGGTGACTATTACATACTTAATGGATCAAAGAATTTTATTACTCATGGTACGTATGGAGATACCACTGTTGTAATGGCTATTACAAATAAAGATGATGGCAAAAAAGGTATAAGCGCCTTTATAGTAGAACAAGGAACACCCGGATTTATTGCGGGAAAAAAAGAGAATAAACTTGGTATGCGTTCCTGCGAAACATCACAAATTATTTTTGAGAACTGTAAAGTACCTGTAGAAAATCTAATCGGTGATGAAGGAATGGGATTTGTTCAGGCATTGCAGATACTTGAAGGCGGAAGAATTTCCATTGCTTCATTGAGTGTAGGTTTGGCTCAGGGCTGTTTGGATGAATCAATTAAATATTCCAAAGAGAGAGAGCAATTTGGAAAACCGCTTAGTGCTTTTCAGGCAACTCAGTTTAAACTTGCTAATATGAAAACCGATATTGATGCAGCAAGAATGCTAACGTTACGCGCTGCTTATATGAAGGACAAAGGAATACCAAACAGAAAGGAAGCTGCAATTGCAAAATTATTTGCAAGCGAAATTGCTGAGAAAGCAGCAAGCGAAGCTGTGCAGATTCATGGTGGTTACGGATTTATTAAAGATTATCCAGTTGAAAAATTTTACCGTGATGTGAAATTGTTAACTATCGGGGAAGGTACCTCGGAAATACAAAGGATTGTTATTGCGCGGGATTTGCTGAAGGATTAGGTGTTTAATTGTCATTCTGAATGGAGCGCAGCGGAATGAAGAATCTCCACAATTACAAAGTTGAGACTCTTCACTGCGTTCAGAGTGACAAACAGCGGTCATTCTGAATGAGCGTTGTGACTGAAGAATCTCAAGAGAAACATTTTATGTCAATTTAATATGAAAAAAATCGGAACAAAAATAAAAGATTCACCTGGATATCTTAAGAGGGAAGACTTTCAAAAAAATATTCTACGTAAACTAAATGCGGTAAAGGAACAGGTAAAACTCGGAGGTGGTGAAAAAGCTATCAAACGTCATAAAGCAAAAGGAAAATTAACCGCTCGCGAAAGAATTGATCTCTTGCTTGATGATCGAAAAGAATTTATTGAACTCAGCACCTTTGCGGCGTATGAAATGTACGAAGAGTTTGGCGGCGCACCATCAGCAGGAACTGTTTACGGCATTGGGAGAATAAACGGAAACTACTACCTTGTTGTTGCAAACGATGCAACCGTAAAAGCAGGTGCATGGTTTCCGCTCACAGCAAAGAAAAATCTCCGCGCCCAGGAAATTTCTATGGAAAATCATCTCCCAATAATTTATCTCGTTGATAGCGCTGGTGTTTTCCTTCCGTTACAGGATGAAATTTTTCCAGACAAAGAACACTTCGGAAGAGTCTTTCGTAATAATGCTATAATGTCCTCGATGGGGATTCCTCAAATTGCAGCTATTATGGGACCTTGTGTTGCCGGCGGTGCTTATCTTCCTATAATGAGCGATGAAGCACTTATTGTTGAAGGTGAAGGCTCTGTATTTCTCGCTGGTTCTCATCTCGTAAAAGCAGCTATTGGCGAAGATATTGATAACGAACGGCTTGGAGGCGCAAGAGTTCAATCAAATATTTCGGGTGTTACAGATTACGTAATGAAAAACGATGAAGAATGTCTTGCTCAAATCAGAAGTCTTACAGATAAATTTGGCGATACACCAAAAGCGGGATTTAACCGTACCGAATCAAAACTGCCTGCTTTTGATCCGAAGGAAATATACGGTGCACTTCCGGAAGACACACTAAAACCTTATGATATGTATGAAGTTATTGCAAGAATAGTCGATGAATCAAAAATTGATGAATACAAAGCTGGTTACGGTAAAAGTATTATCACTGCTTATGCAAGAATTGATGGCTGGGCTGTAGGTATTGTTGCAAACCAAAGAAATGTTATTAAAACTGAAACCGGCGAAATGCAAGTAGGTGGAGTGATCTATTCCGACAGTGCAGACAAAGCAACAAGATTTATTATGAACTGTAACCAGAAAAAAATTCCTTTATTGTTTTTGCAGGATGTAACCGGTTTTATGGTTGGCAGCAGAGCCGAACACGGCGGTATAATTAAAGACGGTGCAAAGATGGTTAACGCCGTTGCAAATTCCGTGGTACCGAAAATTACAATTATTATAGGCAACAGCTTTGGTGCAGGTAATTATGCAATGTGCGGCAAGGCATACGATCCGAGATTTATATTTGCATATCCCAATGCAAAGATAGCAGTAATGGGCGGTGCACAGGCAAACAGTGTATTATTAAATATAAAATTAAAACAGGCAGAAAAAAAAGGTAAACATTTTAGCGAGGAAGAAAAGAAAAAACTGCTTGATGAAATAACCGCCGCTTACGATGAAAAGAACCATCCCCTTTACGCCGCTGCAAGATTATGGGTTGATGAAGTAATTGATCCCGCAGAAACACGTAAGTATGTTTCTATGGCATTAGAGGTTACAAATAATAATCCTGATATACAGAAATTTAGTACTGGAGTAATACAGACGTAGTGGGTTTTTTTACGTTTAAAAGTTATTGCGTTTAATTAGAAGTTAGACTCTAAATGCGTTCAATATTAATAACAATATTACTCACAACATTAATCTTTCCCCAGCAAAGCAAACTTTCCAAGGCGGTAAATTATTTATCCAGTTTTATTGCTTCGGATTATTTTGTTGGGTTAAAAGAAGCTAACTCCGATTTGGCTTTGGTTGATTCAATTTATTTAAGAGCAATT
>Ga0209988_10000617_pt1 | contig 22376 bp, 17 predicted proteins | sample N075metaG_FD_183115 | JGI IMG/M metagenome (GOLD analysis project Ga0209988, IMG submission 183115) | Deep subsurface microbial communities from Kermadec Trench to uncover new lineages of life (NeLLi) - N075 metaG (SPAdes) (version 2) | ecosystem: Environmental > Aquatic > Marine > Ocean trench... | reverse complement strand
GATTGGGGTGCACCCGACCCCACCCCCGGGCCGCCAATGCGGCGGCCTGCAGAAGCCACTCCCGGTCCGACTCGTTCAGAGGCACGTCAGATCGTGAGTCGGCCGGCGACGCTGACGAACGGTGTGCCTCCGCCGGGATCGTACGCGCCCGAGTAGCCGACCAGGGCGTCGTATCCCCCGGCCCATCCGCCTTCGACCGAAAACTGGAACACGAGCCTCGTGAAGGATACGCCGCCGAAGTAGACCGAACGGCGGGTCGTCAGGTCGTCCCCAACGCCGATCCCCTGTCCCGCTGGGATCGTGGGATCCGGCACCTGGACGCCCATTCCGCCTTCATCCCAATCCCATCCGAAGCCCGCCAAAACCGCGAACGTGAAGAAATTTTTCCCGATCGTGGCACGCATCGAAGTGGCGGAGATATCGGCGTCGATCTGGGAACCGGTTACACCCGAGCTCCAGTCCACATGGGTCCCAAACGAGCGCATCAGGGACACCGTGACGCCCGGCATGGTGAACGACTCTCGGAAAACCCCGAGCCGCCCACCCACCGACAAGACGCTCTCGGTGCTCGCGAATCCGTCGGATTCGCCCAGAAAAATTAGACTCCCGGACGCGAGAAGATCGAGTGACAGCATCCCGCCGACGGTCGGCATCAAGGAAAATCCGTCTAGCACGCCTACCGCCACCGAGCCCTTCACCGCGTAGGTGTTGACCACGTTCTCTCCAGCGGCGCCCGTGCCACCGTCCAGAATTCCCGGCATGGCAAAACGGGCCATCCGGAGGCGGGCGTCCAGGCTCACACGGGGCGTGCTTCCCAGCCGCCTTCCGAGGGTGCTGTATGAACCGGAGAGCTGGGTGCCCATGGCGTGGGTAATGGCGATCCCACCACGCACGGCCTGAGCCGCCAGGACCGCGCTCTGGCAGGAGGTGAGCAACTCCGGCGATCCGCCGGACGCACACTGCGTGATGAACGGTCCCAGATCTTGGCCCGCCGCCGAACCCAGAGTGCCCGAGAGCAGAAAAACGCAGAACGCTACAGGCCTGGCCCTCACGCCCACCGTACGCCCTCGCCGACCTCCACCTCTCCCATCACCCATCCCGGAGCCTCACCTCGGCTCAAGCCCTCGAGAACACCGTCGACATCCTCCGGTGCGACGATCGCGATCATGCCCACGCCCATGTTGAACACGCGCAGCATCTCGTCCCGCTCGACGCCTCCCGCCTTCCCGAGCAGGCGAAACACTTCCGGAACCTCCCAAGAAGCGAGGTCGATCACCGCGCCGAGCTCCGATCCGAGGGTCCGGGGCAGATTGCCCGGAATGCCACCACCGGTGATGTGAGCCAGGCCCCGCACGTGTCCGGCCTCCAAAGCGTCGGACAAGACCGGCAGATAGCTGCGATGCACGTCCAGGAGGACGTCCGCGACCGAACGGCCGGACTCGGGAAACTCGTCATCGATCGACAACCCCATGGACTCGAAAACGATCTTCCGCGCCAAGGTGTATCCGTTGGTATGAAGGCCGGTCGACCCAAGGCCGATCAAGACGTCTCCGGCGCGGACGCGGGAGCCATCCAGAATCCTGTCGCGCTCCACGACCCCCACGATGAAACCGGCCAAATCGTACTCGTCCTCGGCATAGAACCCGGGCATCTGTGCGGTCTCTCCGCCAAGGAGGGCGCACCCGTTTTCTTTACACGCTTTCGCCACTCCGGCCACGACATCGGTCACCAAGCTCTCATCCATGGTGCCGCACGCGAGATAGTCCAAGAAGAACAAAGGCCGGGCCCCCTGCACGAGAATGTCGTCGACGCAGTGGTTCACGAGATCCTGGCCCACGGTGTCGTGGCGGGCCGCTAAAAAGGCGACCTTGAGCTTCGTGCCCACCCCGTCCGTGCTCGACACGAGCACGGGGCTCTCCAGGTCACCGGGGACGGCATAGAGGCCGCCGAACTGCCCGAGCGCCGAAAGGGTATGTTCATCCCGGGTGGAAGCCACCAACGCCTTGAGGCCTTCCTTGACGCGCTCAGCCGCGTCCAGATCGACCCCCGCCGAGCGGTAGTCGAGCGCGCCCCGCTCAGCCATCCGACTCCACCAACCCATGTTCAAAGGCCGTCATTTCCTTGAATCCCATGATCCGGCTCTGGATCTCCTTCTGATGGAGAGAATGAAACCGATCGACGCTGAAACTCTCTACCGCAAACGAACCCATGACCGACCCGTAAACCATGGCCCTCCGCAGATCCTCCGGGTCCTGAGAATCGACTGAGGCGATATACCCGACGAAGCCACCCGCAAAGGCATCTCCAGCTCCGGTGGGGTCGAAGATCACCTCCAGGGGGAAACCGGGCACGAAGAACATCCAGTCCGGCCCGAAAAGAATCGCACCATGTTCGCCCTTTTTCACCACCACCAAGCGTGGGCCGCGCTCCTGAATCCACCGTGCCGCCCGGACGAGATTGTGGTCTCCTGCGAGCTGCCGGGCCTCGGCGTCGTTGACCATCAAGATATCGACCCGCTTCAGGAGTTCGACGAGGGCCTCACGACTCCCCTCGATCCAGTAGTTCATCGTGTCGCAGATGACGGCCGCCGGCTCCCGCATCTGATCGAGAACCTCTAGCTGGAGCACGGGATCGATGTTACCCAGGAAAACGTACCGCGAGTCGCGAAACGCATCCGGCACCCGCGGTCTGAAGTCCCCGAACACGCCGAAGCGGGTCTCGAGTGTGTCCCTCGAGCTCAGGTCATCCGAATACCGAGCAGCCCAGAAAAAGCTCTCGCCCTCGGCATGTTCCACGCCCGATAGGTCGGCACCTCGCGCGGTAAGAAAATCCAGTTTCTCGAACGGGTAGTCGTCTCCGACCACGCCAACCAATCGCACCGGACCCAGAAGGCTCGCGGCGGCGGCGAAAAACACGGCCGACCCACCGATCACCCGATCGGCCGAGCCGAAGGGCGTCTCCACCGAGTCGAGAGCCACGCTTCCCACCACCAGAATCGACATCCCTCTCCCTATCCGGCCACGTCTTCATCTCGGATCATCTGCTCCGGAGCCATGATACCCAAGATGGTGAGCCCGTTTCGAAGCACGATCTGGACCGAACGCGACAGAGCCAGCCGCGCCCCCCGAAGGCCGTCATCCTCCACAAGCACCGCCAATTTCGGGTTCCGGCTCGGGTTGCCCGCATGATACCATGAATTTACCGCCCCCGCGGTCTGCTCCAAATAGTCACAGATCAGGTGGGGTGCCCGCAGGCGCGCCGCGTTGCGGACCAGGTCCGGGAACTGCGTGAGCGCCTTGATCAGCTCCCGCTCCGCATCTGTCGCAAGCACGGAAAGATCGACGCCATCGGTCCCGATTGAAGACCGCTCCAGGCCGGCTTTCTTGAAGATGCTGCACATGCGGGCGTGGGCGTACTGGACCTTGTACACCGGATTCTTGTCTGACTGGTCCAATGCGAGAGCCAGATCGAAGACGAGATGCGCATCCGGCTTCCTCATCTGAAAAAAATAACGCGTGACGTCGACCCCGACCTCCGCCATGAGCTCCCGAAGCGTCGTGTAGGAGCCCGCTCTCTTCGAGAACTTCACTTCCTTCCCGTCCCGCTCCACCCGCACCATCTGGTGGAGGACGTACTCCGGGTACCCCGCCGGTAACCCGAGCGCCTGGACCCCCGCCTGCACGCGGGCCATGGTTCCGTGGTGATCGGCGCCCTGGACGTTGATGGCGTGATGAAAGCCACGTTCCCACTTGTCCATGTGGTAGGCGACGTCGGGAAGAAAGTAGGTCGGAGATCCATCACTCTTGACCATGACGCGATCCTTTTGGTCTCCGTAATCGGTCGTGCGAAGCCAGACCGCACCGTCCAGATCGAAGACCTTGCCGGTCCCTCGCAGGGCCTCGACAGTGGAAACCACACGACCGTCATCGTATAGGGAAGACTCCAGGAAGTAGACGTCGAAGTGAATGCGGAAGTCCGAAAGGTCGAGGTCCTGCTCGGCGCGAAGGGTGCGCACCGCGGTCTCCCGCATGACACCGAGTGCCTCTTCATCCCGGATTCCTACGAAGCGATCCCCATGTTCCTCCGCCAAGCTCGCCGCGATCTCGCCGACGTACTTTCCCTGGTATCCCCCTTCGGGGATCTCTTCCTCGCGCCCAAAGTGTTGCTGATACCTGGCCCAGACGCTCTCGGCAAGACGATCGATCTGGGCTCCAGCATCGTTGTAATAGTACTCCCGGCTCACGGACCATCCCGTCCAGTCGAGTAGACCTGCAAGGGCGTCTCCGATCGCACCCTGCCGCCCGTGGCCGAGGTGCAGCGGCCCCGTCGGGTTGGCCGAGACGAATTCGACCACGATGGACTCTCCACCCCCTTCATCGCAGCGCCCGTAATCGTCATCGGCGGCGATGATATCCACGATCCCGGATGCGACCTGCCCGGAGCTGAGCTTGAAGTTCAAGAAGCCCGGCCCGGCCACGCTCACGGACTCGATGGCGAAGCGCTCGGTGTCGATTCGGGAGGCGATCTCTTCGGCGATCGCGAGAGGCGGCCGCCCCAGCTCTTTTGCCAACGTCAGGGCGACGGTTGTCGCCAGATCGCCATGGCTGGGATCCCTGGGTTGGTCGAGGCGCACGTCGACGTCCTCCACCCCCATCCCGCGGAGCGCCTGCTGGACCGCCTGCTTGATGGCTTCTTCAGACATGGATTTGTCGTCCCCCTCGCCCCGGTCAGGACTCCGACTGGGAGGACTTACCGGAACGGGACGATTTCGATCCGCCCGATGCCTTCGAAGCGTCACCCGAGGCTCCCTTCGACTCGCTCGAGCCCCCGTCGGGTGGACCGCCGTCCGATCCGCTCCCCGCGGAAGAGGCGGTACCCGCGCTGGTCTTTTTTCCCGAGTCGCCGCTGGCCTCTTTCTTCTCGGACGAGGCCGCTTCCTTGTCGGAGGACGCGGCCTTCTTGTAGGCCTCGCTCCGATGGTCCGTGATATAGAACCCTTCACCCTTGAAGATCAGGCCCGCCCCTACCGACAAGAGACGCTCGGCGATCTTTCCGCACTCCGGACATTTCGTCCGGGGCTCGGCAGACATCGGCTGGACCAGCTCGAATTCATGACCCTTCGGGCAACGGTACTCGTACGTGGGCATCTCGGATTCGCGTCAAACGGTGAATCGGCCCATGGCAGGCACGGAAGCCGTGGTGGCGCCCGACCGAAGAGCTGGAACGACAGCGGCGTGGGCCAAACAGGGGTGGAAGGTAACGGCTGTCGCAGGCATGACCAGTAGGCCCGGCACCGCCGCATGCTCCTTTTTCACCCGCCTGTTAAGATTTGTGGGTCCCCCACTCTTCCCGCAGCACTTCACTGATTTCCCCTAGCGTGGCCGACGCTTTGACCGCCGCGATGATCGGAGGCATCAGATTATCCCCGGACCGGGCCACGGATCGGACCCCCTCCAGCGCTTGCGAGCTATTCGCCGAATCTCGCCCTGCCTTGAAGTCCTCCAACCGGCGTTTTTGATCCTGCTCGAGCTCCGAAAAATCGGGACTCGGGACCGACATGGGGTCCTCTTCGTCTTCCTCGAAAACGTTCACTCCCACCACGAGGCGCTCCTTCTCCTCGATTTCCTTCTGGTGTCGGTAGGCGGACTCGTGGATCTGGTCCTGCATGAACCCGATGGCCTTCGACGCTCCTCCCAATCCGTCGATTTCTTCAAGGTAGGCACGAGCCACGTCTTCGATCTCGCGGGTGAGGGCCTCCACGTAATAGCTGCCGGCGAGAGGATCCGCAGTGTTCGTGACTCCCGATTCGTGTGCCAAAATTTGTTGGGTGCGAACGGCGAGCTTGGCGGCGCTTTCGGTCGGCAGCGCCAGCGCTTCGTCGAAACCGTTCGTGTGCAACGACTGGGTCCCGCCAAGCGTAGCCGCCAGGGCCTGTATGGTCACGCGGACCACGTTGTTGAGCGGTTGCTGAGCCGTCAGCGTCGAACCACCGGTCTGCGTATGAAAGCGCAGTTGACATGAGCGGTCCGAAGCGCCGAAGCGCTCTTTCATGACCAGGGCCCAAAGCCGCCGGGCCGCCCTGAATTTAGCCACCTCCTCGAGAAGGTCGTTGTGCGCGGCGAAGAAGAAGGAGAGCCGCGGCGCAAAATCTTCCAACGGGACCCCCGCGGCCAACACACTCTCGACGTAGGTGAGTCCGTTGGCCAGCGTGAACGCGACCTCCTGTGGCGCGGTGGACCCGGCCTCCCGTATGTGATAGCCCGAGATCGAAATCGAATTCCACGCGGGCATCTCGCGGGCGCAGAAGGTTATCACGTCGGTCGCCAGCCTGAGGCTGGGGTCCACGGGGTAGATGTACGTCCCCCGGGCGATGTACTCTTTGAGCACATCGTTCTGTACGGTGCCGGCCAGCCCGTTTCTCCCTACGCCCTTCTCGTCTGCTACGCAAAGGTAGAGAGCAAGAAGAATGGCCGCCGTCGAATTGATGGTCATCGAGGTGGAAACTTGATCGAGCGCGATCCCGTCGAAGAGAGTCCGCATGTCCTCGATGGTGTCGATCGAGACACCGACGCGGCCGACCTCGCCCCCCGCAATGGGATGGTCCGAATCGTACCCCATCTGCGTGGGAAGATCGAATGCGACCGATAAGCCGGTGGTGCCCTGTGCCAGGAGGTAGTGGTACCGCTCGTTGGTCTCCTGTGCCGTCCCGAAACCGGCGTATTGCCGCATGGTCCAGAGGCGGCCCCGATACATGTCGGGGTAGATGCCCCGCGTAAACGGAAATTGGCCCGGCCTCTCGAGTCCCTCCGCATCACCGGCGTCGGCGTCGTAGAAGGCACCGACTTCGATTCCGCTTCCGGTACGGAAGCGCCTCTCGCTGCTCACTCCGACTCCGGGTCGGCTGGAAGCATTTCCATCAGGATCTCGTCCTTCTCGACCGTCTGACCCGCGCCGACGTGGATGGTGCCGACGCGGCCTCCGACCGGGGCGGTAAGTGAATTCTCCATCTTCATGGCCTCGACGACGAGGAGCCTGCCTCCCGCTTCCACCCAATCCCCCTCTTCCACCTCCACCCTCACGACGAGCCCCGGTATGGGAGCCCGCACGGGCGCCGGGCCCTTGTTGGGTGTCGATCCCGACGAGGTCATGTCGCGCAACGCCCTCGTGCGCTCCTCCACGACCTCGACCCTGTCACGCCGTCCCCGAAGCTGGAGATCCCACACGCCGGGGCCGCTCCGTTCGGCCAGAACGGTATACGATGCCCCTCCCACGAGAAAGGAATAGAGATGGGGGCCCGCCAGTTCAGGGCCGCAGACCGGAATCCGGTCCCCGTCGACACGCACGCCTTCAGCGTCGATTTCCACCTCGAAGGTGTCGTCACCCACCGTGACATGATAGCGCACGGAATCACTCACTCTGGGGCTCCGCCGCGGTTCGCCTGAGCACCACCACGACCTCCACGTGCGCCGTCTGTGGAAAGAGGTCGAACGCACGCACCTCCTCCACCTCGTAGGACGAGGAGAGCCTCCCGATATCTCTCGCCAAGGTCGCCGGGTCACAGCTGGCATAGATCAGACGCGGCGGACCCGCCACCTGAAGCGCCTCCGTCACCCTCGCGTCGACCCCGGTCCTCGGTGGATTGAGGATCACGAGGTCGGCTGGGAGCGCCTCCGCCATGCGATCCTCGACCGCACCCGCCAACACCGTGAAACCCTCCGGGGCGGCGGTCCGTGCGGATCTGGTGGCATCCGGGTCGCGCTCGAGGCCGACGACGTGAGCACCGAGCCTCGCAAGGTCTCGACCGTACAGGCCCACGCCACAGTATGCATCCACGACTCTTTCTCCGGCGCTCACGCGCGCCTGCTCCACCACCCATCGATGGAGCGCCTCACTCGCCTCCCGGTTCACCTGGAGAAAGGTCGTCGGGCCGGTTCCCATGGTTTCCTCGAACCGGGTGTCGTGAACGTGTTTCAGCCCGGCCAGAAGCCTTTTCGCACCCTTGGGCGTGTCCGCCCACACGGCCACGAGCCCTTCGACCTCTCGGAGAAGAATGTCCGGCCGCCCGGGGCCCTGCCCCCCCTCGACCACCAATATCACCCCTTCGTCCACCGCTCGAAGCGTGAGGCGTAACTTTCGGCCGGACGGGAGCCTTCGCGCGCCCTCTCCCCAGGCCTTTCGCAAAGCAGTCCATGCGGACGCCACCGCAGGCTCGGGTAGAATACACCCCTCATCCACGTCAACAATCCGGTGCGGAACCGCGAGATGGTGAAGTCCGGCGACCACGCGGCCTCCCGGAAGGCGGATCAGCGTAAACGTCATTCGGGACCGATAGCCGCGTTCTCTCGGGCTCGGAACCACCTCCGGAAGCGCGACGTCCACGCCGGCGATGCGCCGGAGCGCCTCTCGTACCGTGTCGCCCTTCCAGTGGAGCTGCTGGGGGTACGCAACATGTTGCAACGTGCAGCCCCCGCATTCCTCGTAGTACGGGCAAGCCGGTGCAACGCGGTAGGGAGACGGGACGAGCAGTTCGCGGAGCTTTCCCCTGGCCCAGCGCGGCTTTCCATGCGTGACACGAACTCGGACCGTGTCGCCAGGCGCGGTCCGCGGCACGAAGATCACGCGCCCGTCGGCCAGCTTCCCCACGCCTGCTCCGTCGGACGACAGAGCCCGGATCTGAACCGTGGGCTCGCCGGCCTCGCTGGGCGTCGCGGAATCCTCGGCCGGAGCTTCGGCATCCGCGGCGGGCATCTCGGCCCGGTCGGTCAAGTCTGCCATGGCCAAACCGAAGACCGCCACGTCGAGAGCCCCCGTCCGTCCGGTCCGTCGATCCGAGTCGGGCTACCACGTCCCGAACCCTCATGCTCCAGCATTGCGGCCGCCACAGCCAGCAGACGGGTCTCACCCGCCGACGGCTGCAACAACTCCGGATGGTCGTCGAGGTAGGCGATCGTGAGGTGCCCCCTCCCAAAATCCTCCTCCTCCATGACACGGAGGTGGAACGACACGCTCGTCTCGACGCCATGAATCACGAGCTCACCGAGCGCCCGCTTCATGCGGGCAATGGCAGCCGTACGCGACCCGGCATGAACGATGAGCTTTCCGAGGAGAGGATCGTAGTGAGGCCCGATTTCGGAACCCGTTCGGATCCCGCCGTCCCAACGCACGCCGGGGCCCGAGGGCACCTCGAGGTGGTCGATGCGCCCGGTAGCCGGAAGAAAACCCCGGTCGGGGTCCTCACTCGTGATACGACATTCGATCGCGTGCCCGGAAAACGAGACGTCTTCCTGGCAGAAGTCCAAGGACTCCCCAAGCGCAACGCGGATCTGCCATTGCACCAGATCGAGACCGGTTACGAGCTCCGTGACCGGATGCTCGACCTGCAACCGGGTGTTCATCTCCAGGAAGTAGAACTCCCCGTCCTCGTAGAGGAACTCGACGGTGCCGGCGCCACGATAGTCGACGGCCCGCGCAGCCTGGACGGCCGCAACACCCATCGCATCGCGATCCGCGCGCTCCAGGAGGGGCGCGGGCGACTCTTCGATGAGCTTCTGGTGACGCCGCTGAATCGAGCACTCCCGCTCGCCCAATTGGACCACAGCGCCCGATTGATCGCCGAGGAGTTGGATCTCGATATGCCGGGGCCGTGCCAAGTACTTCTCCACATAGACCGACCCGTCCCCGAAGGACGCTTCCGCCTCCCTAGACGCCGCCTCGAAGGCTGGCGGAAGGGCATCGGCGTCGGAAACCACCCGCATCCCCTTCCCGCCACCCCCCGCAACCGCTTTGAGCAGAATCGGAAATCCGAGCTCGTGGGCCGTCCGGGCTGCCTCCTCAGGACCGGCGGCCCGCTCCAGACTGCCGGGAATGATCGGGACACCCGCCTCGGCCATGCGCAGCCGCGCCGCGATCTTGTCGCCCATCGCCCGCATGGACTCAGGCGAGGGGCCGATGAAAACGAGCCCAGCCTTCTCCACGTCAGCCGCAAACGAGGCCTGCTCGGCGAGGAAGCCATAGCCCGGGTGGATGGCTCCCGCCCCCGCACTTCTGGCCACCTCGATGAGGTGGTCTCCACGGAGGTAGCTTTCCGATGACGGCGCCGGTCCGATCCCAACCGCACGGTCGGCCTCCAGAACGTGCGGGGACAGCCGATCCACGTCCGAATAGACGGCGACAGAGGCCAAGCCCAATTCACGGCACGCGCGAACGATCCGGACGGCGATCTCGCCACGATTGGCCACAAGCACGGTGTCGAACATGGGCCGCTCAGGATCCTCGGGAAGGGCGTCAGGGCCGACGGGCCCAGTCTTGTCCGCTGGAGCCTGAAGTTTGGTAGACGTATGTGGGGGTGTAAACCCCCTACTCTACGTAGCCCTCCACCTCGAGCTCGCTTCCCCTTCGAATGATCCTGAACCGGATCGGCTCGTCGTCGTCATAGGACCGGATGAGCCGGAGCACGCGGCGGGCCGTTTCGGCGTCCCGGGCTCCGACGGCCAGGACCACGTCTCCCGCCATGAGTCCCAAGCTCGAGTCCTCGTCGACCTCAACCACCAGCACGCCGGTGTCACTCCCAAAGTACTCGCCGAGCTCGGGATTCAGGTCGATGAACTCGACGCCCGCCGCGGAGGTGACGCCGTAGCTGAATACGAACGCACCGGGGTCTACGATGTGAACGTCCGCAAGTCGATCCCCTATGATGCTCATGCGATCCCCGAAGACACTCAAACGCTCGGCGAGGTCGTCGCCGAAATCTGCGTCCCAATCGAAGGACCACCGGTTTCCGTCCCGCCCATCATCCCAGCTGAAAGCTGGACCCAACCCGAAGGTTCGGACCTCCGGAAATTCGAACTCCTCGGCCTCGACACTCACGGTGTTACTTACGCCATCTCTCAAATATCGGATTTCGACGGTCTGACCCGGCTCCAGGTCCCGCGCCAATGCCAAAAGGCGCTGTGCCGGAAGGGATCGATCCAAGTCGAGGTCCATCTCCACGTCAGATTCGGGCAGCGGATCCGTCAGCACCTGACCCTGAAACGCCGTGATGACGTCGCCGTCCTGAAGGCCGGCTTCCTCGGCCGGAGAGTCGCGCATCACTCCCGTGATCAACGCTCCGTCCCGGTCGAATCGGCGTGACTGGCCCGCGTCCAGATAGAGCCCCAGTCGCGTTCTCGACTGGTGCTCCATGAAAAAATTGACGAGAGGAGCCAACCCCGGCTCAGTCGAGAATCTCATACGAGTTCGATTCTGGCCCGCGCTCGCCGCGGGAATCATCGAGACCGCACACACCAGAACGGCCAACCATTTTCCTGCCCTATTCGCCGTCACCGTCACCCCTCCGTCTTCTTTCCCCGCTTCACGACGGACTGCCTGAAGCCACACGTGAGATGCCCCGAGGCGGCCGGAGCGTTGCCTGTGATTCGGTAGAGGCCATGCGTTGGTCTCCGGGGTTCCGGGCTCAACCGGTGACCGCTGCGTTAGAGCGGGATGTTACCGTGCTTCTTGCGAGGATTCTCGTCGCGTTTGTTTCCGAGCATGTCCAGCGCGCTGATGAGGCGGGGCCGGGTCGTGCGGGGGTCGATGACGTCATCGATGTAACCCCGCGCCGCGGCGATGTATGGGTGAGCGAACTCGGTCTGGTATTCCTCGATCCGGACCTCCGCGGCGGCCTCGGGATCCTCGGCGGTTTCGAATTCCTTGCGGAACAGTACTTCGACTGCGCCCTCGGGGCCCATGACCGCGATCTCCGCGGTCGGCCAGGCCAGGTTGACATCCCCTCTGATGTGCTTGGAGCTCATCACGTCGTAGGCACCGCCATAGGCCTTCCGGACGATGACCGTGACCTTCGGAACCGTCGCCTCCGCGAACGCGTAGAGCAACTTCGCGCCGTGCCGGATGATTCCACCGTGTTCCTGGCCCACGCCCGGCAAAAACCCGGGGACGTCCTCGAAGACGATTAACGGGATGTTGAAGGCGTCGCAAAATCGCACGAAACGCGCGCCCTTTACCGAGGAGTCGATGTCCAAGACTCCGGCGAGCACCGCAGGCTGGTTGGCGACGATCCCGACCGCATGCCCCCCCAGGTGCGCAAAGCCTACGATGAGGTTCCGAGCGAACGCTCGGTGGACTTCGTAGAACTCCCGATCATCCACGACACCCTGGATGATTTCATGCATATCGTAGGGCTTACTGGAGTTATCTGGAACGATCTCAAGTAATTTCTCATCCTGGCGTTCGTGCGGATCGTCCGTGGCTCGGGACCCGGGGACCTCGGTGTTGTTCTGAGGAAGGAAAGCCATCAGCTCCCGGACGGCAGCCAAACACTCCGGCTCCGAATCGTAGGCGAAGTGCGCCACTCCCGAGGTCGACGCGTGAACGTCTGCCCCACCCAAGCCCTCCATGTCGATGTCTTCGTGCGTGACGGTCTTCACGACGCCAGGCCCGGTGACGAACATGAAGCTCGTTCCTCGAACCATGTACACGAAGTCGGTAATGGCCGGCGAGTACACGGCTCCTCCAGCGCAGGGGCCGAGAATCACGCTGATCTGGGGAATCACACCGGACGCAAGGGTGTTGCGGAGGAAGATGTCGGCGTACCCGGCCAGCGACACCACCCCTTCCTGAATCCGTGCACCGCCGGAGTCGCTCAGTCCGATGAGTGGCGCCCCGTTCTTCAGAGCCATGTCCTGAAGCTTGACGATTTTCTGGGCGTGGGCCTCGCCGAGCGATCCTCCAAAAACGGTAAAATCCTGGGAAAACACATAAACCAGCCGACCATGGATGGTCCCGTAGCCGGTCACCACCCCGTCCCCGAGGAACTTCTTGTCGGCGAGCGTCTCGTCGGTAGAACGGTGGGTGACGAAACGGCCCATCTCGACGAAGGAATCCTCGTCGAGCAGGAGCTCCAGACGTTGGCGGGCGAAAAGCTTGCCCTTCGTCTGCTGGGCATCGAGTCGGGCATCCCCACCCCCGAGCTCCGCCTCTCGCCCGAGCGCTTCCAGATGCTCGAGCTTCTTGCGCATCGACATCCGCCGACCCCCGGGCCTCAGAGCCTCACGAGTGCTGGATCCTACAGGCCGGCTGGAACGGAGCCGACCGGCATCGGGCACCTGAACCCTACGACGCGGTCCAGTGCCCCTTCGGGAATCAAATCCGTTGCCGGGTCCCGCAAGGGCGGCCTCAGGATCGGATTCGCGCGCGCTCCCTCGGCCAGCACCAGCACCCGCCGATCCTGGAGGCAGCCTACGAAGTGGTCCCGTACGACCCTGCCTTCATCGACGAACAAACGGCCCGTGGCACCTGAGAATCCGGGCATGGCTTTGAGGGTATCGAGTAACCCGCGGGGGGTCGAGGCCCCCCTCCGAATGGCCTCGAGGAGAAGCGCGGCCGCGTCATAACCCAAGGCCGGCCTCAAATTGGGAAGGGTACGTTGAAAAAGCGTCTCATAGGCTTCGACGAATCGCCGGTATCCCTCCCATTCCCTTTCGGGCGGTTGTGGAGACGCCGTCACCACCCCATTCGTGTGGCGGGTGTCGACTCGGGCCAGCATGGCTTCGTCGGTCCACCCGCTGGTGCCGAGTACGCGGATTTCCAAGGAGTCGAGCCCGAAGAAGGTCACCTGGGGCGCCATCAACTCCACATCCCTCGGGGGAATTGGTAGAACCAGCACATCCGGACGTAACGCTTCCGTTTGCCTGAGCTGCTCTTCGAAGAATGTCGCGCCCGTCGGGTAGCTGATTTCTCCGAGTATCAAACCTCCTTCGGACTGAAACGCCTCGGAAAAGGCTCGCGCCTCGTACCGCCCGTCGGTGCTTTCAGGAAACACGACCACGGCCGTGTACAGCTCGCTGGAAATCGCGTACCGAGCCAACGCCCGTACACCCCCGGGGTCGGCACTGCTGAGGGAGTACACGCCTGTGGAACCGTCGGGCACGACCGGAGACGTCGGTGAGATTATGGCAAGGCCGCCCTGGACTCGATCAGCGACCTCCGAGAGGGCACCGTCCTGAAGCGGTCCGATGACCCCGAGCACCTGCGACGCCTCTATCGCCGTAAAAGCAATTCTGGCGCCGATGATATCACCACCGCTGTCTTGAACGACCAGCTCGGGCGCCAACCGATTTCCCTGTGGAACGCCGAACATTTGAAAGGCGACGCTTATCCCTTCTTGGATTCCGGTCGCGAACTGCCTCAATCGGGGTGATCCGCTCGTGGGTAGGATCGCTCCGATACGCGGAACGATCAGGAACTCGCTCAGATCTCGGGCCAAGACAGCTTCGGCCAGAACCAGCGCCCTGCCGGTGGCTCCGGAATCCAACGCGCGGGACGCATAGAGTTGCGCGGGGGCGTCAGCACCCAGGATGTATTGCCGGAAAGCGAATTCAGCCAGAACCGGAGCGACCAAACCATCTTCCGACGAGACCAACCTGCGAAGCTCACTATACGTGAGGTCTTCCACGTGATCTTCCAAACGGGCGAAGGTCTCTTCGGACATGGACTCGCCGGGAGCCGACAGCCAAGCCGCCATCGCTTCGCCGGTTCTGCCCAACCCCTGAAGTGCATCGCCCTCCAAGAGAATCACCTCGGCGATTCGGTCGTCTCCCTCGGCCAGATAGATCCGGAACCTCCGTGCGGCTTCTTGCGAGCTCTCCAGATTACCGTTGGCCATGGCGGCACGAGCACGAATCCATAAGGCCTGCGCGCTCCCGGGGGCAGCGCTGAACTCCGCTTCGATCTCGAGAGTGAGGGCTTCGGCGAGCTCGAAAGCCTCCTGGTCGAGGGCGGCAAGTGCCTGAGCAATCAGCGAATCGGCCTCCGCCTGCCGGGAGGGTGAAAATGCTCCCCCCGCGATCGCCAGGCCGCCTCGACCGGCCTCGGCCTCGACGGTCGGCACCCCAGGTGAGGCGCATCCGAAGACGGCGATCAGGGCGAAAATCGAAAGCCCGGGCGCGACTGGCGTCCGGGCTCTCGAAAGCAAATTACGCATGCGCGGGTTCGCCCTAGTCCTCTTCCTTGGCCTCGTCTTCATCGGCGTCGGCCTCGTCCTCACTCGCATCGCCTTCCGCTTCTGCCTTTTCTGCGTCGGCTTCGGCATCAACTTCGTCTGCGCCGGATTCGGCTTCGTCGTCAGGGGCTTCAGCCTCGTCCTCAGAAGCTTCAGCCTCGTCCTCAGAAGCTTCAGCCTCGTCCTCAGAAGCTTCAGCCTCGTCCTCAGAAGCTTCAGCCTTGTCGTCTGGGGCTTCAGGGGCTTCAGCCTCGTCCTCAGAAGCTTCAGCCTCGTCCTCAGAAGCTTCAGCCTTGTCGTCAGGGGCTTCAGCCTCGTCCGCAGCAGCTTCAGTCTCGTCCCCAGAAGCTTCAGCCTTGTCGTCAGGGGCTTCGGCCTCGTCGGCTGGAGCTTCCGCCTCATCAGCCGAGGTTTTGGGCGGGTCGCCCGAATCCGTAGTCTCGGCCTGCCTGCCGGCCTCGAACTCGCCCGCAAGCTCTTCCTCAGGCGGCGGCTCCGGCACATCGATGCGCTCCGGAAGCACCTGCACCTCGAGCACGATTCGACGGTTCGCTGCGTCCGACTCGATGACCTTGAGCTCGAGCGGCTCTCCGGCGCGGAAGTATTCGGGGAGCTTTTCTTCCTCCTCGACTCCGGAGTGGGATGTCGGCACGAATCCCTCGATATCGTCACCCAGATCTACGACCACACCCTTTTCCTGCACGCGAGCGACCGAACCGGCGGGCTCGACGCCCGCAGAAAAGCGCTCCGAAATCTCCGGCCACGGATCATCGGTCAACTGTTTGATCCCGAGCGAGATCCGCTTCGCCTCCGCATCGACATCCAGCACCAGCACCTGGACCTCGTCGCCCTTCTGGATGATCTCGGAGGGATGCTCCACTCGCCGGGTCCAACTCAGATCCGAGACGTGCACCAAGCCGTCGATCCCCGCCTCGATTTCGACGAACGCGCCGAACGAGGTGAGGTTTCGGACCACTCCGGTCAACTGGGTGCCGGTGGGGTATTTGGCCGGCAGCGCGAGCCAGGGGTCTTCTTCGATCTGCTTCATGCCGAGAGAGATCTTCTCGTCCTGCATATCCACCTTCAAGACCACCGCCTCGATCTCATCGCTGATGTTCACGAGCTTGGAGGGGTGGCGAATGTTACGCGTCCACGACATCTCGGAGATATGAACGAGGCCCTCGACCCCCTTCTCCAGCTCGATGAAGGCTCCGTAGTTGGTGATCGATACGACCTTTCCACGCACCCTCGAGCCCACCGGATATTTCTTGTCGATGTCGGTCCACGGGTAGGGAAGAAGTTGCTTGAGGCCCAAGGAAATTCGTTCGCGGTCCCAATCGATGTCGAGAACCTTCACGTCGAGATTGGCACCGATATCCACGACCTCGGAGGGATGTCCGACCCGCCCCCAGGACATGTCGGTGATATGGAGAAGGCCGTCGAGCCCACCCAGATCGATAAAGGCGCCGAAGTCGGTGATATTCTTGACGACCCCCTCTCGGACCTGCCCGACAAGGAGCTCCTTGACCAGCGTCTCGCGTTTTCTTTCGCGCTCTCCCTCGAGGATGACGCGCCGCGAGACCACGATGTTACGGCGGCGCTTGTTGAGCTTGATGATTTTGAATTCGAAGGTCTGTCCGAGGAGGTCGTCGATGTTCGGTACCCGGCGAAGCGCGATTTGCGAGCCGGGAAGGAAGGCGTCGACACCCATGATATCTACCGTGACACCGCCCTTGATCTTCCGCGCCAACATTCCTTCGACCGGCTCATCGGCCTCATGAGCTTCCCGAATCTTCTCCCAGACACGCAGGAAGTCGGCCTTCTTTTTCGAAAGCACGACGATCCCGTCATCGTCCTCGAGGCTTTCGAGAAGAACCTCAACCTCCTGGCCAGGCTCGATCGCGTCATGGTCCTTGAACTCATCGAGCGGGACCGCGCCCTCGCTCTTGAACCCGAACTCGAGGATGACCATGCTGTCCGTCACCCTGAGCACCTTCGCGTGGACGATCTCGCCTTCTCTGAAGTCACCCATCACATCCGCGTGATCGGAGAGCAAGGCCTCGAAATCCGCCGCAGATATGTCGAGAACTTCCTCCCCGTACGGATCCGCCAGCAACTCGGGAGAGATGCCGCCGGGCCCTTTCTCGGCTATCGCCACCGCGGCCTTGGCGGACGAGGCAGAGGCTTGCCCATTAGACGCGTTGTCGCCGGAAGCGGCGTTATCGCTGTCGTTCAGGGGGGATGCTTCAGGCGCGCCGTCTTCGGTTTCGTTCTCAGTGGCGGCTTCGGAGGTGGGATCGGGGGACTGGAGGTCTGGGTTGTCGGTCATGGCTCATTCACCGGCGAATTTCACCGGTGCCTATTTTACCGGGCACGACAGCAACGCCCCGGCCCGGGTTGAGGGAAAGACAAGACGTGGACCCCGGCGCCAGGGGCCCAACCGGGTGAAGCTATACTTCCCCCTGAAGGCGAGTCAAGTCCTTTACCCGCCTCAAGATCAGAGCTACCTGATCCTCAAAAGACAGGCCCGTGGTGTCTACCTCCACGGCACCCTCTGGGCGCCTCAGGGGAGCGTGGCTTCGGCTTCGATCGGCCTGATCGCGCTGTTCGATACGGCGCGCCTCTTCCTGGAGCTCGCCCGCGGTCGGCTCCCGTCCAGTATCCTGGAGTAACCGCCGGCGCGCGCGCTCCTCGAGCCCTGCAACGAGAAAAAATTTTACGTCGGCGTCGGGGAAGACCACGGTGCCCATATCCCGGCCATCGGCCACCAGATTCCCGTGCGCGCCTACGCTGCGCTGCACCCCGAGCAGCCAAGCCCGAACCGCCGGTAGGCCGGCAACCGCCGAGACGGACCCGGTCACCTCCGGACTCCGAAGTTCCATGGTGAGAAGCACACCATCGAAGTGGATGTTCACACCGTCACCGTCCGCATCGACCTCGATCTTGAGCTCACTCAACTGTTCGGACCCGAGTCCCTCCCACTCCTCTTCGGGCACACCTTTCTGTAAAAGCGCGAAGGTCAGCGCCCGGTAAAGGGCCCCTGAGTCGAGGTGCCGGAAGCCCAACCGCTTGGCAACCGCCTTTGCCGTCGTAGTCTTTCCCGAACCGGCGGGCCCGTCGAGCGTGATCACGAGGCCGCGGGTGGGCCCCTCGGACACGTTCCATCCGGAGGGTACGGACCGGGCCACGGTCAGGAACCCGCCGCGGTCAGGTCCTCGAGCAGATCCCAAAAACCCGGGAAGCTCACGTCCGCCACGTCGGCACCGTCGATCTCGATTCGATTCCCCGCAAGCGCACCGAGCACGCCAAACGCCATGGCGATGCGGTGGTCGTGATGGCTGGAAACCCTGCCGGTGAGGGGATGATCGCCTCCCTCGATTTCGAGTCCATCACTCAGCTCTTCGGCCTCTACGCCCACGGCTCGGAGGTTTTCGACAAGAACTCGGATCCGATCGGATTCCTTGACCCTCAACTCGGCCGCCCCTGTGATCCGGGTCACGCCCTCGGCCCGTGCGGCCAGGATCGCGAGGACGGGAAATTCGTCGATCATGGCCGGGACCTCTCCCGCCTCGACCGTGGTGCCGACCAGTTTCGAGGGCCGCCCACGGAGGGAGCTCACCGGCTCTCCGCCATCTTCCTCGGCGAACGGGTCGGCTCCCACATTCGCGCCCATGCGGTCCAGTACGTCCAGCAGGCCGCGGCGGGTCGGATTCATGCCCACGTGCTCGATCTCGAGCCCGCCCTCCACCCCACCCAGGATCGCCAGAGCGAGAAAGAAGGCGGCGGACGAAAAGTCACCCGGAACATCGAGGTCGAGAGGATCGATCTGCTCGGGCGGATCCCTCAACTCTACCCTCCAGACGCCATCCGCCTCATGAGAGATGACCGAGACGCCGGACATGCTCAGCATTCGCTCGGTGTGATCACGTGAGCGGTGCGGTTCCGACACCAGGACGAAGGCGCCGCTCACCAGCCCAGCCAGAAGCAACGCGCTCTTCACCTGGGCGCTCGCAACCGGGGAGTCATAGTCGAGAGGCTCGAGCGTGCCGCCGGTCACCTCGAGAGGGAGCCGATCCGGCTCGCCCATCTCTCGAAAAACTGCGCCCATCTTGGACAGGGGCTCGGTGACTCGCCTCATGGGACGGCTCTGCAAGGACGCATCGCCCGTGACGGTCACCTTCATCGGCTGACCGGCCAGGACGCCCAACATGAGGCGGGCGCCCGTACCGCTGTTCTCGAAATCCAGCGCGTCGGCCGGCTGCCGCAAGCCACGAAGACCCACGCCCTGAATTCGCACCTCGGCTCCGTCTTCTCCGAACGCGGGGATGTCCACGCCCAAGGCACGCAGTGCGCCGGCCGTCGCTTGCGGATCCCCTCCGGGAAGCAGGCCTCGAAGTCGGCTTTCTCCCGAGGCGAGTGAAGCGAAGATGAGGGCTCGTTGGGTGACCGATTTGTCGCCCGGAACCCGAATTCGTCTCACTGCTCCTGCCTCCACTCCCGCGTGGTGCGCATCAGATCGGCGACCTCATCGAGTGAGCGCTCAGATAACGCGGCCCGCACGGCTTCCAGGCTGCTTTGCACACTTTCGATCGCGCGAACGTTTTCCTCACTCGCTTCGGCGAGCAAGCCGGTCCACATATCCGGTGAGCTCCCGGCCAGACGCGTCAGGTCCCGCCCTCCAGGGCCCAGGTCGCTCACGACAAGACCCGCCTCGGCCATCGCCCCTGCCACCACGTTCGAAATCAATTGCGGAAGGTGACTCGCCCAGACCATGAGCCGGTCGTGAGCATCCGCGTCGATGGGCCGAACCCTCGCGCCCAAGGCCTGCCACATCGATTGCACCGCGTCTATCCGCTCATCTCCGGCCTCTCCGCCGCAAACGAACACGGTTTCACCCGAGAAGAGGTCGGCGGATGACGCCATATATCCCGAGGCGGTCCCACCCGCGAGCGGGTGACCGCCGACGAATTGCGAGGCGATTCCCAGTGCCCGAGCCTCCTGCAGCATCGGCGCCTTGAGGCCAACCACATCGGTGACGGTCGCGTCCCCCCACCTCCCCTTATGTGCCCTCATCATCTCCCGTGCCACGTCCAGGGGCGTCGCATAGACCACCAGATCCTGTCCTTCGACGGCCTCTTCGGCCGTAGGGGCCACGGCGTCTATCGACCCGTCGTCCAGAGCCCGTTCGGCGTCGTCTCGATTTCGGTTGAAGGCCACGATCCGTGGCCCCCCGTCCACGCGACGTAATGCCCGCGCGAGTGATCCTCCAATGAGACCGAGGCCGACGATGCCCACGCGCTTGAGAGCGAATCCCCCCGTCACAACTTTGCTGCCTTTTCACCGGGCTCGATCTCGGTGCCAGCGTCGTCCTCGGTGCCAGCGTCGTCTTCGGCGCCAGCGTGGTCTTCGGTGCCCCCAGCGGCATCACCTTCGGCGTCGGCGTCTCCTCCGGGCTCACAATCGTTGTGGGGAATTTCAATGGTGAGACCATCACGGGCGATGACCGCTTCGGGGAACGCCTCACGCGCTTCCGCCTCGAGCTCCGAGGGGTCGTCAGAGTACCGCGCGGAGACGTGTGTCAGATAGAGCCGCCTGACACCGGCCTCGGACGCGAGGGCCGCCGCGCCCCGAGCGGTACTGTGATGCGTCTGCGCGGCCCGATCGGCCTCTTCGTCTCCGAAGGTGGCTTCGTGGATCAGCAACGACGCACCTTTCGCGATCTCGATGGTCGCCTCGGAGGGGCAGGTGTCTCCGGTGTAAACCACCACACGCCCGGGACGGGGCGGGCCCACCACGTCTGCCGGCACCACTCGGCGCCCATCGAACTCGACGGTGTCCCCCCTGTGCAATTTTCCGAAGAGCTCCCCTTCGGGTACCCCCAGCGCCCGGGCGCGCTCGACATCGAAGCGGCCGCGCCGCTCGTGCTCCACGAAGGCGTACCCCAACGCGGAAATACGATGATCCGCCGGAAAAGCGACCACGTCATATTCGTCGAATTCCACGCGCGAACCGGCACGAAGCTCCTCGATTTCGAGTGGAAAAGGCACCCGGTCCACGCCCAGGCTCACCGCCTGTTTGAGCGTGGCGCGGGACTTGGGGGGACCGAAGATACGGAGCGGATCGGTCCGACCCTGAAGCGCCATCGTCCGCAGGAGCCCCGTGATACCGAGGAAGTGATCGGCGTGGAGATGAGTCACGAATACGTCCCGGACAGCGAAGCCGGTGCCGTAACGCATCATCTGGCGTTGCGTCCCCTCGCCACAGTCGAGGAGGAAGGAATCCCCCTCCCTCTGGAGGGCGATCGCACTCACGTTGCGACGCACCGTCGGTCGCGCCGCGGCGGTACCGAGGAAGGTGACTCGAATCATGCTCTATCTCTGCCCGGCGTTTTCGCTCGACGTCTCTGCTCGACACCGGTGCTCGAGGTCTCGGCCGAGCCGGTGTTGTGGCTCTTTCAGCCGCAGAGAAAGTAGCGTCCAGCTTACCGTGTCAGAAGAGCCGAAGTTGGATCCGAAGCGTCCGTCCGGGTTGCGGAAGGCCACACTGATCGAAGATCACGTTGTCGGTCACGTTCGTAACCGAAACCAAGGCATCCACGTTTGCGAGAGTGGACCGGCGCTCGAAGGCAAAGAGCCGACGGAGCTGAAGCTCGAAGCGGTGGGTGCGTCTCAGCTCGTCCAACGAAGCCGAGTCCGCGTTCAAGCAGAACTGGGTACCCACGAACCGATACCCGCCGGACAGCCTGAAATCTCCTGGAGCGAGCGCGGCCACGCTGAGCCCTCCGACGACCCCAGGCTCATATTCGGGTCGGGTTTTGACGCCGCTATCCTCTTCGATCTGCCAGGCCTGTTGGAGCGTGAGATCGCCACTGAACTGCATCCCGCTCCATCTGCCCGAGGCCACCATTTCCAGACCCGTACTCTGAATACCGTCACGATTTACCCGCTGCCGCTTGGGCCCTTGCGGCGTCTGCACCCCGATCCGCACGATGCCGTCCGAGAGGACCTGCCGGAACCCCACCACCTGGAGGTCGACCCCCTGCAGGTCCCAAGTCATTCCCAGCTCCATTCCGGTGAGAACCTCCGGCACCAGATCCGGATTCGGGACAAAACGACCCAGCGCGTCCGAGTACAACTCCCTGAGAGAGGGAAAACGCGCGCGACGGCTCACGCCTCCGTGAAGAAGCAGAGAGCCTCCCCCCGTGAGTGACGACAAGCCGAGCCGAGCTCCCCAGTCGCCCATTCGCCCGAGAGGGGCGTTGCCTCCCGTCTCAGGCGTGTCCGCTCCGTCGAGCGAGAGACCCACGTTGAGGTGCGTCGCACCCAGGCTCTCCCAACCCGGCAGATCGTCGAGCCGCCACTCCACCTCGGACCCCAGG
>Ga0209988_10000616_pt1 | contig 22390 bp, 18 predicted proteins | sample N075metaG_FD_183115 | JGI IMG/M metagenome (GOLD analysis project Ga0209988, IMG submission 183115) | Deep subsurface microbial communities from Kermadec Trench to uncover new lineages of life (NeLLi) - N075 metaG (SPAdes) (version 2) | ecosystem: Environmental > Aquatic > Marine > Ocean trench... | reverse complement strand
CCCGTGTAGTGCACCTTGACCCTCGTGGCGGGGCCGGACGGCTGCGGGCCGTCGCCGACCACGATTTCGAAGTACTCGAGCCCGGAAGCCGTCACGGTCGGCGCTCCGTCAACCACGTCGCCCGGGTAACTCGGCGCGTCGGGGACCGCGGGGGCAGCCGGCGCGGTCGTGACCGGCGCGCTGACCGCGGTCGCCTCAACGGCCGCTTCAACGGCCGCTTCTTTCTCCGCCTCGCAGCCAGACAGGGCCACGCTGACAACAACGATCAAGACCAGACGAATACTGCTCATAACCCTTCTCTCCTGATTGCTCGCCGGATATTCTCGGCGATCTCATCCGCCCGTTGCTCATCGAGGCTCACCGGCTTCCAGCCGATCTCGAGCCCCGATGATTCAAAACGCGGAATGATGTGAAAGTGAACGTGAAAGACGGCCTGGTGCGCGGCCGCACCGTTGTTCTGCAGCACGTTGTACGCGGTCGCCCCCGTCGCCGCCAGCACCGCCCGGCACAGCCGCGGCAGCACCCGTCCCAGGGCGGCCGCCGCATCGTCGCTGAGTTCGTGCAGCATCGCGACACGCTCCCTGGGGATGACCAGCGTGTGCCCGTCGCTCAGCGGCCCGACGTCGAGGAACGCCAGCACGTGGTCGTCCTCGTACACGCTCCGGCACGGGATCTCGCCGTCCAGGATCTTGTCGAAGATCGTCGTCATCGGGGCCAGTGTAGATACCCTGCAGGGCATGATCGACCTCAATGCCCTGCCCTTGGCCCGGCTGTTCGAGGCATTGACCGCGGACGGGTCGTTCGACCGGCTGCTCGCCGCGGCCCGTCGCGAGGACCTCTCGGACGTCGGCGACGTAACCACCGCGGCGATGCCCGATGGCCAGCGTGTCGTACACGCCGCGGGTGTCGCCCGAACCGCGGGCACCGTCAGCGGCATGGTCGCGATCCGCGGCATCCTCGACGCCTTCGACTGCACCGCGAAGCTGGAGAACGCAATCGACGACGGCGCCACCTGCGGCGCCGGCGAGGTCCTGTGGCGTTTGCACGGCCCGATCGCGACCATCCTGGGCGTCGAACGGACGCTGCTGAACATCGTCGGCCGGATGTGCGGCATCGCCACGCTGACAGCGCGGTACGTCGAGGCGGTGTCGGGAACCGGCTGCGTCGTCTGCGACACCCGCAAGACGACGCCCGGTCTGCGTGCGTTGGAGAAGTACGCCGTGCGATGCGGCGGCGGAACGCTGCACCGTGTCGGCCTCCACGACGCGGTGCTCCTGAAAGACAATCACCTGTCTCACCTGCAACCGCACGAACTGCCGGATGCGGTCGAGAAGGCGTCGAGCGTGGCCCGGGCCCGTCACGATCTGAGGTTTGTCGAGGTCGAGGTCGACGACCTCGTGCAATTCGAGAAACTGCTGGACTGCCCCGACGGCGTCATCGACATCATCCTGCTGGACAACTTTGCACCGGGGGAGCTCCGTGACGCCGTCAAGTCTCGAGATTCCAGGCGGCCCGACCTGCTGCTGGAGGCATCCGGCGGCATCGTGCTGGAGCGGATCGCCGACGTGGCGCAGACCGGTGTCGATCGGATTTCCGTCGGCGCGCTCACACACGCCGCGTCGTCGCTGGACATCGGCCTGGAGGTCACATGACCGCCGCCCGGTGGACGCAACGACTCGAGGGTGCCGCCTGCGGAATATTTCAGAAGATCGTTGTTGTCGACGAAGCGACGTCAACGCAGGACACGGCCCGACGGCTCGATGCGACACCCGGCACCGTCGTGGCGACACTGCGGCAGACGGCCGGCAGGGGCCGGCTCGGCAGGGTGTGGGCGGACACCTCCGACGAGGGCATCGCGGTGAGTTTCGTCATCGCGAAACCGGCCCGGCCGGAGGCCCTGGCGATCGCGGCGGCGGTCGGTGCTGCGGTCGCCGCGGAGTCGCTGCTGAACCACGCCGTCGGTATCAAATGGCCCAACGACATTGTCGTCGAAGGCCGCAAGCTCGCAGGGATTCTCATCGAGCAATGGGGGGGCCGGGCGGTGATCGGGATCGGGATGAATGTCACACAGACCGACTGGCCACCGCCCCTCGAACAGCGGGCCGTGAGCCTTGCCCAGCTCGGCGCCACCTGTACTCGGCTCGATGCACTGGCTGCCCTTGTTCGGGCCGTCAGCGTGGCCTTGCCGATCCGTGACGACCAGCTGTGCGAGCAGTTCGCCCAACGCGACGTGCTGCCGGATACCCAGGCGGTTTTCCGGACCGGCGAGCGTACGATTACCGGAACCGTGGTCAGGATCGATCCAATGCATGGCCTGCTCGTACGAACTGACCGAGAACATGTCTACCTGCCCGCCGCCACGACCACGGTCGTCGACTGGTGGGCCGAACCGAGTACGCCATGAGAACGACTGTCCATCTGCTTGCCGTGATCGTGCTCGCAACGCTCCCCTCGGCGGCGACGGCGCAGACACCCTCACCGCTTGTGCCCGTGGACCAGCGAATCGAGGACGTCTCCCCGCTGGGGATGAGCCTGCGTCAAATGCCGCCGACACTCCGCGAACCCAACAACTTCCAGGAGCTCTACCGCTTCCGTGGCGATGACGAGAACCTGGTCCGCGCCCAAGGGGCGCTTTACGTGGTCTTTCAACGGTCGATTTACGGATCGGACAAGAAGGGCAACGTCTATCCGCTGTTCTCGCCGAACACGGTGTTCTACATCGGCCCGCCCCCGGGCTGGATGATGTCGTCGGCGGTAAAGGCCGTTGCCAGCAACGAGATCGCCGACGCGGCGCGGATCGACAGTCGGCTCGACCTGAGGATCGCACCCGGTCTCGTGGTGAACACCATCACCGGGGAGTCGATACGACACGGGGCGAACGCGTCGGACACGCAACAGTCCGCGTCGGGGGCTGATCGCATCGTGCTTGATCCCCAATACCGCGCCAATCGACTACGAGCGCTCATGCGGGAGGCGGCCGAAGCCCGGTCTACGCGGCTCGAGGCCCTTCGTCATCATCGTCGAAGTGCCCCAGGCATCCCAGCGACCGGGCAAGGACCTCCATACGACGGCTCACGTCGTCCAGGGCCTTGAGAACCTCTTCGGTCGACGGTACCTGTCCAAGGATATCCTCCGCCTGGTCAGGGTCGTCCCGGTGCGCAGCGGGCTTCAACGGCGTGAGATCACGCCGGGGCTCGTTGTTGTTTCCTGGGAAGCGGAAGGATGCCATGCCGATTGGGCGGATCGGCTTGATCGGCACCGGCCTTTCGATGCACGGTGCGGCCACGGCTTGTTGAGGCGTTGCAGAACGAAGCTCTTCGCGCGCCGGGTCGAGTTATCAGACGTCAGCGGCAACGATCTCGAAATCGTTGTCCACCATCTCGGCCTTTGTTCTCGCCATCACCCCGTAGATCCAGCGGGCGAGGCTCAGGGCGATCACCATGGCCGTCACGAAGAAGAACCCGCCCGCGATGAGGCGGTGGTCCTTCACCGGTGTTGCGCTCAATGCCGCGTAGCGGATCCGACCCGATTCGTTACGCTCGCCGAGGAGAACGGCAATGGCACCGTCACTGCGGCTGTTGACCGACTTCGATGACTCCTGCGCCAAGGTCATGGCGACCGTGTCCAACACCCTTGTGAGCGTGTCCGGATCGGTCCCGGCGAACGACAGCCGCAAGACTCCCGGTGTTGGCGCGTGAAGCGACAGATCGTTGTCGAGCCGCTCGCCAAGCAGCCTGGCATTGGCCAGATGATCCAGACGCTGATCCGCCAGCCGAGCCGCAACCTTGCCGCGGAAAGCGGCATCGGCCAGCGTCTCGCGATGCCAGGTCTCCCACAAGGTCGCTGCCTTGCCCTCGATGGCGCTGTCGCGAGGCCCACGTGCTTCGATGTCAACCGATGCGATCACCGTGGCGGGCAGGAAACGGTTCGCCGCCAGCCCGCTGGCGACCGCACCCACGGCGACCAGGACAACGACACAGGTCGTGACGATCAGCGCCCGCTGGCGACGCGACGCCACAGGACGCTCCGGCGGTGCATCACCGAGCGCCGTGCGTTGTTCCCGGAGCTGTTTCCATTGCTCGCGAAGTTCTTTCGCCTGCTGTGCGTGCAGTTCGCCCTGCTTGTCACCGACCCGCGCCGCGGCAAGCTCCTGCTCCAGCCGACTGATCCGTTGCTGCAGCACGGCGGTGTGCCCGGCCTCGTCGCCGTCAGAGACGGCGTTGAGTTCGTCTTCAAGCTGTGTCACACGGGCGCGTAGCGAGGCGATCTGAGCCGTGTGCTGCTCCTGGGACGCTTCGGTCGCCGTACCCGTTCCAGGCTGGTCGATTTCTATGCGGAGGTCATGTGCCTCCTGCTGCGCCGCCTTGAGGGCCTCGCGGAGCCCTTCGCACTCGTCCGTTACTTCTTTGAGTCGAAACTCGAGGGCGCTCGAGGCGCCCTCGCCGTTTCCTTTCTTGCCACCCTTGGCACGGACCTTACTGAGTGCGCCGCCGAATCCGGCTACGAGTTTCCCGACCGTCCCACCCTGCTCACCCATCCTGGCGATCTGCTCTTCCAGTTCGGCGATTCGATCGTCCCGCTCCTGGATCTCCTCGGGCTCGACAGTCGACTGCAACGACGCGAGCTTCTCGGTCAGTCGCTCGATCTGCAGTCGCTGTTGCTCGATCAATTCCGCGCTCGCACCAGCCGGCTCCGCGGCGGACGCTGCAGCTTTGTGTGCCTTCTGGAGCGCGATGTGAGCTTCCTGGGCATCGATTATCGACTGCTCGGAAGTCTTGAGCTGGGTCTGCAGAGCTGTAATCTGCCCCGACATCGCGTCGATACGGGCGTCGTACTCCTTGGCCGTGGCCATCGCGGCGTTCGCGTCTTCCAGGCTCTTGGAGAGGGTCTTGATCTCGTTCTGCGCGTCGTCGAACTGCTGCTTCATCGCCGCCGCCTGCTCCGACTGCTCGGTCGACGACGTGGCGATCTGCGTTTCGAGTTCGGTCACGCGTTTGCGCATCGCGTGCAACTCGACTTCGCGTTCCTCCAGGTCGGCGAGTGTCGGCCGATCGTCGGACCCTTCCTCCGCGGCGGGTGCGCTCTCGGCGGATCCTTCCACGATGTGAAAGTCGCCGATCCGGTTGAGCTGTTTCTCGATCTGGGCAAGGACGTCAAGCGCCTCCACACCGGCGTCCAGGGACTCGGGCGCCTCCTCCGGCGCGTCCGGGATCTCGACGGCGGCTGCAGGCGGCTGGGGCGCGGGCTCGACAGCCTCCGGCGCGGGCACAGGCTCGGCTGCGACCGGCTCGGGCTCGACTGCGACCGGCTCGGGCTCGGCGGCGACCGGCTGTGGCACGGGTTCAGCTTCAACAACCTCGGGTTCGGCGGCCTCCGGCGGAGCCGGGGGTGTCGGGGGTGCCGGCGGCGGCGGCGGCGGCGCAGGCTGATCCTGTTGTTTGAGCCAGTCGGGCAGTGGCATCGTACGGGCGATATCGACACGCTGAAGACGGTGATCAAGTCCGAGATCTGTTTTGATGCCTGATAACCGTCAGAGAATGGCCTAAGATCGGCACCCATGACCACGGCCGCACCGCCGCTGATCCGACCGCGTCGCCACGACGCACCGCCCGGAGTCGACCCACGCCTGGCAGCGATCGCCCGCAAGGTGACCGACGGGACCCGACTCTCGATCGAGGACGGGCTGCTGCTCTTCGAGACGCCCGACATCCACGGCGTGTGCTCGCTTGCGGATCTCGTCCGGCGGCGACTGCACGGACTCGTGGCGTACTACAACGTCAACCGACACCTCAACTACTCGAACGTCTGTGCATTGAGTTGTACGTTCTGCTCGTTCTATCGCAAGGCCGGCGACCCAGGCGCCTACGAGCACTCGATCGAGCGGATCCGCGAGGAGTCGCTGGTGGCCGTGGAGGCCGGCGCGACGGAGATCCACATCGTCGGGGGGCTGCACCCGCGGTTGCCGTTCGACTACTACACCACGATGCTGCGGGAGATCAGGGCCGTCGCTCCGTCACTGCACGTGAAGGCATTCACCGCCGTCGAGATCGTTCACCTTGCACGGATCTCAAAACGCGGTCCCCAGAAATACGAGGGGCTGAAATCGGTGCTGCGCGACCTGATCGACGCCGGGCTCGGCTCCCTGCCCGGTGGCGGTGCCGAGGTCTTCGACGACCGCGTGCATGACAAGGCCTTCAAGGGAAAGATCCGCGCCGGAACCTGGCTCGACGTGCACCGTGCGGCGCACGAACTCGGTCTCAACAGCAACGCCACGATGCTCTACGGTCACATCGAGAGCCGCGCCGACCGCGTTCGCCACATGGATATCCTCCGCCGTCAACAGGATCGCACGCTCCACGAGTGGGCGGTCCAGGCGGGCATCGCCATGCAACCCGACGATGCCGTCGTACTGTTCGGCCCCGACGAGTTGTACCCGGGCCCGCGGCTGCCCGAAGCCGGCGCGTGCAGGACGGGCTTCTTCCAGACAATCATCCCGCTGCCGTTCATCCCCGACGACAGCGCGTTGGAACACCTCGCGGGCCCGACCGGGCTGGAGAACCTGCGTACGCTCGCCGTCGCTCGTCTCATGCTGGACAACTTCCCGCATGTCAAGGCGTTCTGGATCATGCAATCGCTGGAGATGGCCCAGTTCATGCTGCTCAACGGCGCCGATGACATCGACGGCACGGTCGTGTGGTACGACATCACGAAGGTCGGCGGCGCGTCGACGCACCAGGAGACGACCGTGTGGACCCTGCAGTGCGCGATCCGCGAAGCCGGACTGGTGCCGGTTGAGCGTGATAGCTTGTATCGGCGGGTGGAGCGCTAGCTCCTCCCCACCACCCACCGCAGCTCGGGCATTCGCAGCAGCCGCGCCCCGCCGGCGACGACCAGCAATCCGACCACCACCGCAACGAGCAATTTCACCATGGTCTGCGACCAGGTGACCGCGTCCGGCATGACCGCGAGTGTTCCGGCCACCGCTCCTGCCATCGCGACCGTCAGCGCGGCGGTCCTGGCGCCACTTGCCGCAACGGTTGACCCAAGGATGTCCGGCACACGCCGCCGCATCAGGGCCAGCAGCACGATCGACTGGGCAACCGCGCAGAAGGCGGTGGACCACGCAAGCCCGGCCTCACGCAGACCCGTCCAGATGAGCGTGCAGTTGAGCACGAGGTTCACCGCGACCATCACGACGGCGACCTTCACCGGCGTCTTCGCATCGCCCATCGCGTAGAACGCTCGTGTGAAGACGTGGATGATCGAGTACGCCCACACCGCGGCCGAATAACCGTAGAGCACGAAGGCCACGCGGTCGGCGTCGGCGGCCCCGAACTGCCCGCCCTCCAGGATCACCCGGACAAGCAGCGGACCCACCAGCGCCAGCCCCGCACTCGCCGGCAGACCGATGAACAGTACGAGCCGCGTTCCGCGTCGCAGTATGTCCGCAAAGGCCTGCTTGTCATCGGCCAGGCGGGCCAGCGTCGGAAAGATCGCGGTCGCCACCGCGATACCGAAGACACCCAACGGGAACTGGTACAGGCGCTGCGCGAAGCTCACCACCGCGAGCGCGCCCTCCTTGAGCGGGTACTCGACGCCGAAAATCGTGGGGCCGATCGTCGTCGGGTAGCTGGCGATCACGCCGTCAAAGAACACGTTGAGCTGCAGCACGCCGAGACCGAGGATCATCGGTCCCGCCTGACGCAGGACACGGCGCATCGATCCCCAGGCCGGCTTCACGTCGAGCGCGAACCGACCGGCGCCACGCAACACCAATGCCATCCACAACAGCTGCACCAGGCCCGCCACGATCACCGAGGCCGCCACGAAGGTGACGTGCCGGGGACGGTCGTCGGCGCCGAACAGGGGTGCCAACCCGGCGGACGCCCCGATCAGGCAGAGGTTCAGGACGATCGGGATCGCGGCGCCGGGGCCGAAACGGCCGTGCACCTGCAGCATCGCGCCGAGTATCGCCACCAGGCAGATCATCGGCATGTACGGCAGCATGATCATGGCCAGTCGCACGACAAGCGACCCGTCGTCGGTTGCCGCCGACACCAGCGTCAGGACGAGCTCGCCCGCGAGCGTCACCGCTCCGAGCCCCGCGATCAACAGCCCCACCGTGAGTGTCGCCAGACGCGCGGCGTTCGCCGGGTCGGTCTTGTCGAGCTGCGCGTAGACACGCAGGAACGACGCCCCAACCGCGCCCTCGCCGAAGAGTCGCCGGAAAAGGTTCGGGATCATGAACGCGAAGAAGAACGCATCCATCACGATCCCGGCGCCGAAGACGCGGCTCAGTGCCGCGTCGCGTCCCAGGCCGGCGACACGGCTGACGGTTGTCAGCAGGGCAACCGTTCGCGTGTTTCTCTCGAAACGCTCACCCATCGGTAATCCGCGCAAACGGAGTTCCGCATTCACCGCAACGACCGCACCCGTCTGTCACCTCGGTCCCGGTGAGGTCGTGGTCACACCACCGACAACAAGTATGCTGCCGGTCATAGAGTGCCGCCTGGCGACCGCGATAGACACGCGCCGCGACCGCCATCGCCACGGCGATCAGTGCCATGTCGATGGTGAGCCGCATGTCCGGGGCGAGGCCCTCCCAGGATCGGAGTACCAGAAAGTACACCACCATCGCCGCGACAACGACGCCGGCACCCGCCAGGGCCGCCCGGCCCACGCCACGTGCAACCACCGACAGCGGGAGCATCATTGGCGGCGACCATTGGCCCGTGTGAAAGACCGTCCCGCACGCAGGGCAGGGCCCGCGGCCGTTCTGGGCGACCGCCGCGTCGCGGCAAGACGAGCCGCACGCGAAGCACGGGCGGACAGCGCCGAGCGTCCGGGCCCGTCGCCTGACGCCGGCCGCAAGTGCGGCAAGACCGGCTGCGATCCCCCCTGCAACGCCACCGACCGTGATCGACGCCGGGAAAACGACTCTGGCGCGCACGATTGCATCGAGATCAACGGTGGCCAGGATCGCCCATGTCGCCGCCCCGATGACAACCGCGCCGCCCGCGCCCGCCAGGGCTGTGAGAATCCAAGTGCCCGGGCGTGCGAACAGATCGTCGATCACGAACCTCAGCCAGGCGATCCGCACGCGGTTGGCCGGACCGCCGACCGGCGCAAGAGCACGGAACCACGCCAGGGTCGCGACGACGCCGATCTGGCTCGCCGCGAGGTCCTGCATGCTGAAGGTCCGGCGGAGTACGGGCAACGCCTGGGTCACCTCGTCCAACACGGTCCACGCCAGGACGATGACGCCGGCCTGCCAGATCCGCGGGACCCAACGCGTGCGCCACAACAGCACGAGTAGTCCGGCGAAGGCGAGCGTGTGAATGATCTTGTCCGGCGACTCGAACCCGCCGCCGGCGACACGACCGATATCCAGCGCCGGCCAGTGCGTCGCGGTCGTCAGCAGCAGCGCGTACGCCACGAACACCGCGCGCCACGGCCGCGTGTTGCGGCGCAACAGATCCTTCGCGTCAGCCTTCACGCATCGTCACGGTTTCCAGCGGCTTTGCTTCGACGCTTTGTGTCGGCGTGTCCCACACTTCGAGCAGAGCCTCGGCGAGCTTGCGATAGTCGTTGGCACCGGCGCACCACTGGGCGTAGTCGAAGATCGTCTGGCCGAAGCTCGGCGCCTCGGCCAGTTTGACATTGCGTCTGATCGGCGGTTTGAGCACACGGCAGCCGCCCCATGGCAGCTCCCGGTCGGCGGCGTCGTCGAAGAACGCCTCGATATCGGCGACGACCTCGCGGGCGAGCGTCGTCTGCCCCTCGTGCATGCACAGCAGGATACCGGTGACCCGCAGTGACGGGTTCACCGAGGCACAGACGAGCCCGACGGTCTCCAGCAGCCTGCCCACCCCCTGCAGGGCCAGGAAGTGTGCCTGCATGGGCACCATGACCTCGCGGGCGGCGGCCAGCGCATTGAGCGTCAGCAGCCCCAGGCTCGGCGGGCAGTCGATCAGGATGAAATCGAAGGCGTCAACGATCTGTTCGAGCTTGTGGCGGAGGATCCGCTGCCGGTCCGGAATACCCGCCAGGTCGGTCTCGGCGGCCGCGAGATCGACCTCGGAGGGGATCACCGACAGGTGGGGGCGTGCCGTGATCAGGCACCGGGCCGCCGTGCAGTCGGGATCGGTCAGCAGGTCGTAGGTGGTCGGGCCGTCCCCGGCATCGATGCCCAGGTGCAGCGTCAGGTGTGCCTGCGGGTCAAGATCGATGAGGCAGACACGCCGCTCGGCTTCGGCCAATGCCGCTCCGAGGTTGACGGTGGTCGTGGTCTTGCCGACCCCGCCTTTCTGGTTCATAAACGCAACCGTGCGTCCGGCGCTTGCAGGTCCGTGCATACTCGGGAGTATATCGACAGATGCCCACGGTTACGGACAACGCGATCTGCATACGCCGCTGGGACTACTCCGAGACGTCGCAGACCGTGAGCCTGTTCTTCCGGAACCACGGCATCGTGCGGGGAATCGTCAAGGGCGCGAAGCGGGCCGGTGGCGGTTTCGACGGCGGCATCGACCTCCTGACCCACGGTCAGGTCGTGGCGATCGTCAAGCCATCCAGAGACCTCGCGACGGTGACCGCCTGGCACGTTCTGGAAATCTTCCGCCCGCTCCGCGAGAACATCAGCGCGAACCGGGCCGGGCTGTACATGGCCGACCTGGTCCACCACATGCTCACCGACCATGATCCGCACCCGCGGCTGTTCGACGCGTTCCGCGACGCCCTGGCGAACCTGGACCGGGTGGACCGCCATGGGCAGACGCTGCTGGCGTGGACCTGGGTGCTGCTGTGTGAGACCGGCTACAGACCCCAGCTCGACCGGGACGCCGAGACCGGCGGTCCGCTGCCCTCTCAGACACCGACGCTGGCCTTCTCGGCCTCAGCCGGAGGCGTGGTGGCGGACACCGGTGGCACGGACCGCTGGCGGGTACGCCGTGAGACGGTCGACCTGCTCCGCCAGGTCGCGGCGGGGCAGGCGCCGGACACCGCACCGGACCGTGCCAATCGCCTGCTCGCGTTCTACATCCGGGAAGTGCTCGGCCGAGAGCCGAACGCGATGCGGTGGGTATTCCCCGGTCTGGGTTGACCGGATACGTGTTTGGGCAAGCCCACGCAAACACGCGGCCCACGGGCTCTGGGCATGCTGCAACGGCCAGTCCGGCGCCTCACCGTCGATATTTCCGGCCACTCTTCAGTGAACACCGCAGTCCACCGATACGACAGCAACGAGATTTCGATGAACGCCACCACACTCGACAAGGTACTTTCCTCGCCGAAGCTGCCAACGCTTCCCGCCGTCGCTGTGAAAATGTTGCAACTCACGAGCGATCCGGACGTGGAGATCGGCGACATCGCGGACCTGGTTCAGTACGACCAGGCGCTCTCGGCCAAGATCCTCAAGACGGTCAACTCGAGCTACTACAGCCTGCGGCAGCCGTGCCCGAATATAAAGCGTGCGCTTGCCTACATGGGCCTGAGCACGGTCAAGTCTCTCGTGCTCGGCTTCAGCCTCGTGGACATGACCCGGAACAGTGCCAGTGGCTTCGACCTTATGGACTACTGGCGCCGCTGCGTGTACTCGGCTGCGGCGGCGCGTCGCATCGCCATGGTCACGGGAACCTGCGATCCCGACGAAGCGTTCATCGCCGCGCTCATGCAGGACATCGGCATGCTCGCGATGCACTCGGTGCTGGGTGACGAATACAGCGAGCTGATCAAAGAGACCAAGGGCAACCACCTGATGGTTCCGCACAGTGAGACGTCCACGCTGGGGTTCAACCACGCCCAAGTCGGCGCCAAGCTGGGCGAACGGTGGAACCTGCCCGAGCAGATCGTGGACCCCATCCGACAGCACCACAGTCGCAATTCGCCGCTCGGCCGGCAGTCACCGCTGGTCAACGCGGTGATCCTCGCCTTCCGGATCTCCAACCTTGTCTCCGCCAAAGACCGCAAGCCCGTGCTCGACATGATCAGCGCCATGTCCCTTTCGATTTTCCACCTCGCACCCGAGGACGAGCGGAAGATCCTGCTCGCGACGACCGAGGACGCACGGGAACTCTCCGAGCTGCTTAACGTCCATGTCGGCGCGCTGCCGGACCTTGAGTCGCTCCTGGTCGATACCGACGACAACCTGATCCCCGAACCGTTCAACGGCACGTCAGTCACCGCGGCTTCCACCGGCCACTCCACAGCCGATGCGATGACCGACGCGGTCACCGGCGTCGGAAACCGCGCCCACTTCGATCAGGAACTGGCCCGACTGTTCAAACAAGCCCATCGCAGCGACGGGTGTCTCGGCGTGATCATGGTCGACGCCGACCGGTTCAATTCGCTGAGAGACACGGTCGGCCTGACGGCCACCGACACCGCGTTGCAGGCCGTCGCCCACCGGCTCCGCGAGAGCCTCGGGAGTACCGGCATCGTCTGCCGTACCGGCGTTGAACAGTTCGGCATCATCGTACCCGACACATCTCGACTCGATACGGCCAGGATGGCCGAGCGAGCCCGGCGGCACATCGAGCGTGAGCACATCGACCTGCGTGATTCCGGCAGCGACATCGAGGCGGTACAGGTCAGCGCGAGCTTTGGCGTCGCCGCCCTCGAGCCGCGACTTGCGAAGATCATCCACGAACCCAAGCGACTGGCGAGGCTCGCTGAACAGGCGCTCTTTGCGGCCAAGCAGTCCGGCCGCAATTGCGTCCGGGTCTTCAAGCCACGCGAGTCGGAATCCCACGCCGCGTAGCTGATGACCTCGAAACACCTCGACGACGCACTCCCCGACAACCTGCTGCCGTCGCTTCCGGCGGCGGCTCGCAAGGCGCTCGAGCTGGTCGGCCCGACTCGCGGCGATCCGGGCGAGCTCAGTGCACTCGTTGGACGTGACGAGCTGATGGCCGCCCGACTTCTGCGGGCGGTCAACACCGGCCGATTCAACCTGACGAGCCCTTGCACATCACTGGAAGCCGCCGTCGAGCACCTCGGCTTTGGCACGGTCAGGCTCCTTGTCATCGGGTTCAGCCTCGTGAACCTCACCAGCGAAATCGGCGATGACCTGGACCTGACCGAATTCTGGCGGCGGTGTTTTTACGCCGCCGCCGCCGCCCGCCGCCTCGCCGCGATCACCGGATCGGGCGACCCGGAGGTTGCCTTCATCGCGGGGCTGCTGCAGGACATCGGCATGCTCGCGATGCTCTCGGCGCTCGGTGACCAGTATCGCAAGGTCCTCATCGAGGCCGATGGCAGCCACACCGACCTGCCCCGGATCGAGCAGGCCGCCGTCGGGTTCACCCACGCCGAGGCCGGCGCACACCTGGGCGCCCACTGGGGGCTCAACGCCAACCTCGTGGCGCCGATCCGGCTGCACCACCAGTCGGTGACCGGCCTTCGCGGGCACGGCCCGGAGATCAACGTGGTCGCGCTGGCTTCGCGGATGTCGGCAAACGAAGACATCAAGTCCGTGCTGAGCATGTCCAGGACACTCTTTAATCTCACCGCCGAGCAGACGCGGACCTTGATGCAGCAGACCGCCCGCGACACCACGGGACTGTCGGGGATGCTGGAGCTGAAGGAAACGACCGAACCGAAACCCGCGCCGGTCGATCTCCGGCAGCAGTTCGAGCTGGCGCTTTCGCAGCAATTCAACCTGGCGACAAACGGCGACGGCGTCCTGGGCCTGATCATCGGCGAGACGGATGCGAAGGACGCACTGTTGAAACGGTTCGGCGCCAACGCAACGAGGCAGACCCTCGACGCGGTCTACGAGCGGGTACGACGGCGGTGTGGCATCGACCCGCTGCGTCTGCCGGACGGACAATTCGCGGTCATCCTGCCGGGCTCGATGCGAACCGAGACGGCCATGCTCGCCGAGCGGATCCGGCTGGACATCGCCGGGGCCCCGTTCGACGTCTGCAGCGACGATGGGACACTGGAGTCGCTGCTGGTCTCCATCAGTGCCGGCGCCGCCACACTCGAACCGGCGGTGGCCCAGCGGCTCGACCATCCGGAGAAACTGGTAACGGTCGCTGAGAATGCCCTGCGCGCCGCGATACGCGCGGGCCGCGACTGCGTCCGTGTGTTCATCCCGCGGATGCAGGCCTCAGATGGCCGGTCACACGCGGCCTGAACGGAAATTCCCGCGCGAGCGTGACCACGTCGTCGAGCGTCACCGCGTTGATGCGGCTGAGCTCCTCGTCGAGCGACCAATAGTCGGCCGTGTAGGTCCACAACCGGCCGAGCCGCTGCATGCGACCGGCGGGCAACTCGCCCTGGAGCGTGGCCGACGTCGCGATCTTGCTTCGAATCCGGTCGAGGTCGTCGTCGGTCACGGTGTCCGGCAGCCTGTCGATGCAGGCCGTGATGACACGATCCACCTCGCCGGCACTATCGGGCGAGCAGACGTAGTAGACGAGGAAACCACCGACACCGTCGTGCCCGTCGTACTGGGCCCGGGCCTCCTCGGCGAGTCCGGTCTCGATAAGCGACCAGTACAGCTGCGAGCCCTCGGCATCGCCGAGAACATTGGCGAGTATCGCCGCGGCATACCGCCGGTCGTCCTGGACTGCCGGCGCCGGCGACATGCTGACGGCGTAATGGCGGTTGACCGTGTCGGACTCGATCGTGAACTGGTCCTCGACGTGCTCGACCTGGGGGTATGTTCGCTGCGCGTCGGTCTTGACCCAGTCACCGCAAGAGCCGGCGAGCTGCTCGGTCACCACGTCGAAATCGAGCCGACCCGCCAACGCGATCACGGTATTGTCGGCGGAGTACCGGCCGTCGAAATAGGCTTGCATCTGGTCGCGTTGCATGGCCGACACCGTGTCACGCGTGCCGAGCACGCGATGGCTCAGCGGATGGGCGCCGAAGAAACGCTCTGTCGTCCGCTCGTACACGACCCAGAACGGCTGGTCGTCGTACATCGCGATCTCCTCGATGATCACGCTCTTCTCGTCGTCGAAATCGGCCTGCCGCAACGAGGGCCGGAGGATGTCGGCCAGAATTTCCACGATGTGCGGCAGTTGATCGGGCAGTGCGTGTGCCCAGAAGGCGGTCATCTCGCCGCTTGTGAAAGCATTGTGTTCCGCGCCGATATCGTCGAAGTCGCGGTCGACCTGCGCGGCCGTCCGGCTTGCCGTGCCCTTGAACATCATGTGCTCGAGAAAATGGCTGACCCCCATGACCGCCGGATCCTCGTCACGCGCCCCTGCCTTGACAAAGAAGCCCGCGGCGGCGGTGTGCGCATCGGCATCGACCTCGGCGATGATCTCGAGGCCGTTGGGAAGTGTCGTGCGGCGAAAATCGACAGGCATGCGAACAGTAAGCGTAACGTCTCGCCAAAGTGAGTGTGCGGCCGGAGGCCGCTACGGAGCGCTCAAACTAGGCTCGGCGGAACAGGCCACGCAGACGCTTGACGTCCGCTTCGTCGGTAAAACAGGACACGCCGTGATCGGAGACCAGGCCCGCCTCATCCGCCGCCTCGGCCAGTTGCCGTTCGGTCAGCGGCCACGGCGGTCCCTCGTCGTGTGAGGCCGGCTCGTCGGCGCCTCGACACACGATCAACAGGTGACCGTGCGGTGCGACGAACTTCGACAACGCCTTGACCGTGTCGGTCTGCGCCGCGGGCGGTACGTACTGGAGGTTGTTGATCTCGACGACCAGGTCGAAGCGATGACCCCACCGGCCCGGCGGCTTGAAGAGGTCTGCCTGGGTGTAGCTCTCGGTGTGTGACGGGTCGAGACCACGCGCCCACTCGACGGCGGTCGGGCTCAAGTCGAATGCCGTCACCTCGTAGCCACGACGAATGACCTCGCGTGCATCGTCACCGAGTCCGCAGCCGACCACGGCAACACGGGCGCCGCAGCGGACCAGCGACGGGGCCACGGCGTTGAGCCAGTTGACCAGCGCCGTGCTCGGATGTCTGGCCGCCCACGGAATTCGGGTCTGGTCGCCCTCCGCCTCGGCGTACACCGATTCGAAGTAGTCAGCCGTGGTGGCGAGTGATTCGGTCGTCGTGCTCATCGACCGCTCCCTCGGTTGATCTCTGGGGTCAGTGAAGTTGCCCCAGAATAACCGATCTCGATGCGTCCGGCCAGAACTCGTTGCAAGCAACTCCCAATAAACGACTTATAGGAACGCACCCGCATCGCACAAATGCCCCAATTTCGTATGAAGCGTGTCAACCTATGCATGCAACGCCCGGCCCTGGGTCGCCAACGCCGCCTCGTGAATCGCCTCCGACATCGTCGGATGAGCGTGGATCGTGGAGATAATGTCCTCCGCCGTGGCTTCAAGCCGCTTGGCGAGGCCGATTTCCGCGATCAGCTCGGAAGCGTCCTGACCGATGATGTGGGCACCGAGAATCTCGCCGTAGGGTTTCGACGTGAGGATCTTGACCATGCCCTCGCCGGCCCCGACCGCGACGGCCTTGCCGTGGCTCTTGAGCCCGTAGGTGCCCACGCTGTACTCGATGCCCTGTTGCCTCACGGCTCGCTCGGTGAGGCCGATCGAGGCGATCTGGGGATTGCAGTAGGTGCAGCCCGGAATAGCGCCGTAATCGATGCTCAACGCCTGGTGGCCCGCGATGCGTTCCACGCACACGACCGCCTCCTCCATCGCCAGGTGTGCGAGCCACGGCGCGCCGATGACGTCACCGACGGCGTACAGCCCGGGGACGCTTGTTGCATAGGTCGGTTCCGCGGCGTCGCGGTAGTCCGTCCGGATGTGACCGTTCTCAATGGCGACACCGAGCCCGTCGTCGAACAACCCGTCGAAACGCGCGCCGACACCGACGGCCACCAGCACGACGTCGCAATCCACCTGCCGCGATTTGCTCTGGTCGGCCGCATCGACGATGGTGACCCTTGCCTTGCCGGGCGTCTTGACGTCGATCGCCTTGACGGAGTGGCCCGTGAGTATGTCCATGCCCTGCTTTGTGAAGATCCGCTTGGCGAGCTTGCAGACGTCGTCGTCCTCGACGGGCAGCACGCGGTCGAGGATCTCCACGACGGTGACCTTTGTGCCGAAGGCGTTGAAGAAGTAGGCGAACTCCATCCCGATCGCGCCGGAGCCCACGATGACCATCGACTTCGGCTGCTTTGGCAGGTTCATGGCGTCGTAGGACGACACGATCGTCTTGCCGTCGAACGGCGCGAACGGCAGCGCCTTGGGCGCCGCCCCCGTGGCGATGATCACATTGTCGGCGGTGAGCGTCTCGGTGACGTCCGCCGAGCCCGAACCGTGGTAATAATCGCCGGTCGGTTTCGAGACCTCGACCCGGCACGGCCCGCCGTCCGTCCGGCCGCTGACCATCCTGGCATGGCCCTTGACGTGATCCACCTTGTTCTTCTTGAACAGGAAGCCGACGCCCTTGTTGAAGATCTCGGTGATACCCCTGCTTCGGGCGATCACCTGCTTCCAGTTGACCTTGGCCTTCTCGAACTCGATGCCCCACTCGGCGCCGTTGGTCACGGCTTCGCGATAGAGCTCCGCGTTGTGCAACAGGGCCTTGCTGGGGATGCAGCCCCAGTTCAGGCACACGCCGCCGAGCTTATCACGCTCGATACACGCCGTCCGGAGACCGAGTTGTCCGGCCCGGATCGCGCCGATGTATCCGGCTGGTCCTGCACCGATTACGATAACGTCATAGTGTCCTGGTTGAGCCATGGTCCGCGGATTGTATCGTTGACGGCTCGCGCGGCCCCCCCTAGCATCCGCGTCTTTGTAACGGTCTTGGCGGCCTGACGGCCCCACGGAGCCTGCCGGTGAAAGTCGCCGTAATCAGCGATGTGCACGCGAACCTCGAGGCGCTGACCGTGGTGCTCGATCACATCGATGACCAGAGCGTGGATCGCATCATCTGTCTCGGCGATATCCTCGGATACGGTCCGAGCCCCGTTGAATGCGTGGACATCATCGCCCAGCGGTGCGAATGGTCGCTGATGGGCAACCATGACTTCGGCGTCGTCTATGAACCCACCAATTTCAACCTCGCCGCCGAACAGGCCGCGTACTGGTCGCGTGACCAGTTCGAAACCGAAACGAACCGCGACGACGCCGCGCGGCACTGGGAATTCCTGAGCCGGCTGCGTGTCCGCGTGGCGTTCGACGGATTCCTGTGCGTTCACGGCACGCCGCGGCGACCGATCAACGAATATCTCTTTCCCGAAGACGCGCTCAACTCCCCGGTCAAGATGCAGCAGATCTTTGAGCTGGTGGATAAGTACTGTCTCGTCGGCCATACACACGTTCCCGGTGTGTTTACCGACGAGCCGGATTTCTACCCGCCAGACGACGTTGACGGCGTCTACAAGCTGCGCGACGACGAGAAGGCCATCATCAACCCCGGCTCGGTCGGCCAGCCCCGCGATCTCGATCCGCGGGCCAGCTACGCGATCCTCGAAGACGACTGCGTACGCTTCTACCGGCTGAAGTACGATGTGGACGCGGTCGTTGCGAAGATCCGGGCCATCCCGGAGTTGCTCGACTGGCTGGGGGAGAGGCTGTACGAAGGAAGATGACTATCCTTCGGCGTGAGCCCCCCGCATGAACCCGAGCCTCCGACGACTTATCATCACGGTGTCCGTGCTTGGCGTTGCCTGCAGCATTGTGCTGCTGACATTGCTGGGTCGGACCGCGCAGCCCGGCCAACAACAATCCGGCCAACAGGCGGTCACGCCACAGGCCGCGCCCGTCGGCGAGACAGATTCCCTGCCCGAACCGGTCGCGGATCAGACGCCCGCGCAACCGACGGTCGAGGCGGCAACGACCGCCGCAATCCCGGGTCTGCACGCGGTCTGGGTACCCGTGCCCGCCACGCCGATGCAGGACATCGGGTCACTCGACCCCGACCAGGCCAGGATGCTCCTGGAGTTCTCGCCGGCCGGCGCCGGTCTGGAGCGTATCACGCTCTCGGACTTCTGGCAGACCGCTGCACAGAGTCGACAGGCCCGCGATCACCAGGCCGCGGTGAGGGACAATGACCCCAACCCACCGCCACTACCCGCCGCCGTGGACCGCTACGTTCTGCAGACCGCCAGTTCGAGACTGGGCTACGACGCGGCGAAGTCCCAATGGATCGATATCTCGGTCCCACAGCTTGCGGCCTTCGCGGTCGTCATCAACGGCACCGAGGTCAACCTGCTCAAGCAGTACACCGACGACGACGGCAACCGCTGGGTGCTGTGGCGCGAAACCGCCGCCGGCGCCTTCGAAGCCACGATCGTCGACGAGAGCAAGACACCGGTTGCCCGGATCACCCGCCGTTTCGTACTGGGCAACAACTACGACATCGGTCTCGAGCAGGTAGTCACGAACCTGACAACAGACCCGATGCAGGTCCGATGGATCCAATACGGCCCCGGCGACCTCATCGTGGACCGGGCCCGGTACATGGATCGCCGCCGCTTCCGTTTCGGCTACCTGCCGAACACGCAGCTGTTTCCCGACCTGATCGACTCGTCCGACGGCGACCTGCTGTTCGAGCGGACCGACATACTCAAACGCGGCAAGAAGGCGGCAAAGTCGACGGACCCGGAGCGGATCGCGGAGTTGCTGACACTGTGGCCCAACCCGGCCGGCATCGACAACGGATACCAGCTGTCGTGGTTTGCCTCGACCAACAGGTATTTCGCCCTGGCCGTTCATCCGGTGCTCGACGTCTCCGCGAGCGGCCACGTGACCGGCAACCGGGCGATAGCACCGGTCATCACCGAGGTGCGGACGGAGGTCACCGCCCGTGACGACAGCGACAAGCAGATCTTCACGTCGCTGTACAGTGCATCACGCACGGTCGCCGCGGGTACCGAGGTCCGCTTCGACCTCGGCGTCTACGCCGGCCCGCTGGACCGTGACGTGCTGGCGTTCGAGCAGCCGCTGGCGGCATTGAACCTCAAGGGCCTCATCCTCTACCAGATGTCGTCCATGTGCGCCATCTGCACGTTCCAGTGGCTGGCGCACTTCCTGTTGTGGTTCCTGCACCTGATGGACATGGTCACGCTTGACTGGGGCGTCTCGATCATCCTGCTGGTACTCGTCGTGCGAACCTTGCTGCACCCGCTCACAAAGAGAGCCCAGATCAACATGCAGCGGTTCGGCAAGGTCATGGGCGACCTCAAGCCGGAGATCGAGAAGCTCCAGAAGAAGTACCCCGACGATGCCCGCAAGCTCCAGCAGGAACAGATGAAGCTGATGCGCGAGCGGGGCGCCAACCCGCTGCAGCTGCTGGGCTGCCTGCCGATGTTCCTGCAGATGCCGATCTGGGTCGCGTTGTACGCGGCGCTCTACTTCGCATTCGAGCTGCGTCACCAGCCCGCGTTCTGGGGGGTCTTCCAGCTGTTCTGGGACTGGCCGTTCCTCGCGGACCTCAGCGCCGCGGACCACTTCTTCGGCGAGCTCAAGGAGCCGGTCCACTTCCTCATGTGGAACATCACCGGGATCAACATCCTGCCGATCCTGCTGGGCGTCGTGTTCTACATCCAGCAGAAGTACATGTCGCCCCCGCCAAGCGCGTCGATGACGCCCGAACAGGCCCAGCAGCAGAAGATCATGAAGATCATGATGGTGGTGCTGTTCCCGGTGATGCTCTACAGCGCCCCGTCGGGCCTGACGCTCTACATCTGCACGTCAAGCTTCATCGGCATCATCGAGAGCAAGTACGTCCGGGCGCACATCAAGGCGATGGACCTGGAGCCGCCGAAGCCGAAGAAGAAAAAGAAGAAGCCGAAGGACCTCCAGGCCCGCGCGTACGCGGGGGCCCTGGAGCGCGCCAAGAAGAAGCGGCAGCCGGAAAAGAAGTTCAAGAAGCGCAAGTGAACCGTCGTGGACACGACCGCAGTCATCCTGGCAGTGGCAAGCCCGCCCGGTCGATCATTGCGCGGCATCGTGCGGGTGAGCGGCCCGGCATGCTTCGCGTTACTGGAGACGGACCTGTATGGCGCCGATTGGGCGCGTGGCGCACGACCGGCGCGACTGCACGCCGATGGTCTCGACCTCGCCTGCCTGGCGTTTTTTTCACCGGCACCGAGGTCGTACACGGGCGAGGCGTCCGTTGAGCTCCAGCTCCCGGGCAGCCCCCCGCTGCTCGACCGTGTGATCGACGCATTGCTCACGTCGGGGCGGCTGCGCGGGATCGCCGCCCGCCGCGCCGAACCCGGCGAGTTCACCGCACGCGCGTACCTCAACGGCCGGATGACATTGACCGAAGCCGAGGGCGTCGCCGCAACCATCGCCGCCCGCAGCGACGCCCAGTTGCGTGCGGCCGGTCTTCTCTCGGCCGGACGCCTTGCAACCATGGCCCACGAGCTGGCCGAGCGGCTTGCGCGGTCGCTGGCACTCGTCGAGGCAGGCATCGACTTCACCGATCAGGATGACGTCGTCGCGATCGCCCCCGATGACTTGTGCACGCAACTGGCCTTGGTACGTCACCGGGTCGACGCGGTCCTGGAACACGCCGTCGGCAGCGAGCAACTGGAGGCGATCCCGTGGGTCGTACTGGCCGGCCCGGCGAATGCCGGCAAGTCGACGCTGTTCAACGCGTTGCTCGGGCACCGTCGCGCGGTCGTCTCCAACGTCGCCGGGACGACACGCGACGTACTGGCCGAACCGTTGACGATCGACACGCCCCACGGCCCCGCCGAGGTCATGCTCGTCGACATCGCCGGCGCCGACAGCGCCGCGGGTGACCTCGATGAGAAAATGCAGGATGCCGCAGCCGGCGCGATCAACCGCGCCGACCTCGTCATCCGCTGTGCCAGGGGCCCGGCCCCCGCCGCTGCAGCCGACGAAATCCCCGTTCACGTCGACGCCCTCACCGACACCAGACTCGACGATCTTCGTCACAGGATCGCCGAACGTCTCGCCGACCGCGTGGTAAGCCTGTCCGCCGACACGCTGGCGCTGCTGCCGCGTCACGAAGCCGCGTTGCGGTCGGCACAGCGGAACCTGCTCGACGCCCTGGACCTTGTTGAGCCCATACGCGGCCAGCAGACGCTGCCCCAGCCGGAACTGGTCGCCGCCAGCCTGCGGATGGCACTCGACGAGCTCGCCGGGCTTGCCGGCGACGTGACACCCGACGACATCCTCGGGCGGATCTTCGCGACCTTCTGCGTCGGCAAGTAGGACCGAGCAGGCCGCCTACGCGGCCTTCTTGTATTCGATTTCGTTCTGATCGAGCCAGGCGACGGCGAGCTCTTCGAGCTCGCGATTGCGGAAGCCGATCCAGCGCTCCGAGATGCCCAGCTTGCCGATGACCTTCTGAAAGTCACGGAAGGCTCGCTTGCCGCGGATCGCCTTCAGCAACTTCTTCTTCTGTCGCGGCTCGTTCATCGACTCGCAAAACCGCTCGACAATGGAGAACTCGTGGTGCTCAAACTTGCTCGGCAGT
>Ga0209988_10000614_pt1 | contig 22430 bp, 20 predicted proteins | sample N075metaG_FD_183115 | JGI IMG/M metagenome (GOLD analysis project Ga0209988, IMG submission 183115) | Deep subsurface microbial communities from Kermadec Trench to uncover new lineages of life (NeLLi) - N075 metaG (SPAdes) (version 2) | ecosystem: Environmental > Aquatic > Marine > Ocean trench... | reverse complement strand
ACTTTTCAGACTTATCATGATTTTGGTTTCGAAAATATCTCCATTGCGGTTTCGACCAGGCCTGAGCAGCGTGTCGGCACAGATGAGCAGTGGGACCGTGCAGAAGAGGCATTAAAAGTTGCCGTTGAGAGCAAGGGCCTGGACTGGAAACTACAACCAGGCGAAGGTGCCTTTTATGGGCCAAAGATTGATTTTGTCCTGCAAGACAGTATTGGCAGGGCCTGGCAGTGTGGCACCATTCAGGTGGATTTTTCCATGCCCGGCAGATTAGATGCGAGCTACATCGCTGAAGATGGTTCCAAACAGGTTCCAGTGATGATTCACCGGGCAATCCTGGGTTCGATGGAGCGATTCATCGGGATTCTGATTGAACATTACGCAGGCAATTTTCCAGCCTGGTTGGCACCAGTACAGGTGGTTGTGATCAGTTTGACCGAGAATCAGGCTGAATTTGCCACTGAAATAGCAGAAAGCTTGAAAAAACAAGGATTCAGGGCCGATCTTGACTTGAGAAATGAGACGATCGGGCTTAAAATCCGCGAGCACGCAATTCAGCGCGTTCCATATCAGTTAGTGGTTGGAGCTCGCGAAGTTGAAAATAACACAGTGGCCGTACGCACGCGTAATGGCGAAGACCTGGGTAGCATGTCAATTGATGCCTTTGTTCAGCGCCTGAATGATGATATAGCGTGTCTCGGTCATTCTGTTTTGGGACATACTAATTCGGAGGAATAACCAATCGCTGTAGATAAAAAGACGCGTCTAAACGAAGAGATAACATCTCCCGAAATAAGACTTATCGGCAAGGATGGAGAACAAGTAGGTGTAGTGACTCTGGAAGATGCCCTGACTACGGCAGATGAATTTGAACTGGATTTGGTTGAAATCGTTCCCACTGCGGAACCTCCAGTTTGCCGAATCATGGATTACGGCAAGTTTGTTTTTGAACAGACCAAGAAGAAACACGCTTCCAAGAAGAAGCAAAAACAGATTCAGGTCAAGGAAATTAAGATTCGCCCAGGGACAGAAGAGAGTGACTATCAGATTAAGTTGCGCAACCTGATTAAATTTCTGAGTCAGGGTGATAAAGTAAAAATCACACTGAGATTTCGGGGGCGCGAAATGGCTCACCAGGAATTAGGCACCAAGATGTTGCAGAGAATTGAAGCAGACCTTGATGAGTTTGGGAACGTAGAGCAATTTCCAAAGATGGAAGGTCGACAGATGGTCATGGTCATGGGACCAAAGAAATAGTTTTTTAAAGATAATATTGTTTAACTGGAGTTAAGGCATATGCCAAAAATGAAGACAAACCGTGGTGCAGCGAAGCGCTTTTCAAAAAGTGCTTCTGGAAAATTCAAGCATCGCCAATCGTTCAGGAGCCATATCCTGACCAGCAAGAGCACCAAACGTAAGCGCCAATTGCGTAGCATTATTGCTATTCATGATAATGACCAAAAGGCGGTTGCGCGCATGTTACCGTATAGTTAGGGAGTGTTGAAATGCCAAGAGTAAAACGCGGTGTTACCGCTCATGCCAGACACAAGAAAGTTTTAGAGCAAGCCAAGGGTTACCGAGGACGTCGTAAAAATGTTTATCGTGTAGCCAAGCAAGCTGTTACCAAAGCTGGGCAATATGCCTATCGAGATCGTCGTAACAAGAAACGCGTATTCAGAAGTTTATGGATAGTCAGAATCAATGCGGCTGCTCGTGAGAATGGTTTGTCATACAGTCGTTTGATTGATGGACTCAACAAATCTGATGTTGATGTCGATCGTAAAATTCTTGCAGAGCTAGCGGTTGCCGATAAAGCAGCATTTACAGAACTTGCTAATATGGCAAAATCCAGCCTCACAGCTTAAGCGTCAAGAAATTTTAGTCAGTTCGTGAGGGGAAAGTCAACTTTCCCCTTTTTTATGTACAGGATGTACTGTATGCCGCGGCTGCATGGATGCAGAGGAGCGGCGATGTACACGACTACAGGGATGTAGGAGGTAGAGCAACGCAGGAGCAGTTGCCGAGGATGTACTGTATACCGCGGCTGCATGGATACAGGAGGTACGATTACATGGAAGTAATCGGTAGAGTCGAGTCTGGAACAGAGACCGAGAACGACTCAGGACGAATATAGGACATATTCGGGTCGATTCCAGGGAAGTAATCGATAGAGTCGAGTCAGGAACAGAGACCGAGTAAACGTCAGGAACAAGTTTTCCAGACAAAGTCGAGTAAACAATTGTTTTGACTGGATACCCAGGGGCAGGCTTCGCACTTCTGGCCGGAGCCTGTGCTGGTATGTCGTAAGCCAGTACTAGAGTGACGACTAAATGAACTTTGCAACTTGTTCAGACCTTCATTAATATTTTTACAGCTTATACGCGGTGTTAATTATATTCTGAGTAACAATGAACGAATTAACTCAAATCATTGAACAGGCAAAGGCCGATATTGATGCAGCGGACAATGTTGCGGATCTCGATCATGTGCGTGTCAGCTATCTTGGAAAAAAAGGCAGCCTTACTGAACGTCTTAAACAATTAGGTAAACTCTCCGTTGAAGAACGCCCTCAAGCAGGGCAGGCGATCAACGATGCCAAGAAAATCGTTCAGGAGGCCATTAATGCGCGTCGGGAATTTCTGGGTAATGAGCTTATCAACGCAAAGATTGCTGGAGAAAAAGTAGATGTTAGCTTACCCGGACGTGGAGAAGGTTCCGGTGGCCTACATCCAATCACACAAACTCTGGAACGGATAGAATCCTTATTTGCACAAATGGGATTTGAAGTTGCAGAAGGGCCAGAAGTTGAAGATGATTTCCATAATTTCGAAGCCTTGAATATCCCTAAGCATCATCCAGCCCGTGCGATGCACGACACATTTTACTTCGATGAAAATACATTATTAAGAACACATACTTCTTCAGTGCAAATCAGGTTCATGAAAGAACGTAAGCCGCCTCTGAGGTTTATTGCTCCCGGAAGAGTCTATCGCTGTGACTCCGATATGACTCATACACCTATGTTCCATCAGGTAGAGGGTTTGATGATTGATGAAGATATCAATTTTTCCCAGCTCAAGGGATTGATTATTGATTTCCTTGAACACTTCTTCGAGAAAAAACTGGAAGTTCGTTTCAGGCCTTCCTATTTTCCGTTTACTGAACCCTCTGCTGAAGTAGATATCATGGGTGAGAACGGTTGGTTGGAAGTCCTGGGTTGTGGCATGGTGCACCCAAATGTATTGGCGAATGTCGGTGTCGATAGTGAAAAATACACCGGGCTTGCTTTCGGTATGGGGGTTGAGCGTTTGGCCATGCTGCGACATGGCATTGATGATCTTAGAATATTCTTCGAAAATGATTTACGTTTCCTTGAGCAATTTAAGTAAAAGAATCTCATTATGCATATAAGCGAACAATGGTTACGTGAGTGGGTGGATGTTGATTGTGATACTCAAGCGTTAACTGAACAATTGACCATGGCTGGGCTGGAGGTTGAAGGTTTTGAGTCTGCTTCTGCCAAATTTTCAGGTGTAATCACCGCCAAAGTAGAGACAGTAGAAAAACACCCTGATACAAATAAGTTAAAGATCTGTCAGGTCGCTACAGGCTCAGGTAAAAGCCTGAAGATTGTTTGTGGTGCGGCTAATGTACGTGCTGGACTTTATGTTGCTCTGGCACCGATCGGTGCCGTGTTACCTGGAGGTATCACGATCAAGGCCAGCGAGTTAAAAGGGGTCTTGTCTGAAGGTATGCTGTGTTCGGCACAGGAATTAGGTCTGGCCGAAGAATCTGATGGTCTGATGGAATTGCCCGATGATGTGATCCTGGGTAAAGAATTGAAAGAAGTTCTGTCACTGGATGATCAAATAATAGAATTATCATTAACGCCTAATCGTGGTGACTGTTTGAGTATTGCCGGTGTCGCAAGAGAAGTGGCTGCAATCAATGACAGCGAATTTAAACCTCAGCAGCCAGAAGCCCCTGAACAAACGAGCGAGCAAAGCAGGGAAGTCGTTATCAATGAACCAGCTGCATGCCCAAGATATGTTGGGCAAGTCATTGAAGGCGTCGATGTCTCGAAATCCACACCCCTTTGGTTAACAGAAAAATTACGTCGTTGCGGTCATAGAAGCATTAACCCTGTTGTAGATATCACCAACTTAGTCATGCTTGAACTTGGCCAGCCTTTGCATGCTTTTGATAATGACAAATTACAGGGGGCAATTAATGTTAGATATGCGAGCTCGGATGAAAAACTTGAGTTCCTGGATGGACAGGAATGTACTTTGTCCTCAGACACATTGGCCATTGCCGATGATAATGGTGTTCTGGCCATGGCAGGGATCATGGGGGGACTGGCAAGTGCCGTGGTGGCGAAGACAAATAATATCTTTCTGGAAAGCGCCTTTTTCGATCCCCAGGCAATTCTAGGGATGGCAAGAAAATACGGCTTGCATACAGATTCATCGCATCGGTTCGAGCGTGGTGTCGATTTTGAAATTCAGAGACAGGCTATCGACAGGGCAGCTCAGTTAATTGTTGAAATTTGTGGTGGCAAGCCCGGCCCGATTGTTGAAAAGCTATCAGCTGATGATTTACCAGAATTAAGGCAGGTCAGTTTAAGGCGTGGTCAGATTGGGCGTCTACTTGGTATTAGCCTGGCCGATGATGATGTCCTGAGTATATTCTCCCGTCTGGGCATGCAGATCGAAGACAATGATGAAGGCTGGTTAGTGACGGCGCCATCATTTCGTTTCGATATAGAAATAGAGGCAGATCTGATTGAAGAAATCGCCCGTATCTATGGCTATAACAACATAAAAACACAATTACCCATGGCGCATTTACAGCTGCATAAGGAGAATGAGTTACACGCCCACATCAGGAAAATGCGCCAGTTATTAGTAGACAGGGGTTATCAGGAGGCCATCACCTATAGTTTTGTGGATGCAAAAATACTGGAAATTCTAAACCCTGATGTCAGGGCATTGCCGTTGGCCAATCCGATTGCCTCTGAATTATCGGTGATGAGGACCAGCTTATGGCCTGGTCTGGTGGGCGCATTGCTCTATAACCAGAAGCGCCAGCAAGCCCGGATCCGTTTGTTTGAAACCGGCTTAATCTTTAAGAATAATGATAAGTTATCTCAGACTGTAGCAATTGCAGGGATAATCACAGGAAATATTAATAAAAATCAATGGGATATGAAGGATAGACCATGTGATTTATTTGATTTGAAGAAGGACATTGAGTCGCTTTTTGAGCTAAATGGCTACAAAATTGATGTTAATTTTAGCCCTATTGATCATTCTGCATTGCATCCAGGCCAATCTGCAAAAATAGTCCATAATAATCAACAAGTTGGGATAATTGGTGCTTTACATCCGTCAGTACAGAAGGCATTAGGCCTGGCAAAAGAGACTTTTGTCTTTGAATGTGAATTTGAGAACATTTCGACGCAAATGACCGCAAAATACCAGAAGATATCGAAATTTCCATCGGTTACGCGCGATATCTCGATCACGGTTGCTGAAGAGACTCCCATTGCTGAAATCATGGATCTGATAGGAAAAACCACGCCGGATGTGCTATATAACCTAGAGTTGTTTGATGTATATCGCGGCGAAGCTATTGATTTAGGGAAAAAAAGTCTTGCTTTAGGCTTGACCTTTCAGCGAACTTCTAGCACTCTTACTGACGATGAAGTAGAGTCAGCGGTGGGGAGTATTCTAGAAGGCCTGCGTAAAGAATTTGGAGCATTACTCAGAGAATAAAAAATGGCACTGACGAAAGCGGACATGGCAGAGCGCTTGTATGACGAGCTAGGCCTGAATAAAAGAGAAGCCAAAGAACTGGTCGAAATGTTTTTCGAGGAGGTTCGCAGTGCGCTTGAATCTGGTAACCAGGTCAAACTTTCCGGATTCGGAAATTTCGATTTACGTCAAAAAAATGAACGTCCAGGGCGAAACCCTAAAACGGGAGAAGAAATTCCCATCAGTGCAAGGCGTGTAGTGACATTTCGTCCAGGACAAAAACTTAAATCACGGGTAGAGGCATATGCTGGAAGCATCCAATAACAGAGAATTACCTGTAATTCCGGGCAAACGATATTTCACCATTGGTGAGGTAAGCGAGTTATGCGCGGTAAAACCACATGTACTGAGGTATTGGGAGCAGGAATTTCCCCAGTTGAAACCTCTGAAAAGACGTGGCAACAGGCGCTATTATCAGAGACATGATGTCATCCTTATCAGGCAAATAAGAAGTTTGTTGTATGAACAAGGTTTTACGATTGGTGGTGCACGCCAGCGTTTGTCTGGCGATGAAGCCAAAGAAGACTCTAATCAAAGTCAGCAGATTGTGAGACAACTTCGCGTTGAGCTGGAAGAAGTATTAGATATTCTGAGAAGATAGTTTTAGAAACATCTTACCAACTATCTGTTTGGATCCTGCCTCTCAATTCATATCCGTATTACTTTACATCGGGGCGTGGCGCAGCCTGGTAGCGCACCGGCATGGGGTGCCGGTGGTCGGAGGTTCGAATCCTCTCGCCCCGACCAGCTAAATTTCAACTACTTTCCATCTTGCTGAAACCTGCATTTCCAAGTAGTTTGGGTACAGATACAATAAATAATCATCGTTATTTAAATCTAAGGAACCTCTGATTAAGTCCCAAAATACATTAAGCTGTCATTCTGGTGCTGGCTTACGACATACCAGCACAGGCTCCGGCCAGAATCTAGTCAAAATAATAATTTACTCGGCTTTGGCTTCCTGCGTCGCTCTCGGTCTCCATGTCCTCGGCAATTGCTCATGCATTGCTCTACTACTGTACATATCTCGCGACATTTCCTCCATCCTGCAGGTCGTATTCACCAGCATGACGAAGTGCGTACTTGATCAGAGATTCCCTAAATATATTTAATGGAATATAAGAAACTATTCATATATTGCACACTTCTTGTACTATTTTCCTGTGCTGAGGAAATTGACCCGGTACGCGCTTTTGAAAAAGGTGATTATGCCAGCGCATTGCCAATATGGAAGCTCAGAGCTGAGCAATATGATCTGCAAGCCCAAAATTATCTGGGGATACATTACTCGCTTGGTTTAGGCGTAAAGCGTGATTTTGTTCTGGCAAGGAAATGGTATGAAAAAGCTGCAACTGCCGGCCATCCGGATGCACAGAGAAATCTGGGGATGATGTATGAATCAGGACATGACCTACCAAGAGATTTTGAAAATGCATATATATGGCTTTATGCTGCGTACAGGCAAGGACATCCACGAGCAGCAGCGAGCTTGCAATCTATGGTTACAAAACTTTCACCAAATAATAAAATTTTGCTTCGAAAAAAGGCGAGAGAATATATCATGGAAGATGTATTGGGGGCGGATGCGGATGATTTCTAAACGTGTTGACAGATTAGAGGTGATGATATGTGTGGGATAGTGGGTGCGGTTGCACAGAGGGATGTGACACCTATTCTGCTTGAAGGCTTAAGACGTCTTGAATACAGAGGTTATGATTCCGCTGGTATCGCTGTAGTTAATAGTGACAACTTGCTTGAAAGAACCCGGGTCGCTGGGAAGATCGAGGATCTTGAGCGAGCTCTGCAAGGTGGTCAATTATCGGGAAAAACAGGAATTGCCCATACACGTTGGGCAACGCATGGAAAACCTACAATAGAGAATGCCCATCCTCATATTTGTCGTGATCAGCTTGCATTAGTCCACAATGGCATCATCGAGAACCACGAGAAACTCAGAGAACAACAAACAAATCTTGGCTACAAATTCACCTCCGATACAGATACCGAAGTCATTGTAAATCAAATCTACGACTTTCTTGATAAAGGTGAAGACTTGCTTTCCGCAGTAGCGAAGACAACGAAGATGCTCGAAGGTGCCTATGCGCTTGGTGTTATCAATAAGGGTGAGCCTGATCGCATTATTGCAACTCGAAGTGGCAGTCCCCTGGTAATAGGTATTGGCATCGGTGAGTATTTTATCGCATCAGATGTATATGCTTTATTACCCGTGACGCAACAATTTATTTATCTTGAGGATGGTGATATTGCAGATCTCAGTCGAGATAGCCTCACCATTTACGATAAAAACAACAATATTGTTGAACGGCCAGTCAGCCTGTCAGAATTATCCACGGAGAGCGCTGATAAGGACGGTTTTAGACACTACATGCTGAAAGAAATATACGAACAGCCAACGGCCATTACAGATACCCTTGAGGGAAGATTAGAAAAAGGCTTAATCGTTGAAGATGCCTTTGGTCATACAGCGAGTCATATATTCGATAAAGTTGAGGCCATTCAAATTGTTGCTTGTGGAACCAGTTATCATGCTGGTCTGGTCGCAAAATATTGGGCGGAAGAACTTGGCAATGTCCCGTGCCAGGTTGAAGTTGCCAGTGAATTCAGATACCGAGATATTTTCGTTCCAGAAAATACTTTATTTGTGACGATTTCACAATCTGGTGAGACTGCAGATACATTGGCTGCGTTGCAGAAGGCAAAGGCATCAGGTTTTTTGAGTACCCTGAGCATATGTAATGTTGCAGAGAGTTCGATCACGCGTGATTCAGAGCTGGTTTTTTTGACAAGGGCAGGTGTAGAAATTGGCGTCGCATCGACCAAGGCATTTACAACGCAGTTGGTTTCCCTGCTGTTGCTGGTTCTGGCCATCGCCAGAAGGCATGGTATGGATAGTGATACTGAAAAGGAAATTGTTTCCCAACTTGAACATTTGCCTGGAAAAATAAATACAGTGCTCGAACTCGATGAGTCAATCAGTAGCCTGGCAAATCAATTTGCCAATAAACATCATGCGCTGTATTTAGGAAGAGGCACGATGTTACCCGTGGCAATGGAAGGCGCACTTAAATTGAAAGAGATATCTTATATTCACGCAGAAGCATACCCTGCCGGCGAATTGAAGCATGGGCCATTGGCATTGGTGGATGAAGAAATGCCTGTGATTGCCGTTGCACCGAACAATATACTCCTGGAAAAACTGAAATCAAATTTGCACGAGGTCAAGGCCAGAGGTGGAAAACTCTATGTCATTACTGATACGAGTGCTGATATTGATGCAGATGCGGACATTGAACTATTAAAAATATCTCCGGTAAATGAGTATATCTCTCCAATTGTGTATACGGTGCCATTACAATTGCTTGCCTATCATATTGCAGTCTTAAAGGGGGCCGACGTTGATCAACCCAGGAATCTGGCAAAATCAGTTACCGTAGAATGATTGTACTAGATGAATTCACCTGTCACACCTTGAATGAGCTATGAATTAAATGGATAAGGAATATCGTCTTTTAGTTGTTGATGATGAACAAGACATGCTTGTATTGCTTGAAAGCATGTTGAAAAATGGAGGTTTTGATGTAAAGACAGTTACTTCAGGTGAAGATGCACTGATAGAAATGCAGGAAAACAAACCCGATCTGGTGATTACAGATTTGTTTATGGGAGAGAGGATGAATGGTATGCAATTAATGGAAAACATACATAAGAATGCACCACTGCTGCCTGTGATTATATTGAGTGGCCAAGCTCAAATCAGGGATGCTGTGAAGGCCACGCATATGGGAAGTGCAGCATTTTTAACCAAACCCATAGAAAAAGAAAAACTGCTTGAACAAGTAGGGCAGGTATTGAATATAACCGCCAGTGGCAGAGAAAATAAAGAATTTTCGGAATCCATTATCTATAAAAGTAATGTCATGGAAGAGTTGGTTGATTTGTCAGTGGCAGTTGCGGCAACCAGTGTTACTGTGTTCATTATGGGCGAAACAGGGACGGGTAAAGAAATCCTTGCCAAGGCTATTCATGAATCCAGCGAGCGTAGAAATAAACCTTTTATTGGTATTAATTGCGGGGCAATTCCTGAACAGCTACTCGAATCAGAGTTGTTTGGACATGAGAAAGGTGCCTTCACAGGTGCGGCAAGCAGGCATGATGGATTATTTCAGGCTGCTAGTGGAGGAACAATTTTCCTTGATGAAATTGGGGACATGCCCTTATCCTTGCAGGTAAAATTGCTAAGAGTATTGCAGGATATGGAAGTTCGACCAGTTGGTTCAACAAAAAACATTCCTATCGACGTCAGAATAATTTCAGCAACACACAGAGATCTGGAGGAAATGGTAGATGCAGGTGAGTTCAGATCAGATCTTTATTATCGTTTAAAGGTTGTTCCATTGGTGATACCGAAGCTCTCAGATCGGTGTGAAGATATTCCGTTACTGGCTGATCACTTTTTAGAGCAACATGCTCAGGCAAATAATAAAAAGAAGAAACACTTGTCTCCTGAATCTCTGAACTATTTAATGGCAGCTGAGTGGCCCGGTAATATCAGGCAATTAAATAATGTTATTGAATTATGTGCAACGCTAAGCAAGACAAAAAATATATCCTTGAGCCTGGTTAAATCAGGTTTACAGGATAGAAATACTCAGATGAAAACTCTGAAAGAGGCCAAGTCAGAATTTGAAAAAAACTATTTAATCGGCGTGCTAAAAATGTCAGCTGGTCATGTTGCAAATGCAGCAAAAATAGCGGGAAGGAATCGCACAGAATTTTATAAACTATTAGGTACTCACAATATTGAACCAGGTAAATTTCGTAGCAAGAATAAAGCGTAAGATTCATATAAACAGATGATAGGTATGCTTAAATGAGTGAAGATAAAATAGTCGTTAATATAGATATAGATCTGGAAGATCTTATTCCTGGTTTTATGGAAAATCGTCAAACCGATTTGCAAAAACTTGAACAGGCATTAGAGGATCAGGATTATGAAACACTCAGATCTATCGGTCATAACCTTAAAGGTGTCGGCGGTGGTTATGGATTTCATGATATGACGGCGATGGGTACAGCTATAGAAGAAGGTGCCAGGGAAAACAAGCTGGAAATCGTTAAAGAAAATGTCACAAAGTTATCGCATTATCTTTCCAATGTAGAAATTGTTTACCAAGAAGAATAAACAATAAGCAATGGACAATAATCTGAATAAACAACCTTCTCAATGGTTGATTTATGCTGTTGCTTTGCTTTCAGGTCTTGCACTTGGTCTAACACTGGTTTTTATCGCCTGGAATAGTGCCTTAGAGGAGAATAAACGAGAGTTTTCCTTTGAGGCTTCCAAACTTAGAGAAATTGCCACACATAATGTTCAGGCAAGCAATGAAGTCATCAATAGTTTTGCATTATCGATTACAGAAAATAAATTTTTTGATGACCAAATATTTCAATCGTCAGCAAATAAAATACTGAATCAACAATATTTCATAGAGGGTGTTTTCTATTCCCATGTTCAAAAGACTGAAAATAACGTAATTTCAGAACTTGATCTCGAGGTAGAGAATTCAAGATTTCGTAATTCACAAACAGCAACAGACCTGAACGATATAATAAAGAATGAGAATTTTGAGAATATACTGAATTTTTTACTTCTTGATGGCAGTAGTGAGCCTGTTGTTTCAGTTGTGACTCTGGAATCAAGCAGGTATTACATTATGCTCAAGCCGGTGTTGAACAAAGACTATTCCGTAGTTGATGATGGAGATTTTACAGGCTCAATTCAGGAGATACTTTGTTTATTAATAAATCCGGAAAAATTGATCGATTATTCAAATGTTTCCAGAACCCTGATGGTTGATTTGTACAGTGAATCATCCAATCTGAGTGGCAGAAAATTAATTTTTAGCAGTGGCCCTTCGCTGGATAGCAGAAGTGGATTTAGGGCCTCCAGCTTCAGTGAAGATACTTCGATGCAATTTCCCTTATATTCTGTCAAATTATCAATATCAAAAGATGTTTATTGGCCCGATGTCAATCAGAAATCGATATACATTGCCCTGTTTATTGGATTGGGCATAACACTTTTACTCATGGCATTAGTCAGGGCAAAAGATTTACGTGAAAAGGAGTTGCGAGAGCGCAATATTGCGATTGAACTGCAAGTAGAAAAGCAGACGAAGGAATTAGCTCTGGCCAGAGATAAAGCGGTTGACGGATCGCGTATGAAATCAGATTTTCTGGCCAGTATGAGTCATGAAATACGTACGCCTCTTACGGCTATTATTGGCATGGCTGAATTGCTTTCTGAGACAAAGTTGAGCAGTGATCAGGATAAATATGTCAAGGTCTTCAGGAAAGCAGGAGATACCTTGCTGAGCCTGGTTAATGACATACTGGATCTTTCAAAAATTGAAGCAGAGCAATTGATACTGGAACATATTTCATTTGATTTACTTGATGTGATAGAGGAATCGGTTGAAATCTACGCCATCAAGTCAGCTGAAAATCATGTTGAGCTAATAAGTGATTTTGAGCCAAAATCAAATATGCAACGCACTGGTGATCCGGCTCGACTCAGACAAATCATTCTCAATCTAATTAGTAATGCGATTAAGTTTACAAAGGACGGCCATATTCTTCTAATGGTGCGAGCTACTGATCCAGATGAGGTGCAAATCTCGGTCACTGACACAGGCATTGGTATTCCTGAGGATAAACTGGAAGCAATCTTTGCCAGCTTTACGCAGGCTGATTCTTCGACGACACGTAAATTTGGCGGAACCGGCCTGGGTCTGACGATATCCAAACGCCTGGTTGAAATGATGAATGGCCGTATCTGGGTGGAAAGTGAAGAAGGTGTAGGCAGTGTATTCTCTTTTACTGTTAATTTACCTGTTAATAATTCAGCAACAAAAGATGATCTTCCATTAGAAGGATTCCTGAAAGACAAGAATGTGTTGGTTATGGATAGTAACCAGCACAACAGGACCAAAATTTGTAACCTACTTAATGCGTTTGGTGCGGAATGTGTTGAATCCGAAGAGTTTACTGCGTGGGATGAATCTAAATTTCAGTATGTATTTCTGGACCATAAAATATTATTTAAATGTAATGATGAAGAAACTGAAAAAATCCGGCAATCAAATCAAGCAGACTCAGGCCCGGTAATTATCGCGATGCTTGATTCTGTTTCCTTACATCAGCAAATAAACAGGATAAACAAATTAGAACTAGATGGTTATTTAACCAAACCAATCAAACAATCTGAATTACTTCATGTTTTTTCAAATAAAGACGAGATGCCAGAAGCCCATGTCAGCAGCGATGAACAGCACGAATCTAAACTTGATGAAACACCTGTCGAGGAAAAACGGATTTTATTGGTTGAAGACAATGAAGATAATCGGTTACTGGTTAAAGCATTTCTTAAAAATTTACCTTATATTATTGATGAAGCTGAAAATGGTAAGATTGCGGTGGATATGTACCGTAACAATACATATGACCTTATTATTATGGATGTGCAGATGCCCATCATGGATGGTCATGAGGCTACCCGGGTAATACGAGTGCTTGAGGCAGAGAGTGGTCGGCCTCAAACACCAATTATTGCATTAACAGCTCATGCGATTAAAGAAGAGATCGACAAATGTTTGGCTGCGGGTTGTGATACCCATGTTGGGAAACCCATCAAGAAATCTACTTTGATTGGTATCATTGAGGACTTTATAACTTAAGAGCAACTCTAAAAATGCACTTTCCCCACGATTGCAGCGTCGGCTCGACAACTGCTCCCGGCGTTGTCCTACCTCCTGCGGCCATGCAGTCGTCAGTACTCACAAAAACGCCAGGAGCGTTTTTGGGCAGCTTTGCTGCTCGAAGAGCAAAAACCAGGGACGGTTTTTGTCCAATCCTCATGTATGCTTTATACACTCCGGTTTTCCGCGCGGTGCCTTCTTGCACTCACGTGAAAATCGATATTTTTAGAGATACTCTTGATGAAGGTTGATAATTGCTGGATCTTTACTGGACCAGGGATGACAGCTCTTTAAAATGCTCATGTCTGGCGTCGCGTAACCATTCAAATATTACAGACTCCGAATTGCAAATAACAACATTAGCGCGACTCATACGTTTTAACGAAGCTTCATAATTTTCCCTGTGTCTTGAACAAATACCATCAGCAGCAACAAATACCTGGTAGCCTTCTGCAATTAACAGGATGGCTGTTTGTAATACACATACGTGTGCTTCAATGCCGACGAGTATGACCTGTTTGCGTCCCGTTTCCTTCAGTTGTTGCAAAAAATGCTCAGCACCAGTACAAGAGAAGCAGGTTTTTTCGAACTTCAGGGTATCATCAGGTAACAGCTCAACAATCTCGGGTTCTGTGGGGCCCAGTCCTTTAGGATATTGTTCAGTTGTTAATACCGGAATGGATAATTTGTCTGCGCCCTGAAGCAAAATATTAATATTTCGCTTGAGTCTGGCTAAAACTTTAATTGGCATTGCCGCAGTGAGACGCGTCTGGATGTCAATCACTACGAGGCAACTGTTATCGGCATTGCATAGATGGGCATCGATGTTGAAATCAGACATATATTTTTCCAGTAATATTTCTAAATGTAATCATTTTAGTTTAACCACATGCTAATTATTTTGAGATCATCCGGGTTCAATGTCCCTGCTGCCTGTTTCAGACGTAAGCTATCCAGTAAATAATTATACCTTGCACGTGCATGGTTTCGTTTTGCATCGAGTGTGGCCCGTTCTGAGGTGACGACATCAACAGCCGTTCGAGTGCCAACTTCAAAACCGGTCTCTGTCGCCTTAAGTGCTGTCACAGTTGAAACAAGCGCTTGTTTGAGTGCGTTAACACGACTGATACCGGAAATGATCCCCAGGTATGCCTTGCGAGTATCTCTTTGTGCAGCACGAAAAGCCTGTTCAAGTTCCTGACGAGATTGATCGTAAAGGTACCTGGCTTCTCTTGTGTTGGAATTGATCAGTCCGCCTTGATAGAGGGGGACATTTAATTCCAGTCCGATATCTGTTGATCTGATTGTGCTGTCACCAAACCGGCCACCCGTGGTGTTGTCCCCATGACTTGCAACCAGGTCGAGGGTAGGCAAATGTCCTGATTTCTGTATATTGATCGACTGACGTGAACTTTCTACTTTGTGTTTTGCGGCGATAATAATCATGTTCTGGGATTCAGCTGTCTTTGACCATTGCTCAATATCATTTGGCTCCGGGGTGACAAGTGGCATAGAGTCACCCAGGCTCGCATATTCAGAGATGTATTCGCCCGTTATTGCTCGCAGATTTTCTTTGGCATTATCAAGTAAATTCTCAGCCAGGATGTCATCTGCGATTGCCCTGTCAAAGCCTGCTTGCGCCTCATGGACGTCAGTGATTGCTGTTAAGCCGACTTCAAATCGTTGGGTTGCCTGTTCAAGCTGTCGGCCCAATGATTTTGTTTCGGCTCTGGTAAATTCAATATTATCTATGGCAGCCAGAATATTAAAATAAGCTTCTGCGACTCGAATGATTAATTCCTGCTGTGTGGATATTTGCTCGGCTTCTGCCTGTTGGATAATGCTATCGGTTTGTTTTAATGAGAGATAGCGATCCCATCTGAATAGAGGCTGGGTAACACTGAAGTTGTAACCATGGGTATTAAAAGTTTCATCCCTGGTAGGACCAAAACCCTCAATTTTTTGATCATTCTCAAATGTGTTGGCACTGAAATTGGCAGAAGGTAATAATAGTGCTCTTGCCTGCGGCTTTGATTCGCGGGTTGCCAGGGTTGAATAAACGGTTTGTCTGTATATTGGATCATTGGTTTCAGCAAGTGCATACACACCAATCAAATCCATCGCAACAACGTTGCAGCTGAGCAATAGGAATACAGGACTATATTTGAAAAATTTATAACCTTTGCTCAAAATCATTCATTTACCGAATATAGTTATTTTTAAAATAGACAGGAATACTACGATTAAAATCCGTGTAATCTAATATCTTGTCATACTCTGGTCGATGGTGCTTGCCCAGGCATCAATACCACCTTCAAGATTCACGATTTCTTTAAAGCCTTTCGAAATGAGATGTTCAGCTGCCATGGTACTTCGCATTCCATGATGACAGATAACCACCGTTCTTGGTTGTTTATCCAGTTCATCTTTTCTTTCCATAATTTCAGATAAACTGATATTGATGGATCCATCAATATGACAAAGATCGTATTCCCATTTATCGCGGACATCGAGGAGCACAGTTTGCAATCCATTCTCCAGCTCTTTTTTGAGTTCTATTACACTCAATGATTCCATTATTTACTTCCTAAAATTTGAAGGGATCTACTTGATCTGCACCTTCCAGTTCTGGCAGATCCGTCTCGAATAACACTTTATCATGCCAGTCATTTTCAGAAATACGTGTTATCAGTCTTGCTTGCATCACAGGTGATTGACCAGTTATCACAAACAGACGCCCATTCATTTTGAGCTGCTGTTCTAACTTTCCATCAAGAAAAGGAACAGAGCCAGTGAGTATAATCACATCGTATGGTGAGGATTGCTGCCGACCATGAACAGCATCACCAGACTCAAGTGTTACATTATGTATATCATGCTGTTGAAGCTTTAACCTGGCCTGCTCGGTAAATTCTGGGTGGATATCTATACTCAGGACATGATGGCCGGATTTTGCCAGTAATGCGGTTAAATAGGCACAGCCTGTACCGATTTCAAGGATTTCATCTTCTGGTTTTATCTCCAGTGCTTGCAGTAGACGTGCTTCGACCTTGGGTGTCATCGTTACCTGATCATGGGCGAGTGGTATCCGTATATCAGCCAATGCAAGGCGCTTGTATTCATCAGGCATAAAATCTTCACGATGGGTTTCAGAAATCAGGTCCAGGACAGACTGATTCGGGACATTCCAGGGTTTAATTTGTTGCTCAATCATGTTTGAGCGGGCTTGTTCAAAATTCATCAAAATATTCTCAAATAAGTACGTTTCATTCGGTTCATCAGGGGGGTATTATATAGCAAAGCATGAGCAGTGTAGCTAGGGGTGCCTAAGAATGGCTGAGATTGACCCTCGAACCTGAACCGGTTAGTACCGGCGTAGGAAAGCAGACATTTTTCGCTCTGGCGCCATGTGCTCACCATCATTACTACAATAAGAGGTGTCATGACATGAGCGCAAACCCGGAATCCTTTCTTAGCGAGAAAGCCAAAGTAGACGACCTGGCGATTGAGGCGTTTCCAAATTCAAAAAAAATCTATATTCAGGGGAGTCGAGACGATATTCGGGTGCCCATGCGGGAAATCAGCCAATCACCCACGCTGGTTGGCACAATCAAGGAAGAGAATCCATTAATTGCTGTGTACGACACCTCGGGACCCTACACCGATCCTACTGTAGATATTGATATACGTCAGGGTTTGAATCATCTTCGCAAGGCATGGATCGATGAGCGGGGCGATACTGAGGCGTTGCCGCAGTTCTCATCTGCATATGGTCGTCAGCGTATGCAATCTCCAGAACTCGAAAAGATACGCTACGAACATACGCCATTACCCAGGCGAGCCAGAACGGGCAAGAATGTATCGCAAATGCATTATGCCAGGCAGGGAATAATTACCCCTGAAATGGAATACATCGCGATTCGGGAAAATCAGAAAATGGACTCTTATACAGATCAAAATCTACTGCAACGTCATCCGGGCATGGGTTTTGGTGCAGAAATTCCAGATGTGATCACCCCTGAGTTTGTTCGTGATGAAATAGCCAGAGGTCGGGCGATCATTCCTGCAAACATCAATCATCCTGAAACTGAACCAATGATCATCGGCAGAAATTTCCTGGTGAAGATAAATGCAAATATCGGTAATTCTGCCGTGACTTCATCAATTGAAGAAGAAGTCGAAAAAATGACCTGGGCGATCCGTTGGGGTGCCGACACGGTCATGGATCTTTCAACGGGGAAGAACATTCATGAAACCAGAGAATGGATTATTCGCAATTCCCCGGTACCTATTGGCACAGTACCCATTTATCAGGCCCTGGAAAAAGTTAATGGTAAGGCCGAAGATCTGACCTGGGAATTGTTTAAGGATACTTTAATTGAACAGGCTGAGCAGGGGGTCGATTACTTTACCATTCATGCAGGGGTGCGCCTGGCCTACATCCCGTTGACCGCTAAACGTATGACAGGAATTGTCTCGCGTGGTGGTTCTATCATGGCGAAATGGTGTCTATCACATCATCAGGAAAGTTTTTTATATACACATTTTGAAGACATCTGCGAGATCATGCAGGCTTATGATGTATCTTTTTCATTGGGTGATGGATTGCGGCCCGGTTCGCTGGCAGATGCCAACGACGAAGCACAATTTGCTGAACTTGAAACCCTGGGTGAATTAACTCGACTTGCCTGGGAACATGATGTGCAAGTAATGGTTGAAGGCCCTGGTCATGTGCCGATACACATGATCAAGGAAAATATGGAAAAAGAACTTAAAGATTGTCATGAGGCACCATTCTATACATTGGGGCCACTAACGACGGACATTGCCCCCGGCTATGACCACATTACATCTGCCATTGGTGCCGCGATGATTGGCTGGTATGGAACAGCTATGTTGTGCTATGTCACCCCCAAAGAACACCTTGGCTTGCCGGATAAGGATGATGTTAAGGACGGGATTATTACCTATAAAATCGCAGCGCATGCGGCTGATCTGGGCAAGGGACATCCTGCTGCGCAAATAAGGGACAATGCCCTGTCAAAGGCACGATTCGAATTTCGCTGGGAAGATCAATTTAACCTTAGCCTGGATCCTGACAGGTCAAGGGAATTTCACGATCAAACCTTGCCTAAAGAAGGCCATAAGCTTGCGCACTTTTGTTCTATGTGCGGACCTAATTTTTGTTCAATGAAAATCACACAGGATGTCAGGGATTATGCAGATAGCCTGGGTATTGATGATGTTAATAAGGCCCTGGATAAAGGCTTGAGCGAGAAGGCCGAAGAATTCAGAGAGAAAGGTGGCGAAATATACAATAAGGTGAATTAGTCTGAATGAGTTTTCCGGGTTAATTTTCTGAAGAGATTAGTCATCAACCCTGTGATTTCTAAATATAAAGATCTACTGAATCAGTCACCCGACCCTGAGCTTGCAAGTTTAAGACTGGAACGCCTACTACAGGAAGCTGCAGTGGGTAATGTTTTACGTGAAAAACCTGCAGAATTCACTCAGGTTTTCATACATATCATTACAGTGTCTAATTTTCTTTTTCACTATCTTTGTCGTGAGCCAGAAGCAATTCACTTAATTGGATCAGAACAAAGCGAACTGGTCCATATTACCAAAGTGTCAGATATACAAGGCTTAAGGTTATTAAAATACCGAGAGCTATTACGAATTACATCTCTGGATATTTATAATCAAATTCCCTATGAGCAGATATTATTGGCACTGAGTGAATTGGCTGATGAGATATTGAACAAGATGCTGGAACTGATTGTAGCGGATCAAGAACTCAAGTGGGCAAACAAGGAAGTGCCTTTTGCCTTGTTTGCAATGGGTAAATTAGGTGCGCAGGAACTGAATTATAGTTCCGATGTTGATCTGATTTTTGTCTGTGCCAACAGTGAAGATATTAAAGGCGACGTCAATGAATACCACTCTGCTGTCGTACAACGTATTCGCTACTTCATTCGTTATCTTGAGGAAAAAAATTCAACCGGGTTTCTCTATCGCGTTGATTTAAATCTGCGGCCCTGGGGACGAAGTGCACCTCTGGTAATGTCAATCGATGATACTGAACATTACTATGAGGCAAGCACTGAAGCATGGGAGAGGTTCGCATGGCTACGCGCCAGATGTATTACCGGTTCAGAGTCGCTAGCTGTCGATATGCTTGAGCGTCTACATCCATTCCGATATCGAAATATCCTTAGTCTGGAAGATCTGGAAAGATTTATTGGTATTAAAGATGAAATGTCAGATATTCGAAAAAGAGAAGGATGCTGGAATGTCAAGATGGGGGAAGGAGGAATCCGGGATATCGAATTTTTTATTCAGCTATTACAGATAGTCAATGCGAAACATCATCCTGATCTACAACAGACGAATACAATGAAACTATTAACTTGTATGGTGGAGATAGGTCTGGTTGATGGAGAAGAAGCAGAAAACATTCGCGAGAGTTATTTGTTTTTAAGACGACTGGAGAATCGCCTGCAAATGGTTGATGAGTTCCAGGTACATGACCTTCCTGATGAGGAACTAAAAAGACACGTGATTGCGCGTTCACTGGGTTTTACTGATGATGATAAGAGTGTGACCCTGGATAATTTTGATCAATATTTAATCAGTCAGCGAAATGTTGCCAAGGCTTGTTTTGACAAGATTTTGTTAAAAGGACATGAAATTTAATGTCATCTACAGGTTCTTCACAAGACGCACTTGCAAAGGCCTGGTATCAGGATGTCGCAAACTCAAGTCTGGAACGATGGTTATCGTTGTCTGAGAAAAATCAATGGGGAAGATGTCCGGAGAATCTGGATCTGCTGGTCTCACTTTTCGGGGCCAGTTGGTATTTCACACGATTTGTATTTTTTCGAGGGCGTAAAATAGCAGACCTTTTCGATAAACCACGGTCATTGGACTTTACATCGGCATCATTGATTGATGATTTTATGAAGATGTCACCAAAAACTGATCAGGAAACTCAATTCGAAACACTTAAGATAGCCAAAAATGAAATCATGCTGACAATTCTGTTAGCACAACTTTCAGAGTCACACGGACAAGAAGAAATTGAATGCGCACTTACCAGACTTGCCGAAGCCGCCTTATGCTGCGCCATTCAGATACTGGCAGGCAATGATGTTGAAATAACAGATAATATTGCCATTCTTGCCATGGGCAGGATGGCTGGGGATGAAATGAATTTTGGTTCTGATCTGGATTTAATATTTCTCTATCCAGGAGGCTCTCAGGAATTGGCCTACAAGATATCGTCATTTGTGCGTAAATTAATGCGTATTATCGGATTATTATCACCCGCTGGATTATTGTATGAAGTAGATATGCGTTTGCGACCTCATGGTAGTTCAGGCTTATTGGTTACGCGGGTGCAATCTTTCGTTGATTATCACCAGGGTGAACGTGAGATATGGGAACGGCAGATGATGACGCGTTGCCGTGCAGTATTCGATGGTGGAAATATCGCCAGTTCAGCATTAGCTCAAATTGAATCTTCTATTTACCAGAAATTTGACGAGAAGCATTTACGGGCTGAGATTAAAGCTATGCGACAGCTGGTGGTCGATGACTTAGGCAGCAAACAGGGAAAATATGATTTAAAACGTGGGCCAGGGGGAATTATGGATATTGACTTCCTGACGCATTATCTACAGCTCTTACATGGCCATGAGAATACCTTACTGCGGACATCCAGTACCCGAATGGCGTTAAGAAAATTATCTGAGGCAGGGAAAATTGATAATGAAGTTAGTAAATTTTTATTACAGGCATATGATCAGCTGAAAACTATAGAAAGTCATGTAAGGGTATTTGATATGAAATCAATCAGTACCTTTCCAAAGGACGTTGATAAAAATAATGGGCTAGTGCGTTCAATGAATTATCTGGATGACAATATTGAAAATGCAGCAGGACAATTCATGGATGATTACAAAAGCATAACCAAAAAAACAAGAATCATCTTCAATGATATTTTAGTCTGAGCCAGTTACCTTTCCTTCGTAAATAACAACCATATTACGACCTTGTTCCTTGGCCTGATATAAGGCTTTGTCGGCAAACTCAATCATCGTTTCAGGAGGGAGATCTTTTTCAGGGAGTGTCGTAAATACACCAAAACTGACAGTTACAATATTAGCAACTGATGAGGTTTCATGTGGTATTTCAAGATCCAGAATTGCGCTCCGAAGTTGTTCGGCGATATCCTGAGCATTACTGCTTTCCGTATCAGGAAGTATTATAACGAATTCCTCCCCGCCGAATCTTGCTGCCATATCCCCTGCACGTCTGGCTGAGTCTTCAATAAGATGTGCTATTCGGGTCAGGCATTTATCTCCCGCCAGATGACCGTAGGTATCATTATATTCCTTGAATTTATCAATATCGCATATGATAAGTGACAAAGGAGTCGATAGACGTCTTGCACGGAACCATTCGTCGTAAAGTGCTTCATCGAAACGGCGGCGATTATTAATTCCTGTTAATCCGTCTTGAGTAGACAATGTCCTTAGTTTGTTAGATAAATCTTCTGCATTTTTCTTTTCATAGAGTAATTTTGCCTCTATTTGTATTTTCTCCTGTATGTCTTTCTCAAGATTCCTGTTGGCATCTATCACCTGTTGTTTTTCAGTTTCCAGAACAGCGAGAAGTTCATCTTTTTCCAGTTGTAATCTTAAAGAGGATGTCATTGTTTTATTTAATCGATATGAGATAGCGATAATAATTATCAGGAACAAAAAGACAAAATAGCCCAGTGTATTAATCATTGGATGTTCAGATACAACAAGAAACCCCCCAATGGGTGTGAGTA
>Ga0209988_10000612_pt1 | contig 22444 bp, 19 predicted proteins | sample N075metaG_FD_183115 | JGI IMG/M metagenome (GOLD analysis project Ga0209988, IMG submission 183115) | Deep subsurface microbial communities from Kermadec Trench to uncover new lineages of life (NeLLi) - N075 metaG (SPAdes) (version 2) | ecosystem: Environmental > Aquatic > Marine > Ocean trench... | reverse complement strand
TGTTGAGTGACGCCATCGCCATTGCAGACCCATACGGGCCGCAGGTCGACGTGTTATGCCAGATCTGATAATGAGCCGGACCCACTGCGTTGCCGATACGACACATTGCTTCATAACCATGCAGCACTGCCCGGAGAAAATCTGTGCCGGTTGCGGCGTCAGCATCTGCCGCCGCAACAACAGCAGGCACAACCACGCAACCAGGATGGGTTACTGACGTGCGGTGTAGATCGTCTGTTTCCAGAATGTGCGTAAGTCCACCGATAACGAAAGCTCGGCGACCTGCGTCGCGCCCCTGTTGCCGACCCCATTCAAGCAGTTTACGGCCCGGTTCGGTGTTGCGCCCCGCGATCGCATTCGCAATTGCATCAAGTGTCAAGAATGCGGCGCGATGCATGTCTGAATCGCTGACTTCCTTGGTGCGAATCAAACTGATGAGTTGCTGGCTTAACGTCATTGTCTGTCTCTGCTGCGCACGATGCAGTATGACTGATCGTTCACGGGGTAACCGGGGTAAATATCGTCGGCTGGCGATCTTCATTCTGATTGTTCCAAGATCGCATGATAGTCTGCGACGGTCGACATCAATCGGATGACCATGACGTGTTGATCGTATTGCTTCTCTAGCCAACAGCACGTTGGCCAATGCCCTCGACGACGCCTGCTATCACGACAATGTGATGCCGGGATTACATTCAGTCGCAACCGGCTCGCGGTTTGCCGGACCGGCTGTGACGGTCATGGAATCATGCGGCGAGTTTGGAGAGTTTGGCTCCGAAGATTTCAAGGTCGGCACAATCATCGATAATATCTTACAAAGTAAATCTGAATAAACCAAGATTAAGGAGAAATTCATGGCAGGAGTTGAAGGACGAGTCGCTCTGGTAACTGGGGCCAGTCGTGGAATTGGACTTGCAACAGCCAAGCTGTTGGCACTAAGAGGCGCCATTGTAATGTGTGTTGCGCGAGGTGAGCAGGAATTGTCGGCAATCGGCCTCGACTATACCGTCGCTGATCTGGGAACTGCCAAAGGTTGTCAACTGGCGGTTACTCAGACTGCAGAGCGGCTGGGACCTGTGGATATTTTGATTTGTAATCATGGTATCGGCTCAGCTCAGGAGAAAGTGATCTGGGAGCAGGATCCAGACTTCTGGAAAAAGAGTATGAGCATTAACCTTGACGGCCCCTTTCATCTGACAAAGGCGGTGTTGCCATCGATGGTTGAACGTCGTTATGGCCGTCTTGTTTTCACCAGTTCAACAGCAGGTCAATTCGCTGAATATGCTGGCAGTGCCTATAACAGCTCAAAACATGGCCTGCTCGGCTTGATGCGTTCAGTAGCCCAGGATGCTGGTGCCTATGACGTTACCTCTAATGCTGTGTTACCTGGTTGGGTACGCACTGAGATGGCTGAACGATCGGCTGCTGCTGAGGCTGAGGAACAAGGTGTTAGTCCAGAGAAAATCTGGAAAGAACGTTCATCCCTTTATCCGCCAGATCGTGTTGTTACCCCGGAGGAAGTCGCCGAAATGATAGCCTTCCTAGCATCCGAGGAGTCCAGTGGTGTCAGCGGTCAGGCAATTACTGTCGCTTTGGGTGGTATATTTTAGGATCAGTAGCTGATTCTTTAGCTTGTAATCTGGTTCTTAACACTGCTCGGATCACATAGGCACTCACGCAAATACCAATCATGATAGCGATAGATTTTGCTTCGTCCAATGGAAGAAGTGTCTCCTGTCTTTTCGTTGTTGTTATTGTCGAGCGGACTACTTTAATAGTCGCACCGATCGGTCAAGACGCGCCCTTATGACCAAGGCAACACTCTTGACTCAATCGTTAATTAAATCGCGTTCTCAGGACTTGAATCCAGCCTCTTTATGACTTCCGTCGCAGAACGGCTTGCTTCCGGACGCACCGCAGCGACACAAAGCAGCTTGTTTACCATTCCATGCCGCGCGCCCACTACCTGAATAAATAGTCACGTTACCTTTCAATAACAACGGCCCATCCTGCGCCAATTTTACTTGTAGTTTGCCGCCTGTCTCGTCCGTCCCGGCGCCTGTGTCTCCCACCGCGCCATAATCCCTGAATGCGGCAGCCTCGTGACTGTTATCGCAAAACGGCTTGTTTTTGGAATGCCCACAACGGCATAGAGCCGCTCGAAATGCCAGGCCGCCCGCTTCTATCGGTGCCCCCTCAATTGATAAGTCACCTTTCAAATATAAGGGTCCGTTATAAGCGACATGAACGGTATTTTTCGAGCTGGCTGTCTCGGTGGCTCCGCCATTTTTTTGATGGTAGGTCAACGCACCCGTTGGACAACGTTCGACAACTTCCGCGACTTCCTCATTCGAGGCCAGGTCCGGCTGGCACCAAGGCTTCCTGCCGCCGACAAAAAGCTCACCTTTTGCTCGACCACACTCTCCAATATGAATGCAAAGCTTGCCGTTCCATTTGACGTCGATCGCTTTGCCATCGTATTCAATGGCAATTTTATTGCTCACGATACTGACCTCGTTCATTGCAGCAAGGACCAGCAGTATAACAGCAGAGCCGTTAGCCGAAGCATTGCTGATTCGGGTACTGACAAATTAACGGTCGCTACGAGACAATGGCGCAATGAGTGCATCCAATAATCTGTACAAACGTCATCGATTTCCACGCGAAATTATTCAACACGCAGTCTGGCTCTATTATCGGTTCAATCTAAGCCACCGGGATATCGAAGATTTGTTGGCTGTTCGCGGTATTGTCGTAAGTTATGAATCTGTTCGCTTGTGGTGTAACAAGTTTGGACCCAAATATGCGAGGCGATTGAAGCGTCGCCATCAAGGTTTCGGAGACACATTTTTCATCGATGAAGTATTCGTCAAGATTGATGGTAAGCAGCATTATTTATGGCGCGCTGTCGACCAGGACGGGGAAATCGTCGATGTGTTTCTGCAGCGTCGCCGTGACGGCAAGGCCGCTAAGCGCTTCTTCAGACGTCTATTGAAGGCACATCGAATGGAACCCAGAAAGATTGTCACGGACAAGTTGAGAAGTTACGGCGTCGCACATCGTGAACTGATTCCAGATACGATTCATGATACATCGCAATATGCCAATAACAGGGCAGAACTTTCACATCAGCCGACGCGAGTTAGAGAACGGGTCATGCGTCGATTCAAATCAATGCAACAAGCTCAGCGATTCCTGACTGTACATGCGGCTGTTTACAATTTGTTCAATCTTGGTCGTCACCTTGTTTCAGCCAAGACTTACAGGTTTTTCCGATTACGCGCATTTGCGTCTTGGAATTGCGCTGTGACGTGATGGGCAATATCTGCTCAGATTTGTTTAGGCTGAGTAGTTAACTTGTCAATACCATGACCGCTTTTGGCCGCCCAGGTGATAAACTGCTGAGAGGCTGCTTATGACCCGAAGCGAACATAGACGACGCTAACGTGTGATCTTCCATCAGGCGGGACCGTTTGTCTCGCGCTTGCTGTACAAGACATATCGAATCAGGACCAGACTCTATGAATCCAAGGCAGATATTCATTATTGCGGCGGCATGTCTTCTGGCTACGTCAGCGTTTGCCGACATGCCGGAGCGGCTTGAGATAGACCAAGTTTTCGCCGACTACGATAGTACTCGTTCCCCTGGATGTTCAATGGCCATCTATCACGAGGGTGAAATCGCCTACGCTCGGGGATACGGGATGGCAAACCTCGAGTACGGAATCGCGAACCTTCCCAATACTGTGTTTCGGATCGCATCAACATCGAAACAGTTCACGGCGATGGCGATCGCTCTGTTAGCCGAACAAGGGGCGCTCTCACTTGACGACGACATTCACAAGTTCTTTCCTGAGTTGCCGACCTACAATGCACCGGTAACGGTTCGCCAACTGATTCATCACACGAGTGGGCTTCGCGATTACCTCGGGCTGGCTGAAGCGGCTGACTGGACCCAAGACTACTCGGTCGACGAGGCGCTCAAAATGATTGTCCGTCAGCAAGAGCTCAATTTCACGCCTGGAACAAAACACCTCTACTCGAACACGGGTTACTTCCTACTGTCGCAGATTGTACAAATTGTCTCAGACCAGACTCTCAGCGAGTGGGCTGGCGAGAATATGTTTCGTCCGTTAGAAATGACGAGCACTCATTTCCACGACGATCACACCCACATTGTCGAGAACCGGGCGGACGGCTACCGACCATCCGATAATGATGGGTTCAATATCAGTATGACAATTCTCGATATGGTCGGTGACGGCGGCATTTACACGACCGTTGAAGACCTCCTGAAATGGGATCAAAACTATTACGACAACCAGCTTGGCAAAGGCGGCCCCGAACTGACAGAACTCCTGCAGACACCGGGCAAACTTAATAATGGTGACGAGCTCAATTATGCCTTCGGGCTAAGCGTTGGCGAATTTAGAGGAACTCCCGAAATCCGGCACGGCGGCGCTTTTGTTGGCTATCGAGCAGGACTAAACCGATATCCGGACCACCACCTGTCCGTGGCCGTGCTGTGCAATTACGCCGATACATTTCCGACAAGGCTGGCACGAAGCGTCGCAAGTCTCTTCCTCGATGAGAAAGAAGACGTAGGGGATTCGATTGATCAGGTCGAGGCTCAGTCCTTAGAGGCCAGCGAAGTTGTTGACGTTGCCGTAACGGACCTCGAACGGCTTGTCGGAGAATACTGGCACGCCGAAGACCTCACATTACGATCAATTGTCATAGAAGAAGGCTCACTGTTCTTCAGTCGGGGCGATGATAATCGATCAAGACTCGACCCGGTTGGAAACGACCGCTTTCTGATGGCCGACGTGTCATTGATGGTAAACGTAAAGTTCGAGCCCCTCGGTGAAAAACCGCAGACGATGATTGTCGAAGTAGCGGGCGAGGAACCCTATCGTCTTGAATCATTCAAGCGAGCCGCGCCCAGTGCGGATGAACTCTTGGCCTACGCGGGCTCATACTACAGCGATGAATTGGATTACATGCTTGTGCTCCGGCCCAGTGGGGGGGAGATTGTGGCTGATCGTCGATTCGAAAACATGCCATTCCAGCCGCTACTGAAGGACATGTTCATCGCGGACTTCGGAGTTGTACTAGTGTACGAGCGAAATGCTGACGGGGGAGTGCGCGGGTTGCGGCTGCACGCCGGGCGCATTCGTAATATCAAATTTGTTCGACAGTAGATGTATTTATGGTCAATTTGTCCGTATCGGACCTGAGGTCAGCCGACAATATCACGGCCGTTTATGGCTCTGAACCCGTGAATATCACATCGACGGAGTACTAGCCCCCGACATCGGTCGATCGCCTTCGATGAGCGGGACTAACGGCTCAAACGCCTTTCTCATGAAGTCCCGAAATATGCGCACACGCGCAGTCAGTCTCAGATCCACATGGCTCAGTATCCACAAGCCACTACCCGACTGTGCAACCATATCGGGAATCCGTCGGACATTCGGTTCGGTATCCCCAACAACGCATGGCAATTGTGCAATCGCGATGCCCTGCCTGGCAACTTCCAGCATGGTCTCCACGTTGTTAACTCGGTATTTGACCTGAATATTCGCAGAGTTATTGGGTATCCAGGCCGGAATGGACTTTCCATCGCCAATCCAGGTCACCGCGGGCACGGCATGCTTGCCGTCTCGCAATCGTTGTCGCAACTCATCTGACCCGTAAATTTCAAACGCTACCGTCGCTAAACGATCTGCGACCAGGTTTGGCGGCGGATCGTCCGTGATTCGCAGCGCAATATCAGAGTCGCCGTAAGCAAGATCGAGGACTTCGTCGGTGGCGAACAATTGCAGTTGAATGTCGGGATATTTCCTGGAAAACGCTTTGAGAGGCGACCCAGCCAGGTGCTGAAAGCACAGGGGCGGGGCGGTAATGCGAATCAAGCCGCTCAATGATTTGTCCGCTCCTTCAACTTTGCGTCGCAGGCCACGAACGGATTCAGCCATATCATTCGCTGAGCGCAGCAGGTTTTCACCGTCCGACGTTATGGCCCAACCGGTAGCTTCCCGATCGAAAAGTCGGGTTCCGAGTACGGTCTCAAACGCGCTCACGCGCCGAGACACCGTGCTGTGATTGACGCCCAGCTGGGCCGCGGCGGCGGTAACGGATCCAGCCTCAATTACCGCCAGAAAATAACGAATATCGTCCCAATTTATCTCGTGCATAATTGCCTAGTCCTCACGCAAATTTACGCGTTTACGATCATTGGCGCACAGGATAAGCTAATTTCCACTGCAAGAAAAGGTCGATCGCGATAGCCGAGGACACAACATCCGATCATTCGCAGATAACAGCATCCAGATCAGCTACAACAAGAAAACACTAATTCACTCAACCAACAGGATATAACCCAATGAAATATCGAAAGAATTTAACCATTGTCGCTTGTTTATTCGCCCTGTCTGTTACCGGTTCGGCGCTGGCAAGGGGCTTACAAGATGATCTCAAATTGTGCCAGACAGCGTTCAAGGCTGAATCAGATCATCGGTACGACGGTGCCATATTCAGGTTCAAATCGGAACGGGGCTCGAAGCTTCGGACGCTTACCTACAAAATGACCTTCGCGGACCAGAGGCATACGGTCGATTGCAAGGTCAAAGGAGGCGAGGTCGTCGAAATCGTCTGGCACGACAATTCATGACACCGTACACAAGCAGTCCCTGCGACCACTAGAATTCGACGACTGGAATTCGCCCGCAGGAATCAGGACGCCGACCCATTTTCGATTTAACGGGTCGGCGTCCTTGTTTTCGAATACATCGTAACCCCACCGCGGATGACGGCTGAACGGGTTAAGCTGATACTTGTCGAAATCACTCCAAATCGAGTTGCGGGACCTGGCATTGATTCAGGCCATCGCCCGAGTGCTGCTTGGCACAATATTGCCGCTGCTGGCCATCCCGACCCATGCCTCCGAGCGTTGTGGCCGGGAACGGCTTCGACAGGAGCTCGGCTGGTCTGAGAACGGGCATCGGCGGGAAGACCGGCAAAGAACGCGGATCTTCAGGGCAGTGCGTTGGACTCGGAGAAGACTCCGGCGTGTTCGGGGTCAAAAAAGGAACTCAACTGCGTTCCAATGCTGCCGGACTTGATGCAAAAGGGCGTTTATTTGTCTTATACCCGGCACCGATAGCCCGAGGCAATTAAGTGCTGATGTCATGTATCGACACGCAAACGAAGTTTTCAGCTCATATCGAACCTTGCGCCTCGGTCAGAAATTGATGGGTGTCCTCAATTGTTGGTCTCCTCAATTGTTGGTCCCGGAAGCGGCAGTTGAGGTAACATTGAGCAAAAGGTCTGCTTGTGCACCCAAAGCAGACTCTCATCACGAGATGGAAGCGTCAATCTCAGTTGTAACGGCTCGAATTCCCAGTCATTTCACGTCCATCCGCAAGAGTAATCGAGGCGACGTTGGCTCGGTTTGATCCGTCCCTAGCACGGTATCCTCTGACGCTGATGACATCACCGACCTTGACAGTATTTCGCGACCAGCCACGGCGCATGAGCCCATTTGGGCTGCCGATCTCAAAGCCCCAGTTGACGATCGTGCCGTCTTCGCCCTCGACGTCGATATAAATCCAGGCATGGGGATTCCTCCACTCGACTTTGGTAACGGTGCCATTCGCTTCAACTGGACTATCCGCATCGAATACGGCGGAGAAAGAATGGTGTGCCCAAGCCGGGATACCAAAGCTTCCTAGCATCGTGATCAAGAGTACCAGGCGCCTCAGTTTCATTCGCAAATCCCCCGTTTTCTAAATGTGTCAGTCACCGACAGAACTCAGCCATTTCTCGTTCTCACAGACGAATTCAAAAAGATTTTCATTCGGCGCAAGGTACATCGGCATCTGCCGCACCCATGATTCGCTGTATACCGCCGGATCTTCGATCGTCAATTCGAGCTCCATATCACCATAACGGGTTCTTCGATATCGCTCGATGACGTGGAACTCCTCGCTTCTCGGATGTGAGCTACCGGTCCAGCCGCGATCATTAAATCCGGTGGTATCCACAACGAGCACGTCATTCTCCCACCGGCCGATGGAATGACCGAGCCACGTCGGATCAGGGTCATCAGGGTGGCCGCGACCATCCATGAAGATTTGTCGGTAACCCAGAATGCCCTCGTACAGAATGACGATCAGATTCTGTGTGTGGACGAACTTCCCGAATATGGGTGGCGTGTGCGTGGGAATCGGGAGCGACGTCGGTAGGCAGCGAAAGCGCGGCGATTCAATAAAATGGTTCGTGGTCCTTTCCGCGACCAGCTTCGCGGCCCAGTCCGTAAGTTTGGGCGCCGGTGGAAATTGATCTTGCCCGTACATCCACATTCCCGTGAGGTTCGGCTTGCCGTCCGTCATCGGCCTGGGAAGATCGGGAACGTCCTGCTGCGCAAGAATTTGCGCGGTCGCGATGCCGAAGTCATCGCCTATCGTATTTAGCTGGTGTCCTTGTTCCAGTTGAATGTCGAAATCGCGCTCGCTGCCTTTCTGCAGTTCAACCGGCTCGGACTGATACGGCCGATACTCCGCACCATGAACACGGACTTGCAGCCGATAATCCCCGGCAGGTAAACCGTCGAATTCGTAGCGGCCATCGTCATCAGTCCGTGTCTGCCACGAATCACCGGATGCAATATGAGTCGCACGCATGGGTGCATTGACCACCAGGCCATCGAATGGCCCGGTCACCTCACCATTGAACCGGCCGCCCTGATTCTGCGCAACAGCCGTTGCAGCGAAGAGAATGAGAAACAGAACATTCGGGCTGTAATTTTTCACTGTCAATCCTCCCTGTCACTGCCAGTTTATGCAGTCAATTGACGAGTATGTCAACATGACGGATCGAGCGTGCCGAGAAAGAAATTTATGCCGACCAAAATCCTGTGAATCGAATATCGCCCCTGTGACCGCCATTCGGTACTCCAGAACGGCAACCGCAATGTCCGTATATGGACTCCTCCTCATTGCAAGCACTCAGTTGATGACGGCCATGGCACGACTGCTGCTTGGCACAATATTGCCGCTGCTGGCCATCCCGACCCATGCCTCCGATCGTTGTGGCCGGGAACGGCGTCGACAGGAGCTCGGCTGGTCTGAGAACGGGCATCGGCGGGGAGACCGGCAAAGAACGCGGATCTACAGGGCAGTGCGTTGGATTCGGAGAAGATTCCGGGGTGTTCGGGGTCAAAAAGGGAACTCAACTGCGTTCCAATGCTGCCGGACTTGATGCAAAAGGGCGTTTATTTGTCTTATACCCGGCACCGATAGCCCGAGGCAATTAAGTGCTGATGTCATGTATCGACACGCAAACGAAGTTTTCAGCTCATATCGAACCTTGCGCCTCGGTCAGAAATTGATGGGTGTCCTCAATTGTTAGCTCAATTGTTGGCAGTCAGAAATTGATGGGTGTCCTCAATTGTTGCTCAATTGTTGTCCTCAATTGTTGGCATTTCACTCGATAGTCTCAGGCACTCTCACGCTGCAAATCTGGACCAATGATAGTGAGGACGGTGCCCAAAATATTGAAATACCGCCAGGCACACTCAACAGCATTCTGAAACAGGCTCGGCTAGGATGGTGACCATGAAATACCTGGTTGTAGTGGAAGAGAGCGAAAACGGATTCGGGGCATACGTCCCGATTTACCCGGACGCGTCGCGGTTGCAGAATCCCCCGTGGAAGTTGTCAACCTGATCCAGGAAGCGATTGAGATTCACCTAGATGATCTGCAAAAAACAGGAAAATTCTTTGGTTGAATTTGGCATCATGCAGAAACAGAACAATGACGGGGGCTGCCATGTACGACATATTCCTTGACGTTATCACGAAGATCAGTGACCTGATGTGGGGTCCCTGGACGATGATTTTCATCGCCTTTGTCTCAGTGTATTTGACGATCAAGACACGGTTCTTCCAGGTTGGACGATTCGTTTATATTATTCGTATGACATTCGGCCGGATCTTCGAGCGATCGGGCGATCAAGACAAAGAGCGCATGACTCCGTTCCAGGCTGCGACAACGTCACTGGCCGGTACGGTCGGCATGGGAAACATGGCCGGTGTGGCGACGGCTCTGTCGATCGGTGGACCGGGTGCTATTTTCTGGATGTGGGTGCTGGCGTTTTTCGGCATGATCACCAAGACCGCTGAAATTACCCTTGCGGTGCACTATCGTGACATCGATGAAAACGGCCGTATTCACGGCGGCCCTATGTATTACATACAAAAGGCGCTTGGCTGGAAGTCTCTTGCTGTCCTTTTTAGTATCGGCGTGACGATTAATGCCTTTTTCAGCTCGTCATTATTGCAGGCGCACACGGTCGGCAGGGCTCTTGATGCAACCTATGGCATTAACCCGTACCTGACGACTTCTTTAATGGCCATTGTCACCGCAACGGTTGCCATAGGTGGCATACGACGGATAGGCCGATTCTGTCAAACGCTGGTGCCAGTCATGACGACGCTTTACGTGGTCAGCGGCCTCGTCATCGTGTTCGCAAATCTGCCGCTGATTCCGGATGTGTTCACGCAGATCGTCAAATACGCGTTTGCACCGGCACCCGCAATCGGTGGTTTTGCCGGTGCAGCCGTCATGTCCGCCATCCAGATGGGCATGGCCCGCGGCATGTTGTCCAATGAAGCCGGACTTGGCACTGCGCCGATGGTGCACGCAAATGCTGAAACGGAGCACCCGTTCCGGCAGGGCATGTGGGGGGCGGCCGAGGTATTCATCGATACGACGGTCGTGTGCTCTATCACGGCACTGATCATCCTGTCATCCGGCGTGATGGTGAACGGCAATACCGGCATTGAAATGCTGCTTGAGGCATTTGCAACGTATTATTCACCGGAGGTTTCCGGCGCTGTAATATCCGTATCAATTTTGACGTTTTGCCTGTCGACTCAAATTGGGTTTTTTATCTATTTTGAAACAGCACTTGTGAATCTGCTCGGTGAAAATGTTTTTCGATACATAAAGTGGATCTATTTTCTTCCCGGCATTGTCTTTGCCGGCATTACAAATGTTGACCAGTTATGGGCACTGGCAAACATCTCGGTGGCTGCCAGCGCACTGCCGAACCTCGTCGCATTGTTATTGCTCAGCGGTGTTTTCATTACTTTGATGCGCGACTACCTCAGCGGTGAGAAGAAATACGCCAGCAAGATTACCGACGAGACTCAAAACTACGTCAAAATAGCCGGCGACAACTAAATTTGCATTTTCGGGAGACTCAATATTCATGGCTACACACCTTCTGGATGAGACCGCTGCAGGTGTCTACATCATTTCCGCTACTCCGTTTACGGATACTGGCGAGCTTGATCTCGAGAGCGCAACAAGGCTCGCCGACTTCTATATCGATAAGGGGGTGACCGGCATCACATTGCTCGGAATGATGGGCGAGGCACCAAAACTGGCGTCGGACGAGGCGACCCAATTTGTTAGCTGTGTTTTGTCACACATCGATGGGCGTGTCCCGGTTATCGTCGGCGTATCGAGTGCCGGTCTCGATAATCTCGTCGCGTTGACCAGGATCAGCATGGATCAGGGAGCCGCGGGCGTCATGATCGCGCCAACTGCCGGTCTCGGCACCGAGGAGAAAATATACAATTATTTTTACCAGGTGTTTGCCGCACTAGGCGATGATGTGCCGGTCTGTTACCAGGATTATCCGTTTTCCACCCGATCGGAAATCTCTGTGCCATTGTTTAATCGACTGGTGAATGAATTCGATCAACTGGTGATGCTCAAGCATGAAGAGTGGCCGGGCCTCACCAAGATCAGCAAGGTGAGACAATCATCCGATGAAGACGGCGTGCGCCGTGTATCGATTGTTGTCGGCAATGGTGGGTTGTATCTGCCGCAGGAACTGCAGCGGGGAGCCGATGGTGCAATGACGGGCTTCGCCTACCCGGAAATGCTGGTGGAAGTTGTGCGCTTGCACCAGTCCGGAGAGATCGATAAAGCTGAGGACCTGTTTGATGCATATCTGCCGCTGGTCCGACACGAGCAACAACCCGGTTTTGGTCTCGCTTTACGCAAGGAAATATTGCATCGCCGCGGTGCCATTGCCTCGCCCAAAGTTCGCGCGCCAGGGCCTTCGCTGAACACGGTGGATCACGCAGAATTGACGCGGATTATTAGTCGGGTCGAACGCAACGCAGGCGCGCTGTGATGGTGGTTCGATTCACAACGTAGAGTGGTTGATGATATGAACGAATTTGATTTGAAAATCACCGGTGGCACCGTGACGAATTCGGCGGAGACTTTCCAGGCCGACATAGGCATCAAAGAAGGCCTGATCACCGCGATAGGCAAGAATCTCGGTGCTGCCGATCGAGAAATTGATGCTACGGACAAACTGGTGCTTCCCGGCGGAATAGAGGCCCATTGCCATATCGAGCAGGAATCGTCCAGCGGGATCAGGACGTTCGACGATTATTACTCCGGCTCGGTATCGGCTGCATTCGGTGGCAATACTTGCTTCGTGCCGTTTGCCGCACAACATCGAGGGCAGAAGCTCGCAGATGTTTTAAAGACCTACCACGACAGGGCAGCGCCAAAATCGGTCATCGATTATTCATTTCACCTGATCATATCGGACCCAACCGATGAGGTGTTGTACGAGGAATTGCCCATTGCCATTGAACAGGGCATCACATCCTTCAAAGTGTATATGACCTACGACAGCCTGATCGTCGATGATGGCCAGTTGCTCGACATATTGACGGTTGCCAAGAAACACGGCGCACTGACGATGATCCATGCGGAAAACAACGCGATGATCAAATGGATCAGCGACAAACTCGTCGATTCCGGGCACGGCGCGCCGAAATACCACGCGCTCAGTCATCCCAGGACGGCGGAGTCCGAAGCGATCAACCGGGCGATTTCGCTGGCAAGTTTTCTGGATACACCCATTCTGATCGTGCATGTATCAACAGGGGCGGGGGCTCGCATCATCGCCGAGGCGCGTTACGCTGGACACAAGGTTTTTGGTGAGACCTGCCCGCAATACATGTTCCTCAATGCCGAGCAGATGGACTTGCCGGATATGCACGGCGCGAAGTTTTGTTGCAGCCCGCCTCTCAGGGACCGCGCCTCACAGGAAGAGATCTGGCGTTGCTTGCAGAATGGTACGTTCCAGGTTTATTCATCCGACCATGCGCCCTATCGATTTGACGAAAGTGGCAAATTGCACGCCGGGCCCAAAGTCGATTTCAAAAAGATTGCGAATGGACTTCCCGGCATAGAGTTGCGGCTGCCGCTTCTGTTTTCGGAGGGCTACGTGAAAGGTCGGATTTCACTCAATCATTTTGTCGCGCTGGCGGCCACCAACGTCTCGAAGATTTACGGTCTTGATCATCGTAAGGGGTCGATCACCGAGGGCAAGGATGCCGATATTGCGATCTGGGATCCACAAGTCTCACGAACGATTACGGCTGAAGATATGCATGACGACATGGATTTTACACCGTACGAGGGCATGGAGATAACCGGCTGGCCGGTCACCGTCATCCAGCGAGGCGATGTCATCATCGAAGATGGAGAATTGAAAGCTGCGCGCGGTCGTGGTGAATTTATTAAGCGGCGAACGATCGACTGCACCGGAATGCCGGGTGTTCTTGCACCGGAGCTTGATCCCGCGAAAAACTTCGGCGTTGATTTGAAGTTATGAAGGCAAGGCGATTGCTGGTCATCAATCCGAATTCCAATACCAGTGTGACCGACGGGATTGAGCGGGCATTGCAGTCATTTCATCGGCCGGGCGAATTCGAGATTACGTGTTGTACCCTGGGCGATGCACCCTTCGGCATTGAATCAGATGCGGACATTGCGGCTGTGGTGCCGTTGCTGGTGAATGTCGTATCGTCGAATGCTGGCAATTACGATGGCTTTGTCATCGCCTGTTATTCCGACCCGGCCCTTGCCGAGTGCCGGCGGATCGGTGCAAAACCGGTGTTTGGAATTCATGAAAGTGCTGTGTCGCTGCCCGCCTCTCGCGGGCAAAGATTTGGTGTTCTCGCACTGGGACGGGAATCCATTCAACGCCATCTCGCCTATGTCAGGCAGCTTGGATTTGACACTTTTCACGCCGGTGAACGGCCACTGGACATCAACGTGGATGAGGCGGCGAGCGACCCGGGGACACTCGCAAAAATTATCGATACGGGCAGAGAGTTGGTGCAAGAAGACGGCGCCGAGACGATTATTCTCGGCTGCGCCGGCATGGCGTTGCATCGCAAGGCCGCGGAAGACGCACTGGGTGTCCCGGTCATAGATCCGGTCCAGGCCGCGGTAATGATGGCAGAGCAAACTTTGCGTTAGTGAAATAGTAGTTTGAAGATACAACAGGAAACTGTGTAAGATTTATTCTTCCGGTTCGCGCCCCCGCGGGGACGTGCCGATGATAAAGACCAAGTCGTTACTTTTCATCACCTTGGCAAAGCCAGCGGAGACGCGATTTGGAACTGGTGCGCCTCCTGCGCCACCGTTCAGACCCAACTCCACCTCGGTTTCTTCACATGTCAGTGTGACGCTGTCACGCAGATTGACATAGCACGCATAATTTCAACAGGTCTGACTTCGTAATGCCCAAGAAGGTACAATTGGCAGCGTTAGCGAACTCATTCAGTGGTGCGTCGAGTGATATCGTTCATTGCAGAATGCAATCGCCGTCATGTCTTTCGAGTTGCGGCGTTGTATATCGTTGGGTCCTGGGGAGTACTTCAGGTTGCCGGCCTTGCGTTCGAAGCATGGGACATCCCGTCTTCGGCCCTACGTCTTGTCTGGATCTGTGCAGTCATCGGGCTGCCGATTGCCTTGATATTGGGCTGGCGCTTCGATGTCATTGGTGGGCAAATCGTACGGACTCGAGACGTTGATCACGGCAGCGATTTAAAATTGCACCGAGTGGACTACCTGATACTTTCTGCCTTCAGCCTGGTGATTCTCGCCATGGTCTTCGGGCTCGGCAGGGAAATCACAGCCATCCGTGAGCTGCCATCGCCGCCGCTCGAAACAAAACAATATGACCCCGGATCGATTGCCGTGCTGCCGTTCAATGATACGGGCGAAGCGGCCGCTCCGTCCAGCATTCTTGCCGTGGGGATACACGACGACCTGCTTACGCGACTGTCGAAAATAGCCTCGCTGAAAGTTATTTCACGAACCTCTGTTGACCGCTACAGGGAATCAATGCTGACTATTCCGCAAATTGGTGCTGAACTCGGTGTTGGAAAAATACTCGAAGGTGCAGTACAGCGTGTCGGCGACCAGATCCGCATCAATGTGCAGCTAATCGACACGCTGACCGATGAGCATATTTGGGCGGAGACCTACGATCGTCAATACACCGCAGAAAACATCTTTGTCCTGCAAACGGAGATCGTGGAAACAATCACAAAGCAGCTGCAAGCGAACCTGACACCGACGGAAACACAAAAGATTTCATCAATGCCGACGCGAAACCTGTCTGCCTATACCGTGTATCTGAAGGCAAAAGACCTTGCTGGCATTGAAACCATTGAGTCGTTGAACGCGGCCGTCGAAGAATATAACAAGGCTATCGAGATGGATCCGGAGTTCGCTCTTGCATACGTCGGTCTTGCCGATGCCTACCTGACGCTGGATATCAATTTCTTTGGCGGCCTGACGCTGGAAGAAAGCCTGCGCTTCGCGGAGCCGCCGTTAGTCCGCGCTTTGGAATTGGATCCGGAGCTGGGGCAGGCCTACGCGGCACTCGGATTGCTAAGGCAGCAGCAACATGACTTTGACTCGGCGGAGAAAGCGTTCAAGAAGGCGATCGACTTGCAGCCGAACTATTCTCGTGTATTTCGCTCCTACGGGCGCTTGCGCGTGCTGCAGGGCCGGCAGGATGAGGCCGGTGATTTCTTTCGCAGCGCGCTGGAGCTGGATCCCTATTCAGCGGCTGCCGTGTTCCAATACGCGCGCTACCTCGACAGTAGCGGCGACTTCGACGCGGCTATGGATCAGTATCTTCTCGTTGCGGCAATTGAACCGGATCACGCATTCACCTACGTCTATATTGCTGCGATTCACTATCTCGTATACGGGGAGGTAGATGAATCATTAATCTGGTATCAAAAAGCGGCACAGAACGATTCTCAAAGCCCAAGCCTGCAGTCGTCGCAGGCCATTAGCTACCTCGAGCTCGACGATGCGGATTCGGCACGATACTGGGTTGAAAAAGCGAAGAAAATCGGTCCCGATACGTTTTGGACAATGTGGGCCAGCATGTTGCTAAACCTGTACACCGATCGAGAAGATCTGGCCCTTCAGGATGCCCGCCGCATGCTGGAGAAGTATCCACAGAACTGGACCGCATTAAAGGTGTTGAGAAACCACGACATGAAAGCTGGCAGGCATCAAGTAGCCCGGGATCGCTATGCCAGGGCGTTCAGGGAACTCGTCGAGTCCGAGGCCCCGCAGGTGAATGCGACTAATTACATGCCGGCCGTGGACATGGTGCCGTTACTCATGAGACTCGGTGAAAAAAGCCGGGCCGACGACATCCTTGAACAGAGTCTTAAGCTCATCCAAACCAAGTCGCGGTTGGGTGTCAGTGGTTACTGGGTCACAGACGTGCACATTTACGCCTTGCAAAACCGTCCCGAACAAGCGCTCGATGCCTTACAACTAGCTATCGACGAGGGTTGGCGACTGCTGGTCTGGTTTTACCTTGAGACCGACCCCAATGTTGACAGTCTTCGCGGAATTCCGAGGTTCGTCAAACTGTACTCAAGTCTGAAAGAAGACCTCGCTGAGCAGAAAAAACGTGTACGTGCGCTGAAAGAAAGCGGTGAGATAGTACCGTTAGTCTCCAATTATTGACGTTACGACCTGCCGGGCTTGCGGTCGTAGCGCGAAGGTGGCCGTTCCTGCGCATCCTGCGCCCACGGCATTCGTGCGTCCATGCACATCATTGCTTGTATCGAAGACCCCGTGGTCATCAGGATGATACTGAAACATCTGCAGGAGAAATCGTCGCTGGATTCAGGGGTACAGATCCCCAATCCTCGCGCGCCGCCGCAAGCCAGCCTGTTCCGCTACTGCAGCGGAATTTTCCTGCTTTACCCATGTTGTGGCCGGGAACGGCTTCGACAGGAGCTCGGCTGGTCTGAGAACAGCCTTTGGCGGGAAGACGGGCAATAGAGGGCCGATATTCAGGGCAGTGCGCCGGATTCGGAGAAGATTACCAGGGTGCTCGGGATGCAAAGTGGGCTCAACAGCGTTTCAATGCCGGTGGTGTGATGGAAAAGGCCCTTTATTCGTCTTATACCCCAAGCCTGCTTTCGGAGATTTTCTCCAATGCCCCCGTTCTAATACATCGACCAAATTGATTTTCTCGATCGGCATCGGAGCTCCGAAAAAATAGCCTTGAGCATAGTCAACCCCGATCTCGCGAAGCTTCCCCAGAATCGCTTCGTTCTCTACAGATTCCGCAATTGTCTGCTTGCCCATTACCCTGCCAACATTGTGGATAGAACGCACAAGCGCTAGCTTCTCAGAGTTGTCCTCGATGTTCTTTACGAATAGGCCTGCAATCTTCACGTAGTCCACAGGCAAGGAATTTAGATAGGCGAACGAAGACGACCCACTCCCGAAATCATCCAATGCAAATCGACACCCGTGCTCTTTTAGGGTCGCCATGGAGGATCTTGCCCTCGACAGGTCGGCTATACCTGTTGTCTCAGTGATTTCGAAGCAGATTTTCTGTGAGGTTATCTTGGACTGATCCAACTGCTCGCACACAAATCTAATAAACTGTTCGTCGACCAGAGATGCGCTCGAGAGGTTAATAAAACACAGGTGTAGTTGTTCCAGAATTTTCGGATCACGGCTTAGCCAGTCTAATGCTGTACCGACGACCCAACGGTCCAACTTCGTGGAGAGACCGTAGCGTTCGGCCGCAGGCAGAAAGACCCCCGGTCGTATGATATTCCCGTGTTCATCGATCAAACGCAGCAGCAACTCGAACTTCCCGCCCTCACCAGAATCAGTCATCATCGGCACAATCGGTTGAGACCACAGTCGCAGGCGTTGGTCCTCCAACGCTCGGTCGATTCGCGCCACCCACTGCATCTCGTCCTGTCGACGGACGACGTCCATATCGTCAGAGCGATAGACGCAAACACGGTTACCCCCGTCATCTTTCGCCGCGTAGCAGGCTCTATCCGCCGCGCTAAAGACATTGCCAACGCTCTCGGTCGACTCGGTGATAGGTACCAGTCCGATGCTGACCCCGATACGAAAACGCCGTTCATTCCATACGAAGCGAAATCCTTCGACCGCCATACACAGTTTATTCGCAGCCCGACGCGCCTGCGAGATCGTGCAATGTTCCATCAATATCCCGAATTCATCTCCTCCGAGACGCCCCAGCGTGTCGCGCTTTCTCACCACCATCAGCATTAATTGCCCGAGTTGACGCAGTAAGTCGTCCCCCGCCATGTGACCGCAGGTATCGTTTATGACTTTGAACTGGTCGAGATCCAGATAGCAAAGAACATGCTCTTCTCGTTGCTTGCGTGCCGTGTCAACGACGCGCGCCACACGTCGCTCGAACTCCCGTCGATTGACGAGCAGCGTTAAGGCATCGTGTGTCGCCTGAAAGGAGAGGGCTTTCTCCGCCCGCTTTCGATCGGCAATTTCCTCCAGTAATTTCGCATTGATGGCGATTATTTCACTGGTTCTTTCGTCGACGCGCAACTCTAGCTCGCCCCGCGCCTTAAGCGCATCGTTTTCAGCCTGTCTTCGCTCGGTGACGTCTTCAACAACGCAGCTCACCCCTACGACGGCAGAGTCGTCGGACTTGAGCGGATAGTAATTGTGTTGAAACATTCTTTTGATTCCAGGCCAGGCTCTGGTTTCCCCCCGGACAGTCCCGCCGAGGATCGGTTTCCCCGTATCGATCACTTGGCGGAGTTGCGGCTCGATGACCGCAGCAACATCTGGGAGCACTTCGAGAATGGTCCGTCCCAAGTGTTTCTCGATTGGCACCCCATTCATCGCAGCCAGCCACTTGTTGATATGCAAGAATCTTAAGTCCAAGTCGAAAACGCAGAGGCCGATTGGTGCGTGTTTGTAGATAACCAGGCTATCGTTCAGCAGCCGACCTGAATCGGCGATCTTCTTCCTTAGGATCTGCAATTCATGAATGAGCTGCTTCTTCGTCTTGCGGTTGTCCTCAGTATTTGCAGGCACGTTCATTTTTGACTCCGGGACTCGCATATTCATCCGTCCTCAGCAGAATCGCCAGCCAAGAGCACGTAAATTATGGCGGCAATGGCAATCAGCATAATGCCAGCTGGCAACGCAGTGGTCGGACAAACGATGTTGTTCTTCACTCTTAGCAGTCCGCAGGTGGTTCAGATGGCAGCTCGGCAATCTTCTGGTTCGTCGGAGAGTCGTCCGTGGCCTTTCGGCGGGTTTGGTTCTATTTTTGTCTTATCTTCTGAGCATAGTACAAGGTGGTCAGATTTGCTGGCTTCTCACCGGAACATCGGCTTATTTGCCGTAGCGGGAAGCGTCCGCTTCGGGTAAACCGGGCGGCTCAAACTGGTCAATTTATTGAAGCCGTTTGGCTATTCTGGGAATGTCTGCTTTGCTCCAAAGCGGACGCCAGCCGAAAGGCAAACCGCTGTCCCTAATTCGCTACCGGTAAATAAAGTTCCGCAGCGCGTCTGTCTGCAGCGACGCGGAGAGTCCAATCGAATAATCGGGTGCATTTTCCGAGATACCGATGCCGGTCGTCAGGTTAAGTAGGACGCCTCTGGAGACAAGAGTGCTTGCGCCGAGACTCAGTGAGACCGACATAATATCGGATCCGTCCAGGGTGTACTGGAGCGAGATGCCGAGCACAGCTATTTGACGCTGGACAATGCAGATGAAGACCCGATGGATCAACTGCGCGGGCATTCCATGATGTGCATGGATGCACGAATGCCGCGGGCGCAGGATGCGCAGGAGCGGCGACTTACCGCATTGCGGTGGGTCCCCAACAAGGCCGTAAAGTCTTCACATTGCAAACGCTGCCAGACGAACGCGATGCCGATGAAGCCCCGACTGGCGAAAACGTCGCCGGATTACTCCGGGCATCCTGCCCTCCGCCTTTCGGGCCAGCATTAAGCTGTTCAAAATCGCTTCCGGCGATTTTGTCTCCCTGCACGCCGGTGTGGCGACCAAAGTCGATCAACGTGACAAGGTGAGATCGCGTAGCGATCGAGAAGGTGCCCTAGGGTACAAGCTGGAACGGTTGTGCCGCTACATTACCCGACCGGCCATCGATCAAAAGCGTCTGTCGCTGACGAAACAGGGTGATCTCAACTGGTCACCGCAACATCTACACTCTAGCACTCGAGAGGGAGATGTTGAAAATGACAAAATTCGAATCATACGAATCAAATACGGTCCGGGTGAAAAATCCGTTATGCACACGCATGGCCCGAACGTAGCGGTTTTCCTGACTACGAATGCTGTTCGCTTCACGTTACCTGACGGAACATCCGTGACTGCGGATTCAGAGACGGGTGCCGCTCAATGGTCGGACAAAGAAGAGCATTTGCCGGAAAACCTGAGCGACGATCCACTCGAAGTTGTTCTCATTGAACTGAAAGAATAGAAACGTCGAATACATCCGTTCAGGCTGCGGCGGATACTCCACCATTCCTGGAGTGACCGCTTGTGGCGCTGGATTCAGGGGTAAAGATCCCCAATCCTCGCGCGCCGCCGCAAGCTGGCCTGTTCGGCTAGTTCAGCGGAAGTCTCCTGCTTTACCCATGTTGTGGCCGGGAACGGCTTCGACAGGGTATCGGCTGGTCTGAGAACGGGCATCGGCGGGAAGACCGGCAAAGAACGCGGATCTTCAGGGCAGTGCGTTGGATTCGGAGAAGATTCCGGGGTGTTCGGGGTCAAAAAAGGAACTCAACTGCGTTCCAATGCTGCCGGACTTGATGCAAAAGGGCGTTTATTTGTCTTATACCCTAGGGGTGAGTGTCGAAAGTGCGAATTGTTCGAAGCGGACAAAGTGTTAACTATGTGTCCGGAATACACCCTGAAAAAATTCGTGGCCCACTCAGTAGAAACAGAATCTCAAGACTGGCGATAGCTGTCTTATTGCTACGGCGGATCAGTTCGCGAAGCGAACTAAGACAGCGAAGCTGCCCGCAGGGTGAGGATCGGCACCTGCCGATCCGTGCCGAGACCGGCAAAGCCGGTCGACAGACGCCGAAGGCGAGGCAGCGGAGCTGCCGATCAATCAATCGAACCGAACGTAGAATATCTCTGCAACAATCGATTGGCAGGGCGTTCTTCCGTGCAGGACACGCGGATTTTCAGTCGTGAGTAGGATCGCCTAGGGTTTTATATTTCAGTAAGTTACCAGGGCGTCCGTTGCCTAATTTGCAGTACTATGCAGGACTGTGCACAGCTTATTCACGCAAAATTCACGCACGCCACCACGCAGTTCAGCGGATCCGACTAAGGGCTGGCCCGCAGGTGAGTAATGCCACTATTTCCTACGATACGGAAATTGCTACGATAAGCGGTAATTTGGAACGACCGGCGGAAACCAATCGTGAAGTACGTAAAGTACACAATGGCAGTGTTGATCGTTCTGGCGATCTTTGTTGCCATCACACACTTCTATCGGGAATCGATCGCCCGCGGAATCGTGAACTCGGCCCTCCGCAGCCAGGGAATTACTGCGACAGAACTCTCGATTCAGAAATTGGCGACCGACTACGTGCGATTGTCACATGTCGTTCTCGAACAGGACGATGGCACACGCTACGAAATCGCCGGGTTATCCTTTCCCCTGACCTTTCCCAGTGTAAAGCCGGAGAAGATTTCGATCGAACAGCTGGTCTTTGTGCCGGCAGCTACACCTAACGCGCCGCCGTCCCTTGCCCGCTTGCTGAATGCGTTTCTTCAGCTGCCGGGCAGCATACCCAACACTGAGATTTCGATCGCCCGTTTTTCGACCCCGGGCACCCCGTCGATCGAAAACATTGTTTGGATATCCGCGGGCCAACGACAGCATCTCTCGTTAAGCGTCCTTTCGGTCGATATTAATGTCGAAATTAATCCGCTGACTGAAAGTCATCATGAGGCAATCGTTAATGCTGTAGTTGGCGACGTACCTAGTGCATTTTCTTCAACACTATCCATAAGTCGCATCGATACGGGTTTCTCTATAGAAGGGATGTCGACTTCCGACCTTTCGCCATGGCTTCCGACGTTCCAATCCACCGGTTTGTTATCAGACGACGTTGTCTCGATAAGCGCCGAGATCGATGGTCAAGTTCGAATCGAAATAAGCGACGACGAAACTATTCCTACTTATGTCAACGCACATTTTTCGGTCGCTGACCAGATTACTTCCAAG
>Ga0209988_10000611_pt1 | contig 22464 bp, 22 predicted proteins | sample N075metaG_FD_183115 | JGI IMG/M metagenome (GOLD analysis project Ga0209988, IMG submission 183115) | Deep subsurface microbial communities from Kermadec Trench to uncover new lineages of life (NeLLi) - N075 metaG (SPAdes) (version 2) | ecosystem: Environmental > Aquatic > Marine > Ocean trench... | reverse complement strand
TTAAATATAAATAATTCAACAATTTATATCAAGATATTACTATTGTCGAGTGACCCAATTTGCACTTCGAAAGTATTTTCTTGCTTGATTCTGTTTAATTATTGCTTAAATTACAGTTAGTGAGTTGAACTATGAAAATTAGTATCTACCATCTTAAGGGAAAATTTAAAGGTCTGCTGTTTATCAGTGCGACTTTGATAATCATTCTTTTGCTGTTACATAGCCAGCGGATTGTGAATCAACTTCGAACAGAGTCCAGAAACATTTTACAGTTTTATGCAAATCTTTATGCCTCCGCCGCCTCTGAAGAGACCAGCTCAAATCTCAACTTCATTTTTGAAGAAATTATTTTACGGACCAACTTCCCAATTATCCAAACCGATCCTGAAAGCAACCCAATTGCCTGGAAAGGGATCGAAATTGAGTCGAACGATCAATCGCCCGAGGCAATCGAGAAAGTCAAAGGCATGGTTGAAGTAATGAGGCACGATTCTGATCCGATTCCTTTAAAATATCAGGAAATCATGCTTGGCTATCTCTATTACGGCGATTCTAATTTAATTACACAGCTTCAGATGCTGCCATACATTGGCATTTCTGTAGTGAGTCTGTTTGTCTTGATTGGTTTTTTGGGATTTCGAAGTATTCAAAAAAGTGAACAACAATTCATTTGGGTGGGCATGTCGAAGGAAACAGCGCACCAAATAGGCACCCCGCTTTCCTCTCTCATGGGTTGGTTGGAGCTGTTAAAATCTAAAGCGGGCGACAAGGATACTTTGAATAATCTTAAGGAAATGGGGAAAGACATTGAACGGTTAAATAGGATAACCGCTCGCTTTTCACAAATTGGCTCTCCGGCAAATTTAAAAGACGAAAAAATAGCCTCTATTATTTCAAATGTAGTTAAGTATTTTAAAAGCCGGCTTCCACAATGGGGCAAACAGGTGAATATTGTTGAGAATTATCACGTCAGCCCCACTGTTGCACTCAACAAAGATTTATTTGAATGGGTGATTGAAAATTTATTAAAAAATGCAATAGATGCCATTGAAAAGGATGTTGGCCGAATCGAAATAAATTTAAATGAGTTAAAGAATGGCCGACATAGCGTGTGTATTGACATTTCAGATAATGGTCGCGGCATCGACACCAAGAAAAAAAGCGAAGTATTTAAGCCCGGCTACAGCACAAAGAAGAGGGGGTGGGGCCTTGGTTTGAGTTTGGCGAAACGAATCATCGAGCAATATCACGGCGGTAAACTGACGGTAAAAGAGTCCAGTGCCAATCAAGGCACGACCATGAGGATTTTGCTTTAAATTGACCGTTTGTTTAACCTTACAAGAAGGAAGAATTCTATTATGTTTGATTTACCCTTCGAGACCAGCCCGATTATCTATTTGGCTGTTGCTTCTTTATTCATGGCAATTGTGATTTGTTTTGCGATGATGGTAAATCGGATAAAGAAAGGAATATTGAGAGGCCGGGGGAAACCTGTTTTATATTTCAGCCTAACCCGGAACCTGTTTCGGTTTATGGTAGTATTTTTGTGGATTGCTGTTTCTGCTGCAGTTTTATTTTTGGCGGCGTTCATTCAATCCTATAAAAGCTTTACAAAGGAAGAACTTATTGCTGAGATTCGCTGTGTGTCGTTGGAGGATGGTTCAGACACAATGGTTCTGGATATCAGTAAAATCGAAGGCGGCCAAAAACTCAGTTCACAGGAATTTATTTTGAACGGCGATCAGTGGGCCCTCGAAGGCGATGTTTTGAAGTGGGATGATTGGCTTAATTTTGTCGGACTTCATACAATGTTCAAGTTGACGCGGGTGCGCGGCAGGTTTGTAAATTACGAAGATGAGATTAGCCAGAAGCCAAGTGTCTTTAGCCTGGTCAAGTCCGAAAGTAATCCTAAATGGCGCTGGTTATATAAATATGGCTATAAGCTGCGGTTTGTGAGCGCCGTTTACGGCAACACGGTCTACACTTATCCGGCCAAAGGAAAGGTCTATGAGGTTTATGTGACGACCTCCGGATTTATCGCCAGAGTCCGGGAGGATAAAGATTTATCAAATCTTAAGTAGCTTCTTCCACCGCGCCCAGCCTTCTGCGCGGGCTTTTTTATTTGCTTCAGATGCATCTGGTGCCTCACCGGCGCGCATAAAACCATGTCCGGCGCCTTCATAGGTGACCGGAAGATAAGTTTTGCTCACGGCTTTCATAAGTTTGACAGTCTCCGGAAGGGTCGCGTTGACGCGTGCATCGTTGCCGCCATAAAAACCGTACACCGGACATTTGATTTTCCCCAAGGCTTCTTTCTCTTTCGGTCTACGTCCGTAAAAAACAAACGCCGCTTGTAAATCCGAATTATTTGTTGCGAAACGAAAGGTTTGGGAACCGCCCCAGCAAAACCCGCCAACTGTAACCTTGCCATTACATGCTTCCAAATGAGAGACGTAGTCAAAAGTAGCATTTAAATCGGCCGTTACTTGTTCCGGGGTAAGTTTGTAGATTCCGTCACGTGCGGCATTCCTGTCGGCAAAATCGCTGGTTTTACCTCCACCCGGAGCCATTCCTGAAAGTAAGTCAGGTGCAATCGCAATGTAGCCGACTTCTGCCAATTGATCAGCCATTCCTCGAACCCAATCCGTGAGACCACGGTTTTCATGGATGACTAAGACGGCCCTGGCCTTTTCTTTAACCTCCGGAAACACGAGAAACGCATGAACCACCCGATTCTCATATTTGATTTGAACCCATTCGTGGTGACGAGGGGACTCGTTCAGACGTTTTAATACATGCTCTTGGGCGGTTACGGATCCAAATGACAAAAGTAAGGCAATAAGGGTCAGAAAGATTCTGTTCATTTGTTCCTCCTGATTGTTTTGGATAGAAGCAGGTGCAAATCTAATATTAGGGTGGGGAAGAGCGCTTTATCCCTTCGTATTTATTCATATCGCAACGCGTCTATCACGTTGGCATTGGCGGCACGGATAGCGGGATAGAGGCCGGCGATAACACCAATCCCGGCGCAGATCATAAAACTGTAACCGATCCAAATCCACGGCAGGATAAGCTCCTCGCCGATATTGAACTGGTTGAAAGTCGAGCCGCCTACAACTCCCAATAAACCGCCGAAAATTCCTAATAAAACCGCTTCAGTTAAAAATTGCACGATGATATAAATTTTCCTGGCGCCGATGGCCCGGCGTATGCCAATTTCCCGAATTCGTTCGGTCACGGAAACCAGCATGATATTGGCAATTCCAATGCCGCCTACCAGTAGTGAAACGAGGGCAATGACAATAATAAATTCACCAATTTCTTTGTTGGTGTCTTGAATAGTGGATAAATAGAAATCCTGCTTGCGGACTCGAAAGTCATTTCCCTGATCGGGGCGTAAGCGGTGGTTGCGGCGCAATATACTTTCGATATCAAACAGGGCTTCATCGTAATCTTCCGGAGAGCGCATTTGTGCCAGAATACTGGATAAATGGTCGACTCCAAAAAGGCGTTCCTGTGCGGTTGTTAGCGGTATAAAAACCTGGTTGTCAGGATCTCCCCAGCTTTCACCTTTGGTGCCCAAAAGCCCAATCACCTGAAAACGTTTGGAATTAATCAAAATAGACTTACCGACGGGAGAGGCATTTTCAAAAATTTCTTCATGAACTGTGGCACCGAGAACGCAGACCCGGGCTCTTTCCTTCAGTTCGTTTTGTGTGAAAAACCTTCCTTCAATAACATTTTCGTTGTTCACGACCTGATACTCCGGCAGTGTTCCGGTTATACGTGAGTTGGTGTTTTTATCTCTAAATTCAACGGTTCTAGTACTTGAGTAGATTGGAACAACGTTGGTGATGACCTCAGAAGTTGCTAAAATTTCGTCTGCATCCTTATATTTCAAATTTACGACACTGGCCGCAGTGCGCACTCTACCCATGTGCCCATATCCCGGCCGAATGGTCAAAACATTGGAACCAAGCGCTTCGAGCCGCTTGTTGATGCTTCGCTGGGTCATTTCTCCTAAAACGACAACGTACAGTACGGCCCCAATCCCCACTCCGATACCGATGAGGGTTAAGATCGAACGCAAAGGATTGGCTTTTAGGCTTTGTATCGCTACCAGAATATTCTCACCTATAATCATAGGCCGACTCCTTTAATTACTTTGTCTGCTTTTTTGATTGGAGGACGATGAAGAATTGCCACTCGCTCCAAAGCCTCTGGTGCTTCTGATTCGTTCCTCAAATCTTTTGTTGGCATCCATTAACCGGGAAACCATTGGAACACCGACAATGTCTCCTTCATTCAGGCCCGAAACGATCACTGCGTCTTTAAAGTTGGAAAGTCCGATCTCAACTTCTTGAGTGACGTATTCATTTCCTTCTTTCAACAAAGCGATTCGAATCTTTCTATTGCGTCCTTGTCTGTTCTGTCTTTGCCCTCCTCGTCCTCTTGCTCTTTCGCTCCCGGGCATTTTTAAAGCCATGGTCGGCACCAATAATACATCTTCTTGTCTGACGATGACAATCTCAGTATTCGCATTCATGCCGGACTTTAATAAACCGTCTGTGTTTGCCACCTGAATGATAACATCAAAGAGCGTGACGTTTTGTTCAATTCTTGCTTCAGGCGAAATACGCACAATTTCTCCCCTGAACCTTCGTTCAGGATACGCTTCAGCAATCACGAGTGCTATTTGTCCCTCTTCGATTTTACCGATGTCGATTTCATCAATACCAGCCTCGATGTGCACTGAACTCATATCGGCAAGATCCGCAATCGGGGTGCCGCCGCTGACGTTGCTTACTCCTGAGGTTATGATCTGACCCTCCTCAACATATTTTTGTAAAATGATACCATCGATTGGTGCGAGTACAATTGCTTCGGCCAGCCGCTCAGTCGCCCGTTCCAAAGCCGTTTTTGCTTGAATAAGTTTTCCTTTTGCGATCGCTAAATTGAGCTCAATTACACCGAGCTCTTCTTCGGAAATAAGCCCTCTCTGGAAAAGCTGATCTCTCCGGCCATAGGTATGTTCCGCTTGTTTTAATTCAGCTTTGGCAATATCAAGGTTTGCCTGGGCTTGCTCAACTTCTGCCCGTTCGTCTTTTTGATCCAGCCGCGCAATTAAGTCACCCTTTTGGATGACATCGCCTTCCTCAACCGGCAGCTCTTCAATCATGCCACTGGCTTTTGATTTAATTTCAATCCGGTCAATGGGTTTAACTGCACCGGTGGCAGACACAATAATTTCAAAAGTGCCGCGTCGAACTTGCAACTCTTTGTATTTCGGGGCGTCGCCAATTGCATCGTTAACCGAACCATTATTGAAAAGAAGAAATCCCAAGATGAGCAGTCCAACGATACTCAGTCCATAAAGAGACCTTTTTGTTACTTTCATGAGGGTTCCATAATATTTTGATAGGGTTCGATAATAAGGTAGTCAAGTGTAAATTAAAAATCAACATTTATCTTTTTTATATGGATCCAGCATGGCTGACCTTAAGATGGACAAAAGAACCGGCGTTTCTTACGCGCCGGTTCTTTTGCTCTATTACTTAGCCTTCACTGCTGAAGCAGCCGCCCTCAACGCTGGCTACCCAGGCCTCCCAGGTAGCTTGCTGTGTTTCATTCAGGCCAGCTCTGATATTATCAAAATGGGCTAACTTGCAAGCGCATAACGCTTCCTTAAAAGGCTCGTTGTCCGGATTATTGCGAATCGCATTGCGAGTGCTTTCGCTGAGTTCACGCAACTGCTGTCTGGCTTCTTCCCTGGCAATGTGGCCATTTTCAAAGGCGTCCTTTATAGCTTGGCGCTGTTCATTTGCGGCTGCGATGACGCCCTTGTTGGCTTCCCGGAAAGCTTGCAGTGGTTCCTGCACACATTCACGATGACCGGTCATTAGTTCTCGCATCTGGGTTCTTTGCTCTTCAGTTAAGTCAAGGTCCCGGAGAATTGAGCCCAGATGTTTCCCAAACCTTGAACCCATGCCGCTGGGGCCGCCTCTGCCAAAAGGGCCTCTGGGGCTTCGTGGTCCAAAGGGCCCGTCACTTCTAAAAAAGTCACCGTTAAAAAGACCCGGGTCCATGCGCATCAAATTTTCCAGCGTTGCGTCCTCAACCGCACCGACAGCATCTTCAAAATCAAACAAGGCAAATGCTCCGGATTCAAAGTTAAGCTGAGAATCATTGTTTACACCCGCGTCTGTGTTACAACCTACGATTGTTAAGAAGGAAAAAATCACCAGGAATGGCAAGGTTGAATTCATCAACTTCATTATATATCTCCTTAGATTAGCTTTTTCAGGTTTCTGACCTCATTGTAGAAACTCAAAAACTCACTATTAATAAATTCTACTTTCATTTGATTGACGTCTAAAGCGCTAATAGCAAAGACAAAAAAACTTTTTTATTTTCTTTGATCTGATTTGATGAGATGATAACCTTTCATTTTCATATACGCTGAAAAGGCCAGGTCATCTGTGGTGATGTGATTGTTTAGCTTTTGGTTCATAGGCAAGCTCTCCATTGAAAGTGGCTTTCAAAAAATAAATCGATGTATTTATTTGATTGGGTTTATTAAAAATTTATAAGATCCGGGTTGTTTATAAGCAGGGCATTTTGTGAACTGACTTTCGAACTGAGCCGGACTTTCGTCCATAACTTGAACTGCTTCGGCATTTGCGGTCTGCCGCCCAGTCCACCGCCTCTTCCGCCGCGCCCTCCACCAAAGCCGCCTCTGCCACCGCCGATGCCCCCAGACGGTCTACCGCCACCCATACCTCCTCGGCCCATTTTTTCTCGCATTTTCCCCCTGTCGATTTGCGCCGTCTCAAAACCGATACCGATGGGTTTGTCCGTTTTGGCTGCAATAGCATAGGGATGGATGTCGCTTTTATGGAGCGGGACTCTAATTTCATATACAAGTTGTTCATACGAGTCGCTCACATTAACTTCAATGCCTGTGGCATCGGTAACCGCCATTCTAACCGGTTTGTCTTCTCCGGGCATAAAAATCTCCAAATCCCGCAACGATTTCTTAAAATGTTCGCGTAAGGTTTCGATGTTCTGGTTCTGACCGCGGCCTCTCGTCATTAAACCCATTTCCATCATTCCAACTGGAAATAAGATGCCAAATTCTTTCTTTTTGCCTCCGTTCGGGTCGAACCAGATTGTGAAGCCCATAGCCATAAATTGTCTTTGGATGTCTCTATTGGCAGTCGTCATGCTTACGTATAGATAATCTTCGTCATTAAAGAAACCGAGCGCGACATTTTCCTTTTCTATGAAGTTCATGCTTTCCTGCCATTCCTGGTGTTTTCCATCAACTGAAATCACACGATCCCGCCATTGGCTGTCGAGCTTGAGGCTGCTGCCGCAACCCAGTCCTGTTGAAGAGATAAGTATAATAAACGACAGTTGTTTTAAGTATTTCATTGTTATTCCTTTTTTGTTTTTAGAAAAGGAAGCCCCGAGGTTAAGACCCGGGAGTTTTCGCGGTCTTAACTATAGCCGTAACCTTTTTTAATTATTAGGAGAATGTTCTTTTCTTTTTTCTTTCCGTTCCGTTTTTAACTGCTCAAATTTTTTCATTTGCTCAGGAGTGAGAATTTTTTGAATTTGTTGGTCGATTTTTTTCATTTTGTTGTGCATGGATTTCCGCAATTCTTCTCGATTTCGACCGTTTCTCCTGCCATTCATGTTACCACGAATTTCGGCATGAACTTTTTCAAAGATTTCCCCAATTTGTTCTTTTTGAGACTCGTTAAAATCAAGTTGACCTGCCAATTTTTCAATACGGTTATGGGAGCGTGCCCGAAATCTTTTTCCGTGCTTGTTCAGTTTCACTTTTCTTTCCGCTTTCATTTCAAGAAAAACTCCTTTTTGCTCCAGTGTAAGGATGGACAAGATTTGCGCCACATGTTCATCGTGAATGCCTTTTTTCTTCTTAAAAAATTCTCTCCGGTTTTCCGGGGGCTCGTTTTTCTGTAAAAGTTTTTCCCAGGTATCCAGAGATTTAATTTGATTTTTTTGATTCTCACTCAAGCTGAGTTTCGTGCCAAGCCTTTCGATGTGGAGGTTTATAAGCTCCTCCGGAGTGGTGCCATTTTCAACCTGCGATTTCAACTCGTCAAGTTCTGCCTGCTGTTCAGTAGTGAGTACTGCATAAATCTCATTTTTGATAGATTCATGGATTTCTTTTCGTTTTGCTTTTCTTTCCTCAAAAGAGGGTCTTTGCGTCGATTGATGGCGACGAGGTTTAAATTGCTCACGTTTTGAGTGCATGATTTCTTTGATTTGCGTTTCTTGCTCATCCGTTAAGTTCAGGAGAGCCAGTAAGCCGTTCCCCCGGTGATGGAAAAAATGTTCGGCAGCGAACTCACTGGAGAGTTTATTGAGGGAATCGGAGTCACTTGAAGTCGGACCCAAAGCTCCTTTATGTGAGCAACTGGTCGAGATACTCAAAACGAGCACTGTGAAAAATAAGTTTTTCAGTGTCATTTTATGTGTTCCTTTTTCTGCTGGTTAAGTGTTGCGTAGCCTAAAATTGTCTTCTTCTTTCCTTCATTCTTTTCCGCATCTGGTTATGCCGTTTTTCTATAATTTTAGTAAAGGATTTTTTCTGCTTGTCGTTTAACAGCGCCATAGTGTCTTTTTCACGTTTTTCTGTTATTTCGCGCCGGATATTTCGCATTGCTCTAAAGTCATCCCGATTTCCCCCCAACTCTTTTTTTAACTCGGTAAAAGAGGCAAAGTAAACTCTGTTGACTTTACTTTTGACCGAATCCGAAAGGGTAAGATTTGCAGCGAGCGTATCCACCATCACCTCTATCTCGCTTGAGTCCGGCAGGGTTCTTCTTCGTGGCTGTCCCAGGATTGTTCCTACCAGAGTGAAGAGTATAATTGTACAGCACAGGCCTGTATGTTTAAGTACACTATTTGATATTTGCATTTTTTTTCCGTGTTTTGGTTGTCGTTTTTTTTGACGGCTGGACAACTCAGGTGATGAATGTATTCCCCTTAAGTCAAAAGCACAGTGACAATCCTCCGCGATGAGTTAATCCCGAAATCGCTAGAGCGCAACAGTCCCCCAAAAACGTTTTTCCCCGATACGAGTAGTTCCCGTTTTCTACCGGCGCTTACCAGGCCGCCCGAAAGGAGGCGGTCCCGGTGGGCCGTCAAATGGCCGCCGCCTTTGCATTCTTAATTCACCGAACTTTTCTTTTTGTTCCGGCGTTAGAACAGCTTCAATTTCTTCATTCATTTTTTGAAACTGATTGCGCAACATTTTTCGCCGATCTTGCCAATTTCCTCGCGCACCTTTTCGTTCGGACCGGGGCTGGTTTTTGAACTCAGCCATAATCTCTTCGATTCGTTTTTGTTGGTCATCATTTAAATCGAGGGCTTCGGTTAAACGCCCAATACGCGACTCAGCAATTTTATGGGAGCCTTTGACAATTTGCTCTTCGAAGCGTTTTTTCTGTTCATCGGTCAAAAGGATTTGCAAATCCGCGCGCAATGAATCGTAAATTGCAATAACTCCGGTTTGGTGCGTTTCGTGTAATTCCCTGAGCTGTTCTGAGCGGGTTTCTATAATACGTTCGACGTCATCGCGTTGCTCTTCCGAGGGATCGAGCACTCTTTCCATGAATAAAAAAAAACGTTCGTGGGGCGGCATCCTTTCGAATCTCTGTTTGCGCTGTTGGTGCAAAGTTCCACTTGCTAATGCACCGATGGCTACACCCATTGTAAGTACGCCGAGAAGAATTAAAGCGGATTTGGTTTTAGTTGTCATTTGTATTCTCCTCAAGCAGATTCTCCAATTGCCAGGTATCTTCAATACTCAATTGCGGTAGCCCTAAAATCGAATCTATAGAGAGGTCGGTTGCTAATTTGGAATTCAAAGCGAAAAACAGAACGATGGCTGCGGTTCCGACCATTGCAAAAACCCGGAACGCCCAGACAAGCGAGCCGAAAAAATCCTCTTGTTCAGTTTGCGATTCTTCAATACGCCGCATGACCCGCCCGGAAAAGAATGGTTTGAATTTCCTTTCAGCCGTTTCGCCAATCATTTGACGCATTTGGGAAAGCTGTTTTTTCTCCTCCCGTAACTCAGGCGACCCAGCCAAGGCTTTGTCAAGGCTCGTTCGTTCGACTTCCGATAGGTTTTCATCGAATGAACGAATAAGCAGATTTAGCATTTGTTCGTTCATACTTCCTCCTCTATAAAAGGTGTTAATTTTTCCTTCAATTTTTTTTGTGCTCTCGATAGTCTCGACAAGACCGTTCCCATTGGAATATTTAGCATGCCTGCGGTTTCTTCGCTTGAATACCCTTCGATTAATCTCAAAACAATCACAGCTCTGAATTTGGGTTCGAGTTTTAGGATAGCATTTTGAACAATCCCTTGCCGTTCGTTTAAGGCTATCGCATCATGCGGATTGTTGGACGGTTCAACAATGCCGTTTTCTTCCGGCTTTAAAAAAAAAGATAAACGGCGCTTTCTTCTCTGCAGTTCATTGAGACTGAGATTGATTGCGATTCGCGTTAAGTAGGTACCAAGCGCCGAGTCTTCCCGAAAACGGTTCATACTTTTGTGGAATCGAATAAAAACTTCCTGGCCGACGTCATCTGCGGCGTCGCATTTGCCGAGCATGCCAATGACCGTTGCTGCCACTTGCGATTCGTATTTCTTGATAATTTGTTCGAAAGCTTGATTGCTGCCTTCACGAGCTTGCTTTATCAGTTCCTTATCTGTCACCTAATCGCTCTTTTAAATTTTCGCTGGTTAGACAAATGAAACTCGGATTTCATTCCCTGAAAACAATTAACTTTTGGCTTTGATGAATTTGTTTATTTGATGATTAACTATTTCTATATCTGCGGGAAGTTCAAACGGTGAATTTGCATGTTTAGAATCGAGTGTTGGCAGGCGTTGTTCATGATACTTTATTTTAAAATCCACAAATTTCAAGCCATGGGCAGTTGAAATTATAACAACTTTATCATTGGGTTTAATTTCTTTCTGGTCAACTAATTTTAAAAATGCTGCCAATGCGACCCCGGTTTGCGGGCAGGTGAACAGACCATCCCGGTCTGCAAGGGCACTGGCGTTTGCAAGCTCTTCTTCTCCGGCTTGCTCCACCCTTCCGTCCGTTTTTATTAGAACCCGAACTGCTTTTTTATAGCTGACCGGATTACCAATTTGCATGGCGGTCGCCAGAGTTTCTTTTGCTGTTTGCGAGTTGAAATCCTTAAATCCATTTTTGTAGCTCTCGAATAGTGGATTTGCATTTTTGGGTTGAGCGCAAACCAAGCGCGGTAGTCGGTCGATGAGACCCACGGCTTGCATTTCAACAAAACCTTTGCCAATCGCCGAAACATTTCCCAGGTTGCCACCCGGAACGATCACCCAATCCGGGGCCTGCCAATTTAATTGTTCCAGCATTTCAATACTGACAGTCTTCTGGCCTTCAATCCTCAACGAATTCATGGAATTGGCCAGGTAGATTTCTTTGGATTCCGTGAGCTTTTGCACGATTTCCATGCAGCCGTCGAAATCGGTGTCGAGAGAAAGAGTGAAGGTGCCATTTGCAATCGGTTGAATGAGTTGCGCGGTTGAGATTTTATTTTTGGGCAGCAGAACCAGCGCGGGAATTCCGGCAGCAGCACAATACGCAGCTAAAGCCGCTGATGTATCCCCCGTTGACGCACAAGCAACAGCTTTGATGTTTTGCCCGTCTGCAATCACTTGATTGACCATCGAGACTAGTATTGTCATTCCCAAATCTTTGAACGAACCGGTGTGGCTGTTACCGCAAAGTTTGACCCAAAGATTTTTGATGCCGGAATGCTTCGCCAGTTTTCTGGCCGGGAACAGGGGAGTGCGGCCTTCACCGATTGAGATGATGTGTTCAATTTCGAGTTCCGGACAGATCCATTCTTTTTTACTCCAGACGCCGCTGGCAAATGGTCCTGTGGAGTTTTGATGCCGCTCAGCAAAAAGTTCTTTCCACTTTTGTGGAGATTTGCTGCTCAATCTTTCCAAATCGTGTTGGACTTCCAATAGGTCGCCGCATTTCGGACAGCGGTAGATGATTTCAGTCAGGGGATAAGTTCCTGAACAATCATCAATGCATTTGTACCAGGCTTTGTAAGAGTCGCTTTTCAAGTGTTTGTTTGATTATTGGGTGAGCTTTCTTGAAAAAGTAGAGAGATGTGGCCTAATTGTCAAGCCAAAATTTTCTGAGTAGCTCTAGAATACTTAGTGGAGAGTAGAAACAGAAAAATCTAGTTTAGAATTACCAGCAAGAAGGCGAGAACGGTTATTCCAATAGCGGCTAAAGCTAGTAGTTGATGTGTTCTGGTTTCTTTTTTCATCTCAATGAATCCTAACAGTGATGCTGACAAATAACCTCCCACAAATCCGCCAGCGTGAGCGAAGTTATCAATTCCCGGAAACAAGAAACCGAAAATAAAAAGCACAATTGCCCATTGACCGGTTTGTTTATAGATCGCAGTGCCGAATGAACCGCCGCGTTTTCTACCATAATAAACAAGCGCTCCCAGCAGCCCGAAAATTGAGCCGGAAGCTCCGATGGTAAAATAATTTCCCGCAAAAGTTGAGAAGACGAACCCAAGAGCGCCGGAAATTGTGAAAATTAAAAAGCTGCGCGAGGTGCCAAAAAACTCTTCAACGGTGGGTCCCAGTTGTCGAATCCAAAGTGTGTTGAATATGATGTGCAGGATACTTCCGTGCAAATATATTGCGGTGATTAAAGTCCACCAATGACCTCTTGAGATTGGATAAGCTCCGGTCATACCCAAACTGACAAGACTATTGGTGGACGGGGACAAAAAGCCCAAGAAACCCTGTGTTTGAAAAATTGCTTTGGGAGCAAGCAATAAACTGAACACATAAAGAGCAATGCAGGTTGTGGCAATAATAGGGGCCAGGCTGATTTGCCCGCCAAAATACTTTCTGAGAATTTCGGAAAATCCCCAGAGATTCGGGTTTTTGCTGCCACAGTGCATACACTTTGTGGTAGTGGCACTGATCAGTTTGCCGCAGTTTGGACATAAAATAGATCCTATGTTCCGGCCTCCACTCATTAGCTATCTCCAAATCTGATTAGTTAGTTTCAATCGGGGTTTCTCTAATTAACATTTGATCGCAAGTTTCATTTACGCTTAGACAATAGAGCATGTTTCTTTCAAGGACCCAGTGGCTTGGCAGGAGTCTGCGTTGCTGCCGGGTTATACGAATAACTGCCGGTTTATGGGTTGCACGAAGAATCGCAAGTCTTGAGATCTCGAAACTTAACCAGAGACGACTCAGAAGCCAGGAAATTACGATTAAGAAAATGCGATGGTTATTGGATACTTTTTGCGACATGTTTAAGTTACTCAACTGACTATGTTGGACCGAAGGTACAAAATTCAAAAAGTATTTTCAAGAGTTACGAGCATTTTTAACTAAAAAAAGAGCCCAGCGAATATCTCACCGGGCTTTGTAAGCAAATTCGGTTTTCAAAAAAGCTATTCCACATCCCATGTGTCTCCGGCCTCAAGAAGTGCCTGCAGGTCGGGTTTGCCAAACTTCTCCTTGGAATCTTCGATTTGCTGGGCCATAGCGTCTTCATAGCACACCTTGTCGATGGCGCGGAAAACTCCAACCGGAACGGGGAGGTCTGGGTTGTCCATCATGTGACTCAAAATGAAGGCGTAGGTCGCGTCGGTGTCTTTTTCATCATGCACCATTAAGTCTTTCTCGGAGTATTTGCCGTTTGTCAAAGACACGGCCTCCGGTCTAAAGCCGTTGAGGCGGATTCCCTTGTCTTGTTCAGCGCCAAAAATCAGCGGTTTGCCATGTTCAAGATAAACGACGTTCTCAGCTCTGGAATTTTTTTCCGTATATTTAAACCAGGTGCCATCATTAAAAATATTGCAGTTTTGGAAGACTTCAATTAAAGATGTCCCTTTATGTGCGGCAGCCCGTTTTATGATCTGTTGCAAATGGGCCGGATCTCTATCCGTGGTACGCGCTACAAAAGTTGCGCTCGCGCCGAGTGCCAAACTGACCGGGTTAAAGGGATGATCCACTGAGCCAAATGGCGTCGATTTTGTCACCTTCCCAAATTCGGAAGTTGGTGAGTACTGCCCTTTGGTCAATCCGTAAATTCGATTATTGAATAGGATGACGTTAATATCTATATTGCGGCGCAACAGATGGATGAAATGATTTCCACCAATGCTTAATGCATCACCGTCGCCGGTAATGACCCAGACTGAAAGGTCAGGATTTGTGATTTTAATGCCGGTGGCAATCGCTGGAGCGCGTCCGTGGATTGAATGAAATCCATAAGTGTCCATATAGTATGGGAACCTGCTTGAACAACCGATTCCAGATACAAACACATATTTTTCCTTTGGAATGTTTAAATCAGGTAACGTCCGTTGTGTTTGGGCCAGTATGGCATAATCTCCACAACCCGGGCACCAGCGAACCTCCTGATCGGATTCGAAATCTTTCTTAGTCAGCTTCAGCTCTGTTGGGCCATTGGGTGAAATGGTCTTTGTTTCTGCATTCATTATTTGCTCTCCAAAATTTCGTCAATTTTTTGCTCAATTTCTGATGAAAAGAAAGGTAGTCCCTGCACTTTATTAAACCCAATTGCGGGAACCATATATTTTGCTCTGATGACATTCACAAGTTGACCGGCGTTGATTTCCGGCATCAAAACATGTTTGAAACTTTTTAAGATTTCTCCCAAATCTTTTGGAAGTGGGTTAAGATGTGTCAGGTGAATTCTGGAAACTGATTTACCTTCATCTAATTTGTGCTCGACTGCAGTCCTGATTGCACCATAAGTGCTGCCCCAGCCAACTAAAAGTAAATCCCCGGTTTTTTCGCCTTCAATTTCAGTAGGGGGAATATCGTCGGCAATTTTTTCGATTTTTTCAGCGCGTATTCGAGTCATATACTCGTGATTGCGCGGATCATAACTAACATTGCCGGTTACTGCCTCTTTTTCAATGCCGCCGATTCTATGTTCCAATCCGGGAGTTCCGGGAATTGCCCAAGGCCGTGCCAGGGTATCCTCATCTCGCAAAAACGGCTGAAAGCTTTCCGGATCTTTTGCGAAATTAACCGGGATTTCCGGCAGATCCTCGGCTTTCGGTATGGGCCAGGGTTCGGCGCCATTGGCTAAGTAGCCGTCGGATAAAAAAAGAACCGGGGTCATATGTTTAATGGCAATTCGGCAAGCTTCGTAAGCTGTTTCAAAGCAATCGGCAGGTTTGGAAGCCGCAACAACCGGAAGGGGCGCCTCGCCGTTTCTGCCGTACAAAGCCTGCATTAAATCGGCTTGCTCGGTTTTGGTTGGCATACCTGTACTTGGGCCGGCTCGCTGAACGTTGCATACGACAAGCGGAAGTTCGACAGAAATGGCTAAGCCAAGGGCTTCAGCTTTCAGTGCTAATCCCGGGCCGCTGGTAGAAGTAACCGCTAATGAGCCGGAATAGGCGGCTCCAATCACCGAACAAATGGCGGCAATTTCATCTTCTGCCTGGAAAGTACGGACGCCGTAGTGTTTATACTTTGATAACTCATGCAAAATATCACTCGCGGGAGTGATTGGGTAACTTCCTAAAAAGAGCGGCAAGCCTGATTTCTGAGATGCTGCAATGAGCCCAAGAGCGGTGGCGGTGTTGCCGCTTATGTTTCGATATTTCCCCCGGGGTAGTTTAGCAGGCTTTACTTCGTAAGAGGTCACGAATTGTTCAGTTGCTTCACAATACATGGACCCAGCTTTGAGTGCGCGCGAGTTTGCTTCAGCAAGCTCAGGCTTCTTTGCAAATTTCGATTTAAGTAAGCTCAACGCATGGTCCATCGTACGATTATAAAGCCAGAACACCATACCCAGTGCGAAAAAGTTTTTGCACCGGTCCACAATCTTTGCTGAGAGGCCAAGCTCCTCGAGAGCTTTGCGGGTAAGCGTGTTCATGTCGACTGCAAAAACCTGATATTTATCTAATGAGCCGTCTTCAAGTGGATTGGAATCGTAATGTGCAAGTTTCAGGTTTCGATCTTTAAAGCCTCCCACATTTATAATTAAAATCCCGTTTGGCTTGAGATTTTCAAGGTTCGTTTTAAGCGCAGCAGGGTTCATCGCTACCAAGGCGTCATATTTTTCCCCGGGAGTATGAATATCAAAGCTGCTGATGTGTAACTGATAACCACTTACGCCGGGTAAAGTACCGGCAGGAGCGCGAATCTCCGCGGGGAAATCCGGCAGAACTCCAATGTCGTTTCCAATTAAAGCTGATGTGTTGGCCATTTCTCCGCCAACAAGCTGCATTCCGTCACCCGAATCGCCGGCAAATCGAATGGTCGCTTCCTTGAGTGACTCTACAGGTTTACTCATTTCTTAGAATACTCCGTTTATTAAATTTGATTATTTCGAAATTTTCTTTCTATAAAATAAAGAATTAACCTATCTTAATGCCCAAAAAGTTAAAGAGTTCCAAATCGATTGGGAATCAACCGCCTTCCCGATTTTTCGTACCCATCCGAATTGGATGGGGAGGCAGGTTTAAAACATCTTGCGGAAAGAATTCAACTATGAAGCTTACAATATTTTTGATTGAAACCAGAGACAAAGGATGATCCCTTTCATCTACGATGCAAATATGACGATAGCCGCCTTTCACCATTAGCCGGAGTGCGGTTTCAATGGTATCTTCCATTTCCAGTTGAACCGGGTCAGGGGTCATAAAGTCATCGATTTTTGAAGTTTCTAAATCGTGGTCTGTACCCGCTACTTTAAGAAGAACATCGCGTTCCGTAAAAATTCCACAATATTGTGTCTCCTTAACCACCAAAAGACAGCCAAAATGACGAGCCTGCATTTTTTCAATGCACTTTTTGATAGAGGTGCCGACTTCGACAACGACTGCTCTTTTTAAATTTAAAGACTTCAGCGGTACCTTTAAGCTTTCATTGCTTAAGGTTGTTTTACTCTCCTCCATGAGCTCTTCCATGCTTCGCAGCTCATCATCAAATTCTTGAAAATCGAGTTCACCCAATGTTATCGCCTCCTCATGTGACTTTAGTTTAAATATTAGTTTTGTATCAGATGTGCGGCAATATCTCTCACTGAGATGACACCCTCAGGCTCGTTTTGAAGATTTACCAGGGGGATGTGTCGAAATCCGCCCACATGCATTCTGTTCAGCGCAAAAGCAATTTCATCATCCATAAATAGATATTCCGGATTTGCTGTCATGACCTCTTTAACCTGGGTTTTTTCCAGATTCAAATCGTTACAGACTACTTTTTTCAAAATATCCCGCTCCGTAAAAATGCCCACCAGCCAATTTTTCTCCACGACACAAACGCAGCCTATGCTGTGCTCCTTCATCTTATGAATCACGCTTTTTAAAGAAGCATCGTGATCCACACAAATGGCTTTCTTGGGATTTAAAGTTTTAAGGGGGGAGCTAAGTGTTGTGGAGTCCATTATATTTCTCCGGAAAAGTCATTCACATCCTGTCTTAGATTTTGACGCTAAATATAGATAGTTAAACTATAAAAAGCAACTCTTTTGCCTAATGAAAATTATTAATTTTTTTTATTTAGATTTGTGTTTTTACTAATTCGACAGTTTTTCAAACATTCTTAATCGTGTAAGATAAACATTCAGATTTAAAGGAATTATGGCAAAGCATTTGCTATTGACAAATTCTATTTTTTTAATCATATTGTTGCCATAAATTTGAGGCAGGGAAGAGGAGCCATGTTGTTTTAATTTTCATCAAGGAAACTTTTTTTAATGGTGGATTTCAAAAGAATTAGTAAAGAATATGACGTCATCATAATCGGTGGCGGAATCAACGGCGCAGGGATCGCCAGGGATGCAGCAGAACGAGGTCTCTCTGTCTACCTAGCCGAAAAAAACGACTTCGCGTTTGGAACGACCTTTCGTTCTACAAAACTCATTCACGGCGGCTTGCGCTATCTCGAACACTATGAAATTGGTCTTGTTCGGGAGTCGTTACGGGAACGCGAACGACTTCTTAACCAGGCACCGCACTTAGTCAAACCTATAAAATTTGTCATCCCGATTTTTGAAGACAACAAGTACGGCTACGGAAAAGTCAAGCTGGGTCTGCTCGTTTATGATATGTTATCTTACGACAAAAGCCTGAAGAATCATAAATCTTATTCCTGCGATGAGCTTCATGATTTAGAGCCGAATATCCGCACCAAAAACTGCCGAGGCGGATTTGTCTACTACGATTGCCAGGTTACTTATCCGGAACGGTTATGTCTTGAGAACATTTTGCTTGCAAAAGCCGCCGGCGCTAATATCTATAATTACACTGAAGTTATCAAACTGATTCATACGAAGGGAAAAATTATCGGTATAAAGGTGCGGGACAGTTTGAACGGTGAGGCCGCCGAAATTTATGGTCGGATTGTGGTGAACGCATCAGGACCCTGGGTTGATAAAGTTCTAAACCTTAATCACCTAAAATCTTCGCGGAAGATGGGCGGGACAAAAGGTAGTCATATTTTGCTGCCGAAATTTTCGAAAGGCCCCAGGCACGCAATTTATTTCCCGGCGCACCAGGACGGACGGCCATTTTTTATTATCCCGTGGCGTGATTATTATTGGGTGGGCACAACCGATATTCATTACAAAGGTGATTTTGATCGGGTGCAAGCAACTCCGAAAGAAATTGAATATCTGCTGCGCGAAGTAAACTTTGTTTTTCCGCAAGCACGGATAACGGGTGAAGATGTTCTCTACTCTTTGGCCGGCATTCGGCCTCTTCCTTTGACCAACAGTGAAACTGAAGAAGCTGAAATTACTCGAAGTCATATTATTTTCGACCATGAGGATGAAGATTTAGATGGCCTGCTTTCAATAATTGGCGGTAAATTAACAACTTATCGAAATTTAGCCGAGCAGACGGTGGATATTATTTTCGAGAAATTAGGGCTGCCATCGCCGGCTTGCCGAACCCGCGACGCACCGCTTTGGGGAGGCGGCATGAAAAGCATCGACCGCTTTATCAGTTATAATTCAAAAAAATACTGCCTCAAATATGGCCTGACTCCTGAGCAAGTCACTTATTTAATTTCAATTTATGGATCGAGGGTGAAGCAGGTTTTGCAGCTCATCGATTCTGAGCCAAAATTAAAAGACCGAATTTGCAAAAACAACTTGGACATTAAGGCACAAATCATTTTTTCTCTTCAAAACGAGCTTCCGCGTACCTTGGCTGACATTTACATTCGCCGGGCGAGTATTGGCACCAGTGCGTGCCGTGGCCTGGATTGTGCAAAAGAAGGGGCAAAAATTATGGGCAATTTCTTAGGCTGGCGGCGTAAAAGAATCAAGCAGGAAGTGAAGGATTATGAGCGCAGAGTCGAGGAGCTTTACGGATGTTCGTAGTGGCTGTTAATCAAACCTATCAAATAAATCGCCCTGGTTTACGTTCTTTGTCTCAGATGTCCGCTGCCGGATCAGGTTTTCCAAAACTTCCAAACATACTTTTGCTCTGCTGGCTGACATGACAATCCGAAAGTCGTTTTCCACTGCTACAGAGAATTTTTCGAAATCGGTTAAGCATTTGATTAATTCCGCATGCGATTTCTCACTCAATTTGTTTTCCCAGAAGTCTCTCTTGCAATACGGATCTTGAAATATGCCGTTTGAGTCCATGTCACAATACTCCAGTAAGGGTTAAAAATGTTCACCATTCAATATAGTGAAATCATGTTCACCTGTCAAGTGTTTTTTCAGAAATTATTTTCGTTCACTTTAGAATATTTGGTAAGGAGTTTAATTTGGAAAAAGATATTGTAAAACACTTTTTTACCGGCACCGGCTCATCCTATGATTCGATAGTCAATTTGTTTACTTATGGCGCTGATCGTTATTGGAAAAAGAAGCTTCTTGCAAAGGTGCCAAAATCGCGAAAGATATTGGACCTTGCTTGCGGTACTGGAATTGTCGCCTTTAAATTAGCGAAAATGAATCCCTGCTGTAAAATTGTCGGTGTCGATATGATGTGGGAATATCTGGTTGAGGCAAAAAACAAAGCATCTTTGAATAGCTGCTCAGAGGTTCAATTGATTTGCGCCCGCGCCGAGGAGGTGAAACTTCGAGAGACCTTTGATTGTGTGACCTCTTCTTACATTCCCAAATATGTTGCGGCAGACGTGCTCTTGAAAAATATTTCCCTGAATTTAAAAAGCGGCGGAGTTCTGATATTGCACGACTTTGCTTATCCTACAAATTTTGTGTTTCAGCGTTTATGGCACTTGCATATGCTATTTATGAAAATAGTTGGGAGACCACTCTTCCCGAAGTGGAGAAATGTTTTTGACGAGTTAGCATATTTTGTAAAAAACAGCCGCTGGATTCCTGAGTATTTGGAAGCTTTGAAGCGTTTCGGATTTGTTGATATACAGGTGGAAAAATATACGGCGGGTTCAGCAGCGATTATTTCGGCGGTAAAAAAGTGAGGTTACATATTGTAGCTTAGGATGACCTGTGAAAATGTTCCTCCTTTGGCTTTAGTGTTTGCCCCCTCTCCTTTCTTTCCAATGGGGAGCCATTGATTGATTTTAAACTCAACATCCAAATTTTTAGATAAATTTAGTTTTGGGGAGACGCCAATTCTAAGGAAGCTGTGGCCGTTATTAAAGCGATATTCTTCAACTTCGCCGGTGCCAAAAATCAGGGCCGAGCCCCAGGTTTTTAAATGTGTGTTCGGTTTCACATGAATATATTCCGCTAACAGTTTCATTTGAAGTTTTTTTGAAACTGAAAACAGCGATTGCAGCCAACCCCTTAACAGAACCAGATTCCCATCTCCAACCAACGATTGTTTTTCTCCAAAAAAATCCACAGCAGAATCATCAAACGGCCAGGCTTCAATGGTCGCGTTTGCTTTGCCGGATAAGCTTTGATAAGCGGCACCGGCCCCGTGGTTTGTTTTATAGCTCAGAGAAAAACGAATGTCATAAAATTGCAGGGTGTGCAAATGAAGGTTGCCGTATTTTCTATCACGGAAACGTAAAATGCCGTCTCCGGAAATTCGGTCTCCCAAAAGGGAAGCCCGCGCCTGCCAGCTCCGAGAAAAATCCTTTTGAAGTGCCCCCATGAATGTTTGCACCCGGGCGGAAGGTTTAAATGTATATTCCCGTTCGACCTGGCCTGATGGAACAACATTGCCAACGGTTAAATAAGATTCAAATTTAAAACCGGCCAGAGTTCCTGCCGCCGACAATTGAAGCTGCTGAATATTTGTCAGGGATGGAAAGAGAACTTCTACTCGGTAGAGATTGTTCATTGAAAATGTTTGGAAGAAGGGCAGCCAGTTTTTGTACTCACCTTTGAACCCGACGCTGTAATCGCTTAGGGTCCCCTGTATTCCGACTCCGTAATTCCATTGCGTTTTCTGGTGGTCATAAACCTGCAGATAAGTAAGCAGAATAATCGGCAGCCTGCCAAGCTTTCTTTGGTGAGTGATTCTGAAAAGATTGGCTTTAGTTTGATTCTGAAAGTTCCAGCTTGAATCAAATTGAACAGCTCTATATGTTTCTCCTGTTCGATAGAGATCTAAGTGCCAGCTTTGACTTGCAGAGGTTCTCCAATCCACTGCTGCGCCATAAGTCCAGCGAACGAATTTCAGCTCTTCGAATTGCGTGGACTTTCTGAGCAAGTCGTCATACCCGGCTTTTATTTTAATTGTAAGCCCGGCAGAGTTTGCCAGAGCAAGTTCATTTGAAAAGAGCCGCTCGTTGCCGGTGAGTTTTTCATAAACAGAAATTTGCGCTTCAGCACTTGACAGGTTTAACGTAAGTGCAATTAAGAATAAGAAAAGTCCCAAATGTTTTGATTGATTCTTTGTCATCTGCCTTGTCATTGTGCAATGAAGTCTCTCACTTCATATTCATGATCGCTAAACGGACCATTGCCTTCCCGCTCAATCCAAATCCTATATGATTGTCCCGGGGTAAGCGTTGGTTCGGTCAAATTGGTTTGGATCGAGTTTTCCGGCTTTGTCCCATGTGTTACCGGCGAAAAAATGGTGTTGTCGAAATTAGTGCCATGTATCTCCCAAACTATTTGAAAGGTTGAGAGATTTTGAATGTCCAATCTGTAAACCGGGCTGTCGTTCCAGGAGTAATTATGATTTTGGCTGCTGTTATTGGGAAAACCAATGGTCAAATCGATGTCGCCGGGAACGTAAGTCAGTCCAAAAATTTCTTTAAACAAAGTGTCGGTCATTGTCGGCAGTAACCCGTTAAATGTCGGATCCGGAAGCACCCAGGCGTCGAGGGACTGGGCGGTCCAGACAAACTCGTCTCCTTCATCAGGATCGTTCTGGATCATATAACTCGGCAGCAGCTGTTTCGGGTTTGTGGGCGGCGTCTCGAAGAAATTT
>Ga0209988_10000610_pt1 | contig 22524 bp, 22 predicted proteins | sample N075metaG_FD_183115 | JGI IMG/M metagenome (GOLD analysis project Ga0209988, IMG submission 183115) | Deep subsurface microbial communities from Kermadec Trench to uncover new lineages of life (NeLLi) - N075 metaG (SPAdes) (version 2) | ecosystem: Environmental > Aquatic > Marine > Ocean trench... | reverse complement strand
GGACAAGAAGAAGATCCGCTACGCGCTGCGGTACATCCATGGCATCGGCCCGAAGTCGGCCGACAGGATCCTGGCGGAAGCGAGCATCGACGGTGACGTGCGATCCGCGGAACTGTCGGATACCGACGTCGGCCAGATCGCGTCGATCATCGAGGCCGGCTTCATCATCGAGGGAACGCTTCGGCGCCAGGTACAGCAGCACATCCAGCGTCTCAAGGACATTCGCAGCTATCGCGGTGATCGGCACCGCAAGGGCCTGCCCGTTCGCGGGCAGCGAACCCGCTGTAACGCCCGTACCCGCAAGGGCCGGAAGAAGACCGTGGCAGGGAAGAAGGGTGTGAAGGGGCACTAGGTCAGCATGGCGAAGAAGAAAAAGAAAATCCGTAAGAACGTCATCAAGGGCATCGCCCATATCCGGGCGTCGTTCAATAACACGATGATTACCATCACCGACGTCAACGGCGAGACGCTGGCATGGGATTCGGCCGGGACGGTCGGGTTCAAGGGTGCACGCAAGGCCACACCCTTTGCGGCCTCGCGGGCGGCGGAGAAGGTGGCCGTGAAGGTCAAGCGGATGGGCATGCGGGAGGTCGAGGTTCACGTGCGGGGTCCGGGCGCCGGCCGGGAGTCGGCGATCACGGCCCTGCAGAGCAACGGGCTGCGAATCAGCGCGGTCGAGGACCACACGAAGATTCCGCACAACGGGTGCCGACCCCGTAAACGTCGTCGGGTGTAAGTAGGAATAGACAGTCGCAGCCGGGCAAGAAGGGTTGCGCGAGTTAACCAGCAGGGCTCGCGCGAATCCGTTACCCCGGTCATGACGGCAATGTTGGACTGCTGAGCGGTTGGAGCACAAACAATGCATGTTCGATGGCGCGGGCTTGAGCTTCCGGCTCAGGTAAAACTGGATGAGAAGTCGAAGACCGACACCTTCGGTCGTTTCATCGTGGAACCGTTTGAGCGGGGTTTCGGTACGACGGTCGGGAACAGCCTCAGGCGAATCCTGTTGTCCTCGATCGAGGGCGCGGCGGTCGTGTCGGCGAAGATCGAGGGCGTTCCCCACGAATTTTCGACCGTGCCGGGCATCCTCGAGGACGTCGTCGACATCGTCCTGAACATCAAGGGCCTGATCGTCAGCCTCGACGGCGACGAGCCCAAGACCATGCGGCTTGCCGCGACCGGTCCCGGCGAGGTCACCGCCGATCTCATTGAGGCGGACACGGCGGTCACCATTCACAACCCGGACCACGTCGTCGCGACCCTCACCGACGAGATCGATTTCGAGGCGGAGCTCAGGGTCGCCAAGGGCCGTGGTTACCAGCCCGCGTCCGAGCAGTACGTCGACCGCGAAGAAGAGATCATCGGCGAGATCGCGATCGATGCGATGTTCGGGCCCGTGCAGCGGGTCCGGTACCGGGTCGAGGACACGCGTATCGGGCATCGGACCAACTACGACCGGCTGATCATGGACATTTGGACGGATGGGACGATGACGCCGGAGCAGACGCTCGTCGAGGCGGCCAAGATCCTGCGCAAGCATCTCAACCCGTTCGTGCAGTACTTCGAGATCGGCTCCGACCAGGTATCCGCCGAGGCCTGTGCCGCCGCCAGTGTCGACGACGAGCTGCTTCGCAAGCTCGACATGCCGGTCACCGAGTTGGACCTGTCCGTCCGTGCCGGCAACTGCCTGGAATCCGCCGACATCCGGACCGTCGGGGAGTTGGTGGGCAAGGACGAACCCGAACTGCTGGCCGTCCGCAGCTTTGGTAAGACGTCGCTCCGAGAGGTCAAACGAAAGCTGGAGGAGATGGGGCTTAACCTTGGAATGCAGGTGTCGGACGCCCCCGAGGCGACGCCGGCAGCCGAGTCGGCGCCGGCCACCGAATCGGTGCTGGCCCCTGAATCGGTGCTGGCCCCTGAATCGGTGCTGGCCCCTGAATCGGTGCTGGCCCCTGAGCCGACACTGACCCCGGCCCCGGACTCGCCGGCCGGCCCCATCAAGGACTAAGAACGATGCGTCACCGAATTTACGGAAAGCAACTGAGCCGCGACAGCGATCATCGCCGCGCGATGTTTCGCAACCTGGCCGCGGGTCTCTTCGAGCATGGCGAGATCAAGACCACGATGCCCAAGGCGAAGGCCGTGCAGCCCTTCATCGAGAAGATCATCACGATCTCCAAGGAAGGTACGTTCCGGGCCCGACGCCGGATCGAGGCCCGTATCAACGATCGGCGCATCCACAGCTGGGTGGCCGACGGCAACGTGCCCGACGCGCGGAAGGACAACCCGTACTTCGACCTGCCCGACGCCGGCGAGATCGAATTCAACCGGTACGGCGAGGTTCGAAAGGCCCCGCGGCTGGTCCAACACATCATGACGAAGATCGCGACCATGTTCGCCGACCGGGACGGCGGCTACACCCGGATCGTCAAGCTCGGCGAGCATCGACTCGGTGACGGCACGGACCTGGTTCTGCTGCAGCTCACCGGTTTCGAGGATGGGCCGCAGGTCGGCGGCGGCGTCTCGGGCCGGCGTCGCCAGGCGGATCGCAGGACGGCGTTCGCCGCGCAGCTTCGCAAGAGTGGCCAGAGCGAGGGGACCGGTACGGCGACGGCTGTCGCTGAGCCCGACGCCGAGGAAGCGGTCCCGGCAGCTGAGGCCCCGGCCCAAGAGGCCCCGACCGAGGATAAGCCCGAACAGGGCTAGGGATTCCGGGTCCGCTCAGGGACCCGCCGTGCCGGGCCGCACCGACGTCGCTCCACGGCCGACGTCGCTTCGCGACCTTAACCGTGCCACCCGATGAATTCGGCGGGTCGTACCAGAGCGAGTGTCGCCCGACGGGCAGGTCGGTCGCGCGTTTGTCCTTGTACGTCCGCTCAGACCCGCCGGATGAATTCGGCGGGTCGTACCAAAGCGAGTGTGCGGCCGGAGGGCCGGTCGGTCGCGCGTTTGTCCTTGTACGTCAGCTCAGACCCGCCGGATGCATTCGGCGGGTCGTACGAAAGCGAGTGTGCGGCCGGAGGCCGCTACGGAGCGCTCAAACCAGATACACTCGCCGTCGTGCTCGCCGCGCTCGACCAGCTTGAAGTGACCGGCCTTGACGAACTCGACGCCGTCGGCGATGCCGACGCGCTGGAGCAGTGGCGCGTCCGTTACATCGGCACCAAGGGCGCCCTCAAGGCGATCCTGCCGCGGATGAAGGACGTCGCCAAGGCAGACAAACCGGCGGTGGGCAAGCGGCTCAACGAGGTCAAACAGGCGCTCGAACGGTCTTTCGACCAGAAGAAGTCGTCGCTCGCCGGCAGCACCGCCGCGCCGAGCATCGACGTGACCGAGCCCGGCATTCCCGTGGGGCTCGGTCGCCGCCACGTCCTGAGCCGGACGATCGACGAGGTCACCGAGACGTTCGCGCGGATGGGGTTCTCGGTCGCCCACGGTCCGGAGATCGAGGACGAGTGGCATAACTTCGACGCGCTCAACATTCCACGCGATCATCCCGCACGCGATCCCAGGGATAACTTTTACCTGGCCGGCGGCGTCATGCTTCGGAGCCAGACTTCGACGATCCAGATCCGGACGATGTCGAAGACCCGGCCGCCCCTGAAGATCATCGCGGTGGGCCGCGTCTACCGACCCGACACGCACGACGCGACCCACTACAGCATGTTCCACCAGGTCGAGGGCCTCTGCGTCGATCGCAACGTGTCGATGGTCGATCTCAAGACGACCCTGTTCCAGTTCGCCAGGACCTACTTCGGGCCGGAGGCCGAGGTCCGTATGCGTCCCAGCTTCTTCCCGTTCACCGAGCCGTCCGCGGAGGTGGACATGAAGATGAAGGTGAAGGGGCGATGGCAGTGGGTGGAGCTCGGCGGCTGCGGCATGGTGGACCCGAACGTCTTCGAAGCGGTCGGATACGACCCCGAGGTCTGGTCCGGGTTCGCGTTCGGGCTCGGGATCGATCGCATCGCCATGCGCAAGTACGGCATCGCCGACATCCGGTGGATGTTCGAGAACGACGCGCGGTTCCTGAGGCAGTTTTGAAGGAGAACCATGGAAACCAACGAGAACAAACCCGCTGAACCGCCAATGGTGACACCGCCCACGGTGGTGGACGCGCTTCCGCCGACGGCATCGCGTTGGCCGACGGTGATCGGGGTCATCGCCATTATCGTCGCATCGCTCGGCCTTGCCGGCGGCTGTTGCGGTATGGTGAGTCCGTTCCTAATGGGCTCCTTTTTCGACTGGGCAGCCGATTCAGGCAGCATCCCCCCCGAGCAGATTGCGGTGTTGCGTGCCTCGCAACCGCCCGTCGTGTGGGTGCTCTTCGCAAGCCTGATCGGATTGGGACTCTCCGTGCTGCTCCTGCTTGGCGGAATCGCGATCGCACGCCGCCGCGCGAACGGGGTCACCCTCTGCAAGGTCTGGTCGTGGATCAACATCCCGTGGGCCGCGATCGCCTTCATCGTCAGCGGCTATTTTCAGCTGATTGTGCCTCAGGATTCCCAGAAGATGGGGTCGGCATTGCAGTACCTCGGCCTGGCTTTCGGGGGCTGTTTCACGCTTGTTGTCGGTATCGCGTTTCCGCTGTTCATGTTGTTTTGGTTCGCGAAGGCAACGATCAAGGACGAGATAGCCGCCTGGGAGGCCGAGTCACGAGCCATGATTTGAAGAGTCTGCGGCCTCATCGCTCTACTGCTCTACTGCTCTACTGTTCTACTGCTCCACTGCTCTCACCCCGGAGATCATTCATGCGACCTTCCACACTGCTCACGGCCGTCGCCGCCGGCATCGCGGCGTCCGTTCTACTCACCCTCGGCCAGCCGGCCGCCTTGGCGCACTGCGAGGTGCCGTGCGGGATCTATGACGACCACGCCCGCATCGAACAGATGCTCGAGGACGCCTCGACGGTCCACAAGGCTGTTGACCAGATCCTGGAACTGTCGGGCAAGACCGACGCCCAGAGCTTGAACCAGCTCACGCGATGGATCAACAACAAGGAGATCCATGCGACGAAGATCCAGGACACGATCGCGCAGTACTTCCTGAACCAGCGGGTCAAGCCGGCGCGCCAGGGCACGCAGGCCTGGAACGACTACGTCGGGCGGCTCGTGCAGCACCACGCGGTCATGGTCGCCGCCATGAAGACCAAGCAGACGGTCGATCCGGCGGCAGTTGTCACGCTCCGCGAGTCGATCCAGGCGATTGCCGTGTACTACCCGCCGCACCAGCACTGAGCCGGCGTCACGTGCCCTTCCTCGATGAACTGCGTTGGCGCGGCCTGCTCCACCAGCAGACGGCTACGGACGAACTCGACCGGCACCTTGCCGAGCCGCGGGTGGCCTACGCCGGCTTCGATCCGACCTCCGACAGCCTGCACGTCGGCAACCTGATCCCCATCAAGCTGCTCATACACTGGCAGGCCGCGGGGCACCGCCCGATCGTGCTCATGGGTGGCGGCACGGGCCTGATCGGTGACCCGTCGGGGCGCGATTCGGAGCGCCTGCTGCTCACGCGCGACAAGGTCGAGGCCAACATCGCCTCGCAACGGAGGATCTTCGAGCGGCTGCTCGACTTCGACGGCTCGTCCCGCGGGGCCGTGCTCGTCAACAACCTCGACTGGCTGGACAAGCTCGGCTTCATCGAGGTGCTCCGCGACGTCGGCAAGCACTTCTCGGTCAACACGATGATCCAGAAGGACTCGGTGCGGGATCGCCTGCACGCCCGCGAGCAGGGAATCAGCTACACCGAGTTCAGCTACATGCTCCTGCAGGCGTATGACTTCCTGCACCTGCGTCGCACGATGGACTGCACCGTGCAGCTTGCCGGCTCGGATCAATACGGCAACATCGTGGCGGGTATCGACCTGATCCGCAGGGAGTTCGGCGGACACGAGGGCGGCCGTCCGGAGTCGTTCGGTGTCACGGCGCCACTCGTCGAGCGGTCGGACGGCAAGAAGATGAGCAAGTCGTCAGGCCAGGCCCTCTGGCTTTCGGGCGACACGGAGGACGCCACCAGCCCGTACGCCTTCTACCAGTACTGGATCAACCTGCCGGATGCCGACATCGTGCCGTGGTTGCGGTGGTTCTCGCTGTTGGACCGGGAGCGGATTGACGAGCTGGCGAGGACCCACGAGGCGGAACCCCACCGGCGGATCGCCCAGACGGAGCTTGCACGGCATATGACGTCGATGGTGCACGGCGATGAGGAGCTCAAGAGGGTCGAGCGGGCGACGGCTGCGCTGTTCGGTTCCGGCGACATGCGTGACCTCGACGAAGCGACGCTCGCCGAGGTGTTCGCCGACGTGCCGCATTCGACCCACGACAAGTCACAGATGGCCGGCGACGGCGTATTGCTCGTGGACGTCCTGTGCACGACCTCCCTGGCGTCGTCGAAGCGAGCGGCCCGCGAGTATCTCTCCAGCGGGGCGATTGCCGTCAACGGTGAGAAGTGCACCTCTGACCGCCGACTTCACACCCGGGACCTGCTGCCGGGCGCGACGATCCTGCTGCGTCGCGGACGGAAGAACTGGCACGCGACGAGGTGGGAGTAAGAGAAGAAAAGAGCTCCGAGCTCTTTTTCCGCTGCTGAAAAAGAGCTCGGAGCTCTTTTCTTCTCCCGTCACGCCGGCGGCTTCACGGTGCGATCAGAGATCTTCAACCGGATAAGCGGTGCCTGAGCGACGCCGTCGATCTCGGCCGAGACGATCGCTGCCGGAAATGGCGCGTTGCCGTCACGCGGAAGCGCCAGGAAGCAGGTCACGGGTTTCTCCTCGATGCCGCGCTCCTTCTCGCGCTGGCTGAGGTGAACGATCGCGACGACGACCGCCTGGTTTCGTTCGATCCGGTTGATCAGTTCGATATCGGCCTTGATCGTCACGTTCGCGAGCGTGGGGTTCTCGATCTCGATGAGATACTCTTCGTGATCCTCCGGCGGTCCGGCGATCTGGACGCGTACCGTCGGCAGCAAGGTCTCCTTGATCCTCGACTCTACGGTGAACGTGATCTCCGCGGAACGGCGGGCAAGGGTTACGGTTGGATCCCCGGCGAGACGCGGCGGAAGCTCGAGCGTCGCGGTGATGGTATTGCGCACGCCGGGCTTGAGCCGGTCGAGCCGCTGGCCCAGCACGCTTGCCATGACTCTCAGCCCGTTCCCGGCGTGGTCGCGAAGCCGCAGGGGCAGCCGGACCTGGACCTGCGGCGGATCGACCGTGACGGTGCCGTCGAGTTCGACGCCCGGCAGCACCGGCTCGATGGGTAGCGTGACCGTGACCAGGTTGTCAATCTCGATGTCGAGATCAATCGGGTCGACGGACAAGAGGCTCACACCGATGCCGGTAATCACCTCGTTCCGATTGAGGACATCGAGCAGTTTCACACGCTGGACGCCGGTCTGCGACGGAAGTTCGTTGCCCACCGTCAGCGTGATCGGTATCCGTGATGCGTGAAGCGCACGTTCGAGCGCGAGGCTCGATCCCTCCATCTTCACGTGCACGGTCAGTTCGCTCGGCGTCACGACCTGGTCGGCGGCGCCGACAAGCTCGATCCGGAACGAAGCGTTGCCCTCGTCGCGGGTCTCCGTCGCCGCCCAGTACCAGATGAGCAACGTGACGCCGGTCACAAGGGCATAGGTCCAGAGCCTCTCGCGGAACACGGCTATGCCTCCTCGGCGAGGGCCGCCTGCTTGGCTGCCGGGCGGCTGGTGAGCTTCTTCGACGGGGACTTCGGACGCGCGAGTCGCGCCGGCCTCGCCGGTTCCGACGTACCGGACGAGCCGCCGCCGGGCGGCCCTTCGAGCCGCGCCTGGAGCAGTTCGCGGAACCTGGCGAGCGGTACGTTGGCCTCGACGACGCCCTGCTCGACCAGGGCGATCGATCCCGTCTCCTCGCTGACGACCACCGCGATGCAGTCACTTTCGAGGGTGACCCCGACCGCGGCACGATGACGCGACCCGTGATGCTGCGGCACCGATCCTTCCTCGGCCAGCGGGAACTGGACGTTCGCGGCGAGGATCCTGTGGCCGCGGATCACGACCCCAAGGTCGTGCAACGGACTGTTGGGCCAGAAGATCGACCCCAGCAGCCGGCCGCTGACCACGGCGTCCATGCGGTCACCGCCCTCGAACAGTCCACTGAGACCGATGCTCCGCTCGATCGCGATGAGCGCGCCGAACTGGCTCTTGCTGAGCAACTCGACCGCCTCGCTGACCGCGTCGACCACGCGGTTCACCTCGGTGCTTGACTGCCGGAAGAACCGCGCGTGACCCAGGCGAATCATGAACTGCCGCAACTCCGGTTGGAACACGACGATCAGCAGGATTGCGATCAGCCCCAGGAAGCGGTCGTAGATGAAGTTGAGCCGACCCAGCGTGTCCGTAGTCTGTCCGAAGACCTTGATCAGCAGCGTGACCACCACCACCAGCACCGCGAAGCCCTTCACGATGCCCGCTCCGCGGGTGCCCTTCAGAAACCGGAACACCAGATACACGCACGCCCAGATCACGGCGATCTCGACGATCATGTCGAAATAACCGTAACTTCCGAAAAAAACCTGCTGGATCGTGCGGATCATCGGCGGCGCGTACCTCCAGCGGAAACCGGGCTCCCACCGCCAAGTATATCGGCCCAGTGTGATGCCGAGCTAATCGCCGATTCGCTTGGCCTGCGTGACACGATCCGGCGGTCACCGTAGGATCACGCCGTGTCAAGATTCGGTGTCGAATACCGTGTTGCGCGTTCCACGGGCGTCTGTGCCGCCACCGGACGGTCCCTCGAGCCCGGCATGACCTGCATCGCGACGCTCTGCGACGTCCCCGATGACGACGGGTTCGAGCGCAGGGACTATTGCGTCGAGGCCTGGGAATCCTCTCGCCCGGACGGGGTCTTCAGCTTCTGGAAGACGACGGTTCCCGACCCGAATCGGAAGCAGCGTGTTCTCGTGGACGATTCGGTGCTGCTGGACCTCTTTGAATCACTCGCCGGTGACGACCGACGCAGACGCCTTGCATATCGCTTCGTCCTGTGCCTCATCCTGATGCGCAAGAAGCTGCTGAGGTACGTCGGGCGACGCGGGCAAGGCGAGGACGAGCAATGGCTGATGCTGCCCAGGGGGGTACCGGCGGGCGCGGAGCCGATCGCCGTCGCCAACCCCCGTCTCACCGACGACGACGTCCGGGAGCTGACCGATCAGCTTGGCGACGTGCTCCGCGGAGAGGTGTGACCCACGTGCCAGGGGCAGCTCGATGCCCCTGAGCAGCTCGATGCCCCTGCGCAGCTTGCTCCCGCTCCTGCTGCTCGTGTCGTGCCGAGTCCAGTCGGGCCCGGCGGCCGACCGCGATCACGATGTGCCCGGCTACGAGGTGCTGGCCGCGGCCCACAACGAGCGGGTCCAACGACTCGGCATGATCGCCGCCCGGGGCGTGATCGAGATGTGGTGGACCGACGATGACGGCCGCCATTACGAGCAAGGCGAACTCGACCTGTGGATCGCCCTGCCCCGCCGGACCGCGCTGCGTGTCTCCAAGCTCGGGCACCTCTTCATGTGGATCGGGTCCGACGACAGGCAGACATGGCTGTTCGACTTCCGCGACGGGGTCACGACGTTGCACCTCACCGAAGAAGGCCTCACGGACACGGCCATCCCGTTCGAGCCGAGGCTCCTGCTCGAGCTCGGCGGCCTGACGCCGCTGCCCGCCGCCGGCGGCGCGGTCCGATACGCCCGGGACCATGATGCATGGGAGGTCCGTGCCCCGAACCGGCCGGTCCTGTTCCTCGATCGGCAATCGCTGCTCCCCGTGCGGGCCGAGCTGCTCGACGAGGCGGGCCGGATCCTTCTATACAGCGCGATGAAACGAACACGTTACCAGCGCGTCGATCTCGCCGGTGTCTCGCCCCTTGGGGGGCCGATGTTCCCCACCCTCGTCAACATCAAGAGCACCGATGACCGGTTCGAAGTCCAGTTGAGCGCACGCGGACCGAACGACAGCGGTGTTAAAGCGAAGTACTTCGAGCTCAGCTGGCTCAAGGACCACTTCAAGCCCGGCTGACCCGACGCCTTATGATCGCACCATGGTTTCGGTGATCCGAGCAGCACTGTCGGCCTGCGTGGTGTGCTGTCTCACGCCCGCCGCGCCCGCCGCCGAACGGCTCATGTCGGTCTCCAGCGGCGAACACGCATGGTTCATCGTCAAACACCGGGCCGCCGAACCGCGGTTCGAACTGCATCACCACGCGATGACCATGGACGGGCCGTACGACAACAAGGGTCTGTCACTGCCGCAGATGCCCAGGGCAATGGCGGCTTGGGGCAACCAACTCTGGCTGATCTTCGAGTCGGAGGCGCGTCGGGAAGTGTTCACGGTCCGGGTGCACTACAACGCGGTCCTGGGCGCCTGGCAGCACCATCCGCCGGACCGCCTCCGCGCCGTGGCCTTGATCGAGACCCCCGGCGAGATCGTCACCGCCGCCGGAACACCCCAGGGCCCGCTCGTCCTGCTGCGGCCGTCGCAACCGGCCCGCGCGTCGCTCATGCACCTGGACGGGCGGCGGTGGCGGGAAATACCCCTCCCCGACGCGTTCGATCCGGGCGACGACTGCCGGTTGGTCGTCGGGGACGCCCGAGCGGGCCGGATCCTGCTCCTGGACACGCCGGCGGATGCCGGCGTGACCGTGGCGCACCGGCGCGACCCGGACGGCGACTGGACGCGAAACGATGTACGTGTCGCGCCGGGAAGGCTTCTCGACGTGACATCGGTCGGCCCTGCGATCGTGCTGGTGCTCCGAGGTGCCGATCCGAAGCGGCTCGAGATCGCCTACATGCGTCCCGGGCAATTGCTGCCGCTGACCCGACTGGATACGCCGGCGGGTCCGTGGACCGTTCTTGGACTGTCCGACGGCCTTGCCCTGGTCGAGACCCGACATGGTGCCCTGTCGATGCGCCGCATCGACCCCGTGACCGGCATCGCCGGCGCGAGCCGCCCGATGACGCCCCAGCCGGTGATGACAGGCCGCCTTCTTTTTCGCCCGCTGCTTTTCGCCGTCGCGATCACCGCGGTGATGCTGGTGCTGATCTTCCGGCCCGAACCCGGCGCCGCGGCCGTCACGCTGCCCCCGACACAGCGACTCATGGGACCGATGTCCCGGTTGCTGGGTGCCGGAATCGATATGGCCGCCGCGGCCGGCCTCACGCTGGCCGTCTTGGGCTGCACCGCCAGGGACCTGCTGGACCTGCCCCTGTGGTCGATGGACGTCCAACGAACGGTCCCGTTCCTTGTCACGGCCGCGATCACCGTCGGGCACTCGACCCTGACCGAGATGGCGACGGGGCGAACGCTTGGAAAGATGCTGCTGGGGGGACGCGTCGTCGGCCTTGACGGTTCCCGTCCGCGGCCGCTGGCGATACTCATCCGCAACGGGTTCAAGATGATCGTCTTGTTGGTACCAGTGCTTGCGGTCGCCGGGCTGCTGAACCCCAACGCACAGGGGCTGGGCGACAACCTCGCCCGGACCATCGTGGTCACCGACGCTCGGCGCGGCGCCGATCCGAACCCCAACGACCGATAACCTCGATGTTCGATCGCTCGGACGCATCAGTCCAATGCTGTAGCCGGATCCATATGGCGACCGATAAGCGAACTCGGCGGTGAACGGATTCGCCGCCTTTTTGATCGTCCGACCAACGGGCCAACGGCTCCGTGGTCAGTGAGAGGATCTCCGTGGCCGACGATCGGGCTGACAAGGACAGGGACGGACTGCGCGAGGCCGGCGACCAGGCGCTGAACGAGGACGAGGTCACCGAGGCCGTGGACTGGTCCGCGTGGTCCAACCTCTGGCAGGTCCCGTCGATCATCGTGAGCCTGATCGTGATCGGGATCGGGCTGTACGTCGCAATGCAGCGGGCTCCGGAGAACGACTTCGACGGCGCCTTCCAGCGGGTCGACGAACTGATCGCCGCGGAGCAGTTCGACCTGGCGGCGGTGCAGCTCAACGAAGTCATCGAGCCGAACCTGGCCGACGCCGCCCCGGAGCAGCACGGACGGTTTGAGGCAACCGTCGCCGACTGGATCTCGCTTTCACAGAAGGCCGCCAAGCTCGACCTCGACGACAACAATCGACGGATTGTCGATCACTACGCCCGCGCCTCGGACATGGGCCGGTCGATATCAGTCGCCCAGCTGGAACGTTGGGCCCTCGCCTGGATCTCGCTGGGCGACCTGGACGCGGCCCGCGAGAGCCTCGACCAGATGCAGGGAATCGCCCGCCTGTCCGGGGGCGGCACCGAGGCCCGCCGCCTGCGAAACAACGTCCTTCGGCGGCTGGTCGAGGTCAGCCTGCGCCAGAGCGACATGTCCGAGGAGTCGATGATGGAACTCCTGGCGGGCTACCGCTCCGATCCGATTCTCGATGACACCGACGAGGTGTGGGCGATCGCCAGGCAGGCCCAGCTCCGGATCGAACTGGGCCGGGCCGAGGAGGCCGTGACCCATCTTCTTATCGACATGCGTCGATTCGAACCGAGGCTCAAGAGGAACCCGAATCTTTCCTTCGGAGAACTGTACGCCCTGCTCGCCCGAGGCTACTACGCGATGGGGAACTTCCCCTACGCAGAGTTCCACGTCGGCCAGGCGATGGACGTCATTCGCCAGGCCGACCCCGCCCGGGGCCGGCCGCTGGTCCTGCTTGGGCAGATTGCCGTCGCCCAGGGGCACTGGGACGGCGCGTTCGAGTACTTCGACGAGGTGGTCCGCGACTATCCGTCCACACACGGTGCCATCCCGGCGCTGCTGGGTCGCGCCGAGGTCTACAGCGTCCTCGGCGACGACGATCGCAGCCTCGCCGACTACCGCACGCTGCGACAGCAGTTGATCGACGAGGGACCGCGACGCGACGTGACCGCCGGCGACGTCGCCAGCAGCTTGTCGAACCGCCACGATGCCGCGCTCACCATGGGTCGGCTCGACGCCGCGCTCCAGTACGCCTTGCTCGCCGAGAGCGTCTATCCGTCGGGGCATGTCCCCGCGGAGTTGTTCTATCGGATCGCCTCCACCAGTCGCCAGTCCGCCGACAACGAGATCGCCGACGCACACCGTCGGCAACCGGGCGCGGCGTTGAACCGGCTCGATCCAAAGCCACGTTACGCGGCAAACGAACACTACCGCCGCGCCGGCGACTACTACATCCGTCACGCCCGGACGCTCGCCGGACGGCCGGGGGCCGACGAGCTTTGGGCCGACTCGCTGTTCCTTGCCGCCGACAGCTACGACCTCGGTGGTTGGAACAAGCTCGCGATCGCCCACTTCGTCGAGTATGTCGCCGGGCGCTCCGAGGCCGACCCGCGTCGTCCCGACGCCGTGTTTCGGCTGGCCCAGGTCTACCACGCCGATATGGACTACGAGACCGCGACCCGGTATTACGACCAGGTCCTCCTGCAGCATCCGCGCAGCCACGTGGCCTCTCGAAGCCACGTGCCGCTGGCTCGCTGCCTGCTCATGCTCGACCGCCGGCCGGAGGCCGAGCAGAACCTGCTCCAGGTTGTCAGCGGGCAGCAGCACCTCAACCCGGACGCGGTGGACTACCGCGACGCCCTCATCGAACTCGGCACCCTGTACCACGACGACAGCCGCTACGTGGCCGCCATCGAACTGCTTGACGAAGCCGTCCGTCGCTACCCCGACGACGTTCGCATCACGGAGATCCGTTTCCGCCTTGGCGACAGCTACCGGCGGCACGCGGCGTCGATCGACGACGATCCGGGCCTGTCCTCGCCGGCCGAGCGTGACCAGCTCGAGAAGCAACGCGCGCAATACCTCGAGTCGGCCCAGCGTCACTTCGCCGCGATCGTCGAGGCGGACGACGGTTCGGCGGCGTTGGCCGGGTCCGACGCCCAACAGATCCTCCGCTACGCCTATCTCTATCGCGCCGACTGCGCGTTCGACCTCGGCCGCGACGCCGAGGCGGTCGAGTACTACGACCAGGTCGCCAGCCGTTTCGCGCAGCATCACTCGTCGATGACGGCACTGATCCAGATCGTCAACTGCTACGTCAATCTCGGTGACGCCAACCGCGCGCGGACGGCGCATCACCGCGCCCTCGTGCGGCTCAAGAAACTCCCCGACGAAGCCTTCGAGGTGGACGATGCGTTGCTCGACCGGGAGGCGTGGGAGCGGTGGCTTCAGAACATACCCGTGGACGTCATCTCGACCGCCGCCATCGGCAACTAGCCCGTCTCAAAGAGGAAGGATCAATGACAGACCTCCAAACCGCCACCCATGCCGACCTGCTCATCAAGCTCCTCGAACGGCAGCAGGCGCTGGCCGAGCAGCTCGCCGGCCTCGCCGACAAGCAGACGGCCCTGATCGAGGCCGACGACTCCGATGGGCTGCTGGCAGTGCTCACCCATCGTCAGCGGATCATGGACCAGTTCACCGCCGGCCAGGACAGTCTGGCCCGTCTCTCGGACGCCGCGCGCCGCGACGAGCCGGCCGTCCCGGCCACACGCGAGCGTATCGGGGTCCTGATCGAGGACATCAGCGACAGGCTCACCGAGATCATGCGTGCTGACGAAACGGATCGCAGCACGCTCGATGCCAGCCGCGGTCGGATCGGCGAGGCGCTGAGCGATCTGACGACGGGCCGCGAGGCCCGGCAGGCCTACCTGCGCGCGGTCTCGGTCACGAACCGTTTCGCGGATCGCCGGGGATAACCATGAGCCTTGCCACACCAGTCAAGATGCAGCCGCCGGGCGAGGGCCCCACCCCGGGCCTCGACGATCTGCGGCAACTCATGCGCACGGTCAACGAGACGACCCAACGGCTGCAGTACACCCACGAAACGCTGCAGCTGGAGGTCAGCCGTATCAAGGGCGAGCTTTCCGAGGCGAACGCCCAGCTGCGGCGGTCACGGTCACTGGCGGCGTTGGGTGAGATGGCCGCGGGCATCGCTCACGAGGTGCGCAACCCGCTTGCGTCGATCGGTCTCTACGCGCAGATGCTCGTCGAGGACCTGGCGGACAGGCCGGAAACGGCCCGGCTTGCAGGGAAAATTGGCGGCGCCGTCAATCGGATCGACACCATCGTCCGCGATATCCTGCGGTTCGCACGCGACACGTCGGTGCAGCCGCGATGCGTCACCGTCGTCGAACTCGTCGAGCAGGCGCTCGAGAGCTGCCAGGCGACCCTTGCCGAGACGGGGGTCTCCGTCGAGATCGACGCCGCGGCGGGCGACCCGCTCCGGTTCGAAGTCGATCCGACCCTGATGGTGCAGGCGATCGCCAACGTCATCCGCAACGCAGCCGAGGCCATGGCCGAGACCCCTGACCGCAGCCGGACGGTTCATGTGCGTATCGAGCGCAGCATCCGACGTCTGCCGAGTGGCGAGCGGGGCGATCGCATCGTGATCGGCGTCGACGACTCGGGTCCGGGGATCGCGCCCGAGGTCCTCGAACGCATGTTCAATCCTTTCTTCACGACCCGCCCGACGGGCACCGGCCTCGGGCTGGCGATCGTGCACCGGATCGTGGAAGCCCACGATGGTCACGTCGTCGTCTCCAACCGGGATGAAGGCGGCGGGGCAACGGTCGAGTTGTGCGTGCCCCCAATGACCCCCAGGAGTACTTCATGAGCAGGATCCTCATCGTCGACGACAAGGAAATGATGCGCGACAGCGTGGCGACGATGCTCTCCCGCAAGGGGCACACCGTTACCGTCGCAAACGGCGGGCAGGCGGCGCTCGCGAAACTCGCCGAGCGAGGCTTTGACACCATGATCACGGACCTGCAGATGCCGGACATGGACGGGTTGGCGTTGCTGGCCGAGGTCCGCCGTCACGACGAGCAGTTGCCGATTCTCTTCATGACTGCCTACGGCACGGTGGAGACGGCGGTGGAGGCCTTGAAGAACGGTGCGTTCGACTACCTCACAAAGCCGTTCTCCGGCGACGAACTGCTGCTGGCCGTCGAACGCGCGCTGGAACACCGCCGCCTGATCAAGGAGAACCAGGTTCTCCGGGCCGTGGCGAATCCCACCGGCCGGGGCGGCGGTCAGACGCACCGGATGATCGGTGACGGCGAGTGCATGAAGGCGTTCAAGGACCGGTTGGCCAAGATCGCCGACAGCCACGGTACGGTTCTCATCAGCGGGGAGTCCGGGTCGGGCAAGGAGGTCGCGGCCCGCCGGATCCACGAGCTGAGCCCCCGCGCGTCGATGCCGTTCCTGGCGCTCAACTGCGCCGCATTGTCGACGAGCCTGTTGGAGTCGGAGCTCTTCGGTCACGAGAAGGGGGCCTTCACCGGCGCGGACCGGCTGCGGAAGGGCCGCTTCGAAATCGCCGATGGCGGGACGCTGCTGCTCGATGAGATCAGCGAGATCGCCCCGGCGATTCAGGCCAAGCTGCTTCGCGTGCTCCAGGAGCGGACCTTCGAGCGCGTCGGCTGCAGCCGCAGCCGCGCCGTCGACGTCCGGGTCATCGCGACGACCAACAGGGATCTCCCGGCGGAAGTCGCGCGGGGCACGTTCCGCCAGGACCTCTTCTTCAGGCTCAATGTGCTCCCGGTCGTCATGCCGCCGCTGCGGCAGATCATCGAGGAGTTGGACAAGCTTGCCAAGCACCTCCTCGAGCAGGTCGCCGCCCGCGAGGGAAGACCGGTCAAGACGTTCGAACCCGCGGCGCTCGATCTCATGCGGGCATACCCCTGGCCGGGCAACGTCCGCGAACTGCAGAACGTGTGCGAGCGGGCGGCGGTCCTGACCGCCGACGATCGCATCAGTGCAACGCTGATCCAGCCGTGGCTCCAGTGTCGCGTCCTCCCCCGGCCGGCCGCGATGATCGAAGCGCAGCCGCTCTCGTCAGACCTCCAGGCCGAGCTGGGCGTCGTGTGCGACGGTGCCCTGACGCTGGAAGACGTGGAACGCGAGGCGATCGTCGCCACGTTGAAGCGCAATCATGGCCACCGCCAGCGAAGCGCGGCGGCACTGGGGATTGGCGTCCGGACACTGGGTCTCAAGCTCAAGAAGTGGAAGGAGCAGCAGATTGTCTCCGAGTCGCTGTAGTTTTAGCGCTCCGTACGGCCCTCCGGGCCGACACTCGCTTTCGTACGACCCGCCGAATTCATCCGGCGGGTCTGAGCGGACGTGCAAGGACAAACGCGCTCCGTACGCGCAAGGCGGAGCAGGGGAAATTTTGCGCAGGGCGCGGGAACTGCGCTGCCAAGGGGCGTTGCTTGGGCGATGTGCCGGTGGTTCGCATTTTGCTGGACAACCAGTTGGTTGGAGGCCCGGCGCATGATTGGCGGTGTCACCAATACAGAGGGCATCGCGACGCTGGAGCGGCTGGTGCAGTTCGCCGGGCAGCGGCACCGCCTGATCGTCAACAACATCGCCAACTTCGATACGCCGGGCTACCGCCCGACGGACGTCTCGGTAAAGGACTTCCAGAAGCAACTTGGCGACGCAATCGACGCGCGCCGACGCACGGGGCAGTCCGCCGGCCCGCTGGACCTGAAGGATTCGCCACAGGTCGAGTTCTCAACGCATTCCCTGGTTCTTCATCCCAGCCCGATTGGCGACAACATCCTCTTTCATGACGGCAACGACCGCGATCTGGAGCGCACGATGCAGGATCTTGTCGAGAACTTCCTTACGTTCAGGCTGGCCACGGAGCTGATCCGCAGCCGCTTCGACCTTCTTCGGACCGCCATCGCCGAACGCGTCTGACGCGAGACCTACTAGACCGGACCAACACTGCCATGTACGGAACATTTGACATCTCGACATCGGGTCTCATTGCCCAGCGAACCCGGCTCAACATCATCGCCGCCAACGTGGCCAACGCCAAGAGCATTCTCAACGCCCAGGACGAGTACGACCCGTACCGCCGCCGCTTTGCGGTCTTCGCGTCGGGCGATCCGGCCAGCGGTTCGGCCCAGGGCGTCCACGTCGCCGACATTCTGACCGACCAGGGACCGCTTCGGCCCGTGCTCGAACCGGGTTCGCGTTTCGCGGACGAAGACGGCTACGTCTACTACCCCAACGTCGATCCCGTGATCGAGGCGATGAACGCCATGGAGGCGGCCCGCGCCTACGAGGCGAACATCTCGGCAATCGAAGCAACCAAATCCATGTTCAGCGTGGCGCTGCAGATTATCGCGTGAACCCCATGACCGACCCCGTAGGACTCATTGGATCGAATCATGCACTTCCGGCGTTGCCGGCGCTCGGTGGCGGTCGCAGCGCGGACCAGGGGCCGGGCTTTCGGCAGTTGCTCACCGACCAGATCGAGAAGATCAACCAATTGCAACGAGATGCGACGGAGGCAATCCAGGATCTGTCGGTTGGAAAGCGCGATGACATCGAGAGCGTACTCATTGCCACGCAGAAGGCCGACATGGCGTTCAGACTGCTGCTGCAGGTCCGGAACAAGGTGATCGACGCGTACGACGAGGTACGACAGATGCGGATCTAGGTGCCGTGACCGCCCTTGGCGGGGCGCACTGCACGACGACGCCCGGGCCGGGACGGCCCGGTTGACCGAAAGGCATGGAGGCCGACATGAACCCAGCACAGAGGAAACTGCAATCCATCGGCGCGCAGCTGATGGCGTTGCCCGTGACCGCGCGGATGCTGATCATCGCGCTGATGGTCATTCTCGCGATGTCGTTGTTCCTCGTCGCGCAGATTGCCGGCCGACCGTCGATGGTGCCCCTGCCGCTCTCGCTCGACGGCGACAACCGCACCGCGGTACTGGCACACCTGGAGCAGACCGGCACGCCGTACCAGGAGAGCGGGGGGCGGGTGCTCGTACCGGTCGAGCGGATGCACACCGTGCTGGCTCAGCTTACGAGCAGCAAGGTGGTCGGCGCGACCGACTTCGACTGGTCGACGATCATGGAGGACGCGAGCCCGTTCCATACACAGGAGCAGAACCGCAGGCGTTGGATGGTGACCAAGATGAGAATCCTGTCCGGTCTAATCGGCGACTTCAGCGGGATCGAGTCGGCGACAGTCGTCTTCGATGAACCGACCGGGGTGGGGTTCGGAAGAACACGTGTCGCGGCCACGGCGTCCGTGATGGTCGTACCTCGTGGTGAGGGGCTGTCGCCGAGCACGATCGACGCGATCGCCAACCTCGTCGCGGGCGCGGTACCCGGTATGAAGGCCCATGACGTCCAGATCATTGACGCCAGGAACCATACGAGCCACGCCGCTCGCAACGAGGAAGATCTCGGCGTTTCCAACCACGGCGTGGTCACGCAGGGTGCCCAGCGTCGGCTGAAGGCGAGCATCGAGGTCTTCCTCGCCCACATCGCCGGCGTCAAGGTCGCGGTGAACGTGATGCTCGACACCCGCTGGGTGGAGACGCGGAGGGACGACTACGCCGAGCCGAAGATCGCGCCGGTGGAGTCGGATCGTCGCTTGTTCACATCTCAAACCCAGTCCGGTGGTTTGGAACCCGGCGTGCGGCCGAACGCCATCGCCCAGATCTCGGCAGGCGGCGCCGGCGCCACGCAATTCTCCGACGAGAGCAGCCGCGACGTCACCGAGTCGAGATATGGAGTCGACCAGAAGCACATCACCGACAAGAAGGGCAACGCGTACAAGATCAACGTGTCGATCCTCGTCCCGCGATTGTATTTCATAGCGCTGTACCGGCTTGACACCAACGACGCCGAGGCCGTTCCTGACACGGCAACGCTCGACCAGCTGGTGACCATCGAGACGGCGAAGATCAAGGCGTCGGTGGAGCCGCTGGTCGACACCGCGCCCTATCCGGGGGCCCTGGCGGGCGAGGTCTTCGTGGACATGATGGGCGTCATGTTGGCGACGGTCGGCACGCCGACGGGACTTGCCGCGCCGGCCGGTGTGGGGGGCGCTTCGACAGGCAGTGTCGTCGGCGGTGCCTTTGACGGCAGCCTTCTCAAGTACCTGTTGCTGACCGGCCTGTCGCTGCTGAGTCTCGCGATGATGTTCATGATGGTCCGCAAGGCCAGCACGCAGGCACAGCTGCCCACCCCGGAAGAGATCGTCGGTGTGCCCCCGACGCTGCCGACCGACCAGAGCGAGGTCGTCGGGGAGGCCGAGGAGTCGGCACCGGCGATGGAGGGACTGGAGCTTGACGAAGCGGCATTGCAGCAGAAACAGATGCTGGGACAGATCAGCAACATGGTGAAGCAGAATCCCGATGAAGTGGCCAATCTGCTCCGCCGATGGATCAGGGTAGAGGCCTGACAGACGTAGGTTCCGTCGAACATGATTCAACCCGGACAGCCACTTCCGACCGATCCGAGCGAACTCGACGGCGTCGTCAAGGCGGCGATCGTCCTACTGACGCTCGATCATGATGTCGCCAGCGAACTGCTCAAGCACCTCTCGGCGGAGATCGTCGAGGAGGTGACCCGCGCACTGGCATCGCTCGGCGACGTGCCGCCGGAACTCTGCGAGAAGGTCGTCGCGGAGTTCTACGCGCTGCGGATGGCCAATATGAACACCAAGCAGGGGGGGCTGCAATACGCCAAGACCCTGCTGAAGAACTCCCTGGAGAGCGGGATTGCGGACCAGGTGATCTCGCACATCCAGACGCAGGTGCAGCGTTCCCCGTTCGCCTTCCTGCAGAAGGCCGAGAGCGAGAACCTGCTGACGTTCATCCAGGACGAGCACCCGCAGACGATCGCGCTGATCATCAGCCATCTGACGCACAACAAGGCCTCCGAGATCCTCTCCGGCCTGCCGAGCGAGAAGAAGGTGGAGGTCGTTCGCCGCGTCGCGAACATGGAACAGACCAATCCGGAAGTCGTCGCCGAGGTCGAAGCGGGGTTGGAGTCGCGGCTTTCGAACATGCTCGTCGGGTCGATGGACAAGGTCGGCGGCGTGCCCACGATCGCCGAGATCCTCAACCTCGTTGACCGCACGACCGAGAAGGCGATCCTGGACGGCATCGAGTCCGAGGATCCCGACCTCGTCGAGCAGATCCGGCGGCTCATGTTCGTCTTCGAGGACATCCTGAAGGTCAACGAGAAGGGCATCCAGGCGGTGCTCAAGGAGGTCGACAACGAGGAGCTCTGCCTCGCGCTCAAGACCGCCAGCGACGAGCTCAAGGAGAAGATCTTCACCAACATGTCCGCGCGCGCCAGCGAGCTCATCAAGGAGGACATGGAGTACATGGGTCCCGTCCGGCTCAGCGACGTCGAGATGGCGCAGCAGCGCATCGTCGACGTGGTCCGCAGGCTCGAGGAGGCTGGCGAGATCATCATTTCCGGGCGCGGCGAGAGGGACATCATTGTCTAGCAGCCCGAATGACTTCTTCAACGGGCTGCCGGGGGAAGCGACGGAGGGACTGCCGGACAAAGGGACCTGAGCGTGGCGTTGATCAAGAACAGACATGCCGGGGGCCTGGTCACGCGAGAGTTCCAGGATCTCGGTGATCTGGAGAAGCAGGCGGCCGAGATCGTCGACGCCGCACGGGCAGAGGCTGCGCGGATGATCTCCGAGGCGCAGACGCAGGCGGCGACGCTGGCCGGCGAGGCCGCGCCGCGCGGTTTCGCCGAGGGACGGGAGCAGGGCCTGACCGAGGGGCGCGACGAGGGACTCCGGACCGGGCGCGAGGAAGCGATCGAACAATACACCACCCAACTCGCCTCGCTCGCCGAGTCGTGGACGGCGGCGATCGATGCGTTCGACACGGATCGCAGCGCGACCCTGCAAACCGCGCGCGATGACATCGTCGAGTTGGCGCTGGCCATCGGCGGCAGGATCGCCCGCCGCGTCGTCGACGCGGATCCCGCCATCGTGCAGGACCAGGTCGCCGAGGCGATCTCGCTGATCACCGCGCCATCGGCCATGACCATCTCCATCAACCCCGGCGATCGCAAGCTCGTGCAGGCGGTACTGCCGACGTTGTGCGAACGGTTGGAGAAGCAGGGACACGTGGAGCTGCGCGACGATCCGGACATCGAGCGTGGCGGGTGTGTGCTCTCGACCGGGAAGGGCGTGATCGACGCAACGCTCCAGAAGCAGATCGAGCGGATTGCCGAGGTGCTGCTGCCGAATTCGCCCACGAACAGCGGGCGGAAGAAGAAATCATGACCCGGCTCGACGCCCAGGTCGAAACGATCCGCAACCTGCAGACCTACGAGCTGAAGGGAACGGTTGCGGCGGTTCGCGGGCTGGCGGTCTACGTCGACGACTTCCCGGTGCCCGTCGGCTCTCTCGTTCGTTTCGTGGAGCGTGGGAGGGGCGGTACACCGCGTCGGGGTGAGGTCATCGGCTTCGAGGGCGCGCGGAGCATCGTCATGCTCTTCGGCACCATCGAGGGCATCGCCCCCGGCAGGCCGGTGGTGGCCGAGCAGTCGGCCCAGACGGTCGGCGTCAGCGATTCACTGCTGGGGCGGGTGATCGACGGGCTCGGTCGCCCCATCGACGGCCGCCCCGCACCGGACGACTGTATCCCACGTCCGCTCGATCCCCCGCCGACGGCGGCACTGCAGCGGCGTCGCATCAAGGAGCCGTTGCCGACGGGCGTGCGTGTCGTGGATGCGATGG
>Ga0209988_10000606_pt1 | contig 22602 bp, 31 predicted proteins | sample N075metaG_FD_183115 | JGI IMG/M metagenome (GOLD analysis project Ga0209988, IMG submission 183115) | Deep subsurface microbial communities from Kermadec Trench to uncover new lineages of life (NeLLi) - N075 metaG (SPAdes) (version 2) | ecosystem: Environmental > Aquatic > Marine > Ocean trench... | reverse complement strand
CAATTCCTCTAACCTGTTGCCGTGTCAGCGTTTCAGAGATCTCGCGCCTCCCGAAAGTTTTCCACGGTCTGGATCCTGCTGGCGGTCGCCGTTCTGACGAGCGCGGCGGTGCAACCGGCCAGCGCTCAGGAGTCCGACGAGAGCACGGCCTACTCGGCCGTCACCGGCGTCGGCGCGGCCCTCTGCACGATCGTCTATGCACCCCTCAAGGTGGGCTATGCGGTTGGAGGCGTCGTCATCAGCGGGCTCGCCTGGGCCTGGACCCTGGGTGACACGTCGATCTCCGGACCGATCCTGCGTTCTGCCGTCCAAGGCGACTATATGGTCACGCCCGCCCACCTCGAGGGCTACCGGGAGCTGAAGTTCATCGGGCCCCAGTACTGACCGCTCCCGTCAGACCGGCCCGCCCTTCGTGCCCGTCTCCCCAGCCGTTTCGCCCATTCTGCCAGCGCCGCGACCGTCGTCTTCGAGATGGGCCGTGCAATTGAAGAGCCTAACGACATAGGGCGGCTCCATCTGGATCTCGGTCACCGAGGTGTTGCCGACGCCGGCTTCGAGCGTCGCGTTGAATGGAAGGGACAAGTGGCGCCGCGCCAGCGACAGGCAGACCAGCCCGTGGCTGACGACGGCGAGGTGGCCTCGGGTGGCGACGGCGACTTCGAGGATGCGTTGCCAGGCCAGATCCACCCGGGCATCAAAGGTCTCCCAGGTTTCGCCGCCGGGAGGCGCGTAGTCGGGACCGAACAGGTCGACGTCGAGCTCCGCATAGGGCGTTCCGCGCACGTCGCCCAGGTTTCGTTCGTGCAGCAGCGGATCGAGCTCCAATGGCGCTCCGGTTGCGTCGCGCACGAGCTCGGCGGTTTCACGTGCACGGGCGAGATCGCTGGCCAGCACGTGCGCGATTCCTTTGCCCGGCAGCTTTGCCAGACGCGCCCCCAGCCTACGGGCCTGCTCACGCCCGCGGTCGGAGAGCGGAACGTCGGGGAGCTGCACGATGCGCTCTGCATTCCCCCGGGTTTCGCCGTGTCGCAGCAGGTAGATCGTCATGCGGGACGGTTCAGGTTTCTCGGCAACGATTGACCAGGCTACCGAGGCGGTCGATCTCGGTGGTGATGACGTCGCCGGCCGCGAGGTAGCGTCGTGGCTCACGCACGGAGCCGACACCCGCCGGCGTCCCGGTGAAGATCAAATCGCCGGGCTCGAGGGTGAGCGAGCGCGACAGAAACGACACCAGCTCCGCCACCGCGAAGATCATGTCCGCCGTAGTGCCATCTTGAAGAGTCTCGCCCGAAATTTCGCAGCGGATGGACAGGGCGTCGGGGTCGGGGACGTCGCCGCGCCCGACGAGGGCGGGGCCGATCGGGCCGAAGCCGTCGTAGGACTTTCCGAGCGAGAACTGGGGTGGGTGATCCGCGAACTGCTGGCGCCGGTCCGAGATGTCCTGTCCCACGCAGTAGCCGGCAATGTGGTCGAAGGCCTTCGCCTCGGAGATGTCCCGACCCCGCCGTCCGATCACCACCACCAGCTCTGCCTCGTAGTCGACGCGGTTCGACGTCAGCACCACGTCGCTGCGCGGTCCCGCCAGGCAGCTCGGGAACTTGGTGAAGACCATGGGCTGCTTCGGAATCTCGAGGCCGGCTTCTTGCGCGTGGTCGCGGTAGTTGAGGCCGATCCCGAAGACCTTCTGGGGGCCGGGGACACAGGGGCCGAGCTTGGCTTCGTCGAGCGTTGGTTCGCTTCCAACGGCGTCGATGTCGCTGGCCCAGGCCTCGAAGTCCGCCCAGCTCTGGAGGACGTCCATGGGATTCGCGGCGAATCGACCATCGGAGCGCCGCTCGACGTCGACAAGCGAGTCACCGCAGACGAGCGCGGCGCGTCCGCCGGCGTTCACGAGCCGCAGACTCATCTCGTGGCTTCCAGGTCCTTCACCAGCTGGCCGAGGATGTTGCCGACTGCGTTGCCGAAGGCGCGGGCCGCGGCCTCGATGCCCGAACCACTCACGGCCTGCTCAGCACGGTAGGTCTTGTCGACCCGGGCTCGGCGGCCGCGCACTGGGCTCACGCGCATCTCGATCTCGACGATGACGCGATCGCCTCCACTCTTCAGGTGCTCCATGCGCGAGATATGGGCGTTGAGAACCCAGCGCGGGTCCATGCCCACCCGACGCGAAGTGACTTCGGTTGCCACCTGGGCCGCGCGCAGGTAGTCGATCGTCTCGCGCTGGATCAGCAGGTCCGGGGTGTCGACCCAGAGGTGGTACTTGTAAGGCGTCAGTTCGACGCTGCTCTCCGAATCGCGATGAACCAGGGGCCGGCCGCGGGTCAGGGCATCCGTAGTCGGTCGTTCCACCAGCAGTCCGCCATTGAGCACGGTTCCCGAACCCCTCGCGCTCGGGGCGGGTACTTCCAGACGATAGAAGTGGTCCTGGGGAGCCGGACCGCTGGCGCAGCCGCTGAGCCCGCTGGCGGCGCTGCCCAGCAGGACGATCCAGCTGCCGAAATTCAGACCCGTCGTGACGGCTGATCTCATTGATCCGACCCGCCTGAGCGGCCTCGAACCAGCACGCCAGGATTCTGGCGGATCTGGCCGCTGAACTCGTTCATGTTCCGCATGGTCGTTTCCAGATTGGAGGTAATCGAGTCGATACGGCGCGCCACCGAGTCGAGCGTGTAGTGAAGAGCCTGGATGGCTTGACTCAGCTCGCCGTCGTCTTCCTCCATCATCCTGTTCACATTGGTGATGAGGCCGTCCACCTGGCGCTTGGTCGCCGTCAGGTCGGCGATCAGTGAATCGGCGCTTTGGGTAGCGGTCTCCAGGTTTGCCAGGATGTTCGAGATGCGCTCGACGTTGGCGCTGCTGAGCAGTGTGTTCACCCGCTCGGCCGATGTCCTGAGCTGCTCACTGATCGCCTGCATGTCGCCGACCACGCTGGGCATGGTGTCCGAGATCTGGCTCATCAGTGGCTTGAACTGGTCTTCGAGGATGGTGTTCACGGTCTGGGCGACGTGGGTCATGGCGCCCATCATGTCCGCGGCCTCCTGCCCCGCGATCTCGGATCCAGGCGGAAGCAAGGTGTCGGACTTGCCACCGTCGATGTCGAGTACGAAGGCCGAGAGCAGGCCCGGAGCGCGGATCGCCGCTCTGCTGTCCTCGGGGATCGGCCAGTTCTGCTCTACGCTCACGTCGACGCGATAGCGGATACGCCCGTTTTCGGTAACCGGAGAGATGTCCTCGATGTGTCCGACTCGGTAGCCCTCGAACAGGATCTCGACGCCCGTGTTCAGCCCCATCACGTTGTCGTAGATGATGTAGTAGTCGTCTGTCGCGCCCGTTCGTCCCGACACCATCGCAATCCAGATGATCAACAAGGCCAACATGGCGATCACGAACGAGCCGACCATCACGTAGTTGCGTTTGTCGTTCCTCATCCCTCAGTGTTTCACCTCGTTCCCAGTGAGACGTGCGAGGTACTCGTCCGGGTCTATTTCTTCCTCTTCGAATCGCCGGTTCAGAAGATTCTGGATGCGTTGATTCGGGCTGTTCTTGACTTCGTCGACAGTACCGATCGTGAGGATGGTTCCCTTGTCGAGCACCGTGATCCGATCGGCGATCCGGAAGGCGCTGTCGAGCTCGTGGGTCACGACCACGATGGTCATTCGCATGGCATCGCGCAGGTCGAGGATCAGCTCGTCGACGGTGCGCGAAACCACCGGGTCGAGTCCGGCCGAGGGTTCGTCGGCAAACAGGATGGTCGGGTCCATGATGACGGCACGTGCGAAGGCGGTGCGCTTGATCATTCCGCCCGACAGCTCCGCCGGCGTCAAGTCCTCGAAACCCGCGAGCTTCATGATCTCGAGCTTTATACGCATCATGATCTCCATGGTCTCGCGATCGAGGCGCGTGTGCTCCACCAAGGGAAGCATCACGTTCTCTCCCACGGTCATGGAGCTGAACAAGGCACCGCTCTGGAAGGCCACGCCCGTTTTTTTGGCCAGCTCGTAGAGTTCGAACTCGCTCATGGTCGTGAGCTCCTGTCCGAGCAGCTTGATCGAGCCGGAGGTCGCCTTTTCAAGACCCAGGAGGTGGCGTAGCAGGGTCGTCTTTCCGGATCCGCTTCCGCCCATGATGACCATGATCTCGCCTTCATGGATCGTCATGTCGATGCCGTGCAGGATCTCGCGGTCGCCGTAGTGGGTGACGAGGTTGCTGACCTCGATTACGGCCGGTCGCTCCTCGATTTCCCCAGCGGATGCCATCTTTCAGCCTCGGGTCGTCGCGAAGGCGAAGAGCATGTCGGTCAAGATGATGGCCGAGATGCTATGCACCACGGCATTGGTCGTCACCCGTCCCACTCCCTCGGCGCCCCCCTCGACGGACGCACCGTCGACGATGCCGATCACGGTGACGAGGGCCGCGAAGATTACACTCTTTTGGATTCCGTGCATGATGTCGCCGACCACCAGCACGTCGAGGGTCTGCTGGAAGTAGGCGGTCATGGTCATTCCCAGCTCGGCGCTGATGTAGAGCCCGGCACCGAACAGCGAGACGACGTCGGCCCAGAGCACGAGCGCCGGCACCATGATCATCATGGCGATCAGGCTCGGCACCACCAGGAAGCGGACCGGGTTGAGACCCATCACGCGCAGGGCGTCCACCTCCTGGTTGATCGTCATGGTTCCCAGCCGGGCTGCCAACGCCGAGCCCGACCGGCCCGCCACCAGGATGCCCGTGATCAGCGGCGCGAACTCGCGCGTCATTCCGAAGGCCACGCCGAACACCACCTGCTCCTCGGCCCCAAAGCGCTTCAGCTGGTAGATGCCCTGGATTGCCAGCATGATGCCGATCGCCGTCGACAGCAGGGTCACGATGGGAATGGCCCGGACGCCGACGTCCATCATCTCGGCGAATACCGGCTGGGGCCGCACGACCTGTCCCTTGCGGCGGCCCATGATCAGCCAATAGACGGCTTCTGCCATCAGGGAGGCACCGAACCCCGCCGATTCGAACACCCGGATCGTGCTCTTGCCGACGCGCGTGGCAGCCCGAATCAGGACGGAGTCGCGCGGCTGGGACCCCTCCGATACGGCCATGCTAGAGAGCGTCCGCCAGGGTCTCGTGGATCGTGAAGACCTTGTCGAGGCGCGCGAGCTGGAGCACGCGCAGCGCCGCAGCATTCACGGAGACCAGTGCGAACCCCTTCCCCTGCTTCTTGGCGACCTGGAAGGCTTCCACCAGGCTCGCGACGCCGGAGCTGTCGATGTAGCTCACACCGGACAGATCCACGAGAATCTTGTTGCCCCGTTTGACGCACTCCAGGAGCACCTCGCGGGCTTTGGGCGACTGCTCGAGATCGACGTCGCCTTCGAACGACACGATCAGCGCGCCGCCCTCTTCTCGGATGGAATGTTCCATCGGGTGCTCCAGTGGCTCTTCAGCCCAGTGCTTTTCAGCAAATCTGCTTGACCATTCTTAACAGATTCCCGCAGCCCGGGGGCGGCTCCAGGAATTCCACGGAATCCATCAGCTCTCGGATCAGGTGGGTCCCGAGACCTCCCGGTCGGACGTCGTCGAGGTCGCGAGGGCGGACCTTGGATGGATCTGTCGGCGGCGCCCAGTCGACGAGACTGATGGTCAATGCCCCGTCTTCTATCGACAGTGTCAGCTTGATGTCGCCCACGGCCTCGCCCTTGTAGGCGTGGCGGATGACGTTCTGGCAAGCCTCGTCCACCGCCGTCACGATGTCACGGGCCATCTGCTCGTCCGCACCGCACGCGAGGGACTTTTCCTTCACCGCCGCGCGGACACGGCGGAGCTCCTTGGCCTGGGCCGGGAAGCGCATTTCGAGAGTCGGACCGCTCATGAATTCCGACCGGCTTCGTCGCTGATGCCGAGCAGGGTGAGGTCGTCGCGCAGCTCGAGCTCCCGCACGGCGGCGGTGATGGCTTCGATCCGCTCCGAAATCGGCTTCTCCGCGAATCGCACGGCCAGGCGTTGGAGGCCTTCACTGCCGAGCGCCTCGCCCGCCTCATTCTCGGCCTCTGTGAGACCATCGGAACAGAGATAGAGGGATCCGCCATCGAGGGCGAGTGTGCTGGCCGGGACCTCGACGCCGGGAACGATCCCGAGCGGCGGTGCTTCGGCCGGAATCGAAGTCGTGCTGCCGTCGCGGCGCAGTAGCAGCGGAGGCTCGTGGCCGGCGTTGGCGATGCAGACGCTGCCCGTCTTCGGGTCGTAGATGCCGGCTGCCATGGTCACGAACATGCCGCGGGTTGCTGTTTCGCACACCTCGTCATTCAGCCGTTCCATCAGTTTGCCGGGGTCATCGATTGTCTTGGCCAGGCAACGAAACAGGCTCGCGGTCTTGGCCATCAGGATCGCGGCGTTCATTCCCTTGCCCGAGACATCGCCCAGACAGAATGCGATGCGTTGGTCTTCGAGGGGCAGGATGTCGAAGAAGTCGCCGGACACGACCCGGGCCGGAACGTTCATCCCATGGATCGGAAAGGGCATCGGCCGGGGCGCTGGGAGCAGGTTGCGCTGGATCTCGGCGGCCAGTTCGAGCTCGCGGCGCACCCTCTCGTGCTCGACCTGCTCGACGGCGAAACGGGCGTTGGCGAGGGCGAGCCCTGCGGAAGAGGCGAGTACCTGGAGCAGATTGGCGTCGGCGGTGACGAAGCAGCCGTCTTCGGTCTCCTTGTTGATCAGCTCGATGGCGCCCATCACTTCATCGGAGAAGCTCACGGGCGCACAGAGGAGTGAGCGCGTCTTGAAGCCGGATTCCGCGTCGGCTTTGGTGGAGAAGTCGGGGTCCTTGCTGACGTCGAGAACCTGCTGGCATTCGTTCTCTCGCACGCATTTGCCGATGATCCCCTGGGTGACGGGCAGGCGGAGCCCCGTGATCGGATCTGGACCCACCGATGCGACACACACGATCTCGGTGTCTTCGTTCTCCACCAGCCAGAGCGAGCCGGCGGCGGCGTTTACGAGGCGTACGATGGAGGCCAGGGCCCGATTGAGCGTGGTCTGGACGTCCATCGCTTCGGCGAAGTCGTGGGTCATCTCTGCCAGCAATGCAAAGGCGCCCTCGTAGTGGTTCGCGTCGAGGACCGGATCGGCCATGACTGCCTCCGAGCGGATTCTACACGAGCACGGCTCGCCCTCGCCGGGTCGTCGGACCCCGGCGGGTGGAGCTGTTGGCAGGGTCGCGCCAGCTCGTTCCCCAGATCGACGACATTCTGTCAGAATCTCCGGCGCCATGTCGGAACTCGAACCAAAGCCGTTCAGAGGATGGCGGCGCAGCCTGGCCATCGTCTGGATGGCAGGCGTGATCCTGCTCTACCTGGCCGTTCGTGAGCTCGGCCTGGTTGTCGTTCCGTGAGGGAGCCGCTGGAGATCGTGGGTCTGCTGGCCGCCGGTGTCTTCCCGCTGCTGGCCTATCTCGCGGTCGGACTGCGACTGCTGGGTCCGCTGGGCATCGCGTCGCGCGGCACCGAGCGCTTGGCTCTGGCGTTCGTGTTCGGAACCGGCTGTGCGTCACTGGCGATCCTGCTGCTGCGGGCCGTCGACGTGCCCGTTCCCGTCTGGGCCACCGCCGTCTGTTTCGCCGCCGTCTGGCCCTGGCGCGAGAGCTTGGCGGCCCTGAAGGAAGCGACAGCAAGGAAGGACGGCCTTGTTCCGACCGCTGGTCCGCGCTGGCCGAAGTTTGCGGATTTCCTGACGGGGACATTGGGGCTCTTGGTGCTCCTGGCCGCGCTGGGGCCCGAAACCTACTGGGACGGATTCGAATACCACCTGCCCCTGGTGATGGCCTGGACCGAGGGACCGATTCGGGCACTGCCCGCGCTGCTGGATGCAGAGTTTCGGGCAGGCATCGACCTTCTCTACGTGCCGGCGGTGACTTCGGGATACGAAGATGCCGCAGCCGCGGTGTCGGCGGCCTTCGCCGTCTGCCTGGCCGCTCTCGTTCGCGCCGAGGTGGCGCGGCGCGCGACCCCGGGCGCCGCCTCCCTGGCCGGCCTGTTCACCCTGCTGGCACCGCTGGTGGTCGACGGGGCGACCAGTACCTACGTCGACCTGGGTATGGGCGCATATGGTTTTCTGGCCCTGTTGTTCGCCGACCGCTGGAACCGTAAAGGCGATTCCGGCGCCCTCTGGGCTTCGGCCATCTGCCTGGGGTTCGCCGTCAACGCGAAGCTTCACACCGCCATGCTCGTCCCGACCGTGCTGATCGTGGTGCTGGCGGGCGGCCGGTGCCCGACCGGGTGGATGCTTGCGACTCGCGCCGCCATCGTCGCAGCGCTCACGCTTCCGTGGTTCGTGAAGGTGACCCTCACCACGGGCAACCCGCTGTTTCCGTTCTTGGGCGAATGGTTGGGATTTGGCGCCATGCATCCGCGGATTCTCGAGTTCCGCCGCGAGCGGCTGCTCGCGAACTACGACGTGGCCCGGAATCTTTCAGGAATCGCCCAGTATCTCGCGTCACTCACCTTTGGGCGCAATGTTCACGTGAGCGGATTGCTGGGTCCCCTTCCGCTTGCGTTGGCGCCGCTGGCCTGGGGTGCGTTCGGACCGGTGTCCCGCTCGACGCGAGTGCTCCTCGCCTGCTGCAGCCTGCTCGTGCTGCTGCTCTTCCTCGAAATGCCGGCAGCTCGTTTCGGTGCGCCCCTGTGGCCGCTGCTGGCCGTGGCGGCCGGCGTCGGCGGCGCGAGGCTCGCCGCTTCCGGAAGGATCTCCCAACGCATTCTCGCCGTGGGATTGTTCCTGGTGGCCGCTCACCTGAGCGTGACCCTCGGAGTCCGCATCGTTACCCGAATTCCTGCCCTCGCCCAGCCGACGGCCTACGAGCGCCGGGTGTTTCCCGACCAAGACAACCTGCGACGCATCGTCTCGATCTCGGAGCCCGTAGTCGCGATACCCATGGGGGCCGTCTCGTGGATGCCGAAACCCGTCTACAACCTTTTGTGGGAGCGCAACGGCGAACTCTTCTTCTTTAACAACCAGTCGCCGGACCGCACCTTTGAGATCCTCAAGCGGCGCGGTGTGCGAACGCTGGTGCTCGACGTTCCCGCGCCGCCCCCCGGCGACGGCAGTGTGGGCCACGCCATCGTCGACCGCTGGCTGTCCGACGGCCGCGCAGAGCTCGATACCCGCATTCCGCGGCTGGCCGCACGCGCAGACCGGGTCTGGATCGTCGTGAGGCTCATCTGGGAGCAAGGCCCGGCGTCAGGCGGTCAGCCTGCGGCAGACAACCCGGGCGGACGCAATCCTTCGGAGCGCTAGCGGCGCGCTCGGGTGCGCGGCCCCTCAACCCTTCGAACTCGCCCGCAACGTCGACGAGTTCATCGGGCTCTAGCGGCTGGGACCTCGCGGAGGGCGCGGGCCTGCATGGCCGCGCGGAGCTTTGCGGGCAGCGTCCCGCTGATCAGGAAACGCGTGGCTCGCTCGCCGTCATTGCGCCAAGTGTGAGGCAACGAGGCCTTGAAGTGGAGCGAGTCTCCGGCCCCGACCTTGATTTCGCGGCCGCTGACGGTGAAGGTGACGGTTCCCTCCTCGCAGATCACGAGCTGTTCGCCGTTATAGCGGATGAGTTCTTCGCCGCTGCTGACGCCCGGATAGAGGGTGACGCGCCAGGTTTCGAGCTGGACGTCGATCAGATCTCCGGACAGCCGCTCGACCATCAGGGCGTTGGGCTTACCGAACCTGTGACGCGCGTCCTTCGGTAGATGGACGAGTGTGGCGTCTTCTTCGATCTCGTCGCCCACCAGCTCGGTGATCCGACAGGAAAGCCCCCGCGCGATCTTCATCAGCACCGCGACGCTGGGAATCATCTGCGCCGTCTCGACCTTCTGGATCGTGCTGGTCGCCACGCCGCTGCGTTTTGCCAGCTCCTGCAGGGTCAGACTGGCCTGTTCGCGGCGGCGGCGAATGCGTTGGCTGATCTGGGCCAGTTCCTCGTCAACGGGGTGCGTCACGGTTTCCTCAAGTCACGATGCGGTAGATCACGGTGCCCCGCGCATAGACGCGTCCATCCGACGCGCCCGCCACCTCGACGTCGCTCCAGAAGAGCTCTTGGTCGCGTTGCACGTTGCGGCCATAAGCCACGAGGTCGTCCTTCGGCGGGGGCGAAATGATCTGGGCCTGCATGCTGGGCGTGCTGGCCTTGTAGGGGCCGAAACCCGTTACTGCCCACGAGGCCATGGCGCCGGCCGTGTCGAGCAGCGCCAGCAGGGCGCCTTCGTGTACACCGCCAGCGGCATCGGCATTCTGGTCGCTCCAGGGCATCACCAGTCGCGACGTCCCGCCGACCATGTGCTCGACGGCGATGCCGCGTCCTCCGATGAACGGGATCTTTCCGATGTGGGGTCCCATCCTTCCCGGGTCGGCTTCACCATGGTCTCCTTCGGAGACGACGAGACTCGGCGCGGCGGCGCCGAAGCGCGCTCGTGCGACGCACGTGATGTGGGCAATGTCGCGATCGTCGTCGCCCTTCACGACGACTTCGACGAAGCAGAGTTCCTTGCCCCTGCGCAGGAGTCGCGCCTCGGCGGAGACTCCCTGGCTTTTGGCGGCGGCCAGGTAGTTGACCTGGAGTGCCGCCGTGTGCCACGGGCCGGACTCTTTGCCCAACGTTGCCCGGGTCACGGCCTGGGCGCCGAGTGCGGCCAGGGATGCGGCACAGCCGCCGTGCATGACCTGATCACCGTTGGTCAGAGCCTCGTTGAAGGGAAGGTGCAGACGAGCACGGCCCTCTTCGAGCTCAGTGAGCTCGATGCCCAGCGCACGAGCGAAGGGCGAGTCCTCGATCCAGCGTTTCACGAAATCCATGGGGTCGGTCCTCTTCGTCCGTCCAGAGGGTCAGTCCATCGTCGGGAGCAGGCACGAGTGGATCGATTCGTCGCCCGGGATCTCCCGCGCCAGGGTTCGAATGGCGAGTTCCGCGTCGCGGAGTCCGAAATTGTGGGTGTGCATCTTCTCGATGGGCGACCTGCCTGACTCGATCAGGTCGATCGCGCTCTTGTAGCCCGTTGAGGTCACGCCGATAGCGCCTCGAATCGAGATTTCCTTCAGCACGATTTTGTCGGAGATGAAGTCGGGGACCGGCTTGAAGCCCTTCACGCCGGCCAGCACGATGGTGCCGCCGGGCTTCACGAAGTCGAGGGACTGAGCCACGGGCTCTGTCGCGTACGACGACACTTCGACGACCACGTCGACTCCTTCGCCGTCCGTGAGCTCGCGCACCCGCTGCTTGGCGTCTTCGTTCTGGACGTCGATGGTCGCGTCGGCCCCGAACTCCTTTGCGAGCTCGAGCTTCTTGGCGTCGGCTGCGAGCCCGGTCACGAAAATCTGCTTCGCGCCCGCCTCACGACAGGCCAGGACGCTCGCCAGTCCGCGTTGTCCGGGGCCGCAGATCAACACGCTGTCCCCGGGCCCCGTGCCCGGAATCTCGACGCCCCAGCGAAAGCCTGCGCCCAGCGGATTGAACATCACCGCCAACTCGGGCGAGAGAGACGCATCGACTCTGTGAACGATCGACTGCTTATCGATGTACATGTACTCGGCATACGAGCCCCACAGGCTCGGCGGTTCGGCGAGTGGCACGTACGAATACATCCGGCGCGTTTTACAGAGCGAGTAGTGGCCGGCCAGGCATTGGCTACAGAAACGGCAAGACATGATGGTCTCGACCGCGACCCGATCGCCGACGTCGACGCCCCAGCGAAGCGCCGCCCGGTCGCCGATCTGTTCGATCACCCCCAGCGGCTCGTGGCCCGGAATCAGCGGAGTCGGAGTCCGCAACACGCCCTCGAACTGCTCGTAGTCGCTACCGCAAATCCCGCAGGCCTCGATCCGCAGCAAGGCGGATTCGTCGTCGATCTCGGGCAGCGAAAACTCCCGGGGTTCGAGCTTCCGTTTCTCGGTGAGGACCATTGCCAGACATTTTCGAGGCACCATCTTGTTATCCGATCGACGTTTCGTTTTTCCTATTGTATAACTCCTGCTCGGGGTCGCCAAGCCCGGAGGTCTCACGTGTCGAAGCAGTTGATGACCGAAGAGCAGAGGCAGGGCTACGACGAGCAGGGCTTCGTCGTGGTTCGCGGCTTCTTCGACAAAGACGAGCTCGAGCCCTGGCACCAGCGCTTCGTCGACATCGTCGAGGGTCGCGTCGAGCCGGCCGAGAACATGTTGGTCATGCGCGACGTGATGGTGGTCAAGGGCGCGGTCGAGCCCGACACGCCCCAGGAAGCCATCGCCAAGATCCAGGACTTCCATCACGACCCAGTGCTGTTCGAGGGCTATTGCAAGAACGAACGGCTCCTGAGCTGGGTCGAAGGCTTGATCGGTCCCGACATCAAGAGCATCCACAACATGCTCATCAACAAGCCGCCCGGCGTCGACGGGCGCCATCCGATCCACCAGGACCTGCTCTACTTTCCGTTCCGACCGGCGGACAAGATCATCGCCACTTGGACGGCCCTCGAGCCATGCACGCGAGCAAACGGTTGCCTCGTCGTGGTGCCGGGCAGCCACAAGGGTGAGCTGCTGCCCCACGAGAACCCCGACTGGGAATACGTGAACTTCCTGTACGTTGGCGCGAAGGGCGTGGACGCAGGCACCGAACGCATGCATCTGGAGATGGAGCCGGGCGACACTGTCTTCTTCCATCCGTTGCTGTTGCACGGTTCCGGGCGCAACACGTCTTCGGGTTTCCGGCGCGCGATTTCGTGCCACTACGCCAGTGCGACCTGCAGCTGGATCAAGGGTCAAGAGCCGATCCCCGGACAAGGCTTCCGCCCCTACGTCCTGGTTCGCGGCGAAGAACATCCCAGCTGCATCTGATGCAGAGGTCTTCCCTGGATGTTGTCGGACCCCCAGCGAAAGGATTTCGAAGCACCCGCTGGGTTCGACATCGGCCGCAGCGTCGATGCTGCCGAGTTCTGCGAGATCCTCGGAGCGGCGCGCGTCAAGCACTCATGAGGCGAGTCGACGTCGGAGGCTTCGAGTTGCGGGTCGACGTCCAGGGGAGCGGACCGCAAACCTTCCTTTGCCTCCACGGCCTGGTGGATCGGCTCGAGATCTGGGATGCCCTGGCAGAGCCCCTGGCCGAGCGCGGGCGCATGGTGCGGATCGACCAGCGCGGCCACGGCGAGTCCGACGCGCCGGAGGGGCCATACACCCGTGAAGACCTGGCGAATGACGTGATTCGTGTGCTCGATGCGCTGGAGATCGACCGCGCAATCCTGGTAGCTCACTCCATGGGCGGGGTGATCGCCATGACGGCTGCACTCGAAGATCCGGGCCGGGTTGCGGGCCTGCTCCTGATCGGAACCACCGGGCGCTGCAACGAGAAGGTCGCGAGCTGGTACGAGCGGATCGCGCGCGCCGGCGAGACGGACGGCATCGATGGCCTGCGCAAGGCGATCTACGGTGAGAAGTCAGGCAAGTCGATCGTTGGCGACGCCCAGGGGATCGCCCATGTGACGCGAACCCTCGCCAGCCTCTACAGCGATCCACTCTCGGAAAAGCTCAACGGGCTCGTCTGCCCCACGCTCTTGCTCGTCGGTGAGAAGGACCCGATGGGGCCGCGGGCATCGGAGATCCTGGCCGAACGAATCGGAGACGCGAGATTGCGCGTCGTGCCAGAATGTGGTCACTGGGTCCACGTGGACGCAGCGCAGGAGGTGCTCGAGGACCTCGACCCCTGGCTGAAGGACATGACGACGTGAAGGAGCTTCCGCGGCATCGTTACGACATCGGCCGTTAGCGGCTCGAACCCTATGGAATCGAATCATGAGTGAACCCCGACTCCCCATGCTCTCCATCGAAGAGGCCCGCAAAGTCGCCGAGGAGCACGGTCTCGCGGCCCCGATCGCGGACCTCAACATCTTTCGCGTGCTGCTGCGTCACCCCTGGCTCGCCAAGCGTATCAACGATCTGCTGATGACCTTGATCTTCAAGGGGAAGCTCGATGGTCGCTTGCGCGAGCTCATCATCATGCGTCTCGGCTGGATCACGAAGTCCGACTACGAGTGGACTCAGCACTGGCGGGTCGCGACCCAGTTGGGCATCGACCCAGAAGACCTGTTGGCGTGCCGTGACTGGAAGAATTCGGACCGCTTCGGCGAGACCGAGCGCGCCGTACTCCAGGCCACCGACGAGACCGTAGCCGTTGGCTTCATCAGCGCGGAGACCTGGGAGCGCTGCGCCTCGCAGATCAGTGGGACCGAAGAGCTCCTCGAAATGGTCGCCGCCATCGGCAACTGGCGCATGATCTCGTCCATCTTGCGCAGCCTCGAAATTCCAGTCGAGGAAGGCACGGCCTCCTGGCCGCCGGACGGCCAGCAGCCCGATTGACTCGAGCTCAGGACGGGACCGGGTTCCGATTGGCCGGGTCCTTCTGCTTGTGCTTGAGTCTCTCCCCCGTCCACCCTCACAGCCGTCGGCGAACCGAGTGAACCAAGCGCCCCCGGACCGCGTTTCCTTCTCGACACTCGTGATCTACAGCCTGCCGGCCGCGGCCGTCGGCTTCACCTTCATGTTGACCGGTACCTATCTGGTCAAGTATGCGGCCGAGGCACTGCTGATCGGGCCCGGCATCATGGGAACGCTCTGGGGCCTCTCGCGCATCTGGGATGCGATATCCGATCCCATCGTCGGCCACCTATCGGACCGCACGAATTCGAAGCTGGGCCGGCGTCGTGTCTGGATCCTGTATTCGCCGATTCCCATCTGCCTGGGCTTCGCGATGATGTGGCTGCCGCCGCCAAGTCTCGAGGGGACATCGCTGGTCATCTGGATGGGCGTTTCTGTCTTTTTCTACTTCACGGCGACGACGATTTTCTCGGTGCCTCATGAGGCCCTGGCCGCCGAGATCAGCCTCGACCATCACGAACGAACACGGGTCTTCGGCATTCGAACCGGTGTCCAGCAGATCGGATCGTTCTTGGCCCTGGGGGCCCTGTTTCTCGTGGCGGCTTCTGAATCCAAGCGCGAGACGTTGACGTGGATCGTGATCGCCAGCTCGCTGCTCACGGTGGTGACGACCTTCTGGGCGGTTCACCGGGTCGCGGAGCGCAGCGATCATCAGGGGCGCGGCGGCGCCAGCCTGATGAAGTCGTTTCGAGACGTGTCGAAGAATCCTCATGCTGCCCGGCTCTTCACCCTCTTCTTCATCGAGAACTTCGGGACCGGGAGTTTGATGGTGCTGATTCCGTTCGTGTTTCATTACGTCTTCGATCTGGAGAAACAATTTCCCCTCTTCATGGGGCTCTACTTCGTCTCGGCCCTGCTCTTCATCCCGCTCTGGATCCGTCTCTCACGGGAGATCGGCAAGAAGAGGCTCTGGCTCTTCTCGATGGCGACCATGGCCGTGGGCTATTGCGCCCTGTTCTTCGTCCACGAGAGCAACATGGGGCTGATCTACGTGGTCGCTTTCGTCGTCGGTGTCGGTGGCGGCTGTGCCAACGTGGTGGGGCCCTCGGTACAGGCTGATGTCATCGATTTTGACGAATACCTGACGGGAAACCGGAAGGAAGGTGCCTACTTCGCCGTCTGGAACTTCGTCAAGAAGTCGGGATTCGGCGTGGCGGCGATGTTGACGGGGCTCGTCTTGAGCGGCGTGGGGTTCGTTCCGAACCAAGCGCAGAGCGAGGAGACGTTGCTGGCCATGCGGGTGCTCTTCAGCTTCGTACCCGGCCTGTGCTTCGTGATCGGAACGATTCTCTTCATCAGCTTCGAACTCGACGAAGCGAGGCATGCCGAGGTGCGAAGGGCGCTCGATGAGAGGAATCTCAGCCGATGACGCCGCCGCCTCCACCGGACCCCTTGATGCCACCCGGAATCGGCACCCCGCCGGGAACCACGATGCGCGAGGCCTCGCGGTTCTGCATCTCGCGGGCTTCGTCGACCAGGCGCTCGATGGCCTGCTTCACGGCGTCGGGAAACTGGGCCGTCGCCTCTTCGAGCGTCGTCGCTTCGAGCGGACACTGCACGGGCAACGGCCCAGCCGCCGACATCAGTGTCGTCTGTCCGGTGAAGATCGGTTCACGACTCTCGTCTGGCGAGCCGTCGAGCTTGATGGGAGTGAGCATCCGGATCGAGGCGACCTTGAGATCGGTGACGATCTCCTCGCGGTAGAGGTTGTTTTTGTCGACCTCGATCTCGGTCACGGTCTGAGGGTCGTCGGCGGCCACGGATGAATTCCTCCGGTCGGCGCGTAGGGCTGCGCGGTCCAGTAGGATGCGCCAGAACCACCCGGGGCGCACGGCCGCCCTTCGGGCGGCTTGCAGTTTCCCGGAGCGGCAAACTGCGGGGCCTTTGCGGGTGAGTTTTTCCGGCCCGGCCAGGGCGGGATCGGCCGGAACGCGTGCGAGCGGTAGAGTCGCTCTCGGGCGTTCTCAGGGGGCGGACAGGGAGGCGCCGCGTTGCTCCGCCAGCACCTCGCCGACGACTTCCATGACCCGAGGCTGAGTCGCGCGGAAGGTCGCCTTCATGCCCTCCTCCATCAGGCCGGGCATGACCTGCAAGACCTTCTGGCCAGTCGGCGACTTGTAGAACGCGGCGATCTCCTTCAGCTCCTGCTCATCGAAGTTCCGGTCGTAGAGGGGCGCATAGACCGCCATTCGCACGCTCTCGAAGTCCAGCCGCTCGGGCAGCAGGGCGCTGAAACGCTCGGCGAACCGCTCGAAGTCATCGAGACGTTCGACCAGGAGCGCCTTCTCTTCCTCCGTCAGATCCTCCTCGGTCGTCATGATCTCGGCGATCATGTCGCGGTAGGTCGGGCGGAGCTGGACCAGGAAGACCTGGATCATCTGGGCGGCCATCTGGTCGTCGCCAGCGGCCGAGAGGATCTCGAGGATCAGCTCTTGTTTATTCTCACTCGCTGCCGTCGGATCCGCGCGCTCGGTCTCCGATGAGGCTGGGGCGGCACTCGTCAGGAGAGCGATCGCCAAGACGGCGATCGCACAGGTGCAGAGGCGGTTCATGCTGGCCTCCAGGCTGGTGGAGGCGGAAGCGTATCATGCGTCCCGGCATTGGAGGCGCGACGCATCTCTAGAAGTCGCGATGAACGATACGGGTATGCGTGTTCTGGGCTTCCTGGGAGAGCACCGGGCTCGGCTGGGTCGAGCTCACGAAAATGATCGTGAGACCCTCGAGGCTGCCGTCCCGATTTGCAGACAGGGCGTTGGCCAGGACGCGATCTGAAAGCTCCGGGTACGGCCCGCCCACGACGACCCGCTGCTGCCGAATGGCCGCGCGCTTGAGGCGCTTGGCCAGCTGGGCCGACGGGCCTGTGTTCGGCTCCGTCTTGGCCTCGGTGAGCTTGGCCCAGGCCACCAGCTTGGTCTCCGCATAGATCGGATAGACCTGCTGGCGCTTGCCGTCGCCAAGCCGTCCCGCGACGTCCTCGATCCGCTGGCGGACCGCTTCGTGAGTCATCGACGTGATGCAGCCGGTGGCCACCCCCGCCAGAGCCACAAGCATAGAGAGCACAAGGTGTTTCGACATGTTCTGCCCTCCCGAGAGGACACCGGACGGCAACGGCTTGCGTCCCGTCGGTGGGGTACCCCTCCTCGATCGGCGGTCCGAGAGGCTGACTTAACGGAGTGCCAGCAGGGCGCGAATCATCCTGCTGGTGTAGCTGAGGTGCATCAGCAGCACCCCGTAGTAGGCGAGGAAGACAACGAAGATGGAGACCACGGCGAAGGCACGATCGCGCTTGAGCCACAGCAGCCATGACCCGCCGCAGACCAGGGTCGTCTTCACGAGAACGAACAGCACGGCGTGTTCTTCGACGAGTCCGGCCAGCAGCTGGTTCGCTTCCTTGGCGTGACCGGAGCGTACCCAGTAGAGCGTGAAGAGCGCGTCGAAGAGATTCAGGACCAGTAGCGCCTTTACGATCCCGTGCAGCCAGCGGTAGTGCTCGACCGTACCAATATGGGCTGGGGCCGCAGTCGGGGCGTGATGATCCATCGCTCCCGTTCATCGGCCTTCGAATGCGGCGGATTGAGCCAGCTCGCATTTCGATGGTAGTCTCTGCCTCGGTTTCGGCCGTGAAGAGCTTCGACGACATCGATTGGTCCCGTTGGGAGCCGAAGCAGCGGGCCACGATCCTTTTCGTGGTCCGGGGCGGCGAAGTGCTGTTGATCCACAAGAAGCGAGGACTCGGCGCCGGGAAGGTCAACGGGCCCGGTGGACGGCTGGAACCGGGCGAAACGCCGTTGGAGTGCGCGATTCGCGAGACCCGCGAAGAGCTGTGTGTCGAGCCGGTCGGCGTGTCGTTCCACGGAAACCTCCGCTTCCAGTTCGTCGATGGCCTGTCGATCCATGGATTCGTCTTTCGGGCGTCGGGATGTGAGGGGGAGGCCCGCGAGACCGACGAGGCCATTCCGCTCTGGACCCGGCTCGAAGAGATTCCCTACGACAGGATGTGGGCCGATGACGTTCTATGGCTACCCCATCTGTTGGAAGGCCGGAGCTTCGACGGTCGCTTCCTGTTCGATGGCGACACACTTTTGGCCCACGACGTCGCGGTCCGCTGAGGCGCGTTCCGAACCCGAGGCTACTCCGGCGGGAGTGCGGCGACGACCGCCTTGATGGGGCCGCGCGCGATCTCGCTGGTTTCTTCCCGCGCCAGCGTCTGGAGGTACATCCGCGTATCGCGCTGCTGGATGGATGGCAGGAACTCCATCAGCTTGGGCAGGTAGCGTTTGAGATCGAAGGCGAGCTGAGCCCGGGCATTGGGTCTATACACGTGAGTCTGTGCAAGCGAGCCGACCGCTCCCGCCACCAGTTCGTTCAGACCGGACTTGAATGTCACAATCCCCTCGATCCGCGCCGCGAATTTGGGATCGTTCCTCGGGATCTCACGACCCACCTGGTTGAGCAGGATGAAGGTGCGAAGCGTCAGCTCGAGGGCGAAGCTCGTGATCGCTGCCATCTCCATGTCGTAGGGCTGACCCTTGGAAATGCCCCTGAGGTAGATGTAGGCCAGGGTCCGAAAGGCGGCGAGCTGAGCCATGGCCTCCTGCACCCGCATTTCCGCCGGGATCTTGTCCTTTTCGAGGTACTTCAAGATGTCGTGGGACGCGATTCGCTTGAAGAGCTTCTTGGAACGCTTGCTTTCGAGTCGCGGAAGCTGTTCGGGCGACGCCAGGCCGATGTCGGCCAGGGCGTTCGCGGCAGCCACCAAGTCGGTGGTGCGCCACCTCCGACTCGGCGGGGGTACGCCGTTCAGGACGTAGTCGTCGATGCTGAGCGAAGTGTCGGTCGAGTCCGTGGACTCGGCCTTGGCAGCGGGCACGGACAGCAGGAGGACGAGCACGGCCAGCAGCAGCGATCCGACGGTGTTGTCGTGACGGGTCAAGCAGAGCTCCGAAGGAAGACTTCACGATAGCACGGGGGACACTGCCTCGAAGTGGCGCCGTCGGTTCGAAGTTCTCAGCGGACGACGCGATAGAGAACGTGGGGAATGCCTCGATGTTCGACTTCGCGTTCGCGAACGAAACCGGCCTTCTCCATGACCCGCTGCGAGGCCCCGTTGCTGGGCAACGTGAAACACACCAACTCGACCAGGCGCAGGGAATCGAAGCCGATTCGCACGCTCTCGGTCGCGATCTCCGTCGCCAGACCGCGTCCCCAATACGGTCGGAGAAATGCGTAGGCCACTTCGACTTCTTTCTGGCCTCCGACGTTCACGTGCCGCAAACCCGCGCGTCCGACGAACTTGGCGGTGTCTCTGTCGCGCAACAACCACAGGCCAAACCCGTGTTCCGACCAGTGCTGGTCCGCCTCGTCGAGATGGCTTCGCGTTCGATCGGCATCCTGGAGTCCGCCCAGGTTGGCCATGACATCGGGGTCCGAGTACAGGCGCTGGATGTCTTCGAAGGCGTGCGAACCGAGCCGCTCACCGACGAGTCGAGCGGTCTGGATGTGCTCGACGTCCTTGGCCGGGCTTGTGGAACGCATGCTTCAGGCGGCACCTTCGCCTTCCGTCGGCGTCTTCCCGTCTTTTGGCGGCGTCTTCCCGCCTTCAGGCGACGTCTTCCCGCCCTTAGGCGGCGTCGTCCCGCCCCGGGGTCACGCCGAAGCTGGCTTCGAGAATTACAGCCAGGTCGCGACAGACGTCGGTCACCGTCACGATTCCTGCGAGTCTTCCGTGACCGACGACGATGGCGGTCCCGATCTTTCGAGCGACCATGACTCGGAGCACGACGTTCAGCGGCGTGTGGAGATCGACGACGTAGGGGTCGGGGACCATGATGTGCTCGGCCAGGACCTGGTGCTTGTCGGTGGCGGGGAGCGCCGGGTTCACCAGACGGCGCACGTCGCTTTGCGAAATGATGCCGATGATTTCGTCTCCGTTCTTGACGGGAACGTGTCGGATCTGGTGGTCCGACATGATCTGCTCGATCCGGACCACCGAGTCCTTCCGCTCGACGAAATGGGGAAACGGCGTCATAGCGGCGCTCACCGGGGGCATCCGATTGAACTGGCTCAGGTCCATGTCGCCTCGGCCTCGACCGTCATCCGATCATCTTGATGCCGCAGACCAAGATCCCGACACCTCCTCCGGCGATCGTTCCGGCAGCGAGTCGTCTCGTCAAGGACCCGTCCCCAGTGAGCAGCATCACCCCGCCGATGGCCCCGAGCACGGTGCAGCTCACCCTCACGCTCGTGATCACGGGATGGGCTCGCATGCTGCTCAGAGCCCGGGCCGCGATGCCGATCCTGTCGGCGGATTCGGACTCCATCTCGTCCCTCCGAGGAAGAAACCATACCGGATGGCGCCGGGGCTCGTCGCTTGTCTCCCGTTTCCCCACGGGAGCGGTATTCTCCGCCGACCCGTCTTCCCAGGTTGAGTGGAGTCGGCCAGCGAGGCGCCGGCTTGCAGTTTGCCGGAGCGGCAAACTGCGGGGGGAGATGGAATGAGTGGTGCCGAAGGAGAGAGTGTGGGTATCGAGGAGAACAAGAAGATCGTGGCGCAGCTGTGGGACTGCCTCTACCGGAAGGATTGGGACGGGGTCGCGGACCTGATCGCGGAGGACGGACACTACGAAGACGTGCCCGCACCCGACGAAGGGGCCACCGGTCCGGACAACGTCATCAAGCGGCTGCGCATCGGGCTCGATCACGTGGCCCGTTTCGAACACGACATTCATCGAGTCGTTGCTGAGGGCGACAACGTAGTGGTCGAACACACCGAAACCTGGCACTTCGAGACCGGTGAGAGTCTGACCAACCACTTCACGACAATTCACGAGGTCCGGGCTGGCAAGATCAAGCTGTGGCGCGACTACTGGGACATCAACACCCTGATGGCCCAGGCTCCCAAGTGGTGGATCGAGGCGATCATGAAGCATGCTGGCGAGGATTTCTCCTGAGTCGCGAGGTCCCCGGGAGCAACATGCACCGTCCGGCAACGCAGGGAAGAACCAAGGTCAGCGCCGCCAGCACCGGATCAGAAGAGCAGCTTCGTCACGGTGCGGTGGATCAGGTAGCCGATCGGTAGGGCGGCGCAGCCGAGTCCGTAGGCCTGCCAGAACGAGAGCGGGTACTTCGACGACAGCAGGAAGGGAACGAAGAAGAGCAGGCTCACCGGGATCGCCACGAAGATGCTCTTGGCCAGCAAGAAGGAGTTCTCGGTGCTCTGGTGTTCGAAATACGACAGCGGAAGCACGAGCATGCTCGCCAGGGGGAGCGCCACCATGAAGCCGGCCGTGGTCGGGTAGCGGCTACTCAACCAGGAGGCCAGGCTGATCATGCAAGCTGAGACGACGACGTTGATTGCGAATGACACGGTTTCTCCTTCAGGAACTTCGCTCGGGAATCGCGCTCCAGAGACTCGAGATGGGCGGTGCTTCGGCCAAGCATCGGCGCGTGGAGCCCGCAGGTGGACACCGGACCGGGTCCATTCCGCGATCGGCGCGATCCGGCGACTCAGACCGCGGCCGGATCGGGCTTCGACAGGAACCAGGTGGCGAGACTCGCCAGCGAAATCTCGAGCCCGAGTGCCATCGCCGTATAGCTCGACACTTCGCCGGCGACGACGACGCCGGTGATCCGCCCGAGAAAGAGCCCGCCCGTCACGAACGCGAGTCCGACGAGGGCCGGGCGCTGGAGCCCATCGCGCAGCGCCGCGAGCCCGCACAGGACGCCGATGGCGGACTGGACCCCGCCGTACATGGCGCGAAGCTCGATTGTTCCCGTCGTGGAGGCCGCGGCCACGCCGGCAGCCTCGGCGAGAAAACCGGGCTGGAACAGGCAGAAGATTCCGTACGAAAGCCAGAGGATCGCGTTGATTCCCAGAAAGATCCGAATTCCCATTTCGATGAACCTCCCGAGCTGACGGACAGACGTCAGCCGTCGTCGTCCCATTCGACCCGGTCCGGATAGAAGGCGATGTAATCCTTCAAGCCTGCGACCTCATCGAACGGGCTCTCGTAACTCCAGGCGGCGTTCTCCTCGATGCGGTCTCCGACCCGGAGCGACCAGTAGGACGCGTCACCTTTGAAAGGACAGAACGTCTGGTGTCGGGTGCGTTCGAGCCGCTCGAAGCGCACGTCTTCGCGGGGAAAGTAGATGACGGGGTCGTGCTTCGTCTCG
>Ga0209988_10000605_pt1 | contig 22613 bp, 23 predicted proteins | sample N075metaG_FD_183115 | JGI IMG/M metagenome (GOLD analysis project Ga0209988, IMG submission 183115) | Deep subsurface microbial communities from Kermadec Trench to uncover new lineages of life (NeLLi) - N075 metaG (SPAdes) (version 2) | ecosystem: Environmental > Aquatic > Marine > Ocean trench... | reverse complement strand
GGAACTCGGTCTCGGCATGAAACATGACGATGGCCTGCTTGCCACCCTGCTGACGAAAAGCCTGTAGCATTTTCCGAACCCTGTTACCACTATCGGCGAGTCGTGGATACACGTATTGAATGGCGCCTGAGGGACAGGCGGTGGCACAGGCTCCTCCACCCTGGCACAGATAAGGATCAACTTCGATTTTTTCGATCAGGCTGCCGATAGCACCGGCAGGGCAGGCATCGATACATCGGGTACAAACGGTCTTTCCATTGACCCCATGCGCGCAAATTGAAGCGTTGTATTTAAAATATTTCGGCTTTTCGAACTCTCCGGTCATCTCAAGTAGTTGATTTTCCAACGTTTTGGAATTCGCGCCAGTGGCTGATTCATGCAGATAACCGGGAGGTAGGATCTCCATTTTTATCAGTGGTTGGGGATTTAAATCCAGAATAATATCGGCTTGCAGGGTTTCGGTTATACCATCTGCATCGACCAGGCGCACGGTAAACTTTCCCAGGTGACCCTCGATCTTAATTTCCCGTTTTTTTAATGCTATTGCCTCACCGGGGTCGGCCGATTGACGCGACCCACTCATCGATACCCGGGTTACCCTCAGCGGTTCGGAAAATTCCGCACACAGATTTATCGCTTCATCGTCGCCAAACACGATGACCCGTCCATTTGACTGGAATTTGATTAAACTGGTAGGAGTCGTCTTAACCGAATCCAGCGTTTCCAGCGCCAATTCTCTTGCACCCATCGCTACTTTACTCATTATTTTCTAGTATTTTTTCAGTTGGCTGATCAGGGATTTCATCACCCTCAAGGTCGGGCTCATCCTCTATTTGTTCGAGACTTTGATCCTCGGCGGCGATAGACGGAGCCTGGTCTATATCACCATCCGGGTCTTGCTCGTCAGGCGTCGCTTCGGCTTCAGCTTCAGCAATTTCCCTCGCCTCCTGCTCTAACTTCTTGTTAGCTTCCAACTCCATTTGATGGCGCATATCAGCGGTCACGATATCGCCAAGTTTCTCAAACCAGGTGTAGTCTCCATCATATTCGTCCAACCCATCGCGGATATTGAAGATTGGCGCATGAAACAATTTTCTTAAGGCCAGGTTTCGCAACTCATCACTGACCCCCGGGGACATAAACTTGCTGAAATCGGATTCTTCAGTCATGCCTTCGACAGGCTCCATATCAGTGTCGGAAAGTACCGGCTGCTGAGCTTCGTTTTGCTGATCCTCACTGGTTAAGGTTTCTAATTCATTTTCCACCTGGCTTTGCTGCTCAAGGTTGAGCGCCAGATCTTCTTTTTGGGTTTCTTCCGCCGTTTGTCGTTTGCGACGTGACCAGCGCGACAACCGGCTTTCCGGCTCAGCCTGTTTCATGACGGCTTGCCCGAAACCGTGGTTTTCCCCTCCGGCTGCTCGCTCCAGTTTTTAAGTTTGCGCTTTGATTTCCTGGTCGCCACATAGTGCATCAGGATGAAGGCTTCAGTCCACCGATAAAGCTCGGCTGGAATTTCAACTGCATACACCTCCGCATCCCCTTCGAGGTAGGCATGTGCCTCATCAAAGCTCAGACTCACAAGATAGGGTTCGGGCATTTCATCGAGTGTTTCTGGCTCGCTGGCAATAATATAGCACCCCGGTTTCGGTGACATCAGGTTGTGATAGTAGCTTTCACATTCATCCACATGAAGCCGCACACTGAGACCCGGGAACAGATATTGTTCTACGCCATCTTGTTCATGAATCTTCTTTACCTGGCTCCCCTGCTGTTGCGCATCGACTACGACGCCGATAGCCTGGTAGGTAAAATTTACCCAGGCATGGTCCGACGGGCGTTTTTCCATAATCACCGAAATGGGTAACTTTTCTGGAAGCTTATGGTTAAAGTCTGCCAGTTCGATCTCTTGCATATTCCGGCCTGTCTTATTTGCAGATGTAATACACTATATTGTTGCAAATGTCGTACCAATGCAAATGCGATCGTACCTGAGCACTATCACTCCCCGGTTCACTGATCCCGGCCAGGCACAAGACAAATTGTCCCGTTTTTAAGTGCGAAGTGGGACATATTGTCCAAAGCCTGGCGACAGCCTCGGCATTTTGGGGTCCTTAATTATCCAAATTTTTCAGTTACCCCCTTAATAATACTGATCAGCTATTAATCGGGTATATTTTTTGCTTGAAACTAACTACTCATATCGGGCCAATAATTAGGGGAAGCTCTGATTTCGATGAACAGTGTGTTGATGAGCAGTGTATTAGACAATCAAGTCGACGTTTTCATGAGCGTTAAACAGGTGTCCGGCTACCTGCATCTGAACGAGAAAAAAATCTATGCCCTGGTCAACAAGGGACAAATACCCGCCACCAAAATAACCGGGAAATGGATGTTCCCCAGAGAATTGATCGATAAATGGATGCTCGATTCAACCCATGGCGGTCTGTTGCATGATCGACTCATCATCGCCGGTAGCGACGACCCTTTGCTACACCGTATCGTTAACGAATGTACCGAATCGCTGGGCAACAGGGCAGTCATCACCTATACCGCTACCGGCACCCGCAACGGTCTGGAATTACTCAATGCTAACAAGGTCGATGCCTGTTGTATTCACTGGGGACCCGAGAATGAAAGTATTACGCGACATCCTTCGCTATTACAACAATATTCACAAAATCATGACTGGGTATTGATCCGCGCCTTTAAACGCGAGCAGGGTCTGATATACGATTCAAGATTACTCAAGCAGACGCCCGAAATACCCGAACTGTTCGATCAAAAATACCGTTGGGCAATCCGCCAGGCAAGTTCCGGTTCGCAGCGTTTTTTGATGGAAATTTTGAGTAAACATCGGCTCAATACGGACCTGTTAAATGTCACCAGTACCGCCCTTTCCGAACGCGAGGCAGCGGCGTCCATCAACCTCAAAAAATCTGATATCGCTCCCGGCACGCGAGCCATTGCGAACGAATTTGGCCTGGACTTCATTAGTCTCGGATGGGAAGCCATTGATTTCGCAATCCCGCGTAGTATCTGGTTCAGGCATTTATTCCATAACCTGATGAACAGAATCCAGTCTGATGCAGGACAGCGAATTGCCGAGGAACTGGGCGGATATCAAATAAGTAACAGCGGCAAGCTTATCTGGGGCGATGAATAGTCCGGCAGTAAAAATGATAAAACTATTTGGTATTATTGAGGAGCTAACCTATGTCAGCTGAAGCTGCAGTCGATCTTTCACAACACCATAAACCCGAGGATCTGTCCGACCATTTTGCACTCTTATTCGTGAAGTTTCTGCGAATTTTTGCAGATACTTTTTTTGCCAAACGATATGGCCATCGTGCGATCGTTCTTGAAACTGTTGCCGCTATTCCTGGAATGGTCGGCGGAGCGTTGCAACACCTGAGAGCATTGCGGCGCATGGAAGATGACCAGGGCTGGATTCGCACGTTGCTCGACGAGGCCGAAAACGAACGCATGCACCTGATGACTTTCATCCATATTGCCCAGCCAAACGGGATAGAACGGTTTTTGATTATTATTACGCAGGGGGTGTTCTACAATTTCTTCTTCATTCTTTACCTGATATCGGCCAAAACCGCGCACCGGATCGTCGGTTACTTCGAGGAAGAGGCGGTCGTGAGTTACACCCAGTACCTTGAAGAGATTGATAACGGACAGCACGAAAACGTGCCAGCACCTCAGATTGCCATAGATTACTGGAACCTGGCGCCCGATGCACGACTCAGGGATGTTGTGCAGGTGATCCGCGATGACGAGGCTGGACATCGGAACGTCAACCACGAGTTTGCCAATGCGCTTAAATAAGTATACTCCCCCCGAATTATCCAAAACGGAGCTTCGTGATCAACCACGCGGTCACTCCAAGTACGCTGACGAATACGATGATCAGACTATCCCAGCCTAACCAACCATAGAGATAGGCGGGTAACCAGGATCCCAGCGCACCGCTGATATAGTAGATAGATACGTATAGCCCGTTGACCACGCCCCGGTGCTCGACTGCCAGGTGATTGGCCAGACCCGATAAGGTCGAATGGATAAAAAAGAACCCGGCCGAGAAAGCGAACATAACAAAATATAACAGGGCGACGTCGGTAAACAGGTACGCGATTAAGCCGGTAGTATGCAACAGTAAACCTGTCATTAGTCCCTTTTTGTCGTCGCCCAGTAAACTTGTGATGCGTTGACTAAAAATAGCAATCGGTATGCCGATCAGGTAGCCAACATACAAACTCGATATCAAAAACGGTGAGACCGATTCATCGATTTCCTGCAGCCGGAATGGCAAGACATTCAGCAATCCGGCGAACACGAAAAATAAACTGAATAGGATTAAATAAATGTAACGGAAGGTATCATGCCCCAGTACCCGGGAAACGGTTCGGGAATCGAGCCGATCAAAACTGATCTTTGCATCGGCGCTGGCATAGCGAAGCATTATTATCGGAATCATCAACATGAATCCGAGCACCACAAACACCGTATGCCACTCGAAGGCACTGGCGAAGTAACCGCTGATGATGCGACCGCCAAACCCACCCAGTATGGTCGCAGCAATATACCAACCCATGGTTTTTCTAACCTGGCCCATTTGCGCCATGCTGGCGCAGTAGGTCATCAGAGCTGTAAATATTGCCGGTAGTAGCAAACCCTGAACCGATCGCAACACGATCAGCTGCCAGAATTCGTCGGCCAGATAAAACGCAAACTGGTCCAGCATAAGCAGAAACAGCGCAACCCTTAGCATCGATCTGGCTGGAATCGCCTGGAGGAAATATCCGTAAACCACCGGCGCGATTCCCAACGGCAGCAGCGTCACCGTCATCAACAGCCCGGCATCCCCCGGGGATATTGAAAATTCTTTCGCCAACAACGGTAATATCGGTTGTGGTGTGTACAGGGTGCAAAAAACGACGAAAGTCGTGCACATCGCAATTAGAAAATTTCGCGAAAAATTCATCCAGACAGCCAGGTATTAATTGTCGTTGTAATTTCTTAGTTACCTGGTGATGAAAATGACTGCTTGATAGAAAAGGCGTAATTCGGGGGACAGTATACTTATTTCGCCCGTGTAAATAAGTATACTGTCCCCCGAATTAATAAGAAAAAGCAGCAAGGCTTACGGCACTGACCCATGGAACTCTGGATACCGCTGACGATCGGCGCGGCCTTTTTTCAAAATATACGTTCAGCCCTGCAAAAGCACTTGAGTGGAAAGCTATCGACCCTCGGGGCTGCCTATGTGCGATTTCTCTATGCACTGCCCATTGCGCTGATCTATCTCAGCGGGCTTGCGGTCTATACCCAGGCGCCCCTCCCCGATACCAACCCACAGTTCCTTCTATATGCCTTTCTAGGCGGTATCTGCCAGATTCTGTTTACCGTGTTTTTACTCTGGCTATTTTCATTTCGAAATTTCGCGGTGGGCACGACGCTTTCCAAACTCGAAACCATAGCGGTAGCAATTTTCGGCCTGCTACTGCTAGGTGACACCTTGACCAGTACGGTAGTGGTGGCAATTTCGGTCAGCGCACTTGGCCTGGTGATATTGAACATTGGCCAATCAAGCCTTTCGACTGCCAATGCACTAGCCGGGCTGGGCCAGAAGTCAACCCTGATTGGCCTGGGTTGCGCCGCATGGCTTGGCCTCAGCGTGGTATTATTTCGCGCGGCTGCCCTGTCCCTGCGACATGACCAGTTCCTGATCGCAGCGGCATTTACCCTGTTTATCGTGCTCGTAATACAGACCCTGGTGATGGGTATTTGTTTGGCACTAAGGGATTTCGAGGAATTCAGAAAGGTATTCATCTACTGGCGTCCAGCCTGCCTTGTGGGTATTAGTGGTGGGGTGGCTTCGATTGGCTGGTTCTCTGCGTTTACTCTACAAAACGCGAGCTATGTTCGAGCCCTGGGCCAGATAGAGCTGGTATTTACCTTTATCGTCACACTTTTCTGGTTTCGGGAAAAAGTTGGCCGCGCCGAAGTTCTCGGCATAGCGCTGATTATGGGTAGTATTATTATATTGTTATTGGGCGGCTAACTTGGCTACTACCGCATCACCACACTGTACACAGCTAGCCGACCCACCCAGGTCGGGTGTCAATGCTTTGCGCTCACGAATCACATCCTCGATAGCACGTATGATCGCATCGTGTGCGTCTCGATGCCCAAGATGATCGAGCATCATCGCAGCCGACCAGATTTGCCCTATCGGATTAGCGATTCCCTGGCCCGCGATATCGGGTGCCGAACCATGAACCGGCTCGAACATCGATGGAAAATTACCCTCGGGATTGATATTCGCTGAAGGCGCTATACCGATGGTGCCGGTAATGCCCGGGCCGAGATCAGAGAGAATATCGCCAAACAAGTTAGAACCGACGACGACATCGAATATCTCGGGCTTATTGACGAAATGCGAAACCAGTATATCTATGTGGTATTTATCTAGTTCGATATCCGGATAATTTTTTGCCATCGCGACGACACGCTCATCCCAAAATGGCATGGTATGAATAATACCGTTCGATTTAGTGGCCGAGGTTAAGCGCTTTGCCTTTCGCGACATAGCAAACTCAAACGCATATTTCAGCACGCGATCGACGCCCTTGCGGGTAAAAACCGATTGCTGCATCACCATTTCATCCTCGGTTCCGGCATAAAGCCGTCCACCAATATCGGAATATTCTCCCTCGCAATTTTCACGCACGACGTAAAAATCGATATCTCCGGGCTTTTTACCGACCAGCGGGCAATGCATCCCTTCGAAAAGTCGAACCGGGCGCAGGTTTATATATTGTTGGAATTCACGCCGGATCGGAATCAGCAATCCCCACAGCGAAACATGATCGAGAACGGTTGGGAATCCCACCGCGCCGAGAAATATGGCGTCAAACCCGGATAATTGCTCAATACCGTCCGCAGGCATCATCGCACCGGTTTCAAGGTAACGCTCACAGGACCAGTCGAAATTTTCAAACTCAAAAGAGATATTAAAGCGCGAGGATACTACTTCAAGAACCTTGATCCCCTCGGGAACCACTTCCTTGCCGATACCATCCCCAGGGATAACCGCAATGCGGTGATTAGAGTCCATTATTAACCCCCCAGGAACAGTTCACCAACCTTGGGGTTCTTTAGAAGATCATCCCCCTTGCCCGCTATCGCCAATTCACCGGAAACCAGCACATAGCCGATGTCCGCAAACTCTAGCCCTTTTTTCGCGTTTTGCTCGACCATGATAATAGTTTTACCTTCTTTGTTTTGCAGGTCATAGAGAATTTCGAAGACCATATCTATGAACCGTGGTTCCAGACCGATCGAAGGTTCGTCAACCAGCAATATTTCAGGATTCATCACCAATGCGCGCGAGATCTCAAGCAGGCGACGTTCACCGCCCGAGAGTACGCCTGCCTTGTGTTTACGACGAGCAGCAAGGCGTGAATACTTATCGAAAACCATTTCGGCAGCGTCCTTGGCTTCCTGGGGTTTATCCTTCAGGAAACCGCCCATCCAGAGATTTTCTTCGACCGTCATACCCGGAAAGATCGACTTGTCCTGCAATATATAGGCGATACCTGCCTGCGAGAGTTTTTGATTCGGAGTCAAACCTGTGACATCGAGCCTTTCGTCGCCCGATCCAATTTCTATCGATCCGGAAAAAATACGATTAAAACCGAATATCGCATGTAGTATGGTGGATTTCCCCGCGCCATTGGGGCCGATCAGGCACAATGACTGTGCCTTGCCCACTCGCAGGTTGAAGTTGTGCAGAATTTCCATCTGCCCATAGCCTGCAACCAGATTATTAATCGATACATGCGGTTCATTTCCGGCGAGTTCATCCAGTTGCTCGAGACTGATGTCTTCGGCAATTGCCGCCGCCTGGCGGTTGACTTCTTCCACCGAGATAACCGAGTCGACAGCGCCGCCATGATACCCGCTGGCTTTATCGTTATCGCCGTCGCTCATTTAATGCGCTCCCAAATATGCATCGATCACCCGCTGGTCATTCTGAATTTCATCGGGAGTTCCCTGTGCCAGCATTTCACCGTGGGCCATACAGTAGATAGTATCAGCCATATTCATGATCACGCGCATATTGTGTTCAATGATAAACAGGGTAATTCCAAATTCTGCATTTGCCCGCTTTAAACGATCGATCAAACCGTTGATTAGGGTAGGATTGATACCAGCCGTGGGTTCGTCCAGCAAAAGGCAGGTCGGTTCATTCATCAGGGCCATCGCAAATTCGAGTAGTTTTTGCTGGCCAAAGGAAAGGTCGCCACTTTTTAACAATCTTTTTTCGTAAAGCCCGACAAATTCGAGCAATCGGTCAGCCTTTTCGTAATCTTCTTTAGAATTAGGTTTTAGAGCATCCCATAAATTCATCTTACGATGCGGCAGCGATATCAACATGTTTTCGACACCGTTCATCAAGCCATAAATGCGCGTCTGTTGAAAAGTACGCAATAAACCAAGACGGGCGATATCCTGAACCTGTAACTTCGAAATCTCCTTGCCTTCAAACTTTATCGAGCCCGCATCGATAGGATGGTAACCAACGACTGAATTAAACAAAGTAGTTTTGCCCGAACCATTGGGTCCAATCAACCCGGTAATTCCGCCCGATTTTATTTCCATCGACACTTCTTTATTGGCAACCACACCGCCGTAAGCCTTGCAAACACCCTGAATTTCGATTATCGCGGTCATTTAGATTCTTCTACTCGAATTCCAAACCAGTGTGGGCGTTTATGCATTAACCAGCCCATCAAACCATCCTGAAAATAAACCACGGTGACGACGATTAATGCACCGAGCGCGACCCACTGCCAACCGAGAAAGTAAGTCCAGGTAACTTCCTTGAACAGGTGGAATAAGATCGCACCGACCACAGGCCCCCAAAGCGTACCTTTGCCACCTAGCAACACGCAAACCACCATAAATATTCCCAGGTTGATGGTTTGGTAAGCAGTTTCGAGCGGTTCAAAGTGAATCAATTGAAATCCAGATATGCCACCAGCCATGCCGACAAAGAAAGCCGCCATGGCCCAGGTAATCAGTTTATAACGCAGCGTATGTATACCCATCGCTTCGGCTTTTTCTTCGTCATCGCGAATCGCGTTAATCGCTGCACCAAAACGGGTGCCATATAGCCACTTCACAAATATAAACACACTAACGCCGACGGAGGCGAATAAAAAGTAAAAGAAGATTTTGCCAACATCAAAGTCACCCGGATAAACTGGCAGAGCGATACCCTGCCCGCCGCCAACCCATTCCCAGTTGGACACCAGTTCACCGGCGGCGATTGCCACGGCTAAAGTGCCGATCGCAAAATACGGTCCGCGCAGCCCAAAAGTAATATAGCCAATCAACACGGCAGTAATTGAACAGAAAATTCCTGCGCCAATTACGCCAAGAAATAGCCCGCTGAAATATTGCGCATCGGTAAACTCGTATATTCCACCACCTGCGGCGCTGGTATATTCACCCACATCGTATACCTGACCAATCGATATCAGGGCTGCGACATACATACCAGTACCGTAAAAAAATATATTCCCGAGCGAGTTATAACCCATTTGTCCGCCCGTCATATCCCATGTTATGGCGACGATAATCATCAACCACAGGGTAGCTAACTGAGTCCCATAGGCCGGAAAGGCAAACGGGGCAATAAAGGTAAAGACCAGAATCAGCGCGTAGAGAATAAGTTTCTTTTTAGCCATCTCTATTATTTACTTTAACACCTGTCGATTTCGCTTCTGCTGAATCAGGCGAATGATTAACACGATCAGCAGCAACACCACCGCAATAGCCTGCTGATAACCTATGCCAAAAATATGTGAGCCGAATTGTTCGAGCGCCCCAATACCAAGCCCCGCGGCGATAACGCCGGGTAGATTTCCAAGACCGGCCGCAGTCACAATGACAAATGCGCGGATCGCATAGGCAATGCCATAAAATGGCTGAATCAACCAGACCATCACGATAATCGCCCCGGCTGCGCCACAAATAGCCGAATTCAATGAAAAGGTGAATGCATACACCTTCTCGGTATCTATGCCCATCACCCGTGCCGCGCGGGCATCTTGCGCCGTCGCCCGAATCGCCTGACCCATGCGGCTGGTTTTCATAAACCAAATGACACTTGCCGCCAAAACCGTGGCCATCAAAACGCCTATTAATTTGGCGATTGGCACGTCGATTAATTCATCGGCGAAAAATAGCGTGTCATAACCGAGATCCACACTTTGCGTATCCGAACCAAACATTAGATTGAGAATTTGCGCCATCATGATCGCAAGACCAAAGGTTGCCAGCAACGAGGTGAACAAATCGCGTTCGATCACGCGTGATATGACTAGCTTGTAAGCCACCCAGCCGACACCCCACATGACGACGAATGCAACCGGCACCCCGAGCAATGCCGGAAATCCCTGCTGCACCAACCACCAGGATACATATCCTCCAGAGATGACAAAATCGCCCTGGGCCAGGTTCTTCACATTCATCACGCCCCATACCAGCGCGAGGCCGTAGGCTACCAGTACAAATATCGCACCGATCATAATTCCATCGATAAGAATTTTCAGATTCACGATCGGAAACTCAACCAACAGGGATAGGTTGCTAAGAATTTGATCCATGGGAATGCGACTTTACTTTGGGTGCTAAAAAAAACAGGACGCTAGCAAAGCTAGCATCCTGTTTGGTTCCAGTTTACTAAGTGCCAACTACAAGCGGGGCCAGATCACCTTGTGCGAGGCAAATTCCGAGGGTGCCACCACGTTGTATACGCCGTTCTGGATCTGGCGTAAAACCATCGGCTTGGCGATGTTATTGCCCGCCTTTGAAAACTTGATATCACCATAAAAAGTCTTCATATCAGTCGTTGATAGCGCATCCCGTATCTTTTCCTTGTCAAATGAATTGGCTCTTTCGAAGGCATCCTTGAACACATAAACAGCCGCCGTTGCCTGTGCGGTCTGGTAAGGCACTTTCTTGTTTTTATACTCAGTATATGCGGATTTAAAACCCATTTCATATTCTGCCGCCGTTCCAAACAACTCATCTTCATAGGCCAGGGTTTCGGACCACTGGGTGGCACACAATATGCCATTGGCTGTATCACCAAAATTACCAACGACGTCTGCTGCTTCGCAGTGAGTAATCGCGATCATCGGTACCTTGATATTTTTCTCGCCAATTTGACGTACTGCGGTTAACGCACCTTTCGTGTGACCGCTGATTATGAGTAAATCGGGCTTGAGCAATTTCACCTTGGTCAGAATTGCACTCATATCCGACAGGTCACGCGGTAATTTCTCGTCGATGATTATTTTCATGCCGAAGCTGGCCACGTCGTCAGATACGCCAGCCCGAATATCCAGTGAGAAGGGATCGTTTTCAACCGCTATGGCTACTGTGACTGAAGAAGCTAGTCTGCCATCTTCCACGGCTTTTTCAGCTGCGAGCGCCACTGCCGAGGCAAGATATTGCTCCGAAGTTGACAGCACTGCAAAGATATACTTGTAACCTTTGTTAAACAGCGAACGTGACGCACCTTCTGCTTCCACCATAGGAATCTTGTACTTCTCGGTGATCGGCGCGATTGCTTTGGTCATTCCAGAAGAATAAGGTCCCAGCATATATTGAACCTTATCCTGGCTGATCAAGCGTTCTGCCAGAGTCGCAGCACGGTCACCTTTGGATTCGTCATCGTAATAGATGACTTTGAAGTTGTAGCATTTGCCACCTACTTTGACTCCACCTTTTTCCTTAATTTTAGAAATCGCATATTCGTATCCATTTTTGGCGTGGACGCCATTGGCCGCGTATTTTCCTGTGAGTGATATCGCCGAACCGATTATGATCTCACCACAATCCGACGCCGCGAGACTGGCCTGCGAAAATAACATCGCTACGCCAGCTATCAGGCTCGTTAGTAGGGTAATTTTTTTCATTTGTTACTGCCTCCGATTAATTGATGTAGTCCTACGACTGGAAAATTTAGACAATTATCGCAATCGTTACATTCTTTATATTTGGCATCCCTGTCTGGGCTCTATATTAAAGTTATCACCCATTCATCCCTGAGCCGGACAGTATGCTATAAAATCAGGAAACACGCCAGTAAACAAGGGCCAGTAAACAAGGGGGATATAGCGAAGAGATAGAAAATCCCTTGATCCGAAGCTAGTACTCGACTGTACTAAAATAAATGTCTCCATACAAAGCCCTGGCGTTTAAACCGCTATTATCACTATCGGTCATGATCGCGACGCCATCGATCTGCCTAATATCCTGACCGTGTAGCCGTTTAAAATCCAGTAGCAGGTTTCTTCGCTCGATAAACCAGGTAGCTCCTGGGTCGGAGGCATCGCGTAGCGCCAGCATTTTGCTATTTTCAATCGCGAAAGGGTTACCCCAGGTATCGTTCTTCCGATGCTGATAGCTCCACACGTAATTCAGCGCAATGGTTTCCGACAGGATTGATCCGCTACTTTTCACCACGTAGATTCTGGCGACATAGTCGTCGCCTTTTTTATCCAGCTCGTCGCCGGGATCGATCAGTTGTTCCTTGCGCCACGACCAGTTTAATATCGGCGTTTTATCGAGGTTTATATCGATTTTTTTATAAAATGCCGATGCCGATTGACGGCTATCGGCAACAACAACCAGTTTGCCATCAACCTGTATGAGGGCATAGTCGGTCGCACCCACAAAATTCCTGATCTCCCAGCCACTGGTATCGTTCAGCGAAAACAGCCCGACATCAACGCGCTCATAAGGCTGGGCCCAGGCGCTTTCGAACAGGAGGTAAGCCAATATCAGGGCATCGATTATCCATTTCACTATTAAATTAACTCATCCTTGCGGTCATTGGTCTCGCCAAACCGGCTCAGGGCCGGCGCTTTCAAACCTTTGTAGAGTTTTTCCAGGTTTGCATTGATTATTTTACCATGTTGCTCGAACAAGCTGTTGCCATCGAGATCGCTCTCGACCAGGAAAGGACCGAAATTCTCCACATCGAATATCCACATTGCCTGCGCATTACCCAGCTGTTCAAGCCAGTGCACCTGGCGTACATTCTTGATACCACGCCCGAGTAAAGCGCCGGTTCCATAACCGACAGTAGTCAGGTAAATGGCTCCAACCGGCACGAACAGGTCACGATAGTCCTGTGTCGTCATACCTCCCTTGCCGATGATAATTTTGGCGTTTGATAACTTGAACCATTCGGCCATCCATTGGGAAAACCGAAAGCTCGCGGTTGCAGTCACCCCGCCGACTTTATAGCTGCCATCGGCCCCCACCGATGCCGCCGGCGAGCAATGAAAATTGACATTGCTCAGTTCCTTCACCCCATCGGGGAGCGCTCCGCCATCTTCAATTATCTTTTTATACACACTTTCGCGCGCGGTATATATCACGCCGTCAAGGTAAACCACGGTTCCAATTTTAAGCCCCGCCAGATCCTCCGGTGTTACTGGAACCTTTAAACGGACTTTTTCTTGTCCGGCTGCTTTGCTGGCCATTCGACTGTTTCTCTTCTCATGTAGGGCGTAAACCACTGCGGGTCAACGCGAAATTCGGTTTTTCCATCGGCATGAATACGCACCGTCGCTCGTCGTGACGACAGGCAAAAAGTGTGTACACTCATCGGCATACCGCCGGTGTGGGTGAAACCTACTTCGATATGGCAGTCGGCGACCATCGCATTGCCGACAAACCCCATCGCCCCCATGCCGATACTATTACCGAGTTTTTTCAGTTCCAACTCGAGCTCGGCTATTTTTGGGTCGGGATTCCGATTACCGACAATGCGCAGGCAAGCCGCCTGCTTGCCGAGTACCATGGTGATATCTTTGGAACCACCCAGACCAACACCTACTATCGCAGGCTGGCAGGCGAGTCCGCGTTTTCCAAATGCAATCAGCGTATCGAGATAAAAACGTTTAATACCATCGATGCCGTCGCCCGGAAAAAGCATCCGGTAATCGGAACCGAACAGGCCACCCTTGTGCACCGTGGTAATATCGATCCAGTCGACCCCGGGTTCGAAACTCCAGTCGATTTCGGGAGCATTGATACCAACATTATTGTTGTGGTCGGTTCGCCAGAGCGGATGCACCCGGTTCGGTCGCAGTGGAATTTCCTGGGTAGCGCGCGCAGTGGCCGAGCGAAGCGCGCGCTCGAGACCGATGAAACCACCCTCCAGCCGGGCATTATTACCGACCTTGACATAAAAGCGTGGCAATCCAGTATCGGCGCACATGGGCCTTCGGTCTTCACTTGCTGCATTCCAGTTATCCATCATGGTCTGCAACACGAAACAGGAAAGCTCGCCCACTTCCCATTTCGCCATATCCTCGATACCGCGACGATAATCCTCGGGGATATCAATCGCGGCATTTGACATAATCTGGTCCGCGGCCTGTTCTATCTGGTGATCATTGATCATTACTTTCTCCCAGCCCCCAAGGATACCACTAATGGCTCATCTTTGAGTAGCGACTCTCCCGGTTTTACGATTGAAAAAACAACTGCTTGCCGATTAATCCTGATCTCTTCCTGTTCAAGGTTTGCGACGGTAAAATAAGAGTCCAGCAGACTGCCGGTATCGATAAAATCTTCCCGGTAATGCGCACCGAGCGAATTCTCTCGCGCCAGTGCCGCACTGGCTATCACTTCGGATATTTCGATCAGGCTTTGCAGGTTGAGCCAATCGTGCCAGCTTAAATTGAATACTCGATTATCGCCATCGAGGCCGGTAATGAGTAATTCCTGCTTTAGATTTTTCAGTTGTCCTAGCCCGTTCAGCAGTTCCTTGCCTGTTCTCAGTACGCCCACCTGCTCCCACATGACATCCATCAGGCGGTTGCGAATCGAACTAATATCCCCTGCTTTCTGGGTAAATGGCAATAGCGCGCGCGCGATCTCGCGCTCGACTATCGAAGTATCCGGCTCTTGCCAGGACTGCTGTTTGATCACATCGCCGGCCATGACATCTCCGGCAATACCGCCGAATACTGTGGAATTGGCGACACCGTTACCACCCAGCCGGTTAGCACCATGCGCACCACCAGCGTCTTCTCCGGCGACATAGAGCCCGGGTAAAGCGCAACGAGTATCCACATCAACCACCACTCCACCCATAAAATAATGCGCTGTTGGCACCACTTCGACGCGGCCACCAGCCAAGTCAAAGCCACAATCGGCGCAACGTTTGACCATGCCGGGGAACTGTCGTGCTACATTTTGCGCGCCGAGATGACTCATTGAGATATAGACCCCACCGTTAGGTGACGTATTACCTTCTCTCATTTCAGTGTAAATTGCGCGACTGACGATATCGCGGGTTGCACGCTCGCCCGCAGCATCGTAGTTCAACATGAATCGATCACCACCACCGTTTAACAGGTATCCGCCGGCACCGCGCAAGCCTTCTTCGAGCACGGTACCGGTCATGCGCGTATCAGGTCCGGCGAGTAATCCGGTAGGATGAAACTGCACCATTTCCATATCGCGTAGCGATAATCCCAGGCGCAGAGCCATCGCAAGGCCATCCATCGATTTGTCGCCCGATGGTGTGTGATAACGATACATGGTGGGGCCACCACCGGTGGCAAGTAATGTGGCTTTGGCCCGTAACAGGCAAAATTCACCGTTACGCATATCGACCATCAACACCCCAGCCAGGGCATCGCCACCAGGATTTGAAATCATCGCCAGGGCACGATGCTCCTCCATCAGTTCAACCGACGATGCGCGTACCTGCTCCATCAACCGACTGATTATTTCGATGCCAGTGAGATCACCCTTGTGCACGGTACGATCAAAGGTTTGTCCGGCAAACGCCTTATGGTGGAGCGAACCGTCGGCCTTGCGATCGAAAAAACAGCCCAGTTCGTTTTCCAGCTCCTGAACGCGAATTACTGCGGTTTCGCAAAGCCGCATCGCCATATCCTGATCCGGTAACCATTTACCGCCATTGATGGTATCCATGAAATGCCGCTCGACTGAATCGCCGGGACTGAGCGCCACGTTGTAGCCACCCTGTACCATGCGTGTGCAACCGCATTTTCCGACAAGGCCCTTGGCAGCGATGGTCACCTTCAAGTCAGGATTTGCTTTTTTCGCGTGCAAAGCGGCAAATAATCCCGCACCACCGCTGCCGAGGATCAATATATCGGTTTGAAAGGTCTGGTATTGCATTTAAACAGCCCGCATCAGGAAGCCAAGTGCAAGCAGGAAGGATAAAGCAACTGCAGCTGCAGCCAGGGTTTTTTGTCGGTCATTCCAGGGCAGAAATTCCAGCGCTAATAGTCGCAGACCGCCAAACATATGGACAGCCAGTAAAAACACCAGGCCGAATTCGGCAAACTTGACCAGTGGATAGTCACTCCAGCGCAGCAAGCCATCCATAGTTTCACTTTGCTCCAGAGCCAGGCCGAGCAGGTAAAAATGAAACGGCAGAAAAATAGCCAGGCCCAGGCCGGAAATACGATGCAGTAAAAAAGCAATCCACAGTGGTTGACCACGGTGTGGCTTGATCATCATGCGACTACCGCGTATACAGCTCGCGCCCCCATCATCAATAGAACCGCAAACACCAACCAGCTCACAAGGTTGAGTTTGAACCCCTTGAAAGACATCCACTCGAACATTACCACCCGGATTCCGATGGCGGCGTGGACCGAAACGACTAATACAAACAGTCCATAAGTACCGCCCCAAAACAGGCTTCCCCGCGTGCGTGACAGGATTTCTGCGCTATCCAGGCCACCTTGAATGACAACTATCATCACACCTAGATGCAACAGTACCAGTGGTGCCATGATCATTGCTGATATGCGTTGCAGCAGGTAAATTCGAAAGCCATGCATGGCTATAAGTTCCCGGTAAAAACAGCACGGGCAGCGAGTCGTTTCAGGCCAGCAATTGATGCGCTTGGGTTGAGTTCGTTCGGGCAATAGGTGGTGCAATTCGCATGCGAGTGACAGTTATGGCAACCCGCATCAGAAGCGATAGCCCTTAATCGGGCCTGCTGCCCACTATCTCGCTCGTCGTTTAGCAGGCTCCAGGCGCGATTCAACGCCGCGGGTCCCAGGTACCCGGGATTCCAGGTCACCACGTCACAGGCGGCATAACAAATGGCACAATTGATACATTCGACCGCCGCGTTGGCTGCCGCTCGTTTTGGTGAATCCGGTAACAACGGCTCGACTGGGTCCTGCCGGGTTTTGCGAGGCATGAACTGGCCCCCGGCCACTTTCCATTTAGCAAAAAATTCGCTCATGTCGCAGACCAGATCCTTGATCACCGGCAAATTACGCAGTGGCTCAATCGTCAGCCGATTATTTTGCACGACCTTCTGTACATGGGTACGACAAGTCCAGCGCGGAATTCCATTGACCATCATTGCGCAGGAACCACACATGCCGACCCGACAGGAGAATCGATAAGCAAGCTGGGGATCCTGTTCACGCTGAATCCAGGTCACCACATCGAGTATGGTCTGGCTTAGCTGCTGGGGTACCTGGTAGATCACGAGCCGACCACCGCTGGTATCACCACGCCACACGTCCACTTGAAGAATGTCTGTCGGTTCTTGCAACTAAAAAGTCCGCCTAATTTGATAGTGTCCGGTCAGCGAGCTACCGGAGATAGAAGCGTTTATTAGATAATTAAATAAAAGTTAATAAAAGCAAAATATTTTAGCGACTATGTTAATAAATATTTAACTAAGGCTATGAGTTTACCTGCAATACGGGCATTAAACCGCTTAGTTCTACGACACATGCCAGTTCATGAAACACTATATCGATCAATTTAAATTTAGCGTTGTCATGACGAGACAAAACCCCCAGCCTTCTTGGGCTTGCAGGGGGGTCAATCGGAATCCGCTTCAATGACAGCGGACGCGGTGACGGTACACAACGCCTCGGCACGATCGATACGCCCAGACCGTGGAATACCATTGCGGATATAGACTCCAGTGTATCCAGCTCCATTCCCTCACTGATATTTAACTGCTGGGATTTCAACCACTTGTCGATTAGCTGGCCTACCCAGGCTCGACTGTTAAATCGGATGAAAGGGTAGCTCTCGAGTAGTTCTTTTGGGTCGTCGGTAGGGGAGTCCTCTGGCGCCAGAACAATAAGAGGTTCGTCGACAATGGGAAGCCAGCGCAGATGGTCGTAAATATGGATGGGTTCACTCAACACCGCGGCATCGAGAAACCCCCGATCAATCATTGAGTAAAGTTCAGCAGAAAGCCCCGGTATAATGCGAATATGCAAACCACTGTAGGTATCTCTCAAGGACTTGACTGCCCTGGGAATTAATCCGGTCATCGTTGTCGGCACTGCACCCATCGCAAGTTCGTCCTCTAGTGCCCCTTCTCCGGTTACAGAACGCACCATGTTTTCGTATGAATTGACAATCTCTCGGGCCCTGGAGACCAGGGCACTACCAACAGGTGTCAAACTTGGCGTTCGATTTTTTCGATCGAACAATGCAACACCCATTTCTTGCTCGAGAATTTTCATTTGCTGGCTAACCGCAGCAGGTGTCAGGAAAGACGTATTGGCGGCCTTGACGAAGGATCCGCACTCGGCAATTGCAATCAGAGTCTTTAGTCGGCGAAATGACATGGCACATCACGTAATATTTAATAAAATTTTACTTAATCTAAATAAAAATTAATATATTTTTATTAAATTTAATTTGTGATACTTATCGATCCGAAACGGATGCCACCCAATTTGGCATGCCCAGTGGACGACAAAGCGATCACTCGTCGGACCCGGGTTTCCGGTTTAAGTTTGCATACCCATCACGGGTCTGCGGCGTTTTGATACCCAGAATCGACCCGGCTACCTGGGTACGTAATATTTGCGCCGTACCACCACCGATGGTGAACATGCGCGCATCGCGACACATTCGTTCGAGAGCCCTGTTGCGCGAGTAACCGGCCGAACCATGAATTTGCAACGCATCGTTGGTGACCTTTATCGCTGTTTCCGAGGCCAGAATCTTGGCCTGGGCCGTGGCACACATTTCTGGAAACCCATCGACTAACTCCAGGGCAGCGTTATGAATCAATGCGCGGGAGGCAGACAAGCCGATGGACATGTCTGCCAGCATCCACTGAATTCCCTGAAACTCGGCGATTGGACGCCCAAACTGTTCACGCGACCTGGCGTATTCCAGTGCCAATTCATAGGCTCCCTGGGCGATTCCCAGCGCTACTGTAGCAGCGCCAATGCGCTGCCCATTGTATGCGCGCATCAACCCGGCAAAGCCCCGTTTCAATCCAGTTGTTGGAATAACCGCCATATCTTCAGGTACTTGCATATTCTGCATGATAATTTCTGTTTCGGGGATACCGCGCATACCCATGGTGGGTTCCCGTTGACCAATGGATAGTCCCTCGGTGCCACGTACCGCGATGAAACCAGCAATACCCTGTGATTTACCATTTTCCATGACCCGGGCAAAAATCAGATGTAGTTTCGAAACTCCACCACCGGTTATCCAGTGCTTGGTGCCATTCAGGATATAATGACCACCCTTCTTTACCGCGGTGGTGGTCATTTCCGTTGCCGCGCTTCCCGCCCCCGGTTCGGTAATACAGATGGCCGGCTTATCTCCGCTTAATACCAGATCTGCCGCCAGGTGTTTTTGCTTTTCAGAACCATAGGCCATGATGGCGCCGACCCCGCCCATATTGGCTTCAACCACGATACGGCCGGTTACACCGCACACCTTGGCCATTTCCTCGATAACCAGTACCGCATCCATATAATCTAAACCCTGCCCGCCAAATTCTTCGGGGATGGTCATGCCCATGAATCCCGCCTGGGTTAACGCTTCAATATTATTCCAGGGGTAGGCCTCGCTTCGATCCACTTCGGCAGCCCGGTCTTTGATTACCGATTGCGCCAGATCGCGTGCTTTTAGCTGCAACAGCTCTTGCGTTTTGGTCAGTATGCTCATGATAAATTTTTACCTGCTCCTGGTTTCCTGGCGCTTTTGCGTGCCTTCGAGTTCAGCGATAATTTCGGTGTTGGGTTCACCACACAATGGGCACTTTAGCATTTGTGATGTGAATCACATATTTACCAGATTACCTGACACATCATTAGCTGAATAAAAATTCTCCAGGCTACAGCTACATATATGAACTATTATCTGTAGTGCATAAGCAAATCTGACAAGGTTTAGACAACAAGACAATGGACAACAAAGCAACTGTTATAGATCTCGACCAGGATAAAGATCCAGTCAATCAATCGCCCGACGAAGCCATGCAAACTGATTTTACCCTGGTCGCCAGTTGCGCCTTTCCTGATAAGTCAGAGGAATCTAAAAGCTGCATGGTAAAGGCTAATCATGTCAGGGAATTTATTATTGCTAAAAAAAATAGCCCCCTGTCACTCAAGCAAAAAATCCTCAATCTAATTCAGCTGAAATAACCCGGCTCCCCCGAGATAAAGTAAATTGGCTAATTACTCGAACGGTAATAGCCAGGACTGGTTATTCAGCGACTAGTTCCGGGTAACCAAACAGAGAGGGCGTGCCGCCGGTATGTAAAAATACCAGATGATCCTCCATCCCATAGTTGCCGTTCTCAATGCAATCAATCAAGGCCGCAAACGCCTTACCCGAATAGGTCGGATCGAGTAGTATGCCCTCACGCTTTGCCATCATTTTTATCGCCGCTATGGCTGGTGCATTTAATATTCCGTAACCAGGTGCGAGGAACCGGTCGTCACACAGTATGTCGTCGAGGCGAATATCGATTTCGCTATTCATCAATTTTGCAGCCGATTGAATTTTTGTTAATACCCGCTGTTGCTGGCGTTGTCGATCACGCCGGACGCAGATACCATCCACCGGTATATTGCAACCCGAGGCGCGCAATCCCAGTAAAAATCCCGCATGTGTCGATGCGCTGCCAGTAGGTAGAACAAACCTGGCCGGTTTTATTTTTATCATTTTGAGCTGCTGCAGGATTTCTTCGGCGGCTTCAACATAGCCCAGCGCGCCGTAGGGTGAACCTGCGTTGGATAAAGCTATCACATAAGGCTTTCTGCCTTCTGATTTTAATACCTCGGCTCGCTCAAACAATACCTGGTCTGCGCCATCTTCATCCTCACCGACCGAATAATAGTGAATTTTTGCACCCATCAGTTTCACCAGAAAGGGGTTTCCCGACTCGTGATACTCCACCTGGTCGCGATCGACGCGATGTTCCAGCTGCACCTCCACTTCCATATCCATCTTGCGCGCGGCAGCCACCGTCATACGCACCTGGTTCGACTGTATCGCGCCGGTAGTCAGCAACGTGTCTGCACCGAGTGACTTGGCATGACCGATATAGTATTCGAGTTGTCGAGCCTTGTTACCGCCAAATGCAAGGCCGGTACAGTCATCGCGTTTGATCCAGATATTGGTTTGATAATCGCCGCTCAAATTATCCAGTCTTTCGAGCGGGGTTGGCTTGTGACAGAGATCAACTGTCGGGAAGGCACTGGTCAACATCGGAGTTCACTTCGGGATAAAACGGGCGTGACTATAGCATGGACTGATTCTGACTAACTGATTCTGTAATAGCGGGATTTGCTACACTAATCACCATCGACACATCACTACTGGAATTATTTTATCGAATATCGCTTCAATGCCGCCTGGTCGAGAGTTACCCCGAGCCCGGGACGATCCGGCGGCCGGACGCCTCCACCTTTCATCGCGAAGTCGTCTTCTTCTATTAGATCATCCTCGATCCAGTTAAACAATGCCTGCGTGGGGCGGTCCATCGCGGCAAAAGCGACACCCATATGGCACATTGCCGCCCATGAAATACCCAGCTCAAAACATGCGCGGAACCACATCTTCCGATTTTGACCGTAAGCCTGCTCGCTCAACGCGCGAACCTGTGCCATGCCTCCGGGGTTGTGTGGCTCGCAAACAATGCCGGTAATCGCTGGAAATGCCCGTAAGCTATCAAGCTGAATACAATGACTGGAAATAGGCATCGCAAACTCGCGTCCGAGTCGGTCCATCTCTCCAAGTGATTCGACGGGTTCTTCCACATTGGCGATTCCACATTCACGCGCTGCTGCCATCAGCCGTCGCGCATCGTGATACTCCAGGCTCATGTTGGCATCGATGCCGACCTTGACACCCTTACCCAGTCGATGGACAACTTCCTGAAATGTGGCAATGTCGACATCGATAGGATAGACACCGATCTTGAATTCGAAAAATCCTGCGCCGGTCGAATCGATCTGTGCTTCAGCTCTGTCGGCCATGGCTTTGGGTATATCAGCGTGAGATACACCTTCCTGGGGATCCACCACGTATTCATAGGCGGCAAATTCGGTTTTTGCTCGTACCGAGCCACCAAGCAATTTGTATACCGGCAAGCCGGTACTTTTACCGAGGATATCCCATAGCGCCATATCTATTGCCGCATATGCCTTGAAGTCGATCAGTTGCTCCGGCCAACCATGATCTGCGATATTTGGCAACACCATCGATCGTAGTTGCGCAATATCGTCAAC
>Ga0209988_10000604_pt1 | contig 22649 bp, 28 predicted proteins | sample N075metaG_FD_183115 | JGI IMG/M metagenome (GOLD analysis project Ga0209988, IMG submission 183115) | Deep subsurface microbial communities from Kermadec Trench to uncover new lineages of life (NeLLi) - N075 metaG (SPAdes) (version 2) | ecosystem: Environmental > Aquatic > Marine > Ocean trench... | reverse complement strand
GTTGCCGGTTATGATGAAGAACTCTGGAAAGTGATGGATGCTGAGCGTGTGCGTCAGGAAGAGCACATTGAATTGATTGCATCAGAAAATATGACAAGTCCACGTGTGATGGAATGTCAGGGTTCTTGTTTAACAAACAAATATGCTGAAGGCTATCCAGGCAAGCGCTATTACGGTGGTTGTGAATACGTTGATGTTGCCGAGCAATTGGCCATCGATCGTGCCAAAGAATTGTTTGGTGTTGATTGGGTAAATGTACAACCACATTCCGGTTCACAGGCCAACGGTGCCGTTTTTCTGGCATTGATCAACCCTGGCGACAAAGTCATGGGCATGAGTCTGGCGCATGGGGGCCATTTAACCCACGGTGCATCAGTGAATGTTTCAGGTCGTAACTATGATGCTGTTCAGTATGGTCTGGATGACAAAGGCTATATTGACTACAACCAGGCCGAAGAACTGGCGTTGGAACACAAGCCAAAGCTGATCGTTACTGGTTTTTCTGCTTATTCACGCATTGTTGATTGGCAACGTTTCCGTGAAATTTCTGATAAGGTGGGTGCGATAATGATGGCTGACATCGCCCACGTAGCTGGTCTTATTGCCGTAGGTGAATACCCAAGTCCGGTACAGATTGCTGACGTGACTACATCAACAACACATAAAACATTACGCGGCCCACGTTCGGGCATTATCATGGGTAAAGCCAATGATGATATTGAGAAGAAGATTAACTTCATGGTATTTCCTGCCTATCAGGGCGGCCCACACATGCATACCATCGCCGGTAAAGCCGTTGCCTTTAAAGAATGTCTGGAACCTGGTTTCAAGACCTATATCCAGCAGGTTAAAAAGAATGCGGTTGCTATGGCCGACACCTTCATTGAGCGTGGTCTGAAAATTGTGTCTGGCGGCACAGACAATCATCTGTTCCTGGTAGATATGATTGAAAAAGGACTGACAGGCAAGGATGTTGATGCTGCAATAGGGCGTGCCAATATAACCTGCAACAAGAATGCGGTTCCCAACGATCCGCAATCGCCATTTGTAACCAGTGGTATCCGTATTGGTACACCATCAATCACAACACGTGGTTTTGATGAAGCTGATTGTAAGAATGTTGCCAACTGGATTTGTGACATTATGGATAACATGGGCGATGATTCAGTCATTGAACGTGTAAAGAAAGATGTACTGGCACTTTGCAAGAGCAGGCCACTTTACGAAAATTAATTTCGTTGAATATGTAGTAGAGGCTTGCAGGGGATCGTTATACGATCCCCTGCGTCGTTAGAAAAAGGTTAAATTTAAACAGTAGTTCATAAATCTGTTGATAAAGGAGGGTGAGTGAATGCGATGTCCGTTTTGTTCTAACATGGATACGCGCGTCATTGATTCCCGTCTGGTTGGAGTAGGTGATCAAATTCGACGACGACGTGAATGTATAAAATGTACAGAACGTTTTACGACTTATGAATCTGCGGAATTAAATTTCCCGAGAATTTTGAAATCAGATGGTCGGCGTGAGCCCTTCAGCGAAGATAAACTTCGAGGAGGCATTCTGCGTGCCATCGAAAAACGGCCCGTGGCAATGGAAAGAGTTGAGGTTGCCATTTCACAAATCAAGCATAAACTCAGAACAGAAGGCGAACGAGAAGTTAAGTCGCGCAAACTGGGAGATTGGGTGATGGAGGAGCTACGAACACTTGATCAAGTCGCCTATGTTCGTTTTGCATCTGTCTACAGAAGTTTTGAAGATGTACGTGCGTTTCTGGAAGAGATAGAACAGCTGGAAAATGATTTGCCTCCGGAAATAAAAGAAAGTCAGCTTGATCTATTAAAGTCTGATGGTGAAGAGAGTTGATGTGGACAGCCTCAGACTATCAATATATGTCTCGCGCCTTACAACTAGCGCGGCGTGGTCTTTATAGTACCGATCCAAATCCTCGTGTAGGTTGTGTCATTGTCAAAGATGATGTCGTCCTGTCGGAAGGATGGCATCAAAAAGCCGGGCAGCCACATGCAGAAATCGAGGCCCTGAAAAATGCCATAGAAAACAACGCATCTGAGAATATCTCAGGGGCGACTTGTTATGTCACATTGGAGCCATGTGTACATCACGGACGTACATCGCCCTGTACGGAGTCGTTGATTAAAGCAGGCATCAGGAAAGTTGTTGCGGCAACCATTGATCCAAACCCATTGGTTGCAGGTAAGGGACTACAGCAACTAACAGAAGCCGGTATTGAAACGGCAAGTGGTTTGATGGAGGCACAAGCAGTTGAATTAAATCCTGGCTTCATCATGCGTATGCAGCAAGGACGCCCGTTTGTGAGATGCAAACTGGCGATGAGTCTGGATGGTAAAACAGCACTGCAGAATGGCGAGAGCAAATGGATAAGTAGCTCAGAGTCTAGAATAGATGCACAGATATTACGCGCGCGCAGTTCCGCCATCATGACCGGCATAGGCACGGTTATCGCCGATGATCCGTCGATGAATGTCAGATTACCTGAAACATCTGCATGGGCTAAACACGGACAGCAGCCTCTAAGAGTGATACTTGATTCCAGGCTTGAGACTCCACTTGATGCAAAGATATTAAGCTTGCCTGGCGATGTGATTATCTTTCATGCATCTGAAGATAAAGAAAATAAACAAAACCTTGAGAATACCGGGGTTCAACTGGTCTTCGTAAACGCAAAAAGAGGGCCAGAGTTTCTTGAATATGTTTTGGCCTATTTGGCAACAGAAAAAGAGATTAATGAGATTCTTCTGGAAACAGGCTCAATTTTGGCTGGTGAAATGATGCAGGCGGGCTTGATTGACGAACTAATTATCTATCTTGCACCGACCTTGTTAGGCCATGATGCAAAAAGCCTGTTTCAATTACCCTTGCTGGATAATATGTCCGATCGGATTTCTCTGCATTTTTCCGACATCAGGGCCATTGGCAAAGACATCAGAATCAAGGCAACAGTAAATAGATAAGAATCATTATGTTCACTGGAATTATAGAAGCCATTGGTAAGATAGAATTGATAGAAGATATTGGTTCTGACAAAAGATTTATCATTACCTCAGGTTCTCTGAATCTGTCAGATGTTCAACCTGGTGATAGCATTAGTGTCAATGGCGTTTGTTTGACGGTTGTAGATTTACAGGGAAAAGGTTTTTCTACTGATGTTTCTGTTGAAACACTGTCATGTACAACCTTCAACGAGCTGGTCGCTGGTGATCAGGTTAACCTGGAAAAAGCATTACAACTTTCGTCGCGACTCAGTGGACACATGGTCAGTGGTCACGTTGATGGCAAGGGCACGATTCAGAAGAAGCTTACGGATGCAAGATCGGAACGTTTTGAAATAAATTTCCCTGCTGAACTTGGAAAATATATATGTAAGAAAGGATCGATCTGTATCGATGGTGTCAGTTTAACAATCAATGATGTTGATGAATCAACATTTTCAGTCAATATTATTCCGCATACGAATGTAGAAACAATATTTTCAGAGTATATAGAAGGAAAATCAGTGAATCTTGAAGTGGATATCGTTGCCCGCTATATGGAATCATTGATGACGGATAAAAACTAGGCTGCTGAAGCTTATCAATGAAACTGTGTCATAATGAGCAAGTTCAGCATTACATATTTTGGTGTAGATTTTAATGAAGCTTAATACAGCAAAAGAACTGATTGAAGACATTCGTAATGGCAAGATCATTATCTTGATGGATGATGAGAACCGCGAAAATGAAGGTGATCTTGTTATTGCAGCATCTGCGGTGAAAGCAGATGATGTTAACTTCATGGCACGATTTGGCCGGGGCCTGATATGTCTGACCTTAACGCGTGAACATTGTAAAACATTGAACCTGCCATTGATGGCGGGGAATAGTTATTCAAACTACGGCACTAACTTTACGGTGTCGATTGAAGCGGCAGAAGGCGTCACTACTGGAATTTCCGCAGCTGATAGAGCACTTACCATACAAAAAGCGGTGGCGAAAGATGTACAGCCTTCTGATCTGGTACAGCCGGGCCATGTTTTTCCTTTAATGGCACATCCTGGAGGTGTCCTGTTACGCGCTGGTCATACTGAAGCTGGATGTGACCTGGCCAAGTTAGCAGGTCTTGTGCCAGCATCTGTGATTGTAGAGATACTGAAAGATGACGGCTCCATGGCAAGAAGACCGGATTTAGAAATCTTTGCCAAAGAACATGGATTAAAAATAGGTACGATTGCAGATTTGATTCAACATCGGATCGAAAATGAAAAAACGATTACTCGGATTGCTGAATATGAGATGCCGACAGAGTATGGTGATTTCAGGATAGTCGCCTACGAAGACAGTATCGATAATAATTTACACCTGGCGATGGTCAAGGGTGAGATTAACGAAAGAAATCCTACATTGGTACGTGTACACATGCAGAACCCAATTTACGATCTGACTGGAAGTCTTAGAGAGAATAGTGCATGGCCAATCAGTGATGTGTTGAAACGAATACAAGAAGAGGGACAGGGAGTCGTGGTTATCTTATGTAACCAATTTGGATCTCAGGAACTGGCCGAACAGTTAAAATTATTTTGTCAGGGATCGTCTCAGGAGTTAGGACAACAGAATAAACAAAACACGAAAGATCAAAGGACGATAGGTCTTGGCGCGCAGATATTGTCTGATCTGGGTGTGCAAAAAATGAGGGTATTGAGTGCACCAAAACGATTTCATGCTATATCAGGTTATGGCCTGGAAGTTGTTGAATATGTAACCTGAGCAAATAATGATTAAATGACTGAATATGTTAATTGAAGGCAAGCAAGAACTGGATAAGGCAAAGATTACTGTCGTTACCAGCCGCTATAATAGTTTCGTTGTTGAGCGCTTACTTGAAGCTTGTCTTAATACATTGAAGAAATCTGGTTTACAAGATCAAGATATCACTGTTGTGTATGTGCCAGGTGCCTTTGAGATACCGTCGACAGTCCAACATGTAATTAAACATACAAGGTGTGATGCAGTGATCACATTAGGCGCTGTGATTCGAGGTGAAACACCTCACTTCGACTATATATGTTCAGAATGTACTCGAGGTCTGGGTAAAATTGCCATAGAAAATGATGTGCCTGTGATCTTTGGTGTATTGACTGTCGACAATACTGAACAGGCAATGGAGCGTGCTGGTGACGAAGAAAGTAATAAAGGTGCAGAGGCGGCACAGGCCGCCATTGAAATGATTAACGTCTTCAGGGCAATAAGCTAGTGGTCACAGATAAAGAGATATCAACAAAGAAGTCTTTTTCCAGGCATGCACGTGTACGCGCACGACGTTCAGCAGTGCAAGCCTTGTATCAATGGGCAATGTCAGCAATGCCGATACAGGACGTAATTAATGAATTCATCAATGAACGTACTGAATTGAAAAAAGCAGACACGGATTATTTTAAAGAAATTTTACATGGGACAACAAGGGAAAGTGAAAATCTGGACAAACAATTAATCCCACTACTGGATCGAACGTTGGATGAACTGGATCCTGTTGAGAAAGCAATATTGCAAATCGGACTCTATGAACTGACATTTCACCCGGAACTTCCGTACAAAGTGGTATTGAATGAAGCGGTTGATCTGGCAAAAATGTTTGGTGCTGAACAATCATATAAATATATCAACGGTGTCCTTGATAAGGCTGCACAAAAGATCAGAAAAGTAGAAATGAAGAGTGTTTCTTAATTCGTATCTTTTTAATACATGGCCTTATTGACGGATTAATGAATGGCTTTGTCAGAATTTGAATTAATTAAAAAATATTTCCAGAATCTTACGCATGAAGATTCATCTATCCAATGTGGTATCGGAGACGATGCCGCGATTGTTAAAATACCTCGAGACATGGATGTTGTACTTTCGATAGATACCCTGTTGCAGGGTACGCATTTTCCATCAGGGACAGACCCTTTTGATATTGGCTACAAGGCATTAGCCGTCAATCTCAGTGACATGGCTGCGATGGGGGCCGTGCCGAAATGGGTTTTATTATCCATTAGCCTTCCTGAAAATGATGAAGCCTGGTTAGAAAAATTTGCATCTGGTTTTCTCGAGCTTGCCAAACAGCATTCTGTCAGTCTTATTGGTGGTGATATGAGCAGAGGCCCCCTTTCCATCACACTACAGATACAGGGGTTAGTCCCAACAGATACTGCACTTAAACGTGACGGCGCACAGAAAGGTGATCTAATCTATGTTACAGGTTCTCTAGGTGATGCTGGTGTTGGTCTGGATATCATTCAAGGTAAATTATCGATCAGCAATAAAGATGAAGCATTTTTTCTTAATAGTCTTAATAGACCAGAGGTAAGTGTCGAGGCGGGAATTTGTCTAAGGGAGTTTGCGAGCAGCGCAATTGATATATCAGATGGTCTAATTGCTGACCTGGGGCATATACTGGATGCCAGTCATGTCGGTGCAGCAATCGAAGTTAAAAAAATACCACTGTCAGAAGCAATGCTCCATTGCATAGATGAAAAAACTGCCTGGGATTATGCGCTGATTTCTGGAGATAATTACAAATTATGTTTTACCGCATCAGCAGCACAACATGAGCTGATCATCAACACATTCAAGGAAATAGATATTCTGGTAAGTTGTATTGGTAAGATTAAAGGGGAAACTGGATTGCAGTTGAAGATTCCTGAGGGCACTTGTTTTGAACCCTCAGGGAAGTCTTACGAACATTTTTGATGCTACATTTCCAGGGAATCTCTGATCAGGTACGCACTTCGTCATACTGGTGAATACCAGCATCCACGACTGCATGGATGCAGGAGGTACGATTACATGGAAGTAATCGGTACGACTCCAGGGAAGGAGGAGGTAGAACAGCGTCAGGAACAGCTGTCGAGAGTCGAGTCTGGAACAGAGACCGAGAGCGACTCAGGACGAATATAGGACATATTCGGGTCGATTCCAGGGAAGGAATCGGTAGAGTCGAGTCAGGAACAGAGACCGAGAAAACGTCAGGAACAAGTTTTCCAGACAAAGCCGAGTAAATTATTGTTTTGACTAGATTCTGGCATGCGCCAGAATGACGACTTAATGTATTTTGGGACTTAATCAGAGGCCGCCTATGTAGATTGGGTATCTACTACTGGGTTATATCTGGATTGTAGTCCGGGATCTTCGCAGTAATTTCTTTATTTCTCTCTATTATTTCCTTACGCATTTTCTTGCGCATGACTGCTGCTGCATATAATTTTTTCTCGAACTCTGACTCTAGTTTTAGCGGTGGAACCTTGACAGATTTTCCATCTTCGCTTCTTGCGACCATGGTGAAATAACAGGAATTTGTGTGACGTTTTTCTTTAGTATGCAGGTTTTCAGAAACCACTTTAACACCAATTTCCATCGAGGAATTTCCAACATAATTTACATTGGCACGGAATGAAACCAGTTCGCCTACTTTGATGGGCTGGTTAAAAGTCACTTGATCAAGAGATACCGTAACCACGTAGCTTTTGCTATATCTTGCAGCACAGGCATAGGCAACCTGATCCAGCATTTTTAAGATCGAGCCACCATGGACATTGCCAGAAAAGTTGGCCATGTCAGGTGTCATTAGTACGGTCATGTGCAGCGTTTTTTCATTTTCTTCAGTCGTCATCTTGGGTTCCAATTTTTATTGTTATGTTTATAAATGTATATAGCCTTCATTTGATAATCGAATGAGTTCACCAGGGGCATAGGGTACAGATTCAATAAATGCCGGGATCTGATTTCGATCAATTTCCAAATTCTCCATCGTAGTTTCGCATACCTTTAAATCAATGATATCAAATGTATCCAGTCGTTTTGCCAGGTCAACAAGTTCTCTATTGTCATCATAATTGTCAATCGTAAACCAACCAATATCAGGGCCATGTAGTATCATGACAATCTCGAGATCTTCAAACTCATCAAGTCCAGTTTGTGTGATCTCTTCTGCTCGTTGAAGTAATTGTTTTAAATCTTCAATGGAGTGCTCTGATATATCATACAGGTAGCGTTTATTGCCGATTGTAAACTGGCTGTCGGTCTGAATGTGCACTGGTTGGGAAGGTTCGATCAGTGTGACAATAGTTTCTTGTTCAGTCGCTGGTGTGACAGTCGTAGCGGGAGCTTGATGATCTTGTTCGCAGGCAGACAACAATAGAACACCGAACAGCAGGGGCAAATGTTTCCGATTTTTGTTGTGTAATTTCATTGTGCAAGAAATATCATAAAAATTACTATTGTACCAGCTAGCAGAGTGCCACAGACAAAATAGATGTATACCCAAACCACCTGGAAATGCAGCCTTCAGAGTTCTGGTAGTTCGGGTATATCCCAGGTTCAATGTACTGGCGTTACGGCGCTAGATTATAGGTTAGAATGAACACCTTTATAATGACAGGAATATTTAACGATGTGCGAGCTTTTGGGTTTGAATGCAAATGTCCCTACAGATATATGCTTTAGTTTCAAAGGACTGGTACAGCGTGGTGGTAAAACCGGGCCTCATAAGGATGGCTGGGGTATCAGCCTGTATGAGGGTCGTGGCAGTCGTTCGTTTCATGATCCCCGAGCCAGTGTCGCATCAGAGATTGCTGAGCTTATTCAGCGTCATTCCATCAAAAGCAAAATTATCATCAGTCATATACGACAGGCAAACCGAGGTAAGGTCTGTCTGGAAAATACCCATCCTTTCACGAGAGAACTTTGGGGATGTAGCTGGGTATTTGCACACAATGGACAGTTGAAAGGGATTAAAAAGCGTTCACTAACATTTTACCAACCTATCGGGGCAACGGATAGTGAACATGCATTTTGCTGGATGATGGGTCAAATCAGAGAAAAATTTCCTGAAAAAACAAAAAACATTCAAGCATTATGGAAAACGATTCATGCATTGGCAAAAGATATTAATCAGTTGGGTGTCTTCAGTTTTTTATTAAGCGATTCCCGCTATCTATATGCCTATTGTACGAACAATATGTGCTGGATCACACGTCGCCATCCATTTGGAAAGGCACGTCTGATTGACACCGGGGAAACTATAGATTTCAGGGAACACACGACAGTAAAAGACGTCGTCACAGTGGTAGCTTCTCGGGCACTAACCGATAATGAAGAATGGACACTAATGGGGAAAGGCGAATTTAAAATATTCCAGAATGGTCATGCTCTGTCTTATTGATTATTAACAGGAATGGTTGCTAATTCTGTTGATTATGAATAAAGCACAGGGTGTTGTTCTAAATTGGTTGATTACTGTATATTTTATAAAATTGACTCCATCCTTTTTTTTACTCATGATTATGAAGTTTCAAAACTTAACTGTGTTCTTCTCATTAGGATTATACATGCGATGAAAGATAAAAAATTTCGTGTTGAAAAAGACAGCATGGGTGAAATGCAAGTACCCGCTAATGCATTATATGCAGCGCAAACCCAAAGAGCTGTTGAAAACTTTCCTGTAAGTGGATTAACTATGCCGAGAGCGGTAATCCGTGCCCTGGGTTTGATAAAAGCGTCGGCGGCAATTGCTAATCAGGAACTTGGATTACTGGAATCAGACATGGCTGAAGCTATCAAGGCAGTCGCTAATGAAGTGGCTGATGGGAATCATGATGAGCATTTTCCGGTGGATATCTTTCAAACCGGGTCAGGCACCAGTTCCAACATGAATGCCAATGAGGTGATAGCCAATCTGGCCAGTCAACGACTGGGCCGCAAGGTACATCCCAATGATCATATTAATATGGGACAGAGCAGTAATGATGTAATACCAACGGCCATCCATGTTAGTGGCAGTTTGCTGGCAAGTGAATCTCTATTACCGGCCCTTGAATATCTTGCCGATACTATTCATGCACGTGTTTCTGAAATGAATAGTTTTGTCAAGACCGGGCGTACCCATTTAATGGATGCCATGCCTGTTACTCTTGGTCAAGAGATGAGTGGTTGGAAAACGCAAATAAAACAAGGGCATCAGCGTATCACTTCGGCACTGGAAAGATTGTCTGCTTTACCAATAGGGGGTACGGCGGTCGGTACCGGGATCAATGCAGATCCTGAATTTGGAAAAAAAGTTACCGCAAATCTAGCTGCCGCAACAGGAATTAAATTCACCACAAAGGAAAATTATTTTGAAGGCTTAAGTACACAGGATGCTGCAGTTGAAATGAGTGGCCAGCTTAAGACCGTGGCTGTTAGTCTGATGAAGATAGCTAATGATCTACGTTGGATGAATAGTGGACCGCTGGCAGGATTAGGAGAAATTGCCCTGCCATCATTACAGCCAGGCAGTAGCATAATGCCTGGCAAGGTTAATCCGGTAATACCTGAAGCAGTCTGTATGGTGTCTGCACAGGTAATCGGTAATGACGTTACGATCACAGTTGCTGGACAGTCAGGTAACTTTCAATTGAATGTCATGTTACCGGTGATTGCCTATAATCTAGCACAAAGTATGGAGATACTTGCCAATGTTTCACGTCTATTGGCAGATACAGCAATTGCAGGTTTTACCGTGAACCAGGATCAAATGAATAAGGCATTAGAGCAAAATCCAATCCTGGTAACGGCTCTGAATTCTGTGATTGGCTATGAAAAAGGCGCTGCGATTGCCAAGAAAGCTTACGCCGAAAGCCGACCTGTAAAAGAAGTTGCAAAGGAAATGACAGATCTTTCTGATGAAGAACTTGATCGATTACTTGATCCGGCGGAACTGACTAAAGGCGGGATAAAAAAGTAAATTATTATTGAATTAACTTCTTTATTATCAATTCATAGATTGAAGACAGTGTTATTAAATCATCTATCTTTACACATTCATCAATCTTGTGAATAGTTTGATTTAGTGGCCCCAGTTCTACTACCTGGGCACCGGTGGGCGCGATAAAACGGCCATCCGATGTGCCTCCACCGGTGCTTACTTCAGGTGTAATCCCGGTGATTTCTTTGATTGATGCAATTGTAGCATCCAGTAATTCTCCTGCGGCTGTCAAGAAGGGTTCGCCAGAGAGCCGCCAGTCGATCTCATAATCGAGTTTATATTTATCAAGAATTGCTTCTGTCTGTGTCCTGAGTTCTTGTTCGGTGATTTCGGTACAAAAGCGATAATTGAACATCACTTCCACTTCTCCCGGAATGACATTATCTGCACCAGTCCCGGAATGAATATTTGATACCTGAAAAGAAGTGGGTGGATAAAACTCATTGCCCTCGTCCCACACCTTGGCGCAAAGCTCGCTCAGGGCCGGACTTAATTTATGCACAGGGTTCTCTGCCAAATGCGGGTAGGCAATATGACCTTGAATGCCACGAACGATCAATTTTCCCCCTAGCGATCCACGACGACCGTTTTTAACTACATCACCCACTTTCTTTTCACTGGAAGGTTCCCCCACCAGACACCATTTGATATGGATATTATTTTCTTCCAGGTAATCAACGACCTTGCGTGTGCCATTGATTGAAGGTCCTTCTTCATCACTGGTAATCAGCAGGGCAATGGTGCCTTGATGTTCTGCATTTTTAACGATGAATCTTTCAACCGCAGTGACGAATGCAGCAATACCGCTTTTCATATCGGCAGCACCGCGACCATAAAGCATGCCATCCCTGATTTCAGGGCTAAAGGGATCTGAGATCCATTGATCCAGAGGGCCCGTAGGGACGACATCGGTGTGACCGACAAAAGCGAAGACAGGATCGCCATGACCATGTGTAATCCAGAGATTGTCGACATCTTCATAGCGTAGATGTGTTGCCTTGAAGCCGATGGCCTCTAATCTCTCGGCTAACATAGCCTGACAGCCATCATCTTCAGGCGTCAGAGAACGCCTGCTGATCAGGTCTTTGGCTAATTCAAGGGTTGTTTCCATAAGTAATAGAAAATAGGTCCAGTCCAGAGGTGGAATTAATCTCGAGGGGAATATTCTAAGTGATATTTAAAATCCTGCAATGGTGCATTCACCAATCAATTTTTATATATATATTGAGACTTTTGCACGAAATAGATTTTTCGTCAAAGCAAGGCGAAAATGGTCTAAGAAACGGAGGTTACACGTAGTAAATGAGTACTTTTAGACCATTTTTAACGCTGCCATGGCGGAAAAGATGAATCGTGCAAAGGTCTCATATTGTTCAGACCATTCAAACAAGGATATTCAGGGCTATACTTGGTCATATAGGTCAGATTTTTTTGGTTCCAATTTAAGAAAAGGGGGACTGTGCAATGTCATCAACCAAACTGAAAGAATACCTGAATGAGGAAAACATCAAATATACTACCATTAAACATTCAACGGCTTATACAGCACAGGAAATTGCGCAACTGGCACATATTTCCGGTGATGAAATGGCAAAAACAGTCATTGTAAAAGTTGATGGTAAGCAGGCCATGGTCGTATTACCTGCTCCGGATCATATCGATCTTGAACTGTTGCAAGGTGCATTGGGGGCAAAAACTGTCAGTCTGGCGACTGAAGCGGAATTCATGCCTCAGTTTTCAGAATGTGAAATTGGTGCCATGCCACCGTTTGGCAACCTTTATCATATGGATGTCTACGTTGAAGAGGCCTTAAGCCAGGACAAGGTGATTGCATTCAACGCGTGTTCACATAGCGAGCTTATTGAAATCTCATATGAAGACTTTGCACGTCTGGTCAAACCTAAAGTCATGAAGATTTCAACACAATATGCATCCGCAGTGGCCTGATAAATAGATATTTGAGATCATTCTGATTGTTGCTTGTTATTACCCGAAGACCGCGAGTAATTCTCCAACGAGATTTCGTTTATCTGTATTACAACTAATGGTGCGCCTGACCTTGAATTTTTCCATGGTTGCACCGGCTTCGAGATACAGTTCCCTGGCCGATGGGGTATTGTGGTTTGAGATTACTATCTGGATTCCTTTTGCGGATAGTTTTTTTGCCCAGTCAGCCAATAAAATTTGATCTGCCCAATTGAATCCAGCTGCAGCGTAAGCAGTGAAGTTGGCCGTTTTACTCAATGGCACGTAAGGCGGATCACAATAGACAACATCATCTTGTGTAATTTTCTGCATGGTTTCCGAAAAACCAGCACAGATGAATTCAGCACCTTGAGACTTTTGGTGAAAATTTAACATTTCATCTTTAGGAAAGTAGGGTCGATGGTATCTACCAAACGGTGTGTTAAAAACACCCTTGGCGTTATAGCGACATAAACCATTGTATCCATGTCGATTTAAATACAGAAACAAAGCCGATTTTAATCGTTTATCTTCGGTCGTATTAAATTTTTCTCTAAATTTGTAATACTGGTTTTCATTATTATTTTTCTTCACAAAGAAGGTTTTGCAATATTCTATGAAGTCTGGTCCTTCAGATTGTAGCTGCTGATAGAGATTAATCAGATCGTAATTGGTATCTGCCAGCAGATATTCTTCATAATTCGTGTTCAGAAAGACGGCAGCAGAACCTAAAAAAGGTTCAACCAGCCGTTTTCCCTTACCCAGTTTTTTATTAATGCGATTTGTCAGGCGATACTTTCCCCCGGGCCACTTAAGAAAGGGTTTGGTAGTCTGGGAATTTATCAAGGTTCTTCCGAAGTCATGTTATCTGCTTCCTGGTCGTCTGGTACCTGGGCCTTGATGCTCAAGGCATGGATCTCTGATCGCATTAAATCGTCAACGGCCAAATAGACCATGCGATGTCGTTGAATGGCGGATTTGCCTGCGAACTTATCTGAAACGATGGTTACACTGAAATGACCGGCACCGCTGGCTGCGCCTGCATGTCCTGCATGTAGATGCGATTCGTCAATGATATCTAAATACGTAGGCGATAACTCACGCTCGAGCCGGGCCTTAATTTCAGCAATGCGATCCATAATAATTCTCTATCAGTGGGGACAATCCTAGAAAACCTTTTTAAAAGGCTTCACAATCACTTTTTCATAAACACCAGCAGCAATATAAGGATCTGCATCTGCCCATGTCTGTGCTGCTTGCAGAGAGTCAAATTCAGCAACGATTAAACTTCCTGTGAACCCGGCTGGGCCAGGATCTTCGCTATCAATGGTGGGGTGTGGGCCAGCAATCAGCATCCGACCTTCATCCTGCAGTGCTTGTAGTCGCGCAATATGGTCATCACGCACACTCATTCTTTTTTCCAGGCTGTCTTCAACATCTTGACTTATGACTGCGTAAAACATTCTATGGATACTCCTAATCGCCAGGTTCGTTTTCTTCGGTGTTTTCAGGTTGTTCGATTATATAACGGTACAGATACATTATTAAGCCAGCCATAAAGACAAAGTTGATTCCCATGATGCCAAATACTTTAAAGAATGCCCACGTTTCAGTCGGAAAGTTTTTTGCAACGTAAAGATTGGAAAAACCTAAAAGTATAAAGAATGTAACCAAGCTGAGATTGACGCGAAGCCAGATAATTTCCGGCGCATTAAACATTTTTTCCATCATTCTTCGAGGTATATTTTTTTCACCGATAAACTGGCTGCCAACACAGATCATCGAAAATATCCAGAAGACAAGCGTTGGTTTCCATTTAATAAAGCGTTCATCATGGAAAAATAAAGTTAATGATCCCAACACCAATACAATAGCCAGAATAATCAGGTATTGTTTTTCAACTCGGCGCGTTACCAGCCATGAAATAATTACCTGTAGGAAGGATGTTGCTATGATGACTTTGGTAGCCAAATATATTCCTTCTTCCCGTGATTCCGGGATAAACAGAGCAATAAGAAAGGCCAGTGCAGGAAAAAAGTCGAACAAAAATTTCATCAAGGTAATATACGCCCTTTTAATCAGATTGATGTCGCAATCATATCGAAAAAATATAGCCCAGACTATTATGACCAGGACTATTTATGACACAGGTTTTTGAAATTCATCCCGAAAACCCGCAAAAACGCCTGATCCAGTCTGCTGCCTCAATTGTGCGCGATGGAGGCGTCGTAGTGTACCCTACTGATTCCTGTTATGCCCTGGGATGTCATATCGGTGATAAGACAGCCTTGCAGAAGATCCAGAAGATCAGGCGTCTTGATAAAAAACATAATTTAACATTGTTATGCCGAGACCTTGCTGAGATAGGCACCTATGCCAAGGTCCAAAATTCATCGTTTCGGCTTATGAAAGCAGCCACACCGGGACCTTATACTTTTTTATTAATGGCAACACAGGGTGTCCCAAAGCGATTACAGCACCCTAAACGCAAGACCATTGGAGTTCGTGTCCCGGATAACCAGATCATTCTCGATTTACTGGCGGAATTAGGTGAGCCGATACTCAGTACCAGTTTGATATTGCCAGGAGACAATGACCCAATGACCGATCCCGGAGAAATTGCGGATAGATTATGCGGACAGATTGATCTGGTTATAGATGGAGGTGCCTGTGGGTTGGACGCAACCACAGTCGTCGATATGACAGATGGACAAGCAGTGATTGTTCGCCAAGGGATGGGTGATATTTCTGCCATAGGTTTACAAGAGTAGGTATACTACTCACCTGAATTTGAAACATTGAGGATCTTTTTTTGATCAGTAGTGCAAATCAAAGGGTTCTGTCCGGCATGAGGCCGACGGGGCAACTTCATCTTGGCCATTATCATGGCGTACTTAAAAACTGGTTAACTCTACAAAACAAATACGAGTGTTTTTTCTTCGTCGCGGATTGGCATGCATTAACCACCGAATATGAAGATCCGCATATAATTTCAGAAAGTATTTGGGATATGGTGATCGACTGGTTGGCCGTGGGTGTCGACCCAGGTGCCGCCAAGATTTTTATTCAATCTCGTGTCCCGGAACATGCAGAGTTACATCTTTTGCTGTCTATGTGCACCCCTCTGAGCTGGCTTGAAAGGGTACCGAGCTACAAGGACCAACAGGAAAAGCTTAGTAATAAAGACCTGACAACCTACGGCTTTCTTGGCTATCCCTTGTTACAGACTGCGGATATTTTGATATATAAGGCCGGCAATGTTCCGGTAGGCGAAGATCAGGTCGCCCATGTGGAATTGTCCCGTGAAGTCGCGCGACGATTTAATTATCTTTATGGCAGAGAAGCGGGTTTTGAAGAAAAGGCAGAAGCGGCCGCCAGGAAAATGGGTAAAAAGAATAACCGTCTGTATCAGGAGTTACGCAAAAATTATCAGGAACGGGGAGATGCTCAGGCACTTGAGAAGGCACGCGCACTGATTGAGGTGCAACAGAACATCAGTATTGGGGATCGTGAACGATTAATCGGATATCTGGAAGGTGGGGGTAAAGTCATATTGCCCGAGCCGCGGGCACTCCTGGCACCCACATCGAAATTACTGGGCCTGGATGGTCGGAAGATGTCCAAATCCTATGGTAATACGATATCTTTGCGGGAAAACCCTGTCAGTGTGGAAGAAAAAATTAAAACCATGCAGACAGATCCCAACCGCGTGCGTCGTGAAGATCCAGGCGATCCAGGCAAATGTCCTGTCTGGAACCTTCATGAAGTCTATTCCAATGACGAGGTAAAAGACTGGGTTCAGACTGGATGTCGAACTGCGGGTATCGGCTGTCTGGATTGTAAGGGACCTTTAATTGATTCTATCCTGAAAGAACAGTCCCCCATCCGTGAAAGGGCCAGGGAATATCAGGAAGATACCGAGACGGTACGTGGTATTATCAGCGATGGATGTGAGGCGGCAAGAGAAGTTGCCAGAGAGACCATTGTTGAAGTGAGGCAAGCGATGGGGCTTGAATACAGTTAGGGAAGCTTTGATTAAGTCCCAGAATATGTTAAGTCGTCACACCCCAGGGCAGGCTTCGCACTTCTGGCGCATGCCAGAATCTAGTCAAAATAATAACTTACTCGGCTTTGTCTCCTGAGTCGCTCTACCTCCTGCATCCATGCAGTCGTGGATGCAGGTATTTACCAGCATGACGGAAAGCGTACTTGATCAGAGGTTCCTTAGCGAGTTATCGTCAGGAATACTGTGATGCCAGGAATATCAGTGATGGGAATATAGTAATAAATGTCAGATAAACCATTAGCAGAAAACGAGCCTCAAGATCAGTCTAAAGATGAGATAAACGCTCAGGCTCAGGCTGAAGATCAAGTCCGTGATCAGGCACAGAAAGATCAGGCAATGGGCAATCAAAAAGAAATGCCTTTCGCAGTGGTGCATGGCGAGCCTTTGTCCGAAATTCCTACGGATTTGTATATACCTCCCGAGGCATTGAAAGTCTTTCTTGAAGCATTTGAAGGACCATTAGATTTTTTGCTGTATCTGATCAAACGTCAAAACCTGGATATTGTGAACATCCCCGTTGCCCAGATCACTGAACAATACATGCGTTACATTGATCTGATGGAGGATTTGCAACTGGATTTGGCCGGTGAATATCTGTTGATGGCAGCGATGTTGGCAGAGATTAAGTCGAGAATGTTATTGCCGAGGCCCATTGACGAAAATGAGGATGAGGATGACCCTAGGGCAGAACTGGTCAGGAGATTGCAGGAATATGAAAGATACAAACAGGCCGCGGAAGATATTGATGCCCTGCCAAGATATGAAAGAGAAATATTCGGCACCATTGTTGAATTTCCAGACCGGAAATCAACTCAGCAAGAACCTGATGTCTCTATGGATTCCCTGCTCAGGGCGTTTGCCGAAGTACTTGCCAGAGCTGATATGTACACACATCATCGGATACAGCGTGAAGCATTGTCTGTTCGAGAACGTATGACCATGGTGCTGGATAAGATCAATGCCGATGACTTTGTAGATTTTAAAGAATTTTTCGCAGTAGAAGAAGGTCGGAGTGGTGTCATTGTTGCCCTGTTGGCAATCCTTGAATTATTAAAAGATTCACTGATAGAAATGGTACAGAATGAGACCAATGGGCCCATCTACATCAAGGCCGCATCGTAGTTAATAAGTCGCGTAAATATTAGAGTCAAAGCAAAAGAAGATGAATCAGGAACAATTAAAAAATATTATTGAAGCCGCATTAATGGTCTCTGAAAAGCCAGTGAGTGTGAGTCAGTTATTGGCACTCTTCGAAAATGAGACAGACAAACCTGAAAAAGCAGATATTAAGACCGCCATCGAACAAATCACGCAGGACTATGAAGGTCGCGGTATAGAACTTAAGGAAGTTTCCAGCGGCTATCGCGTGCAGGTGAATGGTGATTATGCAGACTGGATAAATCATTTATTTGATGATAGACCACCAAGATATTCCAGGGCTTTACTTGAGACTCTGGCCATTATTGCCTATCGTCAACCTGTAACGCGTGCTGAGATAGAAGAAATCAGGGGTGTCAGTGTCAGTTCAAATATTATCAGGACGCTACAGGAACGTAGCTGGATCCGTGTTGTGGGTCAGAGAGACATTCCCGGCAAACCAGAATTATTAGCCACAAGCAAAGAGTTTCTGGATTATTTCAATCTGAAAAAACTCTCAGAGCTACCTGCACTTTCCGAGATAAAGGACTTTGATCAAATCAATCCTGATTTGTTTGAGGAACTGGAAAAGGAAGCCAAAAATGAGGTGCTCAAGAATGAATTAGCCAGGGCAGCGATGGCTGGTCAACAGATTGATTCAGATAAACTAGCCTCGGAAAACGAGGAAGACACTTTTTCTGCAACAGAAGAAGAGGTGGAAGCTAAAGAAAATGCCATCAAGGACGAAGATAACGTCGTTCCATTCGGTTGATCGCCAGATCATCAAAAAAGTTCATCAAAAACACTTTTCTGGAACAAGACTCGACGTAGCAACATATGTCCGATACAAAAACTCCCGAACGTATTCAAAAGGTTCTGGCTCGTATGGGTCTGGGCTCGCGACGTGAAATAGAGTCATGGATCAAGGCAGGGCGCATTAAGGTCAATAGCAAGCTGGCCAAACTGGGCGATGTAATCACGACTGAAGATCGGGTGCAGCTGGATAAAAAACAGATAAAATTTCCCAGGAAGACCGATTTCAGACCACGAGTGATTACCTACCATAAACCTGCAGGTGAAATTTGTACGCGAAAAGACACACAGGGCAGGACTACCGTATTTAACAATCTGCCACGGTTGAAAGGTTCACGGTGGGTCAGTATCGGCCGTCTAGATATTAATACTTATGGATTACTGCTTTTCACCAATGATGGCGATCTCGCTAATCGCTTAATGCATCCATCATCGAATATAGACCGTGAATATGCAGTGCGTGTAGTGGGCAAGGTTGATGAAGATATGCTCAAGCGACTGCAGGCAGGGGTGGAGCTTGAAGATGGTCCGGCGCATTTTTCTGACATTGTTGATTCTGGTGGGGAGGGCGCCAATCACTGGTATCACGTCACCCTCATGGAAGGACGTAACCATGAAGTAAAGCGACTTTGGGAAACTCAGGGGATCACTGTCAGTCGTCTGATTCGTGTTCGTTTTGGTCCAATACTATTGCCCCGAAATTCACGGATAGGAACAGTCAGGGAACTTGATGACAAAGAACTCGATGCATTATACGAATGGCTGGATATAAAACCCAAAGGCAAGCCTATAGCACGAGCAGGGAGAGGGGCAAGATCCACAGCAAGGAATAAGTCACCCCGCAGAGGCTCCAGAGGAAGATAAACTCCTCTATTCACAATGAAACAACAGCAGTTAATGATCGCCTACCAGCGCTTGCTTGAAGCCTACGGAGCTCAGACCTGGTGGCCAGCGGACTCAAGCTTCGAGGTAATGGTCGGGGCGGTGCTAACGCAAAACACGGCATGGACCAATGTCGAGAAGGCCATCTCAAATCTAAATCGTTCGAATAATTTAACGCTGGAAAGCATCATGGCATTGTCGGACGAAGTCCTGGCCCAGCTCATCAGGCCTTCCGGCTATTTCAATATCAAGGCCAGAAGATTAAAAAACCTGTGCCTGTGGATAGCTGAAAATGGCGGAGAATCAGAGCTGGCTAAGCTTGATACCGGAACTCTACGTTCATCTCTACTACAGGTGAACGGTGTTGGCCCGGAAACAGCTGACGATATCCTGCTTTACGCCTTTGCAAGGCCTGTATTTGTCATAGATACCTATACCCGGCGCTTATTTAGCAAACTCTGCCTGATTCAGGGGGATGAGCCTTATGAAGACCTGCGAAGGCTATTTGAGGCAGAGCTGGATGCAGATGTCAGTTTATTTAACCAATATCATGCCCTCATTGTCAGACATGCCAGGGAAAAATGTCAGCTGACGGAAGATTGTAGACATTGTGAGGTGGAAAGGGCAATTTAATGTATTTTTTCGGGCTAACAATCACTACATAGAGTGTACTAAGACCCCCAAATATATTAAGATTCCCGCCCTTTCTGGCATGGACTTAAGCATAGAATGACACAACGTAGGCCGTTAGTTGCAGCGAACTGGAAAATGAATGGATCGCTGGCCAGTATACGTCCTTTACTGGAAGGTATATGTCGTGGTCTGGAAGCAGGATGTGATGCTGAAATAGCGATCTGTCCACCTTATGTCTATTTGGCAGAGCTGGCAGAAAAACTGGACAAGTCGGAGATAAGTTTAGGTGCACAGAACCTGTCGCATCTCGAATCTGGCGCCTTCACCGGAGAGATTTCAGCAGACATGCTGAAAGATTTTTCGTGTCAGTATGCCATTGTTGGCCACTCGGAACGCAGGGCACTGTATGGCGAGACGGATGGTCTGGTGGCAGCAAAATTTATGCGGGCACAGGACGCAGCGTTAGTGCCAATACTCTGTGTCGGTGAGCAATTGGCCGAAAGGGAATCCGGAGACACGGAAGCAGTGATTGAAAGACAGCTTAATGCTGTCATCGAACTGGCCGGAATTGCAGCATTTAACGATGCAGTGATTGCCTATGAGCCAGTTTGGGCGATTGGTACAGGTGAAACTGCAACACCTGAACAAGCGCAGGAAGTACATGCATTTATCAGATTATTACTGGCCAGACATGATGATGCATTGGCCGATAAAATCAGAATAATTTATGGCGGTAGTGTTAAAGCTACCAACGCAGTCGAAATTTTTAACATGGTTGATGTTGATGGTGGTTTGATCGGGGGAGCTTCTCTGGACGCCGATGAATTCCTCAGCATTTGTCATGCAGCAAGAGGTAGTTGAATTGATAGAATTATTAAACTCAGAATCATTACATTTAATTTTACTTGTTTTCCAGGTTGTCGTTGCGGTCAGCTTGATAGGCTTTATTCTCATTCAGCATGGCAAAGGTGCTGATGCAGGTGCAGCTTTTGGTAGTGGTGCATCTTCGACGGTATTCGGTAGTCAGGGCTCAGGCAATTTCCTGACCAGGACAACAACCGTACTCGCATTTTTGTTTTTAAGTAACAGTTTGGCCCTGGGCTACATAGCAACGCAGAGAGTTGTAGAACCCATGAGTATCATGGAAAGCGAACCAGTGGTCGTGGAAGAAGTTATGATTACAGATATCCCGACAATAGATGCAGCCGGATCTGATATTCCTTCTATTCCCAAAGAGTAGACTTCACTGGTTTTATCTCTTTGGGTTTAATCTTCATTGGGCTTAAAAACTTGCCGATGTGGTGGAATTGGTAGACACGCTATCTTGAGGGGGTAGTTCCGTAAGGAGTGCCGGTTCGACTCCGGCCATCGGCACCAAATTTAAATTATCCATATAAATAATTTCCTGGAATTATCTGGTTGGAAAAATGAATAAGTCTTTCGTACTGTTTGTTGTCCAGCTGTGGTAAGTAGAGAGTCCATTTCCTGGCGTGAAATATACAAAAGTGTAATTTATTCTTGCAACAGGATGATTGAAAAGTGATAGTATTGGCGCAATAATTACAATGAAATTCAGGAGATTAGGCTATGTTTTTCTGTAAAAAGGGTTCTGGTGATACCGCTGAGTTGGAAAGGCAAAATAAAATTCTTCAATCTGCACTGGAGTTTTATGCGAATGTAGAAAGCTGGGAAGGGGGGCATAAATATACCGATGATGATGATGCCACTATTTTCACCGATGGTTCGCAATCCGCGGCAACTGTCGACAAAGGCAGCCGCGCCTTCAAGGCATTAAAGGCCTGTAAATCCTGATTAATTTATTATTCTTCATCCCCCCTTCTCTCTAATATGCTATGACCATGGGTAGTTCGGTGTTGTAAGGGATTGTCATTTTGTCACCACCTAATCCCATTAACTAGATCCTGATGGAAAATTCACAATCATCCACTAGTCCAACGACTCTACCAGTCGATTATGAACTGAATATTTATAAGATTAAAAGCATCCTTGGACAGGGTGGTTTTGGTATTACCTATCTGGCGTATGACAGCAGTCTGGATCGTGATGTGGCAATCAAGGAGTTCATGCCGCAAGGGATGGCAACCAGGAGTGAAGATTATACTTTACATTCTGTAAAGGCAGATGACGACAGTATCTGTACACTGGAATGGGGTCTTGAGCGATTTATCAGAGAGGCAAAGACCTTATCTAAATTTAACCACTCTAATATTGTACGTGTTCACACCGTGTTTGAAGCCAATAATACGGCCTACATGGTGATGAGTTATGAGAAAGGTGTAACTTTTCAGGAAATACTTAAAAAAGGACAACCTTCGGAAGATGATCTCACTGATATGA
>Ga0209988_10000602_pt1 | contig 22661 bp, 19 predicted proteins | sample N075metaG_FD_183115 | JGI IMG/M metagenome (GOLD analysis project Ga0209988, IMG submission 183115) | Deep subsurface microbial communities from Kermadec Trench to uncover new lineages of life (NeLLi) - N075 metaG (SPAdes) (version 2) | ecosystem: Environmental > Aquatic > Marine > Ocean trench... | reverse complement strand
CGGGCGGAACCAACGACGAGACCGAAGACATCCTGCGGATGGTGGACGGCCGGGTACTGCACGGGCGGATCATCAGCGAGGACCGCTACGAGATCGTCTTCGAGTACATCGATCGCCGGCTTGGCCTCAAGACAAAGCTGCGGCTCAACGCCGACGACGTGCAGAAGATCGAGCGAAACGTGGCCATCGTGATCGAGGTCGTGAAGACGAAGAAGCGCACGGCACGCCGGTCGTCAACAACGTCGCGGCCCTCGGCCGACGAACAGGAAACCAGGCGCTACGGCCATTCCAGGTACGACAGCCTCGATGCTGACGTTCCGACCCTGTACCTCGTGCCGTTCAAGGGCGCGATGGGCACCGACATCCACCGCGACATCTACGAGAAGGTCGTCCAGGACATCCTGATCCACAAGCCGGACGTGGTCGTCTTCGTGCTGGATAGCTCGGAGTACCCCGACCTGATGATCCCCCAGGTCGAGGACCCGCGTGATTCACGCGGCCTGCTGGACATCGAGGAGTACAGATCGCTGGTCAGCCTGCTCAAGAGCGAGCTTTCCGACTACCACCAGGTCCTGTGGATCAAGGATTCGGTTGGTCTGAGCTCGATGCTGGCACTCGCGTGGGACGAGATCTACATGTCGCCCGACGCGCGGTTCTGGGGCTTGGGGGCGGTGATCGACCGGTCCGGTGCCGACAAGTGGTCGGACGATGACGTCCGGGCCAAGATGTCGGCCGCGTGGACTGCGTTCGTCAAGTCGTTCCTGGAGTACGGCGGGCACAGCATGGAGCTCGCCGACGCGATGATGTGGCCGGAGAAGAAGCTCAGCGCTTCCTACCGCGGCCGCGAGGTCGTGTGGGCGCTCAACGACCTCGGCGAGTTCGTGATTGACAACGACGACGAGAAGACCCTCGCGTTGCGGGCAAAGGCTGCCGAGGATCTGCTGATCAGCAGCGGCACGATCGATTCGCTCGACGACCTGGCGTTCCTGCTGGGGTATCGCGAGTACCGCGAGATCGACGGCAAGGGCAGCGCGCTCGTCGACGCCTACGTCGAGAAGTGGCGGGCGCAGTTCAAACAGACAAAGGAACTCTGGGCCGACTACCAACAGCACCTCGGTTGGGCGTCCGGCAATGAGACCGCAAAGTGGCTCGGCCGGGCCAAGCACGACCTCGAGCAGATCGTCAAGGCGATGAAGCGCTACAAGGCCGTGGAGACCCGCTGGCGGACGGACATCGGCCAGACAAAGCTCGGTCTCGAGATCGAGATCGAGAAGCTCCGGGAGCAGATCCGCGCATTGAGATCAAGGCGTGGTAATTACGGCGGTGGCGGTGGTGGCGGCGGCTTCGGCGGCGGCGGACCAGGTTGATTCTCAAGCCAACATTAGCGAGTAGACGAACGATGAAATACACACTCCCGACCATCCTCGCCGGCAGCCTTCTGCTTTCGATCGCAACGACCGCGTTCGCCGGTGCAACGATCGAGATCCGGCTCCAGAACGGCTCCCGGTGGACCGGCGAACTCCAGGAACATATCGAGCTGACCTACCGCCAACGTGGCGTGGAGATCAAGACCACCGCCACGCTCGTGCGGACAGCAGACTACTTCATCACCGTCGAGACCGATGTCGCCGGAGAGATTCGCCGAAAAACGATCTTCAAAGACGACATCATCAGGCTCAAGACGATCCGGGACTCCGGCGACGAGGTCATGGACATGAAGGGTGCCAGGCCGAAGCACGTCCGCCGAAAATCGAACGCCGGGGCAGGTGACGCCAAGGGCGATGGTACGCGGCCCGGCGTTTTTGTCCTGCCGTTGAAGGGCCGGGTGGGGCTCGAGCTCCGCCACGACGAGATGGAGAAGATCGCCGAGGAAGCGGACAAGTACGGCCGCGGCCAGATCATCGTATTGCTCATCGACTCCGGCGGCGGGGCGGTCACGGAGATGGAGCAGATCCACGACACGTTGACCGAGATCAAGAAGCGACACCGCCTCGTGGCCTGGGTCAAGCAGGCGATCTCCGCCGCATGCGCGACGGCGATGCACTGCGACGAGATCTACTTCATGACCAACGGCACAGCCGGCGCAATGACGGCGTTCAACAGCGCGACCGGCAAGGCATGGACGGACGAGAGACTGGAGGAATGGCAGACTCGTGCCGGTGACTGGATGGAGGCCGGCGGCCGCAGCCGTTACATCGCCGAGGCGATGATCCACAGTCCCAACCTGCTGTCCTACGACAAGAACCCGGAGACGGGCGAGGTGACCTTCTACAACGATCTGTCCGGCGAAAGCATCCTCTCGCGCGACGGCGAGAACCTCGTGTTCAATTCGACCGACGCCCTGGACTGCGGGTTCTCCGATGGAACCGCAGAAAACGAACAGGAGCTTGCCGAGCTGCTGGATCTCGGCGAGTGGTACGAGATCAGCGACTACGGCCGTCGTATCGCCAAGGACTGGCAGGATGTCGTAGAAAGGGGCCAACGCGAGCTCCGCCTTCTGCAGGAGCGGCTTTCGTACGCGGGCACCGGGAGCGGCGATCCGGTCAAGATCCTGGGCACCCGGATCAAGATCTACGAGAAATTCCTGCGGTGGAAGGATCGCTGCCCACCGTGCACGCAGGGCCTCCAGTCGAAGGAGGACATCAAGCGGCAGATCTCCGAAATGCGCAGAGAGCTGGCCAACCTGAAAAAACGCCGGCGGTATTGAGCTACGACGATTAGATCATTGACTTCAAACCGCTCGGATCATTCCGGGCGGTTTGTTCTTCGATGAGGCATCTCACACAGCCGCGGAGCCGATTAGACTCAACAGATGGGCATTCTCCTCGATGCCATCTACGTGGTCGGCCTCGTGCTCAGCGCACCCGTGTGGCTTGCGCGGATGATCCGTACCGGCAAATACAGGACGGACTGGGCCGGTCGGTTCGGCCGCACCGGGCCAATACCCGCACCGCGGCGACCGCGCGTGCTGCTTCATGGCGTCTCGGTCGGAGAGGTCAACGCGATCCGCAAGCTCGTCGACACGCTGGCCGAGCCGCCGCATGATGCAGAGATATTCGTCTCGGCCACCACGAACACCGGTTCCGAGCGGGCGCGGAGTCTCTTTGCCGACCGGCACCGGGTCGTTCGTTATCCGTTGGATTTCTCATTCGCCGTCAACCGGTTCCTCGGCAGCGTGCAACCGGACATCGTCGTACTCGCCGAGCTGGAGGTCTGGCCCAACTTCCTGCGGTGCGCCGCCCGACGCGGCATACAGGTGTGCGTCGTCAACGGTCGGCTCACCGACCGCAGTGCTCGTGGCTATCGACTGATCCGGCCGCTGCTGCGGTCGAGCTTCCGGCACCTTTGCTTCGCCGCCGTGCAGAATGAGACGTACGGTCGGCGATTCGGCGAAATGGGCGTGGCTGCCGACCGCCTGATCGTGACGGGAACGATGAAATGGGACACGGCCCAGATCGCCGACCGGGTCGAGGGGGCCGATGAGCTTGCCGATGCCATGGGTATTGACCGATCCCGCCCGCTGGTTGTCGCCGGTTCGACCGCCCCCGGTGAGCACGAGTTGCTCGTCGGAAGCCTCGACGACGGTGTGCAGTTGCTGTGCGCACCTCGGCGGCCGGAGTGGTTCGACCAGGCCGCGGCGGCCATGCCCGGCTGCGTCAGGCGGTCGCGGGGCGACCGCGGCAGCGAGACCGGCCGCTTTCTTCTCGACACGATCGGCGAACTGCGGCAGGCCTACGCCCTGGCTGACGTGGTGGTGGTCGGCCGTTCGTTCGGCAAGCTGCACGGTTCGGACATGATGGAGCCGATCGCGCTGGGCGCCGCGACCGTCAGCGGCCCGGCCGTCGAGGACTTCCAGGACACGGTGAACGCATTGCTCGCCGGCGACGGGCTCGTGCAGACCAACCGCGAACAGCTCGCAACGGTGCTCCGCGATTTGCTCGGTGATCCACAACGCAGAAAGGCCCTGGCGGAGAACGGCCGCACCGTGCTACGTCAGCACCGGGGAGCGACGGCTCGCAATGCCGAGCTCATAAGAAAAGCCATCCGCCATTAACGAAGAGTCGCAACCGATCGGCCGACCACGACGGATAGGAAAATGAATCGCCCTGTCCACTACCTTGAACACGGGATTCGACACTTCCCTTCGCCTTCCTCCATCACTGAACTGTTCGGAAGCTCACTCGGGCCGGCGCAAGAAATTCGCCGCCCCGGCGTGAGCCGAGGCGGCGACGGAGGAGAAAGAAGAAAGGCAAAGGAAGGAAAGTCGAGTAGTGGAACGCCCCTGCGGGCGTTCTATTGCTTCTGGAATTCCGAGTCGCGACTGCTCATGCAAGCGATACAGGGATCGCGAGCCGCTGGTTCGCGGTGTGGGCACAGCGACAAGTTGAGCAAAGCTCTCTCTCTCATCCCCGCCCTGAGTTCTTGGTACCGGCAGTAGCTCATCAAAGACGGCTCCGGACCCACGAGTGCTAATCACGGGTATCGGGTCAACCGATGCTGATGCCTTGAAAAAGAGGCTCCTAGACTGACTCGCCATGCGCGAGTCAGAACTCCTCCAGCACATCTACACCACCACCAGCGGCCCCACACCGCTGGTGCCGATTCCTCCAGGCGATGACATGACCATGCTGCTGGTCGGCGACCAGGCGGTCCTGGCGGCAGTCGACCAGGTCATCGATGGATGCCACGTGGACCTGCCCAGGACGCCCCTGGAGCTGGTCGGCCGCAAGGCCGTGACGCGGAGCCTCAGCGACGTCGCGGCGATGGCGGGGCACCCGGTGGCCCTGCTGGCGACGGCGGCGCTGCCGCCGGACTTCGGCCACGACAGGGCCACGACGCTCTTTGACGCGATGCGGGCAACGGCCGATCAATACGGCTGCCCGCTGGTGGGGGGGGACATCGCGATCCACAGCGACCCGTCGGCACCACTGGTCTGCACGGTCACGGTGCTCGCCCGTCCGGGCCCGGCCGGAGCAATCTGTCGGACCGGGGCACGGCCCGGCGACCACGTGTTCGTGACCGGAACCCTCGGCGGCTCGTTGGAGCCGGACGGTCTCGGACGGCACCTGAGCTTTGAGCCGCGAGTCCGCGAGGCGTTGATTCTCGCCGGCCTCCTGGAGAACCGCCTGCATGCAATGATCGACATCTCCGACGGCCTGGCGCGGGATGCGGCTCACCTGGCGACAGGCTCCGGCGTACGGATCGACCTGGACACGACACGGATCCCGTGCAAAGACGGTCTGGACTGGCGGCGAGCCGTCGGTGACGGCGAGGACTACGAGTTGTGCTTCACGGCCGTCGGCGACGTTCCGGCAAGCCTCGACGGTCTGGCGGTGACCGAGATCGGCCGCGTGATCGAGGCTGACCAACCCGACGGACCTCGCCTGGTGTTGTTGGCCGGCGACAGCGTGATCGACACGACGACGCTGGGATGGGAGCACCGATCGTGACCGTCCTGCGGACCAGTCACTCGGAATCCGAGACGCTGCAACTGGCCGAGCGTCTGGGGCGACAGTTGTCGGCGGGAGACGTCGTGTGCCTGGAGGGGCCGCTGGGCAGTGGCAAGACGTGTTTCGTCCGCGGTCTGGCCACAGGGATCGGGCTCGACCCGTCCGCCGTCAACAGCCCGACGTACGTCATCTGGCAACGGTACGAACAGTCGCAGACCACGCTCGCGCTGATTCACCTCGATGCATTCCGGCTCGGCGGCCTGGATGATCTCGACAGCGTCGGGTGGGAGGAGCTTCTCGAAACACCCAACACGGTGATCGCCGTCGAGTGGCCGAGCCGGATCACCGCGGCGTTGCCGGCGCGGCGAATCGACGTTGTCATGACCCACGTCGCCGCCAATACCCGGCGGATCGAAGTCAAGACGCCGCCGGAGATCACATCGACCTGGGAGAGCACCGATGCCTGACGATCGACCGCAACTCGAGCCACGGCCATGCCCCTCATGCGGCAAGGTGGTCAACCCGGACGACGAGACGTATCCGTTCTGCACAGAGCGATGCCGTCTGGTCGACCTCGGCCGCTGGATGGACGAGCGATTCCGCATCGCGCAACGCGACCCGGACGAAACGGTTCTCTAGCCTGCTAGCCTTCGGCGGACTCGGCGTCGAGGAGCCGCTGGCCCTCGGGACTGATCGCGTAGATCTGGAAGCGGTGGCCCACCGGATCCCAGCCCTGCATTTCACAGATCCGGTTGCGGAGCGCGACCAGCTCGTCGTCGGAGAATTCGACGTACTCGCCGGTCTTCATGCAGACCATGTAGTCGCGGGCCGCCTTGCCGTAGATCAGCTGGTAATGTGCCTGCTTGGAATCGAACAGGGCCTGGGTAATGATCCCGGCGTCCTGGAGGAGCTTGACGGTGCGATAGATGGTCGCCTTGGATACGCGGTGACCGCGTTGACGCATCTCGATCAGGAGCTGGTCGACCTCGAAGACGTCATCATGGTCGATGATGGCGCCCAGGACGTCGGCGCGTTCGGGCGTGTACTTCAGGTTCTGCGAGCGGAGGTATCGCCGGAAGACCGAGCACAGCGGCGCCATCACCATCAGCTGCGAGCCTTCCGGCGGCGGGGGAGGGGTGGGCATGGAGTGAACCGCCATAGATCAGAGTGTACCCCGCTGGCGGGCCAAAAAGAACCATGACATCGCCCCCTCTTCGCGTACTGGGCTTTGAGTCCTACGACACCGGATCACACCGCGCGGTGCGGGAGCTGATCGGCGCGCACTCGCGGCATCATTGGACGTGGCTGACGCGTCCCGGCCGCGGGTGGAAGTGGCGGATGCGTCTGGCGGCGGTCGAATTCGTCGACATGGCCGCGGCATCGGGCCGGTTCGACGAACCGATCGACGCGATCATGGCGACCTCACTGATGGGTGTCGCCGACCTGCGGGCACTGCTGCCGGCCCGGCTGCGGGGCGTCCCGATCATCCTGTACATGCACGAGAACCAGGCGGCGTACCCGTCGTCGAGCCACCCGAAGGTGGACTCAACACGAGACGTGCATTTCGCGATCACCAACCTCACCAGCGTGCTGGCGGCCGACCTGGTCGTGTGGAACAGCCGCTGGAACCGCGATTCGTTCATGGAGGCCATGGACTCGATCCTCAAGCGGGCCAATGCGGTCGATCTGCGTGGATGGCGCGAGAAGGCCGAGGCCCGCAGCACGGTGATCTGGCCGCCTGTCGAGGCCCCGCCCGTGGACGCGGCCGGCGACGGCCAGGACGGCAAAGTTTTACGTAACGTCGGCCGGGTCGTCTGGCCGCACCGGTGGGAGCACGACAAGGGCCCGGACGAGCTGCTCGAACTCGCCATGAAACACAGCGACACGCTCGACCTGCGCTGGACGATCCTCGGCGAGCAGTTTCCCGATGTGCCACCGGCGTTGCGAGACTTCGAAACACGTCTCGCGGCCCGAACGGACCACTTCGGATACGAGCCCGACCGCGCCAAGTACTGGCGACACCTGGCATCCGCCGGCTGGGTGCTCTCGACGGCGCAGCACGACTTCTTCGGTCTCGCCGTCGTGGAAGCGATGTTGGCCGGGTGCCTGCCGTGGCTGCCGCCACGGCTGAGCTATCCGGAGTTGTTGCCGCCGGAGGCGGTGGGGCTCTCGCCAATGCACCCACCGGCCGATCGCGACATGGTCGTCGCCGCCATTGGCAAGCACCTGAAGCCGGCGCTGGCGCACAACGCCGTGTCGGCGATCGATGCGGCCATCGAGGGCATGGCCACCGGAGCGACCGGTTGATCAAACGTTACGCGGCGTCGAAGAGCCGCATCTGGGCAGCGTCGCCCGGACGGCGAAACGCGGCCGAAGACGGAGACGGCAGCTTCCGGTTGAGCCCGTACCGTGCGGCAAAGACCTTGAACGTCCCGGCGATCTGCGCGGCGTAGGGGCTATGACAGGTGCTGTGGCCACGCCGGCGATCGCCGGTACGCCCTCCGTAGAGACGCCCTCCGTGCATTTCCCGGATCAAGGCCTCGACGCGACCGGCGCGGTCCGGGAAATAGATCCGAAGCCAGTCGAGAAAGATCGTCTTCACCTGGTGGGGCAGCCGCAGCATCGCCCACGCGGCCGAACCGGCGCCCGCCTTGGCGGCCGCTTCAAGCAGACGCGGGATCTCGTGATCGGTAAGACCGGGGATGATCGGCGCGAGCATCACCGAGACGGGGATACCCGCCCTGGTAAGTTCGCCGATCGCGCGGAGCCTGTCACGAGGGCAGCTCGTACGCGGCTCCATCACGGCGGTCAGTTTCGGGTCAAGGGTCGTGAGGCTTATGCAGACGCTCACGGCACGGTGCTCGGCCAGAACCGCCAGCAGGTCGCGATCACGAACGATCATGCGATTCTTCGTGATCAGACTGACCGGCTGGCGGAACTCGGCGAACACCTCAAGGCAACGACGCGTGATCTGCAGCCGCCGCTCCAGCGGCTGGTAACAATCGGTCACACCGGACATCATGATCGGGTCGCCACGCCAGCGCGACGCCGCCAGTTCGCGTCGCAACAGGCCCGGCGCGTCGGGCTTTACAACGATCTTCGTTTCGAAGTCCAGACCGCTCGAGAAGCCAAGCGTTTCGTGTGACGGGCGCGCAAAACAATAATTACATCCATGCTCGCAACCTCGATACGGGTTCACGGTCCACCTGAAGTTCAGGTGCGGGCTGTCAACGCGGTTGATGATCGTCCGGGTCGCATCCCGGTAGACGCGCGTGCGTACCTGCTCGCCACAGGGATGCTCACGATGCGCTTCGGCCATCGCCGACGGCAACACGTCCAGCCGGACCGACTCAAACCTGTTGGCGGGATTCAGCCCGGTCCCTCGTCCACGAGGCCGTCCGGCAAATCGATGCTTGACTCGCTCCGCCATGTCCCTAACATAGACCAAACACAATGGAGTGTCAAGGGAAGGATTCCGGAAAATGGGCATAGGTATTACCACCGCTGCCGGCACTGCGGTACGACCGAGCGCCCACACCGGGCCAGGGGCTTCTGCAGACCGTGCTATCACGCGGATTACGAGGCACGAATCAGGAAGACTCCGGGCGGAAGGCGGATCGGCCCAAGAGGGCCCTCGCTCAGGTCCCAGATTCCGAAACCGCTGATGGAGAAGCTCTACATCGAGCAGCAGCTATCGCTTCAGGACATCGCCGACTGTTACGGTTGCACTCGAGTTCTCGTCTACTACCTGATGAAGGATTACGGCATCCCGCGTCGAAGCCATTCAAAGGCGCGGCGTATCGCACAGCGCGCGGGCAAGGTGCAGTACACGGTCCGACTGTCGAGTGGAAAGACGCGTCGAATCAAGCAGGTTGGCACCAACATCAACATGACTTTCTTCCGCGAGTGGTCGCCGAAAATGGCCTATGTGCTCGGCGTCTTCTATTCGGATGGGTGCCTCTGCGTGAACCGAAACGGCTACTACTCTGCAAGCGTTAGGCAGAAAGAGCCTGAGCTACTGGATAAATGCCTCGCCTTGATGAATTGCGACGCGCGCCTTTGCTACCGACCCCATAACAGTCCGACGGGCGGACTGTACACTTTTACCGTGAATCATCAAGGAGTTTGCCGCGACCTCATTGATCGGGGACTACATCCAAAGAAGAGCCTGACGATCGAGTTTCCTGTAATGCCGAACGAGATGATGCGCCACTTCATACGAGGGTGTTGGGACGGCGACGGTTGTATCTGCAAGTGCGGCCATCGGCCATCCTCGTGGCGGGCGATCTATTACTCGGGGTCACAGTTGTTCGTTGTCGGCCTTCACGATGCACTCGTGCGCCTTGGGATGCCTCCGGCTCGGATCCATCGTCATGGAAAAGCGATTGTGTATCGGGTTCGCTGGGACGGCTGGAAATGCGAAAGTCTGTTTCGGATTCTCTATGACGGCGTGGCCGAGCAGCAATACCTGTTACGAAAGTACACACGTTTCCGCTTGGCCCAGCGCGAAACCCTGGAAGCCCCCCGCCGAGCGTCCAGAACGAGCCCATAAGCGTCATTATGTTAAGTTCTCGCGCCACGGCGAAGCAGGGGGCCCCCGTCGTTCAAGATCCCCCTGAAGCCCCTACGATGGCCCTACGATGATCACACGCTGGTCCCAGACGCTGATTCCCACACTGCGGCAGGTCCCCGCCGAGGCCGAGGTGCCCTCGCACAGGCTCATGCTGCGGGCGGGGCTGATCCGGCAGCTTTCGGCGGGGTTCTACACGTACCTGCCGCTGGGCTGGCGGTCGCTGCACAAGGCGATCGAGATCATCCGCCAGGAAATGAACGCGGCAGGGTCCGTGGAGATGTTCATGCCGGCCCTCGAACCGGTGGAGATCTTCTCCGGCACACACCGAGACGTGGACTATGGCGATGACCTGTTCACACTGCAGGACCGCCGCGGTCACGCCTACGCGCTGGCCCCGACACACGAAGAGGTCATCACCGAGGTGCTCGCCGCGTCGGTCGAATCGCACCGCCAGTTACCGCTGAACCTCTACCAGATCCAGACCAAGTTCCGCGACGAACCGCGACCCCGCTTCGGCGTACTGCGTAGCCGCGAATTCATCATGAAGGACGCCTACTCGTTTCACCTGGCGGTGGACGGCCCCGGCGGTCTCGACGAGACCTACGACCGGATGTACCAGGCGTACTGCCGGATCTTCGATCGCTGCGGGCTCAACTACGAGACCGTCGAAGCCGAATCCGGCCCGATCGGCGGCTCGGCATCACACGAGTTCATGGTCATCTGCCAGACCGGCGAGGACACGATTCTCAAGTCCGACAAGGGCAACTATTCGGCCAACGTCGAGAAGTGCGAGACGGGGCCCCGCTCGTGGTCGTTTGACCCCCCTGCCGACGCGACCCCACTGGAAGAGGTCCATACACCGAACCTGCCGGGTATCGACGACGTCTCGGCGTTCCTGGAGATCAACCCCGACCAGATGCTCAAGACGCTTGTCTGCAGTTCCGACGACGGGTGGATCCTCGCCGTCGTGCAGGGTCACCACGACCTGAACCTCGGCAAGCTCCGGACCGCCATCGGCAGCGCCGTGTGGCTGGCCGACGAGAAGGCCGCACGCGACGCCGGGTTCGCCGTGGGGTTCGTCTCACCGGCGGCGGCGAAGAAGATCAAGATCACGCGGCTGGTCATCGACCCCGACGCCGCACAGGGCCGCCCATGGGCCACCGGCGCCGACAAGGCCGACTACCACGTCCGCAACTTCGACTGGCGACGCGAGATCGGCGACATGCTCGACGCCGATACCGTGCTGGTGACCGACATCCGCAACGCCCAGGACGGCGACCCGTCGCCACGCGATGACGGCGGCACACTCCGCGCCGAGCGCGGCATCGAAGTCGGCCACGTGTTCAAGCTGGGCACGAAATACTCCGAGGCGATGGGTTTCACGGTGCTCGACGCGGACCAGCAACGCTGCCCCGTCATCATGGGTTGTTACGGCATCGGCGCCGGACGCATCCTCGCCGCCGCCATCGAAACCGGCCACGACGACGACGGCATCATCTGGCCTGTCGGGATCGCGCCCTACACGGTTCACCTGGTCACGATCAAGCTCGACGACGAGATCGCCAGGGCACTGGACCCCCTGCTGCTCGCCCTCGACGCCGCCGGGCTCGACGTGCTCGTCGATGATCGGCGGGAACGCCCGGGCCCGAAGTTCAAGGACGCCGACCTGATCGGCTGCCCGATTCGCCTCACGATCGGCGCCAAATCGCTCGCCGAGAACGCCGTCGAGTTCAAGCTGCGTTCCGCCGGCCGCCAAAAGGGCGAGCTGGTCCCGATCGACGACGTGGTCGAGCGTTGTCTCGCCGCGGCTTCGGGCGCACAGCTTTCGCCCGCCGGTTGTCAATCGTCGCCGACGTAGCCAAGTGACTTCAGCTGTCGCCGCACAGCTTCCGGCAGCGGATCGGCGACGGCGCCCGCCGTGACCTCAACCGGCACCAGGGCGGCCACGGCCTGGTTGTATCGCGCTTCCAGGGCCGTCCCCTGGCCAAAGGCCACAGGGCGAAGGGCGCGCTCTCCGGGATCGGCGACCAGGTCCGTCCAGAGACGAAGCTCGCGGTTCATGACGTCGTAGAACTTCCACTGCGGTGTCCGCAACGTCCGCACACGTTGCCCGACGGAAAACAGCTCGCTCACTGCCTGGTTGTCAAAGTCGAGCTGGTTGCGCCAGACCAGCTTCACCAGGCTGTGGCCATGGACGTCATCAGGTGTCGCCAGCCCGGCAAGGTCAAGCAGGGTGGGCCCGATGTCAATCGAGCGTGTCTGGGTCGCGACGCGTGTGCCCGCTTCGATCGCCTCCGGGTAGCGGATGACAAGCGGCACATGGATCAGCTCGTCAAAGAGGCTGTTGCGATGCCCCTTCAGACCATGCTCGAAGAATGCGGTGCCGTGGTCGGACGTGACCGCGATGATCGTGTCGTCCAGCACGCCCAGGGTCTCGAGCCGGGCGATGATCCGCCCCAGGTACTCGTCCGTCCACGCAATCTCGCCGTCATACAGCGCGATGAGGTGTTCGAGGTCACGTGGGGCCATGTCCGGATTGATCGACCGGTCGAAGAAGAAATTGTCCCCGGTCATCGAGCCGGTGTACTCGGGGTCGAACATGGTGTCGTAGGGCGCCGGCGGGATGAAGTCGTAGTGCACGTCCCAGAGGTGCACGAACATGAAGAACGTGCCGCGGTTCGGTTCATCGATCCAGCGGGTGAACGCCTCGAACACGCTCGGGTTGGTGACGTCGCGATGCGACTGATGCATCACGTCGAGGTCCATCGCCCACTGCTCGGCAGGTGCCCCGTCCAGGACGCGGGCATAGGACGTGCAGTTCTCATAGTGCTCGAAGCCCTGGCCCAGCCCGAACGCCGGGTGCAGGTACGGACCGGCGAAGAACCCGGCGGTCTCGTAGCCGGCGGCCCAGAAACGCTCCGCGAGCGTCGTGATCCCGTCGGCCAGGACGCGATCGGTGTCCGTGCACCCGTGGACCGAATCGGGCAGCGAGCTGAACAGCGCCGCATGCGCCGGGAGCGTCCAGCTCGTGCTGCTGATGTGGTTCTCGAACACGACACCCCCCCGCGCGAGGCGGTCGAGATTCGGGCTGGTGGCGCGGTGATAGCCGTACGCGCCCAGGTGATCGGCGCGAAGCGTGTCGATGCAGATGAGCAGGACGTTGGGTCCCGCCGGTTCCGGTCGTTGGCGTACATCGGCCGGCGCAGAGGCGGCGCCACAACCCGCCAGGGTCAGCAATCCGGCGCCCATGGCAAGACGCACGATCACGGCCGCCCCTCCTGTTCCGCTGTGAAGCCGGCAAGCATCTGTTCGATATTCGTCACGCTCTCCAGCAGTTGCGGGTCGTGGGTGAGCGACCACGCACGGCCCAGGGCCTCGACCGTCCGCTGCATGTCCTGGCGCACACCGGCGCGGTCCGCCGGGTCACGGCCTCGCGCTCGCGCCGTGCGGGCGTTGGCCGTCCCGATCCACGCGCGGGGTTCCGACGGGTTCTCGGCCAGCGAATCGGCCAGCATTGCCAGCGCGGCGTCATGCCATCCGAGGTCGTTGAGCACCCGCGCCGACATCCACGTCGCGAGACCCGGAACCGGATCGAGACGGCGGGTCGACCGGATCAAACCGGCGATGTCGAGCCCCTGCTGCGTCAACCCGTGGCGAAGGGCCAGGTCGCCGTCGGGTCCGTCATCGCGGATCAACACGACGAACGTGCCCTCGACGTGAACCGGCACCCACCGCCGGTCCGCGGCGAGCCCGTGGAGGAATCTGCCCGGCTGCGTCACGACAACGCTGACGTCCAACCGCTCGGCGGTCGGTCCGAACGGCACCGGCCCGTAGCTCGACGATGCGACCAGGACCTGCCGCATGACCTGGGGCGGGTACGCCCAGGTATTTGTGATCATGTTGAGCTCTGGACGTGGTCGCACAAAGCCGCGGACCGTCGACGAGCACAACGGCGAGACCCAGATTCGACCGCGGACGTCGTGCTCGTTGATCCACTTCGTCGCGGCGAGCGGAAGATGCATGCGCGACAGCCCGGTACCAAAGCGGATCGGGCTGTCCTGCGCCGCGTACAGCACGTTGGTCACGATCGACCAGCCAAGGACGATTGGCGGCACGAACGACGCCCCGATCGCAACACGCTGTGCCACGTGCCCGGTGTAGCGGTCGCGGATATCGACCCACCACGACGCCTTCGCCAGCGCTGCCAGCGCGCAGGGCACCGCGACGATCATGCCCACCGCCAGGTTGCGTTGTGCCGAGAACCCGACAAGCGTCATACCGGCCACCACCAGCAGCAGGCTCCAGCGACGTTGACGCAATGCCGACACCGCCCCGGCCGCGATGATGCCAAGACACGCCAGTACGGCGAGTGCGACGATGTCCGCGGACCAGCCGTGCTCGAAGATAATCGTACGACGAAGGTCGCCCATGCTCGTCCAGGGATGCGCCGCGGGCCCGTCGGCAACATTGTTGTGTCGCAGGAACAGCACCGTTTGCACCGGCAGGATCGCCAGCCGCCAGGTCCACGGGTTCACGAAGCACACGACCACCTGGCCGATCATCACCGCGCCCAGACGCACCCGGTGCGTCACTGACATCGACGCCGTCGCGCCGCGACGGGCAAACGCCCCAACCAGCGTCGCACCGGTCAATGCCAGACCGAGAACAAAGTAGCTGTGCAGGTTGACGAACAGAAGCTGCAGCCCGATCAGGCCGGCCACGACTCGCCATGACATCGGTCGCTCGTGTTCAGCGGGCCGCCAGGCCGCTGCCAGCATAAACGCCTGTGCCGTCAACACGACGTAGCCGAACAGCTCCGGCCGGAGCGTCAGACGCTGGTAGCTCACGAGCGCAAGCACCAGCACCGCGGGCCCGATGATCAACGGCGGAACGTCGAGCCGGCGCATGAGCAGCACCAGCAGCACCAACAGCCCCGCGACCAGCACGATCAGCTGGACGTTGAGCGCCGGTACGCCGCCGGCCTGGTACGCCACGGCGATCAGCCCCTGTGTGAGCCAGTTGGCGTTGGGGAACCGGTATCGGCCGGCGTCGTCGTACCAGCAGCCGGGTCCGGGGGTCGGCCGTTGAGCGGCCGGCATGTCCGGGGCCGGCAACGTATAGAGATCCGCATCGTGGTCGACCGGGTGCCCGGTCGCCAGGAGCTGGTTGCCGTAGTCAAGGTGATAGCCAAGGTCTTCGGTGGACAGCTCGCGGGCTGCGAACAACAGGCCGGCCATCACCGCCGCAGCCACGGTCAGCCAGACGAGCAACCGGTCGTCGATCGACCCCGGCCGGGTTGTGCGATGCACTGCCACAAGGGTCCATCGGCGGCCGCTGAGCGGTACTTGAACCGACACTGCCCGGTCAGCGCCCCTTCCTGGTCCGGCTGCGGGAACTTCGATTTTCCGCTACGTTGCAGGCACAGGCTGCCTCCGGAGACCGTGCGATGGCTGGATACAAGCGAAGCAAGGGGCCGTGGTTTCACCGGTTGCTCGTGTGGCTGTTCGGGTTCCTGTTCGCGTTGCTGGTGTTCTGGCTGCTCGGATTCATCGTCGACGACATCGGATCGTGGCGCGGCCCGCAGTACCACGACTTCGAGATGACGCGGCTCGACCAGTCGCTGCTCGACGCCCAGGAGACGTTGACCGGGCAGTCCGCCGACATCAAACGCGCGATCACCGATCTCAGGGTCGACCAGTCGAACCTGCGCGACAGCTTGAAAATCTCGCGAGAGACGATGAACGAGATGCGCGCGACCTACCGGCTGGCGCTGGACCAGGGCATCAGGCCCACGCAGGCGCAGCAGGACGCGATGGCGGAAAGCGAACGTCTGTTTCTCGATACCCAGCAGCGGTACCAGCAGAGCGTCGAACAGATGGCGCAGCTCAGCGGTCGTGAGCGCGACGTGGCCGCCCGGCAGCGGGCGAACACCACTGCGGTCAACGAGGCGAGAAAGCCGATCCTCGCGGCGTTCAGCACGGTCAATCTCAAGCACCGGCTCAAGGTGGCGGCCCTGAAGCTGAGCGTCCTGATCCCGCTGCTGGCGGTGGCGGTGTGGCTGTTCGTGAACTACCGCACCAGGCTATACGGGCCGATGGTGAATGCGTTCGGCATCGCGGTGGCCCTGCGCGTCGGGCTCGTGATGCACGACTACTTCCCGGAGATGTACTTCCGATACATTCTCATCGCGGTCGCGGTGATCATCGTGGGCCGGGTGCTGGTCACCCTGCTGCGGACGGTGGCCTTTCCGAAGCGTGACTGGCTCGTGAAGCAGTACCGGGAGGCATACGAGGCCTTCCTGTGCCCGATGTGCAGCTATCCGATCCGGCGGGGGCCGCTGAAGTACGCCTCGTGGACACGCCGCTCCATCCGCAAGCAGGCCGTCACGGCGGCAACGGGCGATGATGTTGACGAGCCATACACGTGCCCCGTGTGCAGCACGCAGTTGTACGAGAAGTGCGAGCAGTGCGGGGCGATTCGGCACTCGTTGCTGCCTGCGTGCGACCGGTGCGGAACGGCCAGGGACGAGCCTCGCGGAGCGCCGGATTGAGCACGCCGAAGGTCCAGTAATCCCTGCACAAAGCTTCGCCGATGGTCAGTGAGGCCTGCCAGGCAGATCGCCGATGAAATGATCAGCCGACCCACCGTTGGGCCCTGGGGGACTGTTTGTGTCGATTCGCGTCGTCTGTACCAAGTGCCGCAAGAAGAACAAGCTCCGGGACGAGCTTGCCCGCAGCGAGGCCGTGTGCCGCAAGTGCGGCACCAGTCTTGCCGAGCCGACACCGGTCCAGGCGACGGAACCGGTGGTCGTCGAGCCACCACCCGAGGAACCCGACGACGGCTCGCTGACCGGGTCACGGTGGAACAAGTGGTCGCTCGCGGCGGCGCGCGAACACTGGATCGGACGGAGCCTGGAACGCAAACGAGAGCTTGAGCGTGACGGCGGGGACGATCGCACGCGGCGCGGTCGCCGCAAGGCGGCGCCGGTCAATCGCCGGCCACGGCAGACCGCCGGTGCGCGTTGCCGGGAGTGCGAGGACGGAAAGATGCGTCCTCGGACCGTCCACCGGCTGGGGCGCCGACTGGCCCTGGCCGGGTACATCCTTCTGCTACCGGCCATCCTGGGACTCATCGTCAACCTCGTCATTCTCGCGACGGCCGCCTTCGACCTCGCCAAGACCGTCAGCGACGTGACCAGGATCCCGGTGCCGACGGTCGAGACCGTGATGCGGATCCAGAAGATCCCCGATCACCAGTTGGCCCTGATGACCGCCGAACAACAGCAGACCGTGCGGGCCGCCCGCCTGGCAACAGCCGGAGCGACGCTCGGCAACCTGGACAGCCGCAGCGGGACCGCAGGCATCGCCCTGATCGCGTGGCTCAGCGTCGCGATGATCGGACTGTTTCTCGCGAGAAAAAAACAGATACTCAGGTGCACCACCTGCGAGACGATTGTGACCGATCCAGGTTGAGCGCTCCCGGGGGTCACCGACTCCCGGCACGCACACCGATCACCGAGGACTCGGGCGTGTTGCCCAGGCCGAATGCATCGTGGACCACGCGTAACGCGTTCTTCCCCTGGCCCTCGGGCACGATACAGGAGATCTTGATCTCCGAGGTCGAGATGTTGGCGATGTGAATACCCGCGTCGCCGAGAGCCCTGAACATCGTCGCCGCGACGCCGGCGTGCGTCCGCATGCCCACGCCAACCGCCGAGATCTTCGCCAACCCCGTCTCGATCGACATGTCACCGATGCCGGCCTCCTGCAGGACCCGCTCCATGGCAACCTTGACGTCCGGAAGATCTCTGCGGTTCACCATGAATGACACGTTGGCCGTCTCGCCGGCCTCGGTCTGGATGATGTCGTCGACGATTGCGCCGGTCGTCGCGATCCGCTCGAAGATATCCGCCTGCATACCCGGCGTATTGGGGATGCCACGCACGCTGATACGCCCGAGTTCGGCCGCGAGCGCGCAACCGACGACCGTGACGTCTTCCATCTCGGGTGTTTCCCTGACGATCATCGTGCCCTCCTCGGCGCTGTCGCTGTTGCGAACGTGAATCGGAACGTTATATCTCTGGCCGAAAATAACGGCGCGGCTGTGCAGCACGCCTGCCCCCAGCGAAGCAAGTTCGAGCATCTCCTCGGTCCCGATGCGGTCGAGTTTCCGTGCATTGGGGACGATCCTCGGATCGGCGGTATAAACCCCGTCCACGTCGGTGTAGATCTCGCACACACCGCCGGGTCCCCCCCGCTTGCTGCCGACGCCGAGCACCGCCGCGATCGCCACCGCGGTCGTGTCGGAACCTCCGCGACCCAGCGTCGTGATCTGCCCCTCGCTGGACATCCCCTGGAAGCCCGCCACGACGATGACCCGGCCCCGGTCAAGCTCGGCGTCGAGCGCCGTCGTGTCGATAGAGCGGATTCGGGCCTTGGTGTGATACTCGTCGGTGATGATCCCGATCTGCGCACCGGTCATGCTCACGGCGTCCACGCCCTCGCGGTGCAACGCCATCGTCATCAGCGCGATGGAGACCTGCTCCCCCGTGGTCAGGAGCATGTCGAGTTCCCGCTGCGACGGCTGATCGGTGACCTGGCCGGCCAGCTCGATGAGCTTGTCGGTCGTCTTGCCCATCGCCGAGACGACCACCACGACACGGTGGCCGTCGCGATGTGCACTGGCGGCGCGCCGGGCACAGCGGCAGATGCACGCCGAGTCGGCAAGAGAAGTGCCCCCGAACTTGTGGACCACGACGGCCATTGGGGGGATTGTAGAGGAAGGGGCGGAGGGGTACAGTCGCGCAGTGGCGCCCCTCCTACTGCTCGGACGATTCCGGCGGGCTGAGTTCAAACTCGGCCTCGGTCGTCACGCTCTCGGCGGTCGGCCGCGTCATCCGCCACCGGCACCGGTCAACGCCCTGGGCAAGCTCGCGAAGCAGGTCCAGCGCGTCCCGCATCGCCGCGACGTCCTCGGGGGCCGCGAGGGTCTCGGCGTGGGTGGACCAGCTCGCAAGGTTCTGCGCAAGCCGCCTACCGTGTCCGATGCCGCTGGTGGTCCAACCCCCCTGCTCGCCGGCGATCGGAAGGCACCGCGCGTCGTTCTCCAACGCTGCCGTCACCGCGTCGAGGTGGTCCGGGTGACTGGCCACGATGCACCAGCGTGTAGCGGCACCCCCGGCCCCCGCCACCGTCCAGTTCAAACTGACCTGGTCGATACCGGCGATGTCGCCGAACAGCCACCGCGCCATCGGCCCGATCGGGACGCTCCGCGGCCGGCCGGGCTCGAAGTCCGCCGGGTCGGGCACGGCCAGCTCGAAGCTGCCCTGCCCGAGTTGATTGAGCGCCGCCACGAGCCGGATCATGTGGGTGTCCACCTGCGACCACGCGCGGGCCGCGTCGAGCACCTCGTAGGCGCGGGCAACCGTCGGCAGAAGCAGATCGAATGGTGGATCCTCGAGCCGGCCCTCGACGTCGCTCACGGCGGTGATTCGCCGCGCGCCGAGATTGTCGCCGAGCGCCTGGCTGATCAACGGCTCGCCCAGCAGCGTCGCCACGAACGCATCGAACGGTCCGCCCGATGTATCGGTCGGCTCGATATAGCCGAGGAACCCGGTCCCCTCCAGGCAACGGAGCGGCGACGGGTCCCATGTCAACGCCGTGACCCGACTGCGGAACGGCGCGCTGTCAAAGCGTGACGCGTGCCGCACCCGGACCCGATCGTCGTCGAGCCCGGCGACGGCCACGGACCAGCCCCCCAGCGGCGGGGCGTGCTGGATCAACACTGCGGCGCGCGCCTGACCGGGATCACCGCCCAGTTCGGTGCCCAATATCGTGCCCCGCAACACGGCTTCGTGCTGCGCGAGCGAAACATCAGGGGCACGATGCAGGTTCGGCACCACCGCGTCAAACAGCCCACGGCCATCGTCCGGAGCGATCAGCACCAGGCGATCCGCCCGGGCCAGCACCAGCGCCTGTTCGGCGAGATGGAAGACACCCACATCGTTGCTCGGCGCGAGCACCCGCGGCGAGAGGCTGCGTAGCAGCGCCGCACTGACATCCGGCTCGATCTCGGTCAAGACCACCCATTCCGACGAGAACTCCCCCGCTCGTGACATCAGCGTCACCCGCCGACCGAGGCACTTGTCGAAGAAATCCGCCTCCGTCAGACCCGCCGCGTTGGCAAGCCGTTCCCACGCTGCCGGTAATTCGCCCTGGGCCAGCCACGAGCGGACCCAGCGGCCGATCGGGCGATTGTGCAACTGGCCACGCAGTCGGGCCGCGTTGTCAATGTGCACGAACAGACGCACGTCCGGGGGTGCCAGCGCCGCCGCTTCGAAGGGATCGCCCGCCAGGACGGCCCGACCGGACAGGAGGCAAATGGCGATGACCGTCGTGCTGCGCATTGCCGTTAGATCGACGGCTCAACACCGTCGTCACTGACCTGGGCGTCGGGGCCGTCGTGACGCGACGATGCCGGCACCGTCAACGTCGGCAACTGCCGGGCGATCCCCCGGATCGTCCGGACGGTCCGGTCGATCGTGCGGCCGTGTTGTTGCAGATCGTGTCGAATCGCCGACGGCACGGTCGGCGCCAATGGCTGCGGCTGCGACGACAGCAGCGTGACGACCAGTCCGCCCGCCCCCACCACCACGGCACACAGCGTCGCCCGCAGGAACGCGCGGCGGCGGCGCCGGCGTTTCGCCGTGCCGGGCGTGACACCGGCCAGACCCAGCCGGCGCAACACCGATTCGGTCAGATCGGGGGCGGTCACGACCAGACCTCCTCTGCGTGGCGTTGCCGCGTTCGGTCGGCCAGGATCATCCGCTTCATCCGGGCCCGTCCACGGTGAAGGTGGCTCTTGACCGTCCCGGGCGGCATACTCAACTGCGCAGCGATCTCGGCGATCGACCAGTTGAGCCTGTGAAACTGGTGCATGATCTCGCGTTGCTGGCTGGGGAGATCCGCCAGCAGCTCGTCGAGCAGATCGCGCACGTTATCCATCGTCTCCCGACGGACGGTGGACTGGTCGGGCCCGGGCTCGACGGCCGCGTTGAGATCAACGGCATCGGTGTCGAATGTCGGGCTGAGCTTCTGGTTCGCGTTCATGTACAGCCGCTTGGCAATCGTGAACAGCCACGTGCTGAACCGGAACCGGCTGTCGAATCGCCGGAGGTTCCTCAGCACGCGGACAAACGCTTCCTGGACGATGTCCTCGGCAACCTCGGGCCGGCCCGACTTCTTCAGGATGAAGGCGTAAAGCCCATCCTGGTGAGCGCGGATGAGGGCGGCGATCGCCTCTTCATCACCCGCCTTCGCCCGTCGGACCAGCGCGTGTTCCTCGGCCTTGTCCATTGGCCGCGTATTGTACAAGCGCATACCGGACTGCAAGACCCAAGTTGCACCGGTGAGCCATTAACCAGTCGCCAGTAGGGAGGAGGCACAGATCTCCCGCTGTGTCGACGAAAGATCGCCTGCGATTCTTCCCTACTGGCTACTGGCTACTGGCTACTGCCTGTTCCTATGCCGCCTTGGTATTCCTGCGATGCCGTCCGACCGTCCGCTGGTCCGCAGTCGCCCTCCGTTCGGGCTGGTTGGCGAGCTTGTCCAGCAGCTCCGCGGGGCTGGTGGCCCACAGGTCGGCCCCGATCTCTTCGGCCAGGCCTTCGGCCCGATTGAAGACACCGCCGCCGACGACGATCTGCAGGTCGGGACACGCGTCGATACTTCGGATCGTGTCAATCAACCGGCGGATATGTGGTGCGTCACCAGGGGCCGACGCGAACATAAGGAGGATGTCGGGGTTGCGTGACCCGACCTCGGCGAGGATCTCGTCGCCGGCCACCCCACCGCCGCCGAACCAGATCTCGTAGCCGTTGGCTTCGATCAGGTCCGCCACCAGTTGGCCGGCGAGTTCGTCCGCCTCGCTGGAGCCGCAGAACATCAGGATCTTGCGTGTGCGTCGCGTCTGCTGCTCGTAGCGCGACTGCGACTGGTCCACGAGCGTTCTGAGCAGTCGAGTACCGTAATGATGCCCGAGAGTGCTGATCTGATCGGCGCGGTAGAGGTCGCTGATCATTTCCATGACAGGCCAGTACACCTTCATGGAGAGATCCTCGGCCGACACACCGGCCTTGACCGTCTCTTCGACAATACCCCGCACAGCGGTGCGGTCGCCTGTAATCAGCCTCTCGAAGAGGCGCTCGACAATGACTTCCTGATCCACGGTGAGCCTCCGTCCCTTTGAGTTCGTGACGCGAGGGGGTTCATCGTGCGATATGCCCGGTGTACTCGACTTTTCCCGCCGACGTTGGCTATCGGACCCCGGATGGGCGAAACATGCCCGATAACCACCCTCAGCAGGCGACGAATCCCAGCGATGCGGTGCATACGCCGAACGTCATCGGGTGCTGGGAGACGTCCTTGAAGCCGGCCTGGGCCATCATGTCGGCCAGGGTCTCGCGGTCGGCAAACGTCGAAACCGACCGGGGCAGGTACCGGTAGGCGCCGCTACGGTCACCGGCGAGCAGGGTGGCGGTGACCGGCATCACGTGCCGGGTGTACAGGCCGTTGACCATCCGGATCACGGGGTTGGCCGGCTGGCTGAATTCGAGGACCACGACGCGGCCCCCCGGCCGA
>Ga0209988_10000601_pt1 | contig 22686 bp, 18 predicted proteins | sample N075metaG_FD_183115 | JGI IMG/M metagenome (GOLD analysis project Ga0209988, IMG submission 183115) | Deep subsurface microbial communities from Kermadec Trench to uncover new lineages of life (NeLLi) - N075 metaG (SPAdes) (version 2) | ecosystem: Environmental > Aquatic > Marine > Ocean trench... | reverse complement strand
CGTCGATGCGGACGGCGGGACGGTCGGTTTCAGCTTGTCCTCGCTGTACGAGTTCAATGACCGAACGCGCATCGGGCTGGTCTATCGGTCGAAGCTGGACGCAGGACTCGATGGTGATGCGAATTTTTCCGATCTGGGGCCAACCACGGAATCCATTCTCGATGCGGCTGGTCTCCTCGGTGCGTCCGTTACCATCAAAAGTCGGACGCCGCAGGCAATAAATGCAGGTGTGTATCACGAGTTCGCAGACGGCGGTGCTGTGGTCTTCGACGCCGTGTGGATGGACTTCAGTGAGTTCAAGCTCTCTGAGATTTTCGTCAACGGAGACCAGTTGATCGACACATCGGTCAATTACAACGACATCTACGCCTTCTCCGTGGGCTACAACCGTCCGGTGTCTGATCGTCTGCGTATCGGATTCGGCGCGATGTACGTCAACGATATGATCGACGACGATCAACGGACAATAACATTGCGGCTGGATTCCATGTGGGTTGCTGGCGTTGGCGTGGAATGGCAGTGGAGGCCGACTCGGGTGGTCAGCGCGACTCTCAACTACATCCAGATGGGCGATGCACCGGTGACGTCCCCGTCGATACCGGTGATTGGCTCCGTCACCGGACGATACAGTGATCGCGGGACAATTTTCCTTGAGGTGGGTATGAGTTTCGGCACAGGCCCGGCGTCACGATAATTAGCCCGATTGCTCAAATTCGCATCCCAGCTGCGAGAACCAGGGAGCAGGGCGATCAGAGCAAACTCCGGGATATTACCTATTTTCAATCCTGGCGTTGGACGTATAACATAATCGCCTGATAACAATTATAAATCAGAGAGATATTGTCCATACCAGGGGAAATGCCTGGCAAAAATACTATCGGCCGCGTTCGCGGCCCCGGTCTGGAAAAGACACCCCCGCGCGACGAAATCGTGGTGCAGCGCGCCTGGCCCACCCGGCCGCATGCTCCGTTCGAAGGCTGCCTGGCCGAGTTGTCTGCGGCCATCTCGGTACGCAAAGCGGATACGATTTGACCGACCGCCGGACAGATATTTCGGGCCCGCTTCTTAAGCGTCAGGTCGTTGGCGGCCTGCCGCTTAACCGCCGGGTTGCAGGACGTGTGATCAGAATGGCCTGGCGGCGTCGAACGGCGCTCAAGATTCACCCTGATATATCCACTATTTTAGAGGTAATCTCTGAAATACTTAGGCCAATCCGAATTTTCCTGGATTGAGGCGTAAAACTTTGGACTTGGCCCAATATTTTGGGGACAATGCAAAATTCTAATCGATGGGTCAAGAATAACAACAATCCATGTCGGCTTCACCCAGCGTAATAATTGAATCAATCGATCTTGCTGTCGTCAGGAGTTTTCTCGAGTTCACGCCGGACGCCATGGTTGTCGTTGCCGATGATGGCAATATTGTCCTCGCCAATTCTCAGGCGGAGATACTATTTGCATACTCAGCGAAAGAGATGGTTGGGCAAAGCATTGAAATGCTTATTCCCCGACGTTTCCGCAAAGAGCACAGGCGCAATCGCGGTGAATTCGCGATCAATTCCCAAATTCGACCGATGGAGACGGGCCTGCCAATCTGTGGACGACGCAAAGATGGGACCGAGTTTCCTTGCGACGTCAGTTTGCGTAATATCCGCACACCACAGGGCATATTTTCTGTCGCCACTGTGCGTGCGGCTCAGGATTGCAATTACTTCGAGGAAAAAATTCGACAAACAGAAGAGAACTTCCGCCCGCTTGTTGAAATGACCAATGCGATCCCGTGGCGGGCGGATGCAATAACCTGGCAATTCACCTATGTAGGGCCGCAGACCAAAGAAATCCTTGGTTATGACCAGCGGCAATGGTACGAAAACGACTTCTGGCCGGATCACATCCACCCGGAAGATCGGGATTACGCTATGAGATTGTGCGAGGAAGCCTCAAAAACTCGCGACCGGTACGAATTCGAGTACCGGATGATCACGGCGGACGGAAGTGTCGTCTGTCTTCTGGACATTGTGAGCGTCTCGAAAACTGATGGCGTACCCGTAACGCTTCAAGGCTTCATGATTGACGTTACAGACCGGCGTGAAGGGGAGACAGTGCTTCGTAAAGCAATCTATGAAAGCCAGCGTCTGAAAAAGCAGCTGGACCGGGAAAACGCCTACCTGCGTCAGAATATAAAGATCAGATTCAACTGTGATGAGATCATAGGCAAGAGTAAAGCACTGCGCGAGACGCTGAAGAGCGTTCAGCAGGTTGCGAGAACCAATTCCACCGTATTGATTCAGGGAGAAACGGGAACCGGCAAGGAGCTCATTGCACGCGCAATTCATAACAACAGCCAGCGCCACGAACGTGCCATGATTACGGTAAATTGTTCCGCGCTCCCGGAATCATTGATTGAGGCAGAGCTGTTCGGTCGCGAGAAGGGCGCGTATACCGGTGCCATGACCAAGCAGGTGGGCCGGTTCGAGCTGGCTGATGGCTCTACGATATTCCTGGACGAGATCGGTGATTTGTCCACCGGAGTGCAGACCAAGCTATTGCGCGTCTTAGAGGACGGCGAGTTCCAGCGCCTGGGAGATTCGAAGACGAAAACGGTCGATGTGCGCGTTATTGCGGCTACAAACCATCAGCTCGAAAACCGCGTAAGAGACGGCGAATTTCGCGAAGACCTGTATTACAGACTGAACATTTTTCCGATCAACGTACCTCCATTGAGAGATCGAATTGACGATATCCCGCAATTGGTGTGGGCGTTCATCCGCGAGTTCGAAGCAGAGATGGGCAAGAAGATCGAGGCTGTCTCGCCGGAAACAATGGAAGCGTTTCAACAGCATGACTGGCCTGGCAATGTGCGCGAGCTCAAGAACAGCATAGAGCGGGCGATAATTGTGAGCGAAGGTCCAATACTGCGGGCTGAAAAAATGGGCTATCGGCGTGACTCAAAGTACGAAGACAACCTCAGATCGTTGAACGAGGTTGAACACGATTACATAGAATCTGTACTCGATTCCACCCAATGGCGAGTTCGCGGCGTCGGGGGCGCCGCCGAAATCCTGGCACTCAAGCCCACGACGCTCGAGGCTCGCATGAAAAAAATGGGCATTACCCGGCCAGCGTAGAGCCACATATTCTGTCCCGCCCATCCCAGATTTCGTAGCCAGTTCCAAAATAATAGATGTCCGTGGCCTATTGGGCGCATCCGCGCGGACTGTCAACCGCACGCGTCACCGAGTAAATTTAAAGACTTACGTGCGGTTTATTACCAAAACTCCAAATCGGCACTAGTCTTGCAGCCCTCTGGTCGACATTGCGATTAAGCAGACTACAAGAAGACCGGGTGAGCAGCGTTGGAAAGGGCAAAGTTATGTATTGTTCTGCCGCCTGAACGGCGCGATGAAATTGTGACGATGTTGCGCTCGTTGATCGGGCCGGTTAGAGTCTCTACCGATATTGTCATATTAACTATACGACGAAATAGGTTGGCAAAGGGAATAAGGCAACGCATCTCCTTCAGGCGCACGTCACTTGCTCGTATAGCTCAAATGCGTCGACTCTGAATACTCGAAAATTCTTCGCACGCATTAAATGCCGTGGGATTACGAACAAATTTCGAATCGTGCCGTGAACCGCTAAGAAGCGTTGGCATGACCGATCGCTTTAAATCGGCGTATCTGTCGTTCCCGCTCGCGAGTCGGCTCGTGTGAGACTTCGGCCCGATTGTTCGCGTATTGACGCGTGTCATGCATTGTGTCGGGCATCAGCTTACGATGCGCGGGAGCGTAGCTTCGAAGCTTATCGGTCACGAGCTGCCGTGGCGCCTGACATTGTTGCTTGAGAAGCTTGCGAAAGAAGCGGGCCGCGGCTTTCTTGTCTCGTCGCTTCTGGATCAGGATATCCGGCGCCTGACTATCTTGATCCACCGCTCGATACAAATAGCGTTGCTTACCGTCGATCCGGAGAAACACTTCATCGACAAACCATTGATCGCCACCGGGCCCGGAGCGCTTTCGGATCCTATTGGTGTAGACCGGGCCAAAGCGTATGCACCAGCGCCGGACCATCTAATACGATGCGTTGATCCCGCGCTCAGCCAATAGATTCTTCGACATCGCGATAACTCAGGCAGAAACGATAGTGCAGCCACACGGCGTGGCGGATAACTTCTTCAGGAAAACGGCGTTGGTCACACAGTGGCTTTCTGGATTTCATCCCTTAGGTGTTGCTGATCTCTACTTAATGTGACAATACCAGCAGAGATTTTGGGGCTGAAGCCTACGACACTCGAAGCGCGTATGAAGAAGCTGGGGCTTGAACCTGCCGGCACGGGGTGAGGTTTTGCAAAGTCGGATAGTAATCTGGGGCGGACCTGTTCGTTGCACCTCTCGCCGCGCGGCTGCTGAATCTTCCAAAATGCCGGTGTGGCTACCACATAACGGAGTTCGACCCTACCTCAGCTTGCCTTTTTGCAATTCCATTGCTCGTATTCTCAAGCTCAATAAGCGGGTAGCCACGTTGGCATGACTCGTGCTGCATAGTTGACTGTATCAAATGAACTTTGCCGTAACAGCTACCCCATCACTCATTTTCAGCAAGGCGCCGTAGACTACACAGGGTCCTGAACACACAGAGCGCACTCCTCAAGCAGCAAGACGCCCTCGCTTTTTCACGAGGACGGATCGTCATGAGCTTGATAACAGTCTATAAGGCCCTCGGCGGAGGCTGGCAAGTCCACAAAGACAAGGATTATGGAAATGCGGAAATAAAAAAGGGAATGGGCGAGCGCACTCACTGGACTGAGATGCTGAACATACCGGCACCAACCTTACCCGCCGGGAGCAGACCCTGAAGCAGGCGACCGCCCCCAAAATTTCGTGATCGCTCCAACATTCTGGACTCACGGCCCGGGATTTGACTAGCCGGTGGGCCTGGATCACTGCAGATAAGGGATGCTCAGACCATTGCCGGCTTGGCACGTAAGTTGCAGTTAATGATTGCTGCATATTGTTGAACTGAACCCGGGAGACGTGCATTGATAACCGCGACACTACGGATCAGGGTTTCCAAAGGCAAAAAGGGAGAAGTCATTCGCTTGCTGCGGTCGCTTATCGCTCCGACCCGTGTCGAAACGGGGTGCATGAGCTGCCACCTCTACCAAGACGTGAATGACCAGTATGCCGTCACATGGATGGAGCAATGGAGCTCGCAGGATGACCTCAACTGCCACCTCAGAACGCCGCAGTACAAGAGGATCCTGGCGGCACTCGACATGTCCGATGCGCAACCGGAGATCCGTTTCGACACAGTGGTCGAGACCAAGGGCATGCAGCTCATCGCAGAAGCTAGAGGCATGAATACTTGAATGACCTCGTGAGGAACGAATTCAATGGAAGTAGCGATAAACATTACCAAAATCTGGAGGTTCAGAATGTTGAAATTTCGTTTTAGTGTCGTGGCGGCGTTGTGTGGACTCTGCATGGCCGCTACAGGCATGGCTCAAGAGCTGATGATATTCCCGAATGCCGATCAGTCGGCCGAGCAGCAGGAGGAGGATAAATTCTTCTGCTATGGCTGGGCCAAAGGTGAATCGAGCTTCGACCCGATGGCGCCACCAACGGCGACTGAGGCGCCTCCACAACAGCAGGCTAAAAAAGGCGGTGTCGGCAAGGGACTGGTCCGCGGCGCGGTGGTTGGTCAGATCGTGGGAGGTGATTCTAAGAGCACGCGAAGAGGTGCTGCCGCAGGCGTGGCGGTCGGTGGCATGCGGCGCCAGGATCAAAAGCGTAAAGAAGCCCAGGCTCGCGAGCAATGGGAACAGGAGCAAGTGCGCATCTATACGGAAAATCGCAATCGTTACAATCGTGCCTATGCTGCCTGTCTGGAAGGCAAGAATTACACAGTTCGCTAACAGCACAGGAGAATTACAATATGAAACTTATTGGCAGACAGATTTTTGTTTTTGCGGCGAGCATTTTTAGTGTGACGGCATTTGCAGCTGACTTCGACGGCTCCGAGCCTCTGATATGTTCATTCGGTCAGGTCATTGAATGCGTTAACGGCTCGGAATGTCTTGCCGTCACCAACGTCAGCGTGGATGCACCTGACTTCGTGAAACTGGATTTCAGAAACAAGCAGATAGTATCTACGACTGGTGGCGAAGATAGCCCGGCTAGCGACATTAACGTAACTGACCTATCCACCCACCTCATCGTCCAGGGCACCCAGGGCAGCGGCCAGGGCAATGCGCTCGGTTTCTCTTTGTCGATCGACAAGGCCACTGGCCAGATGGCCGCGGCCGGCGCCGGAGAAAATGCCGGGTTCGTTATCTTTGGAGCATGTACACCGAATTAGGGGTTTAAAAATGGATATCAGGAAAATCGTGATTTATGTAGCGGTGGCGAGTACTGCGCTTTTGTTCTCAGCGGCGCAGGCACAGGAAATGATCTACTCGGGATTCATGACCGACTACAGCCAGCTTGTGAAAGTGACAGATGGTACTGCCGACTATCGTTATCTTTCACCGGGTGGCATGGACAAAGTAGCTCAATATAACGCCGTCATGATCGATCAGCCGGAGATTTTTATCGCCAACGATTCTCCGTACCGGGGCGCAAAACCCAAACAACTCAATACTTTCGCTGAATCGATACGTACCGGGATAACATCAGCGCTATCCAAAAATTTGTACGTGGTTGACCAGCCCGGAGAAAACGTACTTTACATCAGCATTGCCGCTACGAATCTCAAGCTGACCAAGAGGAAAAGAGGCATCCTCGGTTACACGCCGGCCGGGTTCGTCACTGGTGCTGTTGCGGGCGCAGCTACCTCGAATTTGGCAAAAAAGGCCGACTTGCAGGGCCTGGTCTTTGAATTTGAGGCCTTCGACAGCATTTCGGGGGAGCGCATCATTGCAATCATTGATTCGATTGGCAGCGATGTGGAAAGCCCTGCTACATGGGAGGAACTCGAGGCGTTCATGGCGGGTTATGGCAGACTACTGCAATGCCGCTTCGACAACGCAAGATTGCCTGACGAGCAAAGGGTCGATTGCTTCGCGCAGGATTGATTGGTATGGATCACCAGCGCCGGACACGGCCCGTATCAATGTGCACGAAGTCGGACTGCTTGTAGAAACCGACGCCGCCTTTTTGCATCGAAAGCGCTGTGTCCCTGAGTACTTCGATCGGGATGTCTTCGAGCCTCACGTCGATTGCCGTGCCGAGCAGGTGCTGGCTGTTCCGGGCAATACCACTGCCCGTCGCGCGCAGCATTTCGTTCGTTTTTGGCGAGCGATAGGCGGAGATAACCTCGTATGTTCCGTTGCTCCCGAGCGCTGCCCGGATATCATAGATCAGGTCGAGCAGCCCGGGGTCCATAACGGTCGTGTCGCCGGTTCGAAAATCCCCGAGGTATCGATTGATTTCCTCGAGGGCTGAAGCGACGTACTCGCCATTCTCGAAATAGACGATGTCCAGCCTTTCATGGGTATGCGTGTGGTAGAACGACAATTGCTTTGCATCGAGGGCACGAGCGTCGCGCAGTTGGGCCACCGTTGCTGTTAATCCGGTAAAAATCAAACAGATAACAATGTATCTATGCAAAGAATTCATGATGGTCTCACGCGTACGGAATTACCTGATTTCACTTGGCACGCGAATATTACCATCGCTGTCACGCATGTCAGCCAATCAGCGGCGGTATCTGGATTATTATCGGGACGCATCGGAAAATCACTTTTCAACTGATATCAAGGAATCAGTCACAATGACCAGAGTATTTAAGTGGGAAATCGCTGCGTTGTTTTTCGCCCTTTGCCTGCCCGTATTGGCGGACGATGGTGAAGACCGCGAAGCACTGCGAATTGAAATAGAGCAATTGCGCGAGTCCGGACGGCTCAGCATCGGTGGGATCGATGTGGCATCCGGCAATCTGCTTGCAGATTTCTACGAACGCCGCGGATTCTCACCGGCATGGTCTGGCGCAGGCAAAATAGAATCCCTCATAGAGGTGATCAAGGCGACTGCACATGATGGTCTCGATCCCACCGATTATCACCTTGAAGAAATCGAACATGTAAATGGCTTGCTCGAAAACGGGAAGCAACTGACACCAGACGAGCGGGCAGCGCTCGACATCGCACTGACAGACAGTCTTATCAGGCTCGGATACCATCAGCGATTCGGCAAGGTGGATCCGTATGATCTCGACCCGGAGTGGAATTTCGCCCGCGAACTCGGCGGTAGAGATCCGGCAAAAACCATTCAGGAGGCGATCGACGCTGAGTCGCTGTCCGACTATCTCGCCGCGATTTTCCCGCGCGTAGAACTCTATCGGCGCCTGCAATCCTACCTCGAGGAGTATCGCAAGCTGGCAGTGGCGGGCGGTTGGCCGCGCGTACCGGAAGGGCCCACGCTGAAGCCGGGGGCTGCAGATGAACGATTACCGATACTGGCCCGCCGCCTGGCGATGACCGGCGACCTTCCCGCAGCAGTAGCCGCAGCGCCGGTTTCCGTATACGCAGATGCTCTCGAGTCAGCCGTGGTTAATTTCCAGGAGCGACACGGTCTTGACCCTGACGGTATCGTCGGTCCCGCTACGCTGCGCGCGTTGAACGTGCCGGTTGAGGATCGAGTCAACCAGATTCGCCTGAACCTCGAGCGTGGCCGCTGGGTCCTCGACAATCTGGATGACGACTTCGTTGTCGTAAACATCGCCGCCTTCAGAGCGTACCTGTACCGCGATCAAAAACCAGTCTGGTCTACCCGCGTCGTCGTCGGCAAGACTTATCATAAGACGCCTGTTTTCCGCTCTTTGCTCAAGTACATCGTCTTCAATCCTACCTGGACAGTGCCTTACAGCATTGCGACCAAGGAAATGCTACCGGCCATCCAACGGGACCCGAATTACCTGTCTGCAAGAAACTTCGATGTGAAGGATCGAAACGGTGACATCATCGACCCGGCCGGCGTGGACTGGTCACAAGTGACGCGGCGCAATTTCGGTTACACGTTTGTACAGAGGCCCGGGGTCTCGAACGCCCTTGGTGAGATCAAGTTCATTTTTCCCAATCAGCACTCGGTCTACCTGCATGACACCCCGAGCAAAACTTTGTTCGCAAGGGCCGAACGGACTTTCAGCCACGGCTGCATCCGTGTGGATCGGCCGTTCGATTTTGCCGAAGTGCTTCTGCAACAGGATGGCTGGAACCGGGAGATGATTGACGCTGAAATTGCCAGCAGGAACACCAGGTCAGTTTTCCTTTCCCAACCTCTGCCCGTACTTTTGCTGTACTGGACAGCCGCGATTGGCGAAGACGGGCAGATACATTTTTACAATGACGTGTACGAGCGGGACCAGAAGATACTGACCGCGCTGGACTCGCCATACCGGGTCAATATTCCGGAATCCTGAGTTTGGAAGGACGCATTAGTAACGAAGCGTGTCAGTTTCTAACGCTTTCAATCCGCTGCAGCCTGCCATCTGCCCTGAAGGTCAGGATCCTGCGCATATTGCCCTGTATGTAGATCCAGGTATTACCTTGCTTCGCATCCGGCTCGCCACATTTTTTCAATACCTCGTACATCCCCGAGCTGTCCTTGCCGCCTCCTCCATGGATCAGGTTCCCGCCACAACGAATTGATCTGTCGGAATACCGTCGCCCGTGAACACCATCAAGAGTCGATGCCATTCGAGGCGGTAGCCAACAGCTCCTATCAGGATGTGATCGATTGGGGAGACATCCGGGTTTCTTGGAGCCGAACCTGGCACGTCGGCGTCGATCCCTGTCTTGAAACACACATTGTGCCGGCTCCATTCCGTCTACTCTGGCTATTCGGCTGCCTGCTGTTGCCGGAACTCCTGCAGGCTGCCGACGCACGGATGCTTTTTGGCCTTGCTGGTCGGTACGAGCAAGCCCAGGGGCCCCAGAAGAGCATACTTGCCGTAATCCGTTGCGATCGATTTGCCAGCGCCAACATTGGATTTCTGTGGGTCGATGAAAGGCCCGCGCAAAATTACGTCGATGTTGTGAGCCAATATCTTTCGCCGCTTGGGCCGTGGCGACAGACGCAGGTCCAGCTGTTCGGCGCGCAGGTCGATTGTGCCTCCACCGACCATTGTCATCTGCGCACTGTCGAGATAAAGCAGATTGATGTCTACGATCCCATTCGCAGCCTGCATGTGACTGATGGCACAGTTCACGATGACATCCTCCCGGCGCTGCAACCAGGGTAATACATCGAAAATAATGCCGGTTTTTGTCAGGGGTATACTCACTTGCGGAATTCGCGCAGCGCTCACAAATGCCGAAAGCTGGCCATTCAGGTTCGCCATGACCTCCCTGACCGAATTCCCGCGGCTCCGGAGATCGAGCGCAAGATCGAAACGCCCCTCATAAATCTCACGCGCGCGTATGTCCTGCAGGAATATGCCAAGGTCGATGTTCTCGATGGTCAGGTCAGCAATGAACTCCGGTGACGTTTGTCGATCGAGCTGGAAGTGGCCGGCAACTGTGGTTTCATTGCGTGCCAATTGCAACGGCTCAATGGTCAGAGAGCCTTCTTGCAACTCGATAGTTGCTTTTTTGACGATCAGATTGCCGCCGGACGAAAGGAGCTCGAGATCGTCCAGCGTCAAGCGCATGTCGAACGCATCGAGGGCCGTCAGGTCGAACGGGTCGTCGGAAAATACACGGTCGCTCGCTATCTGCACGTCGCCAACGGCGTCTTGTTGCACGGCTAACAAGTACGGCCGCAGGTCCAGGACCCCCGACGACACTGCGCCCACTACGGAGAGACGCTCGCCGGTTCGCAAACCAACTGAACCCAATACCAGGCTGTTACCGGAACGAAAAGTAAAGTCATTTAGGTTCAGATCGGGCGCGGATCCGAACAGGTGACCACTTATCTCAAACGCCTCCAGTTTCAGCAGGTCCCAACCGAGGTACGCGCTGAGGCTCGTCAGATCCTCCGCCGCAATCAGCACCGTCAAATCCATGTCGTGAAGATCGGCAACCCTACCGATTCTGCCCGCAAGCTCGAGCCTGACACCCGGCGCGATTCCTTCTAGTTCGATATCCTGAGCGTTCAGGGATTCGGCACTCCCCGCCAAATTCGCCGTTAGCCGATAACTTTGTGTCGGTGGAAAGTTCAAACCGATTGACGCATTGAGCTCGGATAGATCCGCGCCGGCCGCACTGAGCTGCCAGTCTATTCCGTCAAACTCTGCAGCATTGGCCATATCTCCGGAGAGCGTAACTCGATGTTGACCTCGTTCCACGAGTAACTGCATGTCGTTGACGGAAAGTCTGGATACCGGGCCGGTCAGGTTACCCTCGAATTCAAAGTGATCGGTTACAGGCAGTTCGTACTCCGACAGTTCAGGGACCTGGGACAAATCGAGCCCCGACACGGCTACATCGATATCGACGAGTGTCAGGTCTTGCAGATTTCCGACGCTGCCATTCAGCTCGACCGCAATGTCTTTCCGTATGAGGCTTGCCTTTGCCCGGGACGCAGAAAGAGTGGGCCAGGAACCGCGAAGTGTGCCCGACAGTTGAAAAGACCGGGTTTGAGGCAACGTCTCGCCGACGAACTCCGACAAGTCACGCAGATTGCCGCCACGGACATCGAGCGCAACATCGATATTGTCGAACGTCGCGATATCCGCGATCCGACCCGTCCCGGTGAGTGTCTCCCCGTCACGGCTGAGATTGACCTGCGCTTCCGATATTGCGAAAGATGGCCAATCACCCTGAATTTTGCCGGACATGCGATAGGAATCTGTCTGTATCGGCGAAGGAACGCCAAGCAGGAGCGAGAAATCCGACAAATCGCCGCCAACTGCCTCGACAACAAGGTTGAGACCTGCAAGATCATCAATATCGGAAATCTCTCCGACAAACTTTATTTCACTGTCCTGCCAGGCGATTTCAGCGGAAATATCTGACGCCGATATTTCCTCTTCCACAATCGACAACGTCGCCGCAATGGAGAAGTTGTTCGTCTCCGGGATTGTCAGTCCGAACAGGCTCCCCAGGTGGCTCAGGTTGCCGCCGTCAGCCTCCAGCCGCAAACTGAATCCGCCGATCTCGCCCATTTCAATTCGCTCGATGCGGCCGGCCACGTCGACATCGACATCCTCAATGTCAAGGGATAGATCGATTGGAAACGCGTTTCCGGCCAGAATATCTTCCATCGAGCCAAGATGCCCACGAACGGCAATGGCAACGTCATTGTGCCCGGTCAGCAGATCAATCCGAATCCTATCCTGGAATATCGGCGCCTTCACGTCCAGTCGATCGATGTAACCGTCAAACATATCTCGTGTCTGAAGATTTCGGTAAGACAGGCTTAGGTCGTCGAGTTCGATCGAGTGAATCGCAATTTGCCCAGGCACAGTGGTCCCTGACGCGGGCATCCCGGTGAGCCAGTTGGCCCGGCCATCCTCGTCGACAACCAGGTTCAGATGAATGCCCGACAGGGAAGATTCATAAACAAGCACCTCTCCCTTCAACAACGATGCTGCCGCAAAAATTATGCGAAGTTCGTCTGCTTCGAGCAGCGGCTCCGGGCCGCTGACTGCAGGATTACGCAGTACGATGTCATGAAAAACAAATGTTGGGCGCAATGCGTACGGCAACTCGAGGGGACCCCTGATCTGCAGTTCCAGTCCGGTCAGCGCCTGCATGCGTAGCGCGAGTTGCTGTCGAATTAGCTGATGGTCCTGCCGGGACACCATTATGTGCGCCGCCAGCATAACGCCGACCAGGACAAAAATCAGTCCAGCACCAACTTTTAGTACAATCCTGGTTGAGCGGGAAATCACTGATCAATCTCTACCTGGCATAGATGAAGCGCAAACCCCGGCACCAAGAGGTCACTCCATAATCGTTATCTTGCGCTTCTGCATTTTACTTCTTGCATCTCGGCGTCTTTCGAAGTCTTATAAGCTCATCTTCCGCGCGTTTTTTCGTCTTGTACGGTCCGGCAACGTGTGTGCCGACGGCGGGTTTCTGCCCGCTCCGCAGCACCTCGCACTGCCCGGCGGGTTTCTTGCGTATTTCCCAGATTGCAGCAACCTGCGCGCTCACCGCTACAGCAAGCAAGAACAAGATTGCCGCGAGTATGCTTCGCATAATTTCACTCCTTAATGTCTAGCGATCCGCAGTGCCGGCACCTGCACGCAGCCGGTATTGTACCGGTAACAAAGCCTGGCAACAGCTTGTAGTACATTGGATTATTGAGGACGCTCGGTCAAAATAGGCTACCATCAACGATCTTAGGGCAATGTCGTCAACGTCATTGCCGATTGGTGCAAAAACCGAAATGGGGACACGAGCATGCTAACGTTACTCCGTCAACAAACAAGCCAATCATCGGCTCAGACATCGACCGCAATTCGCCGCCAACACGTCCCGGGTTATCTGATGGTTTCGAGTGCGCGTCGATTTGCCTGTAAGGTGGCGGTCGCATCTCTGATATGTGTCGTGACCATAGCCCTCGATATGCGGGCACCGGTTCTGGCGCAAGATACCGTCATTGATAGACCTCGTATCGGTCTCGCGCTCAGCGGCGGCGGGGCGCGCGGCGCATCTCATATTGGCGTCCTGCGAGTCCTCGAACGAGAGCGCATCCCGATCGACTACATTGCCGGAACGAGCATGGGCGCCATCGTCGGAGGCATGTACGCGTCTGGTATGTCTCCAGAGGAGATCGAAGCACAGCTGGTAGCGGTCGACTGGGACGATGTATTCGCAGACAAGGTTGATCGGGAAGTTCGTTCTTATCGGCGCAAGACAGATGACCGACTCTGGCTGATCGATCGCAAACTCGGATTTAATGATGGAAAGATCGATTTCCCAGCGGGTCTCGTGCAAGGGCAGAAGATCAACCAGCTTCTGATCGGGCTGACACTCCCTGTCACCGATATCGACGATTTCGATGACCTCCCGATTCCGTTTCGTGCCGTCGCCGCGGATATCCAGACTGGTGAAAAAGTGGTGCTTGGTTCCGGCTACCTGCCAAAGGCGATCCGTGCCAGCATGTCGATTCCAGCGATCATGGCCCCTGTCCCGTGGGGAAACCGCAATCTTGTCGATGGCGGTATAGCCAGTAACCTGCCGATCGAGGCAGTGCGCGAGATGGGCGCCGATATCGTTATCGCGGTCGATATCAGCACACCGTTGAGCGAAGAAAATGTCGCAGACAGCCTCTTGTCCGTCGCCGAGCAATTGACCGGCTTCCTGACCCGGAGAAACACCGAGGCGGAGATCGCGACACTTGGTGCGCAAGACATTTTGCTCGTGCCCGATCTCGGCGATATCGGGACTGCTGACTTCGACCGGATGGCCGAAGCGGTTCCGACTGGCGTCGAGTCCGCCGAGGCACATCTGACGGAGTTGCGCAGACTCTCTCTCTCCGAATCCGAATTTGCTGACCATGTCGCAGCGCGCCCAATGCCCGAAAGTGGCCCGCCTGTTATCGAATTCCTCCGAGTCCATAACGAAACCCAGGTTTCAGACGATTTTATTTACGGCAGGCTCCACCTCTCCCAATCCGGGGCACAGATTATCGGACAGCCGCTTGATGTTGAAAAGCTGGAAAAGGGGATTGACGAACTTTATGGACTCGAAATCTTTTCGCTCATTATCTACGAGGTAGTGAAAGAGAACGGCAAGCACGGCCTGCAGATACGGGCACTACCCAGGAGCTGGGGTCCGAATTATCTGCAGCTCGGCATAAAGTGGAATACGAGTTTCAACGGTGAAGGCATTTTCAACTTCTCGGCGAGCCTGCTAAAGACTGAAATGAATGCCTGGAACGGAGAGTGGCGTACAGCGGTGTCGATGGGAGAGGAGCCGGGAATATTGACTGATTTCTTCCAACCGCTCGGCAAGTTCGGTCGCTGGTTCGCAGGTGCTGGAGCTTCTTTGAACCAGTTCAATGTCAACAAATTCGCTGAAGGAACGGTCGATATTGAGGAGCAGGCTCGCATCACACAATTGGCTGCGTCTGCATACGCCGGCCGGGATTTCGGGACCTGGGGCCGTGCTAGCATTAACTATAAATTCGGCGGGGGTGAACGGGAAATCAGGATCGGTGATCCGAGCACACCGGATCAGGATTTCGATATCGGCGAAATGTCAGTGGTACTGGAGGCCGATCGGCTGGACGATCTCTATTTCCCGACTCATGGTCACTTTGCGTCGGCGATATACCGAATAAATCGAACCGGATTAGGCGCCAGCCAGGATTATGATCAGACTTTATTTGCCGCACTCATCGCGCGATCTCGGGGCAAGAATACATTTTCTTTCGGAGCGGACTATCGAACAACGAACAGCGGGGAGGCGCCGCCCGAAAGCCGCTTCCGGGTGGGCGGCCTGTTCAATCTGTCCGGGTTCGAATTCAATCAACTCAGTGGCCAGCATTACGGCCGCCTGATCGGCCAGGTTCGTCGCAAGTTCTGGGACACCGGGTTCGCCGATGTCTATATCGGCACGAGCCTGGAATACGGCAATGTCTGGGAGAATCGGAGTGACATTGACTTTGGCGACGGGCTCTTCGCGGGCAGCCTATACCTCGGGGCGAATACCGGGATTGGCCCTGTTTTTCTTGGTTACGGCTATGCCGAGGGGGGAACGAGCAGCTTTTACCTGTACGTCGGCGCTTTGCGCAACGATCCGACGCTGCGATAACGAAGGAAATAGTAAGCCTGACTGCGGTCAATATACTGAGTGCTCATCGCAGCACTTCTGCCAGGATCTCATTCACGCGGCTGGCCTGATACGCGAAGAACGGATTGTGCCGCAATCGTAGCAGCAGTTCTGCTGGCACGATCAGGACCTGCTTCTCACCGCGTGGCGTGAGTGTTCCGAGGCTGAGGTGTTCGCCTCGATTGCTCGACCCGTCTCCGTACCAGACATCATCGGGCGGGAACGGAATCGCCACGTGCGACAATGAATAGACCAAAGGCGGCCACTCGCCTTCAAGCAGCCGTTCCGCAACCCGCCCGTTCAGGCTCGTCCGGGCGAGCACCGTGCCACTGGCAGGCGTGCGGTTGGTGACCAGCGTGAGCCCAAATCGGCGCCCGGGATCATCCCATACGTTTTGCAGCAAAGCCTGGTGTTCGGACTTCAGAAACTGATGGATCCTGCCGAAACGGTTGATATCGTAAAGAACCAGCTCGTCCTCGGGCCGATTCAGCTGCTGGAAAAGATGTTGCACTGTATCCGACGTCGCAACGGTTGCGTCGACGAGCGGCACGAACGCCAGCACCGGCGGATAACGCCGCCCAGTTTGTGGTGCACCGACTCGGCTCAGCTTTTCCTGCACCTGTTGCGTGAGCGCATAGGTTTCGTGTCCGGCGCTCTTCGGAAAGGAGTTGTACTTGTAGGGGTCGTACTCGGGCAATACGGCCTGCCACTGAAACTTCTCGAAATACGTAAGCCAGCTCAGCGACTTGTGCCAGGTCGCGAACATCGCGTACGGCGGGATGCCTATGGCGGGAGACATCAGCACGAGCCGGTCCGGCAACGGAAGGCTGTCGTCATTGAGCGCATCCAGCGCATAGTTCACAGCGAGAGCACCGCCGTTGGAATAACCAACAATAAGAAACGGCTGCTCGTCGTCGATGACCGAGCGGACGTGTCGGGCGGCCGGTTCGATGACCGCCTGCCAATCCTCCGAGCGAGCGTGTCGCAGCGCTTCCGGTACCGTGCCATGACCCGGTAGCCTGAGTACCAGCACGTAAAATCCGTTCGCGCGGAACAGCTCAGCCGTGCTGCGCATGCTGTAGGGCGAGTCCGTAAGGCCGTGCAGCATCAGTGCGCCGCCAGTCGGTGTCTCGGGAATCAGCTCGACAGTACGATTCCAGTTCGTTGCGTGGTTTTGCGAATTGAAGGGACTGTCCTGGGTGTAGCGGCTTGGCGCAGACTGTTCATCGGCCGGCACTGCGGAATAAATCTTCTCGTCCAGCTCATCGAACACACGCTGTTCCTGAGCCAGGTACGCGGCAAACTCATCAATATTCCCATCGCGCCGTGCGCGATACTCGCTTTCCAGCTCCACCGTGTGCCAAACACGAAGTTCCGGAAGCTTGCGCGCATCGAGGGCCCGGACGAGGATGATAGTGACAGTAACAATGGTCACGGCAATGACCACCCTCGTGATAAAGCGAATCAAAAATCGCATACGTTTACCCCCTTAATCCGACGAACTCAATTCCTGAAACCACACGTCTTTTTTGGAAGCAGGTGTGCTTACTCTTCTTACTGCACTTCTGTCGTTTGCACGCGTGCCAGCCGTGCGGCCATATCGGCCCTGAGCCATGCTGTCATCGCTTGAAACTCAGGCCGCGCACGAATCCATGGGGGGTAAGGTCGTACAACTGCCCAAACAGGATCGCGAGAGGGAGACCCAGTACGGCGCCAATATAAACGTATCGAAATGCCTGACCTGAAACCCCCCATGTGTCAAAGGTCAGGTTGGCAATCTGCAGCGTTATCCAGGCGCCGACAATATATAGTCCGGCAGTGCGAAATACTCGCCTGCGCCGAAACTCCCTTAGAAATGCGCTAAGACGTGACATGCTGGCATGGGCCCAGGTCCGTGCAGATGCGTCATTGCAGGACCTGATCCCGGTTCGCGAACTAGCGTCCGTGCGCTTCGTCAATTTTCTCCCGGAGGTCCTTCGCCCAGCGGTCCATGAGAATCTTGGCATCACCGGTGTGTGTGAAGCCGGCTCTAAAAATGCGGCTGCCGCTGCCCCATCGACTGGCTGCCATTATCTGCTCGCCCGTCATCGAATCAACCATTTCTCCCTCCATGGCCGCCCCGCCCAGACCCGCACCCGTAATCTTGGTATAAATCGAGATGTTTAGTGCACCAATCGTGTCGTCCACGTCAGTGATGCCGATGCGGAGTCTCGCCGTTCCCGGTCCCGGGACCTCCACCACCGGATACCCGTCGTCTTCAGTCAGCGCTTCGCTTACCGCGGTTTTGAAGTGTGCCTGTAAGTTCTCGAGTTCCTCGTCGGTGAATATCCGCTTTTCTTCGGGCTGGCGATACAGCATCGCTACCGGTTCGATGATGAACTTTGAAAAGTTGCCCAAATTGCCGCTGTCATAGACCAGATGATTCGCATCGATTTCCTCGAGGTTGGAGTAGTCGCTGAGAAATCCCGCCTGGCCCGGGTCCTGAACTGTTGCGCAACCTACAGCCAGGGCACCAAGAATAGCGCCGAAACAAATTACTTTCACTACATGCGTCATCATTATCTCCTGTCAATTTGAGGCAACCGGTCCCGGATTCGCCGGTAACATCGACTACGTGCCACCGCTCCCGGCGACCTGCGTTTGCTCCCGCGTAGCTATCGTGGCTGCCGCTGGATCGATACGAATCTCCTCGATCACCTCCAGGCCAGTGATCTTCCAGGCACCATCAATGGCTTCGATCGTCACGATGGCATCATACAGATTCTGCCGCGTGTGCAGGTGCCCCCAGTGTCCTACGGTTCCCATGGCGGTCCACTGGCCTCGCAAGGCGTACCCGAACGGCGAGCCATCGAGACGCTTCGCACTCGCGTTCCGGACATTGACCTCCTTGACCTTCGCTTGCGCCCCCCCCGCCGCCTGCACTGCAAAAGACCGCCGGCTCTCGAGATAGACCTCCGCAAGCAGATCACCGGTGACACTTATTGCAAGTTTGTCGTAGACATCTTCCTCTTCGCGGAAATCAAAAGCGCGGTAGACGTTCTTGAGCAGCATCTCCAGTAGCGCCGTTGCCTGCTGGTCATCAAGAACGCCTGCGATTGCCGCCGGCCTTGCTATCGATAACCGCGCATAGGGCAAGGACAAAATTCCGATAACCAGCAACGCTGTGGCAGCGACAATGGGAACAGCCAGGGGCCCGCCGTTCCTGGCGCGTTTTGAGGCCTGCCAGCCCACGGGCGCCAGCAAGGTAAAGAAAAGAAGGCTGGCGAGCGGAATACTCAGCTGTCCCAGGGACCCCGCTATGGAAACTTCCTGCACCGTCGGCAGCTGATAATTCTTCAGATAATTGGTCCACGTATGAACATTGTCATCAGGCGTTAAAAAGGTGGGCAGAGGTCCCGCAGGGTCGGTGGCAATGGCCGGCACTTGCTGGATCTGATCTGTGAACAATTCCCAGTCGACGGTCACTTCCTTGGGGATGCCATCCGTGAGATAGGTAATGATAACGCCGACAATGGCTGTCGATATCTCCAGACGCTCCGGTTGTTCGAGCAACTGGATGCCGGTCAGTCCAACTTTCACGTAGTTGGTGCGATCCAGAATAGGCCTGCCTGCCTGCCCATCAATGCTCACCCTGTTCCTGGTTAGCAAGAACTCGCCGATCCGCTGCTTAAGCGAGTCCAACTCATCGAGTTCGATGTACTCATCTCCACGCAGCCCGACCTCCATCCACTCCTCCAGGTCCTTCACGCGGGTGAGGATTTCGTGGCGTACCTCGTAGGGCTCCACATAAAGAAAGGACATAAGCGCAGACTGGTGGTGGCGCTTCAGATTCGGGTTGTCAAATTTGGTGTACCAAGGGTCGTCCCAATCGAGTGTGACGCCGGCCGGCGCGCCAAGGTAACGAAAGTCGATGATGGGCACCGCTTTGTGGTAGGCGATAAAGCCGACAGTAACCAACGCCCTGCCTTGCTCGTCGAGGGGCGGCACCATCGTCAAATGCTGCGGCTTCTGCGTAAACGGATAATCGATCTCGACATACAGGACCCGTTTATCCTCGGGCGCATCCGGTACGCGCTGCCGAGTCATCGGATTGATCATGCCGGCAAAGGGCGACTGACGATCGACGCGCAATCGTGGCTCGGCCGTTAACAGCCGGCCTTGCAGCTTTTCACCCGTTTCGGTGACGAACTGAAATTGTTCGCTGGAGAACCGACGCATTCGATCCTCGACGCCAGGCCGCCCCTGGCTGCCATCCTTCAACCAGTCATCCGGCACCAAATCGGCAAAAACGTCGAGATCGCCAATGTAAACCTCAAACACGAGCCGGACCCGGTCGTCGAGCACGTAGATCTCGGCAATATTTGGCGCAGTCTCCGCGCCCGTCAGATTGATCCAGTCCGCATTCGCACTCCAGGGCGCAAGTGCTGAAAACACCATGAGCGCTCCCGAAACGCGCTTGACGCGCCAGCCTATCGTAGGCTCATGTTCTGCGATGTTGCGTTTCATACACTTAGATATACAGCAATCTCCGTGCCACAATTATCGGCAGTTTCCCTAACTGCCGGAAAGGACTCGAATAAAAGGACTCGAATAAAGGGCTCAACCTCAGCATACGCACTCCAATTGGCTGTGCGCACAGAGCGACCTATCCATTATTTTGGAGAGCGGCAGACAATATTGGAGACGCCAGCTGGTGGCGCATGTGGCTACGGCGCCGCTGCGCACGGTCTCATGCCAGGCTCAAAGGGCATTGCTGGCCTTGTGCATGCGCGGGCTTTGCATCCCTACCAGCAGCTTACGCGACAAATTTCGATTTGGACGAATTCTGCATCCTTATACTGCTCTAAACCGCACTGTTTATTCGTGAGCGCAGCCTCTCTGAGCGCCGACAGATCATTCTGCACACGCCAATCAATTTCTTAACAGGCAAAAAAAGTCTAAACAGGCATTGGCAAGATGTCAGTGTCAATCACTACACGGATTGCCCGATGTGATCGAGCGATGCTTCACGATCTTCGTTATCGGCTGCCATGGCGCACTGGCATAAGCCAAAATATCAAAAACTAACTTCTCTATTTTTATCATTATTCTGAACAGTTCCTCATTGAGCCATTGCTTGTTCCCGAATTTGATACGTGATATCTAAGGACACCCTATACATCGCAGGGCTTGCTCTGGCAAACTGTCACAATGAATAAAACAAGAATCCACGGGTTCCTGGTTGTCGCCTTGGTTGTGCTCTGCGGTTGCGCAAGCATCGATTTTGATTATCCGAAGTCCGAGTCCAGCGCGGTCACCGCCACAGACAATACGCAACTTGGTCGCGTTTTTGCCGATGCCGTCGCAGCACATCCGCAAGAAGCGGGATTTTTACCGTTGGTCGACGGCGTCGAGGCGCTGGCGATACGTCTGTTAATGGCAGAACGGGCCGAACGCAGCATCGATGCCCAATATTTCCTGATCCATGACGATGTTGTCGGGCGGCTCTTCATCGAATCTTTACTGCTTGCTGCAGATCGCGGTGTGCGGGTGCGATTATTGATTGACGATATTCACACGGGCGGCCATGATGCCGGATTGGCAGCCCTTGATTCCCATCCGAATTTTGAGGTTCGGCTTTTCAATCCGTTCGCACACCGCTCCGTGCGGGCGCTCAATGCACCCAGCTTGAACCGTATCGTTCGCCGTATGCACAACAAGTCTTTCACGGCCGATAACCAGATGACCGTTATCGGTGGCCGAAATATGGCCGATGAATACTTCGGCGCGCGATCAGACGTGAACTTTGGTGATCTGGATGTTTTGGGAATCGGACCGGTGGTCCAGGAAGTATCGTCGATGTTCGACATGTACTGGAATCACCAGGCAGCGCTTCCCATGCCGGCCCTGACCCGCAGCCCTGACAATCCAAAAGTGGAACTCGATGCACTAAGAAATCGCCTCGCAGAGTCCCATGCGGAGGTTGCTGAAAGCAGGTACGTCGACGTTGTGCAAAGCACGATACTCGACACACTGCAACGTGATGCAAGCACCTTCGTCTGGGCGCCCTATGAACTGGTTTACGACTCTCCGGACAAGTCGCAGCCGGGTTCATCTGAGATAGCCGCGTCGATAACCACCGCGCTTAGAAACACCATCGTCAATGCGGAAAAGGAGTTGCTGGTCATTAGCCCTTATTTCGTTCTTCGTGACCGCGAGATAAATGGTTTCCGTGAACTACGCAGTCGTGGCATCGAAGTGGCGGTCCTGACGAATTCATTAGCGTCGAACAATCATGCAGTCAGCCATAGTGGGTACGCACCAGTCCGTAAGCCGATGCTCAAAATGGGGGTAAGGCTGTATGAAATACGAGCCGATGCAAGCATTTCAAGCAATGAACGAGTAGGCACGGACTCGGCTAAATCCACGCTGCACGCCAAAGCGTTTATCGTTGATAGACGCCGCTTGTTTATTGGCTCATTCAACTGGAATCAACGCTCAGGGAACATCGATACGGAAATGGGCGTGATCATCGATTCGCCCGAGCTTGCCGGAGAATTTGCAGAACTATTTCATTCCCTGGGAAAAGACAAGAGCTACGAGCTGTTTCTCAATGACAATGGCAATTTGCGTTGGAGAGGTGAGGAGAACGGTCAGGAGGTCATTCTGAGCAAGGAGCCACAGACGAGCTGGTGGCAGCGCTTCAGCGCTGGATTCCTGCGTACGCTGCCAATTAAGAGTCAACTCTAATAAAAGTTCTTGAGTGATTAATAATTAACGTCTTCAGCGGTGCTGAATGTATCGTCCATCCATCTGGCCGCGACGCTTTTGTTGAAGTTGAATTTTTGAGGTGTGCCGACTGTAGTAGATGCGCACCGCTTGGACACTCGCAGATCATGTTAACTTTTCTCTGAGCGATTCGTAAGGTGTGCGGCCTTGGTGCGCACCGTGCGGTCGTGCAAAGTTATAAAACTGCTCCCATTCAGC
>Ga0209988_10000599_pt1 | contig 22731 bp, 22 predicted proteins | sample N075metaG_FD_183115 | JGI IMG/M metagenome (GOLD analysis project Ga0209988, IMG submission 183115) | Deep subsurface microbial communities from Kermadec Trench to uncover new lineages of life (NeLLi) - N075 metaG (SPAdes) (version 2) | ecosystem: Environmental > Aquatic > Marine > Ocean trench... | reverse complement strand
CTGATCAGAAAGAACTTGAAATAGAACGGTAACACCCGCAGAGGCTTTCGAACAAGCCAGAATGTCTACTTTTGAGTTATCTACTTGATAGGGAAGTTTACGGACCAGCTAACCCGGGTTTTAGCGCATGTCTGAGTTTCGAGCATGACCGGACCAAAGGTAGCACTGAACAGACGCGGGCTACACAATTGAGCGCAAGAATGCGACCGTAATCACGGCCACGGTTAAAACAAAGAAAATGCGAATAAGTTTTTTCACAACAAACAGTTTACCAGCGATTGCAGGGCGCCGCCGGTAACTCGTGCAATATGCAGGCTAGTCATAAAAGGGCGATTCACCCTCGGGCCGGGTCTTGAACCGTCGGTGAACCCACCAGTACTGCCCCGGTGCGCACCGGATCTGATCCTCCATGATTTTATTTAACTTCTCCAGATCAGGCACTGGATCATCACCGGGAAAGTCCTCGATCGGTGGCAATAAACTGACCGTGTAACGGCGTGTTTCAGGGTCATAGGAAGGAAACATCGGCACGACGGCGCAACCAGTCATCCGGATCAGGCGGTGAGTGGCCAGCAAAGTTGCCGTCTGAATTCCAAAAAATGGCACAAAAACACTCTGGTCCGAGCCGAAGTCCTGGTCGGGTGCGTACCACAAGACACCACCATCGCGAAGGTAGCGGATCGCGGAACGCATATCGCGTTTGCTGATCATATCCGTTGGATATTTCGCTCTGGCCTGGGCCTGGTACCATTCGAGGACCGGGCTCTTGAGGGGACGGTAAATACCTTTAGCGTCAGGAAGACTTTGAGCCAGGATCCTTCCCCCGATCTCGAGGCAGGAAATATGCGCAGTGATCAGCAGAACACCCCTGCCTTGCTTGCGGGCTTCAAGCAGGTTGTCCAGCCCTTCCACTTCGCTGATTTTGCGGATACGGCGCCTGGATGCAGACCAGGACCAGGCGATTTCAAATACAGCCCTGGCCAGGGAACGAAAACAGTCGTCGACGATGGCCTTTTGTTGGTTGGCATCGAGTTCCGGAAAACAACGCTCCACATTCCTTACCGCGATGGCGCGACGCCGCTTTAACAGCCGGGCCATTAGCCAAGCCAGGGGTACCGACAAAGCCAGGCACAGCTTTTGCGGTAATTTTCCGATTAACCAGAAAAGGCTGACGCCCAGCCAACCAGCCCAGTATTTCGGTGTCAGCGGGGGCTTTTCCAATGCTTCGGTTTTCATGCGCCCATTGTTACCTCTTAGCCCGCATATTGCATCAGTATTCCCGCAGCAAACACACAACCGCAGCAATGAGACGTAATGAAACGTCCGGGTAATCTGTGTACCCTGTGGAATATCCAGGCAAGCATATTGCATGAGTTACCGGAATTGTCGGAATTGCCGGTGATTAGAGGTGAGGCCAAAGGAGGCAAATAAATGCGCTGGCTGTATACCCTTCTCATCTACTCAGTCACCCCACTGGTGTTATTGCTGCTGGCGTTCCGCGGCCTGCACAACCGGGATTGGCTGAAGCGCTGGCTGCAACGGTTCGGATGGTTTGATCCACCCGAAAAAACCGGAGGCATCGTTGTACACGCAGTATCGGTTGGGGAGGTAAATGCTGCCACCTCCTTGGTAAAAGCGCTGTCGCAGCGCTTTCCGCAGTTGCCCCTGTGCCTGACGACCTTCACACCCACGGGCTCTGATCGTGTCCACAACCTGTTCCAGGATGAGGTATTTCATGTCTATGTCCCACTCGATCTCCGGGGGGCTGTAAAACGATTTTTCGATCGGGTTCAGCCAGTCTTTCTCATCATCATGGAGACTGAGATCTGGCCCAACCTCTATTTTGAAGCCAACCGGCGCGATATTCCGGTGATGATCGCTAATGCGCGCATTTCGGAACGATCCTTGCGGGGCTATCGTCGTTTCAAGCGAATGACCACCGCAGCGCTCAGCCAGGTTTCATGGATCGCTGTGCAAAGCAATCTCGATGCCGAGCGTCTGCTTGAAATTGGAGCGGATGAAACGCGGCTTGCAGTCACCGGCAACCTCAAATTCGATGTGGAACTCCAGCCTGGCTTGTTGGAACAGGGTGAGGCGATCCGGCAGACCTGGGGCAGCAAGCGTCTCGTTTTAGTGGCTGGCAGCACACACGAAGGCGATGAGAAGCCCGTGCTGGAGGCTTTCAAGCAGATACTCAGGCAGTGGCCGGAAGCTTTACTGGTCCTGGTGCCCCGTCATCCGGAACGATTTGGCCGGGCAGTCCAGCTGACACGGGCGCATGGCCTAACGGTCTGTCTGCACAGTGAGCTTATCGATTGTCCACCATCCGCCCAGTGTTTCATCGTCGATGCCATGGGTGAACTCCTACGCTATTATGCAGCCTGCGACGTGGCCTTCGTGGGAGGAAGCCTGGAACCCATTGGCGGACATAACGCGCTGGAACCTGCAGCCTTGGCAAAACCTGTTCTGTTTGGCCCGCATACCTTCAATTGCAAAGACATCACGGATCAATTGCTCAATACAGGTGCTGCGATTCGCGTGCACAATGCTCGGGACCTGGAAGAAACAACCGCGCGTTTGTTCAGGCAGCCGGATGCGCGCGATCAAATGGGCCGTGCCGGCCTCGAACTCGTCAAAAGCGGCCAGGGCGCGCTGCAACGAACCCTGGAAATCGTACAGAAGCTGATCACTTGATGTAGGCGGGCAAGCATCACTCCAGGAGTTGGTTGACTACCCTCAGGTCTTCTGAAGTCAGCCGTCCCGCTATGCTCTTCAGCCGCAAGTGGCTAAGAATATAAGCATGACGGGCTATCGAATTGTCACGTTGGGCCTGGAATTTCCTCTGCTGGGCGATCAACACGTCAACAATGGTCCGTGTGCCCACTTCAAAACCAGCCTGCGTAGCTTCAAGCGCACTCTCTGCTGAAATCCGCGCCTGTTCAAAGGCCTGGACCTCCTGGATACCGGCAAGAATCGCACGAAAGGCATTCTGTGTTTCGCGCACTGTAGCGCGTTGCACATCATCCAGGTCCTGCCCAGTCGCATCCATCAAGAAGCGGGCCTGGCGGGTGCGGGAACTGACCGCACCACCCGAATAAATCGGAATGTTGAGCAGAAGCTGAACCGTCGTGTCATCAACGCCCAGAACAGCAGTTCCGATTTTCTGTTGGAAGAAATCACGAATGACGTATTTTCTGTTTTTGAAATTGTTAATGTTCGCGACCAGGTCAAGCGTGGGGAAATGCCCGGTTCGGGCGAGCCGCATATTGGAATCTGCAATCTCTACCGCAGCTCGACTGGCCAGCACGGTGGGGTTGTTCGACAACGCGACCTCTACCCACCGATCTGCATTGAACGGGTCCGGTTCGACCAGGGGCAACACTTCGCGCAAAGCGTCGAACTCCTCAAAATACACGCCGGTCAACACTTTGAGCTCTTCCTTGGCGTCTGCCAGATTATTTCTGGCCACGATAGCGCGCGCCCGTGCGTTATCGTAACTGGCCTTGGCTTCGTGGACATCAGTAACCGCAGTGAGGCCAACCTCGAAGCGCTGCTCTGCTTGTTCATACTGTCTATTCAATGCCAGTTCTTCGGCCTCGGCGAAGGTTATACCGTCAATCTGGGTGAGTACGAGAAAATAACTGTCAGATACACGCAGCAAAAAATCCAGAAACGCGACCTGGTAAATTGCTTCCGCCTGGGAGATCTGCCCGCGGGCCACATCCAGCTGTTCATAGTTGGCCTGGCGGTAAAGGCTTTGTTGCAGGGTCAGACCGTAACTCTGGGTTTCAGTGGTATCGTCTGTAATTTCACTCCCGGCCAGGGATATTTTACTGTTTCCCCTGGACCAATTACCACTTGCACTCAGTTGGGGAAGCAGGTTCGCCCAGGCCTGGGTCTTGTTCTCGGCCGTGGCTTCACGGCGATATTCGGCGGCTTGCAATCTGGGGTCACTTTTCAGCGCCAGGTCATGCACACCCACCAAATCTACAGCCATTGCCGCTGGTGAAACCAACAGACCCGAGCAGACTATCCACAGCAGCTTGAACTTATTCGACATACCCAACTCCCACAGCAATTTACACGCCTGTATCCAATGCCGGCTCATGGCCGGCGCAGGGGCGACCTCCCACTTAAAAAACGAATTCCGCCGGCTTTTCTGCGTTGATCAGCCTCGGCAGGTCCGTTTCAAACAGACTTTCCTCACGCCATTGCGTGATGTCCAGGCGGGTCAATAACCGGGCCTCCATGGCCGGTGAATCACCGGTGATGACAAACATTCGCCCACCGGGATTGACCCAGCCGAGGAACTGTTCTGGCACCACTGGAACTGACCCGGTGACGACCACAACATCGTGGGCCTGCTCCGGCTGCCAACCCCGCATCACGTCACCCACAAACAGCTCGGCGTTGCGGATATCTTTCTCTTCCAGTCCCGCTTTCGCAGTCTCGTGCAGCTCTGCAATAATCTCAACACTGACAACCCACTTTGCCAGCGAGGCCAGGCAAGCCGTGATAAAGCCGCTTCCGGTACCGATTTCCAATACCGTCTCATCTTCACCCAAGTCGAGTGCCTGCAAAACGCGGCCCTCAATATTTGGCCGCATCATGACCTGCCCGGCCTCCAGCGGAATTGACATATCCGCAAACGCCAATTTGCGATACTTCACCGGCACGAAGTCTTCCCGACGAATGGATTCCAGCAAAGACAATACCCGGCCATCAAGTACTTCCCAGGGTCGAATTTGCTGCTCCACCATGTTGAAGCGCGCGCGCTCAAAATTCATGCTCATTTTTCAGGTCTCCGGCCAGCGCTGATCCAATATCGACCTTTAAAGCTAAGGCTTCTGCGGCATTGAATCAAGCAAAAGAATGCGCGATCCGGTGTCCTGGATTAAGTGCCATTAGTCACACCAGCACCCAGGGCCTGTTTACGATTGCGGGATCGGGCGACTACAGCGGTTCAAAAAGTGGTCAAATCAATCTCTCAAGACTAAGATGACCGCCTCACCGCACTCAATGCGGTTTCAAGCAAATATATGAACCATTTGTTGCAATCATTTAACAGGTATTCCGGTCATGAGTAATGAATCCGGCCGTCACGCAAGGTTCAATCAGCTGGCGGAAAATTATGGCGCCGATCTGTACCGGTATGCGATGTGGATTTGTGGAAATGATGCGCTGGCCAAGGATTTAGTCCAGGAAACCTATTTGCGGGCCTGGAAAGCGCTGGACAAACTGAACGATATCGGTGCGGCCAAGAGTTGGCTGATTACGATTCTGCGCCGGGAATACGCCAGAACCTTTGAACGCAAGGTTCCAAAATTCACGGACGTGGAAACCGTGGTTATTACGGAAGACAGCGAGTTGGCGCCGGACGACCGCACAGAAATCAAATTGCTGCGCCAGAGCATCATGGAGTTGGCGCCAAAATACAGGGAACCTCTGCTGTTGCAGGTGGTTCTGGGGCACAGTTGTCAGGAAATCTCAGAACAGCTGGGAATTAGTAAGAGCGCCGTGATGACACAACTTTTCCGGGCGCGTGAGCAGTTGAAATCAAGACTGCGTAAAGATGGAGTAACAGGTAATGTCCATGAACTTTTCTGAGTTCATTCGCCAATTGGGAGCGGAACCCCTTAACCAGGATCCGGAGTTCCTCCGTGCGCGTTCGTCTTCCCCGGAATTTCACCAGGCAGCCGAAGAGGCTGACGCCTTTGAAGAGAAGTTGACCCGGGCCATGGACCTGCAGTTGCCCGATGACATGATGGAAAGCATCCTGCAAGTCAGCCGGCACCCTGCCGGAGGCACCGCGGCTTCAACGTCACCCTGGTGGCGATCAATGGCGCTGGCCGCAGGAATCCTTATTGCTATTGTTGCAACCGGCATCACCTGGAATATGAACCGGGGCTGGGACAGTGTCGATGAATACGTGGCCGACCACTACCGGCACGATGGATCCGGCCTGCTTGCACGAGCCGGCGAAAAAACCACCCAAGACATCCAGGGAATTTTTGCCTCGTTCAATGTCGAGGCCGCCCCCGAGTTGGCGGATATTGTCAGTGTCATCAAATATTGCCCTACGCCGAATGGCAAGGGTATACATATGGTCCTAAATACAAGAGCAGGGCCAGTGACGGTAATCTACATGCCTGCTACCGAGGTCAATGACCGCGAAACCCTTGAATTCGACAGCATGCAGGTCCTGCTGGTCAGCCTGGAAAAAGGTTCCGCCGCGATCATTGGAACCGGTTCACAGGGCATCTTGGCCCTTTATTCCGTTATCCAGAATTCCATTATTCCTGAATTCAGCACCGCCTGAGAAGATGATCTGAACATTTCAGCGAAAAGCTTTTTATCCGCTAAAGGGGCTAAAAAGAAAAGAACCTTTTGTACCGAACCACCAGCCAGCATATAAGCAAGGCTGGCGGTGAATTTCATCATGAGATCGAATAATCTATTAATTGTTTAGCGTCTTTTGCGTCTTTTGCGGATTAACCCGCTCTTTGCACTGGCCCAAAATCTGCTATCTTTGAGGCTATGATCAGTCAAATGACTACTTGGGCCAGGATACTGTGGTTTGGCATTCCTTCGGCACTGCTTTTGCTCTGCGCTGCGATGATGTACTGGCTGAATGACGAGCCCCCTCTTTTTAATCCCATTGCACGAGCAACCGTACATGCCCAAGAGCATGGTCACCAGGTTGTTATCGGGTACACCACTACTGTTACTCTGGCCGAGACCATGGATGTGTTGCTTAACAAACGCGGTGGATACATGTCCAATGACATCCTGCCGCCCTGGGTTTTCCTGGACAACGTTCCAAACTGGGAGTTCGGCGTTTTGACCCAGGTGCGAGACCTCGCGCGGGCGATGCGGAATGACTTCAGCCGCTCCCAGACCCAATCAACGGAGGACCTGGACCTGGCTGAGGCAGAACCTTTGTTTCATTATGACAACGACCGCTGGATTCCACCGGACACCGAGGGCCGCTACCGCAAGGCCATGGAAGCCACCGAGCGTTACCTGACGCGCCTGTCTTCCCCGGCGACACCGGAAGCACAATTTTTTGCTCGCGCCGACAATCTGGCGGATTGGCTGGCGGTCGTGGAAAAACGTCTCGGCTCCCTGTCACAAAGGCTTTCGGCCAGTGTTGGGCAGGTGCGGCTCAACACAGATTTATCCGGTGATCCGGACGCTCGCCAGTCCACTGCGTCACCGGAACTGCAGGTAGTCAAGACACCGTGGACCCAGATCGACGATGTTTTCTACGAATCCCGCGGGCATGCCTGGGCCCTAGTGCATTTCCTGCACGCCATGGAAGTGGACTTTGAAGCTGTGCTGCGCAAGAAAAACGCGCTGATCAGTTTCCGCCAGATCATCCGTGAACTCGAAGCCACCCAGAATCCTCTGCACAGCCCGATGGTGCTCAACGGCAAACAATTCGGCCTTCTTGCCAACCATTCCCTGATGCTTGCCAATTACATCGCCCGCGCCAACGCGGCCATCATTGACCTGCGGATCCTGTTGCAGCAAGGGTGACCGGGCCTGTGCGCCAATACCTGACAAGCTACTCGGTCCAACTCCTTATCCTCTTTTCCCTGATGATGGTTTCCCTGGCCAGCCCGGCCGGGGATGGGAAAGAAAACCCAATTCGCACCATCTTGATCGGCCCGGTTCACGTAGTTTTGATGGAATCCGGGGAAGTGACACCCGGGCAAGCCGTGATCACACGGAACGGTCTGATCGACAGCATTATCAGCTACTCCGAGGCGGAAGACCGGCCCAACACTACCCTGGTGGATGGTGAAAATGGCTATCTGATACCCGGCCTGGCGGAAATGCACGCACACATACCATCCCAAGGCCGGGGTGAACAATATGCCCGGGATATTTTAGTGCTGTACCTGGCCAATGGCATCACAACGGCTCGTGGAATGCTGGGTGAACCCTGGCATCTTGAGTTGCGCGAAAAGCTTGCCTTGCAGGAGTGGATGGGTCCACGGCTGATCACCAGCGGGCCGTCATTCAATGGCAAAACCGTTTCTTCACCCGCACAGGCGGCCAGGATGGTAAGAGTCCAGGCCCGTGCCGGTTACGATTTTCTGAAGCTGCATCCGGGACTCGAGCTGAAGGAATTCGAGGCCATCGCGGATGCCGCCCACAAAGTGAAACTACCGTTTGCAGGCCACGTTTCATTCGCTGTGGGGCTTGATGCGGCGCTGCGCCAGCACCAAGCAAGCATTGATCACCTGGACAGCTATGCGCAGGCGATGGTGCCAGAAGGCGCCCCCCTGCACGGCGAGGCGCCTTCATTTTTCGGCATTAACCTGGCTGTCGGAATGGATTCTAACCTTGCCCCACGACTGGCCAAGGCCACCGCTGCAGCCGGGGTCTGGAACGTACCTACGCTGAGCCTGATTGAAAACCTGGCCGGTGAGCGCAGTGTGGAAACACTGCTGGCCCGACCCGGCATGGTTTATGTTTCCGAAGATTTAAAACAAGTCTGGATCAACCATGTAAACAGCTTGCGGGAGCAGGCCTCCTGGAGCGACAGACAACGATTTCTGATGCTGCGCCGCACGCTGATCCGGGAGCTGCAGGCGGCCGGCGCAGGCCTTCTGCTCGGCTCCGATGCGCCCCAGATCATGAATGTGCCGGGATTCTCCATTCACGAGGAGCTGGGCTTCATGGTGGGATCGGGCCTGACCCCACTGCAAGCCCTGCAAAGCGGCACTCGAAACGTAGCAGCTTTTTTCAAGGAGGAAATGCAGGGCGATGTGAAACCCGCTTATGTCGCGGATCTGGTTCTGCTCCGGTCCAACCCGCTTGAAAACATCGCGGCAACCTCGGACATCCTGGGCGTAATGCGTGCCGGCTCATGGTATAGCCGGGAAGACCTCGACCGACTGCTTGCTGCGATCAAAGGACGTGGTATCTGAGATCTTTCGAGCCACTGATGACCGAACTCATCATTCACCAGGTCCTCCTACCCTATGCAGGGCAACTTGATCCGCGCGAGGCAGCGTGTGTTGATTTGGTGGTCATTCATTGCACGGAACTCCCCGACCTGGCTACCGCCCGTGAGTTCGGGATGCGAATTCACTACCCAGAGTCCGGCACCGGCCATTCGGGACACTACTACATAGACCGTGACGGCCGGGTTGAACAATGGGTGCCGCCTGAACGCATCGCCCATCACGTGGGTGGATTCAATCAACGAAGTTTTGGGATCGAGCTCGTCAATCTAGGGCGCTATCCCCACTGGCTCAACTCCAACACCCAGATCATGACCGAGCCTTACGCAGAAGAACAAATCACCAGCCTGATCCGCCTGCTGAACTTTTTGTGTGCTGCTAACCGGGGGCTCCAATGGATCACCGGCCATGAGCAACTTGACTCGGAAAAAGTCCCCGCGACAGATGATCCCCGTTTGCAGGTTTGTCGCAAGCGCGATCCCGGACCACTTTTCCCGTGGGAGGAAGTGCTCCGCTCGATCCCGCTGAAAGCCTATCGCTGAGCCCTATCGCTTATTTCCCATCGCGGGCTAGCGCTGTCCGGTGTTTATCGCGATAATACGGCCCTTGTGGATCACCACGATTTGCTCCAGCCGCCGGGAACTCTTTTTATAATACCAGCGCTCAACGCGTGCCTTTTTCTGGCTTCCCTGCACCCGGATATTTTCATATCCCCGATCCTTGTACCGCGGTTCTCCACAACTTCGCAGCAAGTCAGCGGGGGAATCTCCCGTGCGGACAACTTTCCGCCCGCAGCGGAAACTGTCGGCAAAGGTCGTATCGATAAATACCGACATCGCCAATAAACAAACCACGAAGAAGAACAACAGCTGCCGGCCCCCGGCGCTACCAGCCTTCTTTCTCTGTGTTGACACGCCATTTTGCATGCGCGCATTGTAGCCCTGAAAATTTGCTGTTCCGATAGGAAAATTACCCGGATCCTTGTAGGAGCACGCTGGTGTAAAATAAGCTCCTCAGCCCTTTGCGGGCTAGCCCGCATAGCGGTAGCCCAATCCGTACACCGATTCAACCAGGTCTTTAACGGCACCAGCAGTGGAGAGTTTTTTGCGCAGGTTTTTGATGTGAGTATCAACGGCACGGTCACTGACTATCCGGTAATCCGAGTACATTTCATTCATCAGTTGATCGCGTGAGAATATCCGGCCCGGCTGGCTGATCAGGGTCTTGAGCAGGGAATACTCCACTGGGGTCAGCGGTAGCTTTTTACCATCCAGCTCGGCGCTGTGCAGTGCATCGTCTAACTTCAGGCCATCGGCCTGCCCGGCTTCCGTGGTTGACACTGAGCGCCTCAGAACAGCCTTGACCCGGGCTACGACCTCACGCGGGGAGAAAGGCTTACAGATGTAGTCGTCCGCTCCAAGCTCCAGCCCCAGCAAGCGATCAATCTCTTCCACGCGGGCGGTGATCATGATGATCGGTACTGCGCTTTGTGCCCGCACCTGCTTGCATACCTCGATCCCGTCCATACCGGGCAGCATCAAGTCCAACAATATCAAGTCCGGGGGATCGCTTCGAACCCGCTCCAGCACCTCATCGCCCCGGGCAAGCCAAGAGGTGTTGAATTCGCCCTGCTGGTGCAGATAATCCTCCAGCAGGGCGGCAATCTTGGGTTCGTCCTCAACGATCAGAATATGTCGGTCCGAATAATCCACGGTTAGTAACCCGGTAGTTCAACGCGTATACCCAGACCACCCATGCTGCTGTTTTCAGCCCGGATGTTTCCCTGATGTGTCTCAACAATGTTGCGACAGATCGCGAGCCCCAGCCCGCTGCCACCGGTCGAACGGGAACGGCTCCCTTCGACCCGGTAAAAGCGCTCGAACAGGTGCTCCATATGTTCAGCCTCGAGTCCCGGACCGGAATCATCCAGGCTCAGCACGACCGTTCGATCGTTGGCGGCCAACGACAGGCTCACCCGCCCGCCTTGGTCGACATAGCGGCAACAGTTCTCCAGCAGGTTGTGCAGGAGTTGTTTCAATCGTTGCGGGTCGGCATTGAGCATTATTCCCTCACCAATGTGCAGGCGCAGCTCAATACCTCTTGCAGTCAGCCGGGCGCGGTAAGCCTCACCGGACTGCCGTGTGAGCCCGCTGAGATTGACCGATTCTATTTGTAAGTTGAGCGCGCCGGCATCCGACAAGGCCAGCGTTTGCAGATCATCGACCAGGCGCGCCAAGTGATCAACCTCTTCGCGCAGGGATGTAGTCGTTTGTACACTGACGGAACGTACACCGTCTTCCAGGGCCTCAATTTCTCCTTTGAGTATGGCGACCGGTGTACGTAGTTCATGGGCTATATCCGCCATCCAGCGCCGCCGCGCTGTCTGATTTTTCTCCAGCGTTTGCGCCAGCCGGTTGACATCCCTGCACAACGCACCGATTTCATCCCCCGTCCTGATCACTGCGCGCTCTGCATACTCGCCACGGGTCAAGGCTGCAACTACATTGGCCAGGTCTCTCACCGGGCGGCTCAAGTGTCGTGCCAGCAAAAAACCCACTACAGCAACCAGCACCAGGGCAATCACCAGGGAAATGATTAACGCTCGGGCCTGTTGGTTTAAAAATCGCTGAGCATCCCATGGCAGGCCGACCCGGGCAGGCACAATACCAACCCAACCGACAACCTTTCCTTCGACCTCAACCGGTTCCATACGGTAATTTTCCCCCGCTGAAGTCACCGCACCAGCAACCCGGGCTTTTTGAGCATCGAGCAGGAACAGGCGGCGCGGGAGATTCAGTCGATCAGACAGCGGCGGTCTTCTTGCGCCTGCAGAAAACTCAGGTCGGCGTCTACGTTCCGGTGCTTCACCGGTGTTCGGCAACGAGGGCCGGGTCAGACGTATCAACCGGCCCCAGCGCCGGGGGTTTCCCCTGAGCAATCCCCAATCACCCTGCTGTCGATAGAGCTCCGCAAGCTCAGGCACCAGTTTTTCCAGCTGTCCCGCTTCTTGCTGTTCGATAAAATGCACCATTCCCCGGCTAAGACTGATTCGCGTAATCAACACCACAACCAGCAACGCGATCACCACACTGATCACCAGCGATAGCAATATCTTGGATAACAGGCTTCTCATAACAGACCATCCTGCACCCAGGCCAATCCAGGGTGCAAGTAACCGTCGAAAACTTCTTTTTTCCTCCACAATTGATTCATATTATGGGCACATACTGCAATCCGAAGCTAACGATACAACACGTTTGAAACTGAATTCACCACGAATCACCCATCAGGAGAAAATGATGAAACATCCAATCACCCCCTTACTTACAACCATCCTTGCGGTCACCGTGTTCGCAGCAGGCCAACTGCAGGCCCGGCCGGATATGGCCCGGCATCACGGTCGGCCGGACGCGGAAATGCGTGTGGCGCACATGAGCAGCGCCCTGGGACTCAGTGACCAACAGTCTGCTCAACTGCTGGAGCTTTTCCAGGATGTTGATGAAGAGCGCCGCGCCATGCATGAACAGACTATGGAACTAATGAAACCGCAGATTTGTGAACTGCAGCTGGAAACATGGACGGCAGTCAACGAAATTCTCGATGATGATCAGCAGTTCCAATTGGAAGAAATGAAGGCCAGTCGCGAGTCCGACAAAGGCCACCACCGGTCGCGAGGCATGCACGATCTGGATTGCTCAGCCTTCGAGTAGGATCAGCGGGCAGGTCCTCGATCGCCAGGGGCAAAACATAATTGGCGATATCGCCCGAGAAATGCCGGCAGGCCAGCCATTGCATAACGAACAGCAGCGTTGGGTCTATCCCAACTACCAGCGCTGCGCCCGCACCCAGCATGCGCAAGCCGAAATAACCATTGCCGCAGCCAATATCCAGCACACGGTGCCCCGCAAGCCCGATGTATGTCTCGACTCGCTCCCATTTCCAGTCCGAGCGCCACTCGGTTTCGATTCGCAGCCCCCCCAGGCACAGGGGCCCTTTGCGCCAAGGGTGCAATTCCATCAGGGTTTCGCGTAGTGCTTTTAGATCTTCAACCCTTCCCCCCAGTGCTGGTGTCCCGCTGTTGAGATTGGCTTCAAGCGACACAGCAGGCAGTTGTTGTAGTGTGCACAACCACCGCGGCAAGTCGCCATGGGGGTGCGTGGTAAGTCTCTTTTGAGCCAATGTACAGACTGAATTCACCCAGGCCCGACCCGGCCATCGTTTCTGCAACGTCGCTAAAGAGTCTAAGCTGATTATCGTGTCTTGCTGGCTCATTGGCCGCCCGAATCAATAAACACAAGAATTTCGCATGTTTGCCGGCCGTTGTTGGTATCCGGTGATTGTGACTTCTGGGGCATCCCTGTCTCTTGCAGTTCTGCTATTCTAATGACGGGAGAATTTACCGCGTTTGTACCGTGCCCTTGCGGCGCGGATTGATGAGTTTTTACACAGGAGGTCAGTGTCATGTTTGATAGTCCTTTAGTTTGGGCCGTTATCGCCGCCATTCTCGGTATCACGATTGTTCGCAAGGCGGTCATCATCGTCGTCCAGGGATACGAGTTTACGCTGGAACGGTTCGGCCGCTACACCACTACGTTGCGGCCTGGTTTACATTTCATTATTCCTTTCATCAACCGGATCGGCCATAAGATCAACATGATGGAACGGGTGCTGGACGTGCCTTCACAGGACGTCATTTCCAAGGACAACGCCGTGATTACGGTGGACGGTATCGTCTTTTTCCAGGTGCTGGATGCCGCCAAGGCAGCGTACGAGGTTTTCCGGCTCGAGCACGCCATTTTAAACCTGACCATGACCAACATCCGTACCGTGCTGGGTTCGATGGACCTGGATGAGTCTTTGTCCAAACGCGATGAAATCAACGCCCGGCTGCTGTCCGTGGTCGATGATGCCACCACGCCTTGGGGGCTCAAGGTAACTCGAATCGAAATCAAGGACATCAGTCCCCCGGCAGACCTGGTTGAAGCCATGGCGCGGCAAATGAAAGCCGAGCGTGACAAACGCGCTATGATCCTGGTGGCCGAGGGCGAGCGTCAGTCTGAAATACTGCGCGCAGAGGGCCACAAGAAGTCTATAGTGCTCGACGCCGAGGGCCGTAAAGAGGCCGCTTATCGCGATGCCGAGGCCAGGGAACGGCTGGCCGAAGCTGAAGCGCAGGCGACCACCTCGGTGTCCGAGGCTATTGCGTCGGGTGACATCCAGGCCATCAACTACTTTGTCGCGCTGAAATATGTCGAGGCCCTGAGTGATTTTGCCACCGGTCCTAATAACAAGACCCTGCTGCTGCCCATGGAAGCAACCGGTATACTTTCCAGCTTGGCCGGCATCACGGAAATAGCCAAGCAAGCTTTTGCCAAAGACGGTAAAAGCGGTTAGGTAAAGGGCAAAGTATGGAATGGCTGCAACACATTTTATTCTGGCATTGGTGGATCCTCGCCGGCGTGCTGCTGATAGTGGAGCTTTCTTCCCCGGTTTTTGTCTTTCTCTGGCTGGGTTTTGCCGCCGCGGCTGTTGGTTTCCTGCTGTTGGTCTTCCCTTCCCTCCCGGTGGAGGTCCAACTGGTATTGTTCGGGGTGCTCTGTGTGGTGGCGGTGCTTGCCTGGCGCCGCTACCGTGAAGTCCACCCGCCTCAATCGGATAATCCCCTGTTGAATCAACGTGGCCAGCAGTACACCGGCCGGGTTTTCACCCTGGATCGCGCGATTGTCAATGGCGAGGGTAAAGTGAAAGTCGATGATTCCAGCTGGCGCGTCAAGGGTCCGGACCTTCCCGCCGGAACGCGGGTGGAGGTAACCGGCGTCGATGGAGTGGTGTTTATCGTAACCCGGGCCGACTGATTGTAGTAGCCCGCTGTGACTTTTCAGCAATTCATTCAACAGCTGGCAACATTCTGGTCAGACCAGGGCTGCGTACTCATCCAGCCCCTCGATCTTGAAGTGGGTGCGGGCACTTTTCACCCGGCCACCTTTTTACGGGCGATCGGACCAGAACCCTGGAATGCCGCTTATGTTCAACCGAGCCGACGGCCGACAGACGGCCGCTATGGCGAAAACCCAAACCGCTTGCAACATTACTACCAGTACCAGGTGGTGATGAAACCTTCTCCTGAAAACATCCAGGACTTGTACCTGGAGTCTCTTGAGGCGTTAGGGATTGATCCAAAGGTGCACGATATCCGGTTCGTTGAGGACAACTGGGAGTCGCCAACCCTGGGCGCATGGGGACTCGGCTGGGAAGTCTGGCTGAACGGCATGGAAGTATCCCAATTTACTTATTTCCAACAGGTCGGCGGATTGGAATGCAGGCCCGTTATGGGTGAAATCACCTACGGTGCTGAACGCCTGGCAATGTACCTGCAAGGCATCGATAGTATATTTGACCTGGTGTGGTCCGATACCGGCGGGCGTGTTGTCACTTATGGCGAAATCTTTCACCAGAATGAAGTGGAACAGTCCCACTACAATTTCGAGCACGCCAATATTGATGCCTTGTTCAGCTGGTTCGATGCCTGTGAGATTGAGGCCAGGAAGCTGGTTGATCTGGATTTGCCACTACCTGCTTATGAGCAAGTGTTAAAAGCATCTCACACTTTCAACCTGCTGGATGCGCGCCGTGCCATTTCCGTGATGGAACGGCAAAGATATATCCTACGGGTACGGGACCTCTCCCGCCGGGTTGCAGAGTGTTATTACGCCCGGCGTGAAGCCCTGGGTTTCCCCGGACTGGGAGAACAAGGAGGTGAGTGACGCATTGGCGCGGAAAATCCGCCGTGCAGATCTCCTGGTGGAACTGGGTTGCGAAGAGCTGCCACCGAAGGCGCTCGATACGATCCGTGAGGCATTTTACGCCGGCGTGGAGAAGGGTCTCGTAAAGCAAAACCTGCTGTTCGACCCAGCCGGTAGCCGGTCTTTCTCTACCCCCCGGCGGTTGAGTGTGTTTTTCAAAGCTGTAGCCGCGAGCCAACCCGACCGGGACCAGGAACGGCGCGGGCCAGAGCTTGGGGCCGCTTTCGACAGTGCAGGCAAGGCCACCCCGGCAGCCATGGGTTTTGCCCGGTCGGTCGGCAAGAAAGTGTCTGAGTTGGAAACAGTCAAAACAGAACAAGGCGAATGGCTTTATGTGCAACTGCAAGTACCGGGAAAAACCCTTTCGCAATTAATTTATCCCATCCTGGAGCACGCCATCAAGCAGCTTCCAGTACCAAAACCCATGCGCTGGGCCAATCATGATTTCAGTTTTGTACGGCCGGTTCACTGGCTGATTGTCCTGCATGGAGCAGAAGTACTGGAGGGTAAGCTTCTCGGACAAGCTGCCGGCAACACGACTCGGGGGCACCGGGTCCATTCTCCCGGTCCACACCCGATCCCGGCGGCTGCGGATTATGACCACGTGCTGGAGGAGGCCTGTGTCATCGCCGATCCTGACCGTCGCCGGGACCTGATCCGCAAGAAACTGCTGGAAGTAGATGAAAACGTTCACATCGACCCTGACTTACTGGACGAAGTAAATAATCTTGTCGAGTGGCCGGTTGCGATTGGCTGTACCTTTGACCAAGAGTTTTTGGCCGTGCCCCACGCTGCATTGATTGCCAGCATGCAGGACCACCAGAAGTTCTTTCCGGTCATGGAATCAGGTAACTCCGGAAAAATTTCCAATCGATTCATAGCTGTTTCAAACCTTGAGAGTGAACACTTGCCCTCAGTGCGCGCGGGCTATGAGCGTGTCATTCGTCCACGCTTGGCGGATGCCCGTTTTTTCCTGCAGCAGGATATGAAACAAACGCTTGAATCGTTTTCTGACCGCCTGGATCAGCTTGTTTTTCAACAGAAGATCGGAACAATTGGTGACAAATCGACCAGAATAAGTCGATTATCCAAGAAGATAGCAGAAATACTATCTATTGATTCTGTTCACGCGGAACGCGCTGCCTTCCTGTCCAAATGTGACCTCATGAGCCAGATGGTTGGGGAATTTCCCAGGCTACAGGGTGTGATAGGCCACCACTATGCCCTGGCATCCGGAGAAGACCCGGCTGTTGCGGCGGCCATAGAGGAACATTATTTACCCCGATTTGCAGGTGACACGATCCCGCCCTCGCTGGTCGGTCAAGTCGTAGGCATAGCAGACCGGCTGGATACCCTGGCCGGTATTTTTGCAGCCGGATTACGGCCCAGCGGGAACAGGGATCCTTTTGGCTTGCGCAGAGCGTCCCTTGGCCTGGTTCGGATTCTTCTCGAAGCCAGGCTGGATCTTTCTCTTACCCGCTTACTGGCGCTTGCCGCCACTGAACTCTCGCCGCAACTGTCCATTGATCAGGCGCTGCTGGTCGACATCCGGAACTTCATCGTGGAACGAGCCAGAAACCACTACCGTGAGCAGGGCTTCTCAGCTGAACTGATCAATGCAGCCATTTCATCTGACTGGGACACCCTGCCTGATTTGGACAGCCGCCTGAGGGCGCTGGATGCTTTTATGGGCCAAGAAGCCGCAGCCAGCCTGGCTGCTGCGAACAAACGAATCGGTAATATCCTACGCAAATCAGAAGAAGACATTTCGAAGGTAATCGACACAGATAGCTTTGTTTTAGACGAAGAACACCGACTTTTTAAAGATATTACCAGGCTTGAAAAGCGACTAGAGCCCTTGCTTGAAGACGCCGAATATGCAGCCAGCCTGGAACTGTTGGCCGGATTGCGCAAGCCCGTAGATGACTTTTTTGATTCGGTCATGGTCATGGACGAAGATCCCACATTGAGGGCCAACCGTCTTGCTTTGTTATTTCGCTTGAAAGCCTTGTTCGACCGCATCGCGGACCTTTCAGTATTGAGCTGAAATGAAGCAGAACCAGCGCCTATTGCTGATCAGTCGAGACGACATACTTAATGTAGTCGACAGTGAACCCGACACCCGGCTGTTCCGGACCCTGGCTCGATTGACCCGCCAGGGTTATCACTTGCTCGCTACCGCGCCCCAACCCGACCGGTGGTCATCCCGTCATGGGGGCCCGGATGACGCCCTGCTGGGACCCGAAAGTATCCGTGAACGGCTGGCAGACGCCGGTGGGGTTCTCGATGGTGTTTATTACGTTCAGCGCTCTTTACTGACACAGAAACGAAACCGCGTACAAGCGCTCCAGGATATTCTGCAACGTTATGCAGCAAGCCCTGATCATTGTCACCTTTTCAGCTCAAGCAAAAAATTCGTCGAAGTTGCCAGGGAGCTTGGCGTCCACGCCACGCACCTGAGAAGAGAGCGCAAGTTAACCACCGAACTAAAAACCCTGCTGCAGGAACCTAAAGCCTAAACATCCAGGTTGGTCACATACAGTGCATTTTTCTCTATAAATTCACGCCTAGGCTCGACTTCATCGCCCATCAGGGTGGTAAAAATTTCATCAGCGGCTACCGCATCTTCGATGGTAACCTGTAACAGGCGCCTGGTTTCCGGATTGATGGTTGTATCCCAGAGTTGCTCCGGGTTCATTTCACCAAGACCTTTGAAGCGTTGAATGGTTCTGCCTTTGCGGCTTTCAGCCATCAGCCACTCGTAAACTTCCCGGAAAGATGTCACTTCCTTCTCTGATTTACCGCGCCGCACCAAGGCTGCAGGTTGAATCAGGCCATGGAGTGTCTCCGCCAGTTTTCCAATCAGCCGATATTCCGGCCCGAGGAAAAAGTCAGGCGTGATCCGCTTTTCTTCGACCACGCCATGAATGGCCTTCTTCAGTAGCAGGTCATGACCTTCTTCACCCTTGATCACCTCCAGTTGATAGTTGATGCTAATGGCGCTTTTTTCTTTTAGCCTTGCCTCTAGCTGCTCGCACCAGCTGGATATATCCTTTTTGTCCCAATCGGTTGAAAAACGAGGAGAATCAATAAGTTGTTCAAGGAACAGTGGATCGAAACGTCTCCCCAGGCGAAGGTTGATCTGGTGAATGGCCAGGAAATCCCGCATCATCTGTTCCAGCGCTTGACCGCGCAGGGGTGGTGCATCAGGATCAAATATGAGCATGGCTTCATCCAGTGCCCTCGCCAGCAGGTAATCATTTAATTCGATATCGTCTTTCAAATAATGTTCCTGTTTGCCCATCTTGATTTTGTACAAAGGAGGTTGACCAATGTAGATGTGCCCTCGCTCAATCAATTCGGGCATTTGGCGGTAGAAAAATGTCAGCAGCAGGGTCCTGATGTGTGAACCGTCCACGTCCGCATCCGTCATAATGATGATGGTGTGATAGCGAAGTTTATCCGGATCAAATTCGTCCCGACCTATACCACACCCCAGCGCGGTAATAAGCGTACCTACTTCAGCCGAGGCCAACATTTTGTCGAAGCGGGCCTTTTCAACGTTGAGTATTTTACCTTTTAGAGGCAAAATAGCCTGGGTTTTGCGATTCCTTCCTTGTTTTGCCGAACCACCAGCGGAATCTCCTTCCACCAGAAAAATTTCTGACAAAGCAGGATCCTTTTCCTGACAATCTGCGAGTTTGCCCGGGAGCCCCGCAATATCCAGCACACTCTTTCTACGCGTCATTTCCCGAGCTTTTCGTGCCGCTTCCCGTGCGCGGGCCGCGTCGACTACCTTGGCGGTAATGGTCTTCGCCTCGACCGGGTTTTCCAGCAGGAAATCCCGTAAATGGCTTGCCACCAGCGACTCGACTATCGGTTTTACATCTGACGAAACCAGTTTGTCCTTGGTTTGGGAGGAAAACTTGGGGTCAGGGACTTTTATGGAAAGAACAGAAATCAAGCCTTCCCTTGCATCATCGCCCGTGGTTGCAACCTTGTTCTTTTTCGCAATTCCCGCTTCCTCTATGTAGTTATTAATCGTGCGGGTAAGCGCTGCTCGAAAACCGGCAAGGTGTGCTCCACCATCCTTTTGCGGAATGTTGTTGGTAAAACAATAAACGTTTTCCTGGTATGAGTCAGTCCACTGCAGGGCAGCCTCGACTATGGTGCCGTTTTTTTCTGCGCTCATGTACATAACGGTAGGGTGAAGCGGGTTCTTGTTACGCCCGAGATGCTTTACAAAAGCTTTGATTCCTCCTTTGTATTCAAAGACATCCGACTTTCCACTTCGTTCATCACTGAGTTCAATTCGGACCCCGGAATTGAGAAAACTCAGCTCCCTGAGGCGCTTCGCCAGGATGTCGTAATGAAATACCGGATGGCTGAAAATATCGTGACTGGGGCGGAAAAACACCGTCGTGCCTGTTTCCACGCTATCACCGGTAATTTTGATGGGTTCTTGCGGGACCCCCATGTGATAAGTCTGCCGCCAGACATGCCCGTCCCTTTTTATTCTAAGCCGAAGCTCTTCAGACAGGGCATTAACCACTGAAACGCCCACCCCGTGCAAACCACCGGAGACTTTGTAAGCGTCGTCGTCAAATTTCCCACCGGCATGAAGCACCGTCATGATTACTTCTGCGGCCGATATACCTTCTTCTTCATGAATATCAACCGGAATTCCACGCCCATTGTCCTCAATCGTTATTGCATCGTCCTCATGAATAATAACCCGTATGAAATCACAGTGGCCCGCCAACGCCTCATCGATGGAATTGTCAACGGTCTCGAACACCATGTGATGCAAGCCAGTGCCGTCATCCGTATCCCCAATAAACATACCGGGTCGTTTTCGTACGGCATCCAGGCCCTTCAGTACCTTGATGTTTGAGGAATCGTATTGGTTTTTACTCATAGCCTTTCCGGTCACGAGACAGCTCTATAATCTCTTGAAAATAATGGGTGCTCACGGGAAATTTACATGCCTTTATTATATCATTTCACGCACGGTTCCGTGTTCCACGTGGAACACGGAACACGGACCGGAATATTCAGGCTCTCTGGTGCCGGTAATCCATACCTGCCCGTTCGTTTCAAGAAATTTTGCTAACACTTTTTTACAATGTAAACGATCAAATTCGGATGTAAGGTCATCGAGCAACAAGACCGGAGACTCCCCCTGCAACTTCAAGAATGCTGCCTGCGCAAGCAACAAGGCAGACGAAAGGATTTTTTGTTCGCCGCGGGAAAGCACCGCCCTGGCAAGCGTATTACCCTTCATCAGGACTAAATCTGCACGGTGGGGTCCCTGACTGGTGGCGCCTCGTTCCAGGTCCCGCTCACGCCATTTTGACAGGGCCTCACGATACGGACCAGAGCCCCAGCCATTTTGATACTCGAGTGTGATGTCACTCAATCCGGCACTGAGATCAGAGACGATTGATTGTGTTTCCTTTGAAATGGATTTGCTATATGCCTCTCTTAACTGACTGAGCCGTGACCCCAGCGGAGAAATCAGTTCATCGATACTTTCAATGACATCGATTTGTCCCTGCCTGAGTGCAGCATTTCGTTGCCTTAGTGTTTTCGAAAAACGCCGCCAGACTTCAAGGAACTCTTGTTCCACGTGAAACACTCCCCAATCGAGAAACCTGCGTCGCACATCAGGTGTTCCGTTTACCAACAAGTGACTGTTTGGTTCCATCAACACCAGCGGCAGGCTTCGGGTTAGCTGGCTGATTTGAGCCAAATCCTGGCCGTTTTTCCGCGCTTTCCAGTGTTTACCGGATCGCTCCAATCCAAGGCGGTCACATTGTCCGTCATCGCTTTGAGTCTCGGTGAATACGCTAAAAGTAGGCTTGAACGGCCCAACCAGTTCGGAGGCCTGCGAGGTGCGAAAGGAACGGCCTCGGGACAATACGACTATTGATTCCAGGATACTGGTTTTGCCGGCTCCATTGTTACCGACGATAAAGTTCAATACTGGATTCGGTTTAAAGGAAACAGACTTCAGGTTTCGAAAATTTTCTATCTGAATGGTATTGATTTTCAAGGAAATTTAAACGCGATCAACCCTAGCCCACATATTGCACAAAGTAAATAACGCTTGGCGATGCACGCGAAAGTCAGCTTCACATCATTTTTGTTCTGATCCCCGTCACAACTTGAGCGGCATTACAACATGCCGGTTCGAACTATCACCTTTAACTGAGATCAGGCAACTGCTGTTTGAATCCTTCAATTTCAGGGTGATTGCATCAGAATCAAGTGCGGACAATGCATCCAGGAGATAGGTAACATTGAAACCAATAGCAAGCTGGTCAAAATTCAATTCGGCATCCAATTCCTCCACGGCTTCTTCATGTTGTGGATTGTGCGCAATGATCTTGATTGAATTTCCAGCAGCTTCCAGGCGCACTCCCCGGTATTTCTCGTTTGATAGTATTGAAGCTCGCTGCAATGCGTGAGTAAAACCTTCCTTGTCAATATTGATATGCCGATCCGTAGCCACAGGGATGACAGCATTGTAATCCGGAAATCTTCCATCTATCAGCTTTGAAGTGAAAATGGTATTACCTTTCACCAGGCGAATATGGTTTTTTCCTAGCGCCAGCTCAACCAGTTCATCGCTGTCGGAAAGTAACCTTGAAAGTTCGATAACACCTTTTCTTGGTACGATGAGTTGCCTGTTTTGTGGTACCTCCAGGTCTTCTTCAAGCTCACAAATAGCAAGACGATGGCCATCCGTGGCCACGGTTTTTAAACGACCATCCTGAAATTCGAAAAGAAGTCCGTTCAGGTAATAGCGTACGTCCTGGTTAGCCATAGCAAAAGAGGTTTTATCCAACAATCGTTTTAACATAACCTCTTGAATCTTAACAATTTCCAAAGTTTCAACCTGGTCAGTAGAAGGAAACTCCGTGGCTGGTAGCGTGGCTAGTGTAAATCTG
>Ga0209988_10000598_pt1 | contig 22732 bp, 19 predicted proteins | sample N075metaG_FD_183115 | JGI IMG/M metagenome (GOLD analysis project Ga0209988, IMG submission 183115) | Deep subsurface microbial communities from Kermadec Trench to uncover new lineages of life (NeLLi) - N075 metaG (SPAdes) (version 2) | ecosystem: Environmental > Aquatic > Marine > Ocean trench... | reverse complement strand
AATCATTCGTCTTCACCCCGGCAGACACGCCTGAGGTCACTGCCAGAGAAATCGCTTTTCACGGCGCAAATGCCTGGAGGGTCGATGGTCTGGTCGGGGACTGCGCCAGGGTTGTCGCCGAGGGCACCGAGAAAATGGGCTGGTTCGATCTGACGACGCTGAAAGAACCGTACCGGGTGGAAGGCAAGAAAACCATGGGCCTCGAACTGGCGGAACAATACGGCTGGAAGCTGCCCGAGCTTATCTTCTTCCCGACGGGCGGCGGTGTTTGTCTTATCGCTATGTGGAAAGTTTTCAACGAGCTTAGAGAAATCGGCTGGCTAACGGGCCCGCTGCCGCGCATGGTGGCGGTGCAATCGACCGGCTGCGGTCCGATCGTCAAAGCTTTTGATGCCGGCAAACGCGAGGTCGAGGTCTGGGACAATGTCACCACCGAGATTCACGGTGTGCGCGTACCAAACCCGCTTGGCGGAGGACTGGTGTTGGATGTGCTGTATCAATCCAACGGCTTCGGTACCCTGGTCGACGACGATGCCGTCAAAGCGGCTCGGGCCAGGATTTGCGCCGAAGAAGGCCTGCATCTATGCCCGGAGGGCGCCGCCTGCCTCGTGGCGCTGGAAATGGAGCGGGATACGGGCCGGGTCGGGCCGCATGACCGGGTCGTTGTTTTCAACACTGCCAGTGGCCTCAAATCTCCAATGCCGCCGATGACTCAGAACCTGGGCAAAGGCCAGGATGTGGACTACTCGGCATTGTAGGTGCGGCTTGAGCAACCCAACTGGTTAATGCTCGACAGCCAGAGCTCGATCCATCGTTTGCTGATAGGCGAATAGCGCGGGCGTACCACCCGTGTGGACGAACAGGAACGTGGATTCTTTATCCGCGTTACTGGCTTCACGAATAACCGCAGCTAGCACCTTGCCGGTATAAACCGGATCCACCATTAAGGCCTCTGTTCGCGCACCCAGCACAATGGCGCTTAGAGTTGCGTCACTCGGTAAGCCATACCCCGGTGCGAGGAAGTCATCGATCAATTTAATGTCATCGTCGGCAACCTTCGAAGTCACTTTCAGCAAGGTCGCCAGACCTTCACAGGCAGCCTTTATTCGCGCCTGCTGAAGCGCGGCGCTGCGGCGTACGCAAACGCCGGTCACGGAGATGCCTGAACCGAGGGCCCGGAGCCCAAACAGCAGGCCTGCATGGGTTGCGCCCGAACCTGATCCCACGAAAATCTCGTCGATTAAAAGTTCTCTTTCCTCGATCTGGGTCAACAATTCCGCCGCTGCGACAACATAGCCAAGCGCGCCAAGCGGCGGATGCCCCGGGCCAAGTGGAATAATGTAGGGTCTGTGGCCCTCGGCGCGTAACTCCGCTGCAATGACCTCGAGCTGTTGATCCGCACCCGATTCATCCTCGCCGTCAGGGTAAGAGTGCAAGGTCGCGCCGAGAAGCCTGTCAATGAGCACGTTACCGGAGCTGCGGTATGACGGATCGTCTGTGGCAACTCGTTCTTCCTGCTGTATGTGGCAATTCATCCCGAGCTTTCTTGCCCCCGCGGCCGCCATGCGCGCAAAGTTCGACTGCACCGCACTGGTAATCACAACCGTATCCGCATTTTGTGCTATCGCTTCACCTAGATAAAACTCAAGCTGGCGCGCCTTGTTACCGCCGAACGCCAGCCCGGTACAGTCATCTCTTTTGACAAGCAATTGGGCGCCGCCACAATGAGCGCTAAGGTTCGGCATGGCCTCGAGCGCGGTCACGCCCGAAAACAATTGTGTGCGAGGAATGGAGCCAATGTGGCCGAGGTGCTTGTCTAAATTTGCGTTGACTGACATGTTAAATCGTCCTTAGTCAAATTTAGCAAAGAGAAAAAACGCAGTGAACACGAGAATGATCGTCAATATCCAACGGAACGTTACTTCCGAGATTCGAGAGCTGAGGATGTGGCCCACGATTACTCCCGCAAGCGTCGGTGGAGCGAGCATAGCGGTGAGTCTCAGCGTGTCTGTGCTGATGCCCGCCATTGCCAACTGCAGCAGCAAAGCGATTGTGTAGGCAACGACGAACATCACCAAAATCGTTGCTCGTATCGTGCCTTTATCGAACCCTCTTGCCGACATCCATGCGGCTGGCACGGGGCCTGGCATTGCGAGGCTGCCCCCCATTATTCCTGCAATGACACCGATTGAAACCGGCTCTACGTTGCCCGCCACGTTGCCCTGCAAAAATGAGGACACGCGGCGGCGGCCAAGCACCAGGAATAGTGTGAACAAAACGACGGTGCCTGCGAATAATTTTAACAGCGCGATGTCCATGTGAAGGTAAATCAGTAAGCCCAGGGGAGAGCCGATGGCCAAACCGGTCAGTAGGGTTTTCAACAAACGCCGATCGGCTTGCTGGCGCAACGATGGTGCAAGCAACAAGGCAATCATGAGGTTGAGCAAGACGCTGATTTGTATTGCCGCACCGTCATTCAGCACGATCAAAAGCACCGGTCCGGCAATGACACCAAATCCGATTCCGGTCGACGCTTGTAATGCTGATGCACCAAAGATCGCAATACCAAGAAGGATAATTTCCTGTTCCATATTCGCGTGGGTCGCCGTAATGATTGCGCCTGCTGAACGAGGTGTCAGCAATCAAACTGCAAGGTTACGCGTTATCGTATGAACGGGCACAAGTTATTTACCGCTGTTACCCCGTGAACGATCAGTCATACTGCATGGTGCGCCGTAGAGACAAATAATGACGTTAAGCCAGCAACTCATCAGTTTGATTCGCACAAAAGAAGTCAGTGATTCAGACATGCATCGCGCCGCACTCTTCACACTTGATGCCATTGCCAATGCGATCGCCGGGCGCAACACCGAACCGGGCCGTAAACTGCTTGACTGGGGTCGGCAACAAGGGCGCGACGCAGGTCGCCGGGCTTTCGTCATCGGCGGACTCACACACATTCTGGAAACAGACGATCTGCACCGCACGTCTGTAACGCATCCTGGTTGCGTGGTTGTGCCCGCTGTTGTTGCGGCTGCAGATACCGACGCTACGTCAGGCGCAGATTTCCTCCGGGCGGTGCTGCATGGTTACGAAGCAATGTGTCGTATCGGTAATGCGGTTGGTCCGACCCATTATAAGATCTGGCATAACACGTCGACCTGTGGTCCGTATGGGTCCGCAATGGCAATAGCGTCACTCAACAGGCTCAGCGATACGCAGGCGATGCATGCGCTTGGCAACGCGGGCACCCAGTCGTCGGGCATGTGGGAGTTTCTCGATACCGGTGCGATGAGCAAGCACCTGCATGCGGCCAGGGCGGCGGAGTCCGGCATGATCGCCGCAGATCTCGCCGCGCTGGAGTTTACCGGCCCGCCGAAAATTCTCGAAGGCAACAAGGGGTTCTTTGCGGCCACCTGTCCTGATGCCATTCCGTCTGCCGTAACGGCGAATCGACAAATGCCGTGGGAACTGACGAAAACATCGATAAAACCATGGCCATGCTGTCGTCACACACATCCTTCGATAGATGCGGCACTCTACCTGCACGGTGAACTCAACGGCGCCGAAATAGAGCGAGTCAATGTCGAAACCTACCAGGCTGCGCTGGACGTCTGTGACCGGCCACTCGCGGAAAGCGAGTACGAAGCCAAGTTTTCACTCCAACATACCGTCGCGGTTGCGTTAAGAAACGGACGCGTTAACTTTCAGGCGTTCGATCCGGAAAGTCGAAAAGAGCTGGCTAGCCTTCGACAAAAAATTTCAATTGCCGCAGCCGAACCCTGGACGTCGGCGTATCCAGGAAGTTGGGGAGCGCGGGTTACCGTAACGACAAACAACGGCCAAGAACACAGGGTCGATCGTGATTGCGCACGCGGTGATCCGGAGCTTGCTCTTGATGACAACGAAATGCTCGAAAAGGCGCGCATGCTTCTTGAATTCGGTGGCTGCGATCGCGCCGACAGCCGCCGCATCATCGAAGGCATTGTTTCTCTTCCCACCAGTGGTTGCGATATCGCTGTTTTCTTGCGAAATCAGTTCATCTAGCATTCGTTACGAAAACTCGGCACGCAGTTCATCGTCGTGTTGTCCCAATGCCGGCACCGCGCCGAATTCATCCTGTCCCCAGGGTGTCCTGGCGGGAGGCGCCGGAATATCAGTAGTCTGACCGTCTGGCAGTTTGACAGAGAGCTGGCGAAGCGCGGGATGCGAGACAACGGCAGGCAGATCATTGAGCATGCCGAACGCGATCCCGGCCGCCCGAAGTCTTCTCACCAGTTCTTCTGAGGGATAGCGACGGGTTTCCTTCGCAATCATCGGTTCCAGAGCGTCGCGATTGGCGGTGCGCGACTTGTTGTCGACAAACCTGGGATCGTTAACGAGGGCCGGTAACTCGATGACCTGCTCGCAGAGGCGCGCCCATTCGCGGTTATTGTGTACCGCAATCAAAACTTCCGCCCCGTCGAGGGAGGGATAACTGCCGTAGGGAACGATCGAGGGATGATGCATGCCGACGTTTTTCGGCGCGATCTGAGTATGGACCTGTTGCAGAATGGGGACCGCCATAAGGTCGGCAAGACTGTCGAAAAGCGATAGTGAAAGTTCGCTGCCCTTGCCGGTTCGCTGCCGCACGGCGAGGGCTTCCAGGATGGTGCCATAGGCGTTTATTCCCGTGACGATATCGGCGATGGAGATTCCGATCCGGTTACGGCCGCTAACGCTGGACAGACCGCTTTCGGCCTGGATCAGCATGTCGTAGGCTTTCATGTCCTTGTAAGGCCCACTGCTGCCGTAGCCGGAGATGGAACACGTGATCAGGCGTGGATATCGTTCGTGTAATTCCCTGGTACCAAGGCCGAGGCGCTCGGCGGCACCAACGGCCAGGTTCTGGACGAATACATCGGCCTTCGCGAGCATGCGTTCCATGACCGCCCTGTCGTCGTCTGACTTGAGATCAAGGCGGATCGATTCCTTGCCGCGATTAGCCACCACAAAATAGGTGGCCTCACCTTTCACGTAGTCGTCATAGCCGCGTGCAAAATCACCTTCCGGTCGCTCCACCTTGATAACGCGAGCGCCGGCATCGGCGAGCCGGACGGTGCAAACAGGGGCGGCAAGTGCCTGTTCCAGAGCGACGACGAGAACACCGCCTAGAGGTGATTCATTGCTGTCCATGTCAGTTTCATTCCCCGTCTGATTAGAATGATCTCGGCATGCCCAATACATGTTCGCCGATGAATGCCAGAATCAGGTTAGTCGAGACAGGGGCAACCTGATAGAGGCGCGTTTCCCTGAACTTTCGCTCGATGTCGAATTCCTTGGCGAAACCAGATCCCCCATAGGTCTGCAGGCAAGTATTGCCGGCCTCCCAGGAAGCAGATGCCGCGAGCATTTTGGCCATATTGGCTTCTGCGCCGCAGCGCTCGCCAGCATCAAACAGGCGTGCCGCTTCATGGGCCATCAATTCCGCGGCACGCATGTTTGCATAGGCGTGGGCGATCGGAAACTGGATACCCTGGTTTCTGCCAATTGGGCGATCGAAAACCTTGCGGTCGCAGGCATAATCTTTGGCTCGCTCAATGAAGAATTTGCAATCGCCGATGCATTCGAACGCTATCAGCGTGCGTTCCACGTTCATGCTGTCGAGAACATACCGAAAGCCTTGTCCCTCCTCGCCGATCAACGCGCTTGCAGGAACCTCCAGATCGTCGAAGAACAACTCAGTTGTATGGTGGTTCATCATCGTTTCGATCGGACGGATGGTCAGTCCGTTGGTGAGCGCTGCGTTCATGTCCACCAGGAACAGACTCAAGCCGTCAGTTTTCTTTTTGACCTGGTCCTTTGCTGTCGTGCGAGCCAAAAGCAGGAGCAGATCGGAGTGTTCGGCCCGGCTGATCCATATTTTCTGACCGTTGACGATATATCTGTCACCGTCGCGCCGGGCGAAGGTTCTGATTGAGGTGGTATCCGTGCCCGCAGCCGGCTCGGTGACGCCGAACGCCTGTAGCCGCAGGGTTCCGTTGGCGATCTCTGGAAGGTATCGTCCTTTTTGCTCCGGCGACCCATGCCGCAGAATGCTACCCATGGTGTACATCTGCGCATGGCAGGCGCCCGGATGCCCGCCGGATCGGGATATCTCCTCAAGGATGACCCCAGTGGCTTCAACACTGAGCCCCGACCCGCCGAATTCCTCCGGGATCAACGCCGCAAGATAGCCGGCATCGGTTAAGGCGGCGACAAACTGATCCGGATACTCGCTCTTTGCGTCCAGTTTCTGCCAGTATTCACCGGGGAATTCGGCGCACAGCGCGGTTACGCCGTCCCGAATATCTTGATAATTCTCCACGCTACTCAACTCCTGCGGCTGAGCCGCTCACGCGATGACGAACGGATTTCGAGTGGACGTTTGTGTCGCCACCCAAATCGATTTGACCTGCAGATAGTCGTAGATGGCATCGATGCCACTCTCACGTCCCAGGCCACTGCGCTTGTACCCGCCAAAGGGCGACGTATAACTGATAGCGCGATAAGTATTGACCCATACCGTTCCTACTTTGAGTCTTTCTGCCATACGAATCGATCGACCAATATCGGCGCTCCAGACACCTGCCGCAAGACCGAAAATCACGTCATTTGCTATTTGGATGGCTTCATCTTCGTCCTCAAAAGGTATAACGGCCAGAACAGGGCCGAAGATTTCTTCCTGCGCGATTCGCATGTCGTTCTTAACGCCCGTAAAGATTGTCGGCTCAATGAACTGATTGCCTTTTGCGCCTGGTCCTGTGTACGGCCCACCACCCAGCACACAATTCGCACCTTCCTTCTTGGCGATATCGATGTATTCGATTATCTTGTCAAATTGTGGTCGCGTGGTGATTGGCCCAACATGTGTGTCCGGAGATTTAGGATCCCCAATGTTCGCTTGTCCGGCAACATCGACCAGGCGCTCCACGAACCGATCATGAATCGAGCGCTGCAACAGAAGTCTGGAGCCAGCAATGCAGGTCTGGCCGGTGGCGGCGAATATGCCCGATATCACTCCCATGACAGCCGCCTCCCTGTCGGCATCTGCAAAGACGATATTCGGAGATTTGCCACCGAGCTCCAGCGATACTTTCTTGATTTGGCTGGCGGCAGACTCATAAATCTTCTGGCCCGATACATCCGATCCGGTAAAGGCCACCTTTGCCACGTCTTTGTGGCTGACGAGCGGGACGCCGACTTCGGCACCAAGTCCCGTGACTGTGTTTACAACGCCCGCCGGAAATCCGGCCCGCTCAATGAGTTCCATCAGTGTGACTGTGGAGGCTGACGTAAACTCGGATGGCTTGATTACCGCTGTATTGCCGGCAGCCAGCGCGGGCGCGAGCTTCCATGTCAGCAACAACAAGGGTGAATTCCACGGCGTGATCATGGCAATGACACCGAGCGGCTCATAGCGCGTGTAATTGAAAATATCTGCTTTGTCCGTAGGGATAACAGCACCCTGAATTTTGTCCGCAAGGCCACCGAAGTATCGATACCACTCGGCCATGTATTTGGTCTGGACAGACATTTCTGCCATGAGCTTGCCGTTGTCACGTACTTCGATTTCCGCCAGGCGAGCGGCATCATCTTCAATGAGTTCGGCCAGCCGATTCAGTAGCTTGCCACGCTGCGACGCATTAAGCGTACTCCACTCACCCTCCATGGCGTTTTTTGCTGCCGTCACGGCGGCGTCAACATCTTCGCCTGATCCGCGAGCGATTCTCGCCCACACCTCACCAGAATACGGGTCTTCACTATCGATTGTTTCGCCCGATATTGCGGGAACGAAACTGCCATTGATGTAATGAGTGTAAGTTTTCATTGCTGTTATACCGTTGCTAAATCGATGCGAGTCCCAAGGATTTTCGGAAGCGATTTTTGATGAAGACGCCATCGCGTGGTGGTAGCACGCGTTCTGGCTCGTCTGTGCCGATCACTATCTCGGCATAGGTCGCGCCATCGCGCAGATGCATGCTGGTGCATAATTTCTCGATACCTGTTTCATCAAGAATTCGTTTGCTACTCGTAAATCCGCAGGCTCGCGCAACAGCAACGAGGTCCACGCCCTGTCCGGTATGACTGGGCTGCATGCCCGTCTCGCCGAAATGCTCGTTGTTGAGTACGATGAGCACCAGGTTGTCGGGTTTGGCGACGCCGATCGTCGCAAATCCACCCATCCCCATGAGCTGCTCGCCATCGCCCGTCAGCACCAGCACAGTGCGTCCGGGTTGGGACAAGGCTAACCCCAGACCAACCATTGCAGCGCCACCCATGGCGCCCCAAAGGTAAAAATTACTGTCGTGATCGCCAGCCGCCATAACGTCATAACTGGGTGCGCCCAGGCCCGTGACGACGAGCGCGTCCTTGCGCTCTTTTAAAAGTCGCGCTACGGCATCGCGTCGATTGAGGATGCTCACTTGACCCACGCTTTTCGGCCAATCAGGCGTTGCCCGAGAATAAGGGCACAGGCTTGATCGCCATTGAAAGCAGAATCAGATGCCCCCTCCAATTGAGTCACCACCTCGTTGGCTTTTTCGGCACGAAAGCACTGAACACCCATGAGGCCAAGCGACTGTTCCGTAACCTGGCCCATGGGTGACTGCCAGGGATTGAACTCTGCCCACTCCCCACGCATGGTCACCAACACGAGAAGGGGAAACCTGCACATCGATATCAGCGACAACATGTTAATGCAATTTCCAACGCCACTGCTTTGCATCAACATCGCGGCACGTTTGCCGCCCAGATGAGCACCGGCGCAGATTGCGATACCTTCTTCTTCAGTCGTGCAGGACACGGCGGTCGTGTCCGGGTCTTCGTTGGCCTCACGAATGGCAACGGTATGGGCAGCATCGGGAACATAGGCGATTATCTCGACGCCTGATCGCTTCAACGTGCTCAGAATCTGGTGCTGCCAGTCGCAGTCCGCAGGGGGTGATTTGTTTGCCATGGTCATGAAGGTGGGCGCCTTGCTTGTGGGCATCCTAAATCAGATATACCATTACAACAATTATAATGTCAGCACTTCTGCATTCGATTTATTCGAATTCTAGACAGAGGGTTCCAGGAATTAATCTTAAGCAACTGAAAACATTTCTACATGTCGCGGAGCTGGGGAAGTTGAGCCTGGCGTCGGACGTGCTGGGCACCGCGCAGCCCGCGCTCAGCCGACAGATCAGCATGCTTGAGCATGAACTCGGCGTGCGTCTCTTCAACAGACATGGCCGCGGGATGAGCACAACGGGTGCGGGTGAGAGGCTTCGGGAAAGAGCGAGTTTCCTGATCCGCTATTTGGAGGAAACGCAGACTGATATTCAATCTTTTGCCAAAGAAGTCCGTGGCCGAGTCGTCGTTGGCATGCCGGCGACACTGGCCGAAGTTGTCGCTGCCGAACTCATCGAAAATTTCATGGCTATGCACCCTGAGACATCATTGCGAATTGTCACGGGCCTGAGCGGCCATATTCATGATTGGCTACAGCGGGGCGAAGTCGATGTTGCGGTCCTCTATTCTCAGCAAGCAGATGATTCCCTCGTCGTTGAAAAATTGTTCAATGAGGAACTCCATCTTGTGTTCAAACCGGGTTTCTTGCCGGGCAAGACCCGCTCAATATCCTTTGCGAAAATTTGCAGGCTCCCGCTGGTACTGCCCGCCCAGCGCCATGGATTGCGAACCCTCATTGAAGCTCACGCGACCTCGAAAGGCCTGTCACTGGATGTACAGGTAGAAACCGACTCTTTTCGCGTACTCACCAACCTGGCCTCTCGAGGCAACTATGCGACGATTCTTCCGGCACGCTCAATCAGAGCTGAAATCAAGGCTGGTCTTGTGGAAATTCGCCGCATCACGAATCCATCGCCTTTTCGATCATTGTGCCTTGCACTGCCTGCCGACAGGCCGACAACATCTGCTGTAAGGTTGTTTGCTGACGAACTGAAAGATGCCGTGCGTAGTCCGGCGGTGAGGCACTAACATTGGTCGACATGAGCTACGCACTACACAGAAGTCTTCTGAAGAACCCGCCACGCGCCGTGCGTGGCGAGGGTTCCTATCTGTTTGACGATACCGGTAAACGGTATCTCGATGCCTGCGGCGGTGCTGCCGTATCCTGCCTGGGCCACAGCCACCCGGCAATTATCGAAGCAATTCAAAAGCAAGTCGAACAACTACCTTATGCCCACACATCGTTTTTTACGACGGAGGCCCTGGAAGAGCTCGCCGAAATGCTGGTGGAGGGAGCGCCTGGTATGGGCAAAGTACTGTTACTCTCCGGTGGTTCGGAAACCGTGGAGGCGGCGCTTAAGCTTTCACGGCAATACTTCCTCGAATCCGGCGAGCCGGACAGGCACCTTTTTATCGCGCGTCGTCAAAGCTATCATGGCAATACGCTTGGCGCCCTGGCGGTCGGCGGTAACGAGTGGCGACGTGAACCGTTTCGGCCGCTACTCGTCGGCGGCCATCACATAGCACCCTGTTTCGAATATCGTGAGCGAGCGGCTGACGAAACGCAGGAAGAGTATTGCGACAGAGTGACTCTCGAACTCGAAGAAAAAATCATAGAGCTCGGGCCCGAAAACGTCGCCGGATTCGTTGCAGAGACCGTTGTGGGTGCAACCGCGGGGGCGGTCGTTGCCGTCCCAGGCTATTTCGGTCGTATCCGGGAAATCTGCGATCGTTACGGGATTCACCTGATTCTTGATGAGGTCATGTGTGGAACGGGACGGACGGGATCAATGATGGCTTATCAGCAGGAACACATCACTCCCGACATGGTGACAATGGCAAAAGGACTGGCGGCCGGTTATCAACCCATCGGGGCCCTGCTTTGTACGAATAAAATCATTGAGGTGATCAGAGATAACAGTGGCTACTTTCAACATGGCCACACGTTTATGGGGCATGCCACAGCAGTCGCGGCTTCGCTCGCGACGCAGAAGATAATCAGGAGTGAGGGCCTTCTGCCGAACGTCGTAGCGCGTGGCAAGACAATACGCGATGGGCTGCGCAACGCCCTTGGCGAACATCCGAATGTAGGTGATATTCGCGGCCGCGGGATGTTCATCGGTGTCGAATTTGTCGTAAACAAAGGGAGCAAGGAGTCTTTCGATCCGGCGTCAAAAATACACAGGAAGATTCAAAAAACGGCAATGGAAATTGGGCTGCTTTGCTATGGAATGGGCGGTACCGTCGATGGCAAGCGCGGCGATCACATTCTATTGGCACCGCCGTACAATATCGACGATGTGGAAGAGCAGGAGTTAATAGAAAAATTTGTCGACGCGGTCCGACAGGAACTGCCCATCTAGTATCCGTATATCTTGCCCGGCAGCCAGGTAACGAGTTCAGGAAACACCGCAATTAACAACAGCGCGAACAATTGAATGGCAACGAACGGGATTACCCCCCGATAGATTTGCGCAGTGGTCACCTCCGGCGGTGCGACGCCACGCAGGTAGAACAGCGCGAATCCAAACGGTGGCGTCAAGAACGAGGTTTGCAGGTTAATGGCAATCATGATGCCCAGCCAGACCGGGTCGAGCCCCATGGCAAGCAGTACAGGCCCGACAATAGGCACAACCACAAAGGTGATTTCGATAAAGTCGAGTACAAAGCCCAACAGAAACATTATGAGCATGACGACCATCATGGCGCCGAACACTCCACCCGGAATTGTCTCGAGCAGGGCACGAACGCCGTCGTCGCCTCCATAACCGCGGAACACAAGGGAGAAAATCGACGCGCCAATAAGAATCAGAAATACCATGCTGCTGATGCGCAATGTGCTGCGCATGATTTCCCGGAGGCGTTCAAGGTTGATTGCGCGCCGACCGATGGCTAGCAGCAAAGCGCCCATCCCACCAACGCCCGCAGCTTCTGTGGGAGTTGCGAAGCCGCCCAGTATCGAACCCAGCACCGCGAAAATCAGAACCAGCGGCGGCAGCAGGGCGTGCAGAATTCTTCCAAGTGAAACCCGTTCGTCGGGTCCACGCTCATGCGCCGGCATCGTGTTGGGCTTGAACGCTGCGACAAGAAGCAGGTATGTGATGTACAGAAATACCAACAACAGCCCGGGAATGAGCGCGCCCGCAAACAGATCGCCAACGGAGACGGTCCTGGGCGACAAAATACCCATTTCCAGCTGCGCCTGCTGGTAAGCGGTGGTCATTACATCGCCGAGCATCACGAGAACGATGGACGGTGGAATGATCTGTCCTAGCGTTCCGGATGCGCAGATAATGCCGGATGAGATTTCGGGTGAGTAGCCGCGCCTCAACATCGTTGGCAGCGACAGCAGCCCCATGGTCACGACGGTAGCGCCGACAATACCGGTACTCGCGGCAAGCAACATGCCTATCAGCGTCACCGAAATACCGAGTCCACCGCGCAGACTCCCAAGAAGAGCGCTCATTGTTTCAAGCAAATCTTCAGCAATGCGCGCCCGCTCAAGCGTGACGCCCATGAAGACGAACAAGGGGACCGCGACCAGCATCTCGTTGGTCATTATTCCGAACAGGCGATTGGGCAGCCCAAGCAGTAGAGCTTCATTGAAGCTGCCACCGAGTACACCGAGGCCGGCGAAAATCAGCGCGGTACCGCCGAGCGATAGTGCGACCGGAAAACCGGCAAGCAGCACGAGGATAACCACACCGAACAGCAGCGCGGCGACCCACTCCACCTCAGCCGGCCCTCAATGTGCGAATGCAGCGCAGCAACATGGAAACACCCTGCAGTCCCAGCAAGATTGGCATCACGATCAGTATCGACTTCAGTAGCGGAACCATTGGGTACGGCATCCCGCCGGACTCGCGCGACGCCTCGCGCAGTTGCCAGGACAATGCAACATAGTCGATGGACGCCCACGCCAGGAACGCGCAGAGCGGCAACAAGAAGATAAGAACGCCGATCAGGTCGACCCATGCGCGTCGCGCAGGCGTCATCGCGCGGTAGAAAATATCAACGCGGACGTGTTCCTCTTGCTGCAAGGTATAAGCCGCGCCGATCATAAATACGAACGCATGCATCCAGATCACAGATTCCTGCAACCAGATGAGTCCGGCGTCGAACACGTAGCGCATGACCACAACGACGAACGTGACAATCACCATGAGCAGGGTCAGCCAGGCAGACGCCCTGCCGAGCGTCGCGCTTATTCGGTCGAGCATGAGTGGTCCAACCAGGTAGGCTTGATGGGTTCAGAGCCACCCGGATTTTTCAAGATTAGGCGCAGTCTGCAGTGAATGGCGAGTCCTTTACAAGGGCTGCAACGCCGTATTGGATAATCCGGGTGGCTCCCTTCGGGCGAGTCGTGAAGCGCTCGTCCGCGGTGTTGCGCCCCTTGGCAAGGACTCGCCATTGCCGGCGAGACACGCCTAGTGGCCAAACGCTTCACAACTCGCTGAACCCATCAAGCCTACCTGGTTGGACCACTAGTGGCGCCAGAACATCGGCGTGAACAAGACCAACAGAGTGAAAATTTCCAGGCGCCCCAGTAGCATGCCAACGACCGAGATCCACTTTGCCGTGTCGGTCAGGGACATGAATCCCGAGGAAACGTCGCCGAGCCCAGGACCTAGATTGTTGAGCGTTGCCGCCACTGCAGAAAAAGCTGTTACCTGGTCAAGGCCCGTCAACATCATTGCGACCAGCATCACGCCGAAGACGAGGATATAAACCGAAAAGAAACCCCATACGGCATCGACAATCCGGTACGGCACCACTTTATTGCCCAGCTTGACGGGTATCTCGGCGCTGGGGTGTACGAGCCGGGCGAGTTCGCGTGCGCCCTGTTTGTAAATCAGCAAGCAGCGAATGACTTTGATACCGCCCGCAGTTGATCCCGCAGAGCCGCCGATAAAGCTCGCGAGAATGAGCAGCACGGGAAGTGCTGCCGGCCAGACGGTGAAGTCCTCCGTCGTAAAGCCCGTGGTTGTTGCAATAGACACAGCGTGAAACAGTCCACCAATGAACGTTTGCCCGGGATCTGTGAAGCCGCGGTACTGATACAGGGTTGCAACAACAAAGATGGACAAGATAATCAGAATGAAAGAATACGCTTTGAACTCCGGGTCCTGGAAGTAGTGCTTGATCGACACGTAACGCCAGGCGAAAAAGTGCAGAGAAAAATTGATACCCGCGACGAACATGAAAAAGACCGCCACGAGATTGATCGCATCGCTGTCGAAGTAGCCAATGCTTGCATCATGGGTTGAAAACCCGCCGATGGCGACGGTTGAAAAAGAATGGCAAAGAGCATCAAACCAGCCCATACCAGCCACCCGGTAGCTGAGCATGCAGGCGATGGTGAACGCCAGGTAGACATACCAGAGTGCCTTCGCTGTCTCCGTAATTCGCGGCGTCAGCTTGGTGTCTTTGACCGGACCGGGCGCCTCAGCGCGATATAACTGCATGCCACCGACGCCGAGCATTGGTAACACGGCGACAGCCAACACAATGATTCCCATGCCGCCCAGCCATTGCAGTTGCTGGCGGTAATATAAGATGGAAACTGGAAGATCATCGAGACCCGTCATCAGAGTCGCACCGGTCGTTGTCAGGCCCGACATTGATTCGAAGACGGCGTCGGTAACCGAAAGTGACAGGCTGTCGGCGAAGTAGAGTGGTGCGGCACCGAAGGAACCGAGGACGATCCAAAATGCCGCGACGATAAGAAAGCCGTCGCGAAGCCGCAGGTCTTTGCGCGACCGACGCACCGGGAACCACAATAAGAAGCCCGAAATCAGCGTCAGGCCGAAGCCTCGAATAAATGGTTGCCAGGAATGATCGTCGTAGTACAGGCTGAACAATATTGGCGGCAACATTGTCAGGCTGAACATCATCAAGAGCAGCCCGAGGATTCGTTGTACGACCGTCCAGTTCATTACACGAAGGACACACTGACCTGGAACAGGGCCTCAAGTTGCTCAATCTTGCGTCGGTCCGTCATGAAGAGAATCACATGGTCATCAGTCTCGATCACTGTATCGTGATGCGCAATGATCACTTGATCGTTGCGCACGATAGCAACTATCGTGGTTCCTTTTGGCAACTCAAGATCTTCGATGCTGCGACCGACGACCTTGGAGGTATCCGCGTCGCCGTGCGCGATCGCCTCCATCGCCTCAGCGGCTCCACGACGCAGTGAATGGACTTTAACCACGTCACCGCGACGCACGTGTGCCAGCAACGAGCCGATCGTGACCTGCTGCGGTGAAATTGCGATGTCGATGGTGCTCGACTCAACAAGTTCCACATACGACTCACGATTGATCAGCGCCATTACCTTGTGTGCGCCCAGTCGTTTCGCGAGCATGGCGCTGAGGATATTGGCTTCCTCCGAGTTGGTGAGCGCGACGAACACATCGACATTATCGACATTCTCTTCGAGTAGCAGTTCTTCATCGGCCGCATCGCCGACAAGCACAATTGCCTTGTTGAGTTGTTCGGATATCTGGCGTGCACGCCGCGGGTCGCGCTCAATTATCTTGACCTGATTTGTCTGCTCCAGCGCGAGCGCCAGACGTACGCCAATATTGCCACCGCCTGCAATCACTACGCGCCGTACCGGATCTTCCAGGCGCCGCATCTCGCTCATGAAAACGCGAATGTCCTTGCGGTCAGCGATAAAAAATACTTCATCGTCTTCCTGTATCACGGTATCGCCGTCCGGTAATATCGCTTTGCCCTGACGGTATATCGCAGCAATGCGAGCTTCGGTGTTGGGAATGTGATCTTTCAACGTGGCAATTCGTTGCCCGACGAGCAAGCCTTCCCGGTCTGCCTTGACGCCGACAAGTCGTACACGACCGTCAGCAAAGTCGAGTACCTGTGATGATCCTGGATAGAGAATAAGCTGCTCGATGTAGCTGCAGACCAGCTGTTCCGGGCTAATGCGGAAGTCGATAGGAATCGCGGCCGGCGAGAATAACTTGTCCGCGTTCATATATTCTGCGCTGCGAATGCGTGCGATTTTGGTCTGCGTGTTAAAACGGGTGTGCGCAACCTGGCAGGCGACCATATTGGTTTCGTCGGTGTCTGTTAACGCAACGATGATTTCAGCGTCGCGTGCTCCAGCACGTTCCAGCACTTCAGGGTAGGCGGCGTGACCGACAACGGTACGAATGTCGAGACGATCCTGCAACTCACGCAAGACGTCGGCCCGCGTGTCGACAACCGTGACGTCGTTGGCCTCTTCACGCGATAAATGATATGCCGCGGATGAACCAACCTGACCTGCGCCGAGAATGAGAATTTTCATCGATTGTAGTCTACATCAGATCGAGATTTGCATAACTCAGAACGAGCCACTTTGTGCCTGCCGTCTCAAAGTTGACTTCGACACGGGCGTGGGCGCCCTGACCTTCGCAGTTGAGTATCACACCATCACCAAACTTGCTGTGCCGGACTCGCTGACCCAAATGTATACCAAGCTCATTTCCGGGCGCAACCGATCGATTCTTGCGGCGCATTGGCGACGTTGATCGCAGCGGTCGGGAAACCTGTACGCGCGGGCGGATTTCCTCTATGCATTCGTCCGGTATTTCGGCGATGAAGCGAGACGGCTGAGCATAGTTGTCCACTCCATGCAGTCGTCGTTGCTCGGCGTAAGAGATATAGAGTGTTTGTTTGGCGCGCGTAATACCGACGTAACAGAGGCGGCGTTCCTCCTCAAGGCCATCCGGGTCCGCAAGCGATCGTTGATGTGGGAACAGACCTTCTTCCATGCCGCACATGAACACGAGCGGAAACTCGAGACCTTTTGCAGAGTGCATGGTCATGAGTTGTACACAGTCCTCCCACGCATCGGCTTGCCCTTCACCCGCCTCCAAAGCCGCGTGTGACAGAAATTCGTCCAGCGGCGCCATCTCCTCTGCCGGGTCAGGCTCGAAACTCTTGGCCGCGCTTACAAGTTCGAGCAGGTTCTCGACGCGGGTTTCGCCTTTCTCGCCTTTATCTTTTTTGAAGAAGTCGAGTAGGGTGCTTACGCGAATAACGTGGTCAACCTGATCATGCAAACTCAGGCCCCTGGTCTCCCGTGCCATACGCTCGATAAGGGACATGAATGCGTTAACTGCATTGGCGGCGCGACCATTGAGGTCGCCACTGGCAATTGCGCCGGCCGCGCGCCACATCGAGCAGGCGTTGGCCCTGGTATATGAGCGCATCATCTCAACGGTACGTGCCCCGATTCCGCGCGTTGGCTTGTTGACGACACGTTCGAAAGCACTGTCGTCATCGCGGTTGGATATGAGGCGCAGGTATGCGAGCGCATCTTTGATTTCGGCGCGCTCAAAAAAGCGCAAACCGCCATAAACGCGATAAGGAATTCTGGCGTTTATAAGACCCTCTTCAAGCACGCGCGACTGGGCGTTGGAGCGGTACAGGACAGCCGCATCTGCGCGGGCATTGCCTTGAGCAATCCAGTCACGTAGCCGGCCGATAACGAAGTCCGCTTCGTCACGCTCGTTATAGGCGGAGTAAACTTTGATCGTTTCGCCGACGGATCCCTCAGTCCAGAGATTCTTCCCCATGCGTGAGTGGTTGTTTGCGATGAGGGCATTGGCCGCATTGAGAATGGTCGCCGTGGAGCGGTAGTTTTGCTCCAGCTTGATTATGCGCGTGCCGGGAAAGTCTTTCTGAAAGCGTTGAATATGCTCTACGCGCGCGCCGCGCCAGCGGTAGATGGACTGATCGTCGTCGCCGACGACGAACGGCACACCGGTGTCTCCTGCGAGCAAGCGCAACCAGGCGTACTGGATGGCATTGGTGTCCTGAAACTCGTCCACCAGGAGATGTTGAAAACGGCGCCGGTAGTGCTGCAGCAACTCGCCGTTGTCGCGCAGCAGCTCATGCGCTCGCAGCAATAGCTCCGCGAAGTCGACGAGACCACCGCGCTGACAAATTTCCTCGTAGGACTGATAAAAGGAAATCATCTGCCGCCGATTCGGATCATTTTCGTCGTCGAGATGTTGCGGGCGCAAGCCCTCGTCTTTCTGCGCGTTAATGAACCACTGGATTTCCTTGGGCACCCAGCGACTGTCATCAATTTCAAGGTTTTTCAGCAAGCGCTTTATCAGTCTCAGTTGGTCGTCGGCATCGATAATCTGAAAATTCTGCGGCAGCCCGGCTTCACGCCAGTGCCGGCGCAACATTCTGTGTGCGAGGCCATGGAATGTGCCAATCCATAAGTGTTGTACGGGAACGTTGAGCAACGATTCAATACGACCGCGCATTTCGGCCGCCGCTTTGTTCGTAAAAGTTACAGCGAGCAGACTTTGTGGCGAGATGCCTTCAACGTCTATAAGCCAGGCTGCGCGATGCACGAGCACGCGAGTTTTGCCGCTGCCGGCGCCGGCGATGACCAGCGTGGGTTCGGCCGCTGCAGTAACGGCCTGACGCTGTGCGTCATTCAGTTTGTCGAGGATCGGGGTGACATCCATTGTGAGCTGATGCCCGTCGGCGAGCCGGAATTCGAGAGCGCGAAAGTGTAGCAGAGTTCTACCGTAGCCAGCGTACTCCGAGCAAGAACTGGTTGCGTTCGTACTGAATGCGGGTGTCGTTCGATACCGTTTCTTTATAATGTGCTGCGGCGACGAGGCTCAGACTTTGCGTCATCCTGAAAGTGCCGATGATATTGATTCTTGCGCTTTCCTGCGTCTTTCGGCCGGCGACCGGATTGTGGAATGCGAACGCATTCGGGAAGTTGTATAGCTCATAGACACCGTTTGCCACCAGGTCAAAGCGGGCTCCGGCAGACCAGTGCAACTCTACGCCATAGCTGTCGCGCGTGTAATCGTTGTACGCAACGTATTTATCAGTGCGCTCGGTTCGATTGGCGCTAACGCCGAACCACAAACCGTCGATAATTCGCTGCCGGACGTTTAGTGTCAGCGACAGGTAATCGTAGCGAATTGTGGGGTTGCCGATCCGCTGTTGGCCGTCGAGATCGTACGCGGGCCGGTCGCCGAAGCGGCGGCTGTAGCCCTCCACAGTGATACGCAGCAGGGACGACGGCGCAAATTTATATTGCCCGAAGAGGCTCACCAAAAAATACTCGTGGTCATACTCGGGAACTACGAGCGTATCTTCGTAATTCCACAACTGACCTTTGACTATCGCGCCGATTGCCAGGTGTTCGTGCGACTGCCTGAGAATCAGCTCCGGGCCGTAGCGAATGTAATTCATACGCTCGTCTATACTGATGCCACCAATGCTTCGAGAATTGCCGTTGTCGGGATCGTAGTAATTCTCGTCATGCTGTGCGATTTTGAACGCACTGTAGACTTCACGTTCGCGCGCGCCCTCCCTGCGGCGAAACTCGTTGCCAAAGCTGACCTCATGTAGATATTCATTGCCGTTCTCCAGGTCTTTGTTCTGGTAGTAACGTCCGGCGAGTCGGTAGGCGGTGTAAAAGCCTTCGAACTTGAGGCTGTTGACCAGGTACTTGGCGCTCAGACTCAGTGGCATGAATACGCCCGACTTAGGCTCCGGCGTCACCAGCGGCAGGGTTGGGTCGGAAAAATCGATGTAAGGCTGATCCGGTGAGCGAAATACATTGTCGTCGCTGCCGAAACCAACGCGTGCGCGTAACTGCAGGGATGTAAATTCCCGCTGTGCTTCGCGGTGCGGTGCGCGAGCATTCAGACGGTAAGGTTTGTCCTGCTCGGCCTGAATCCGTGAGATCGCAATGACGGCATAGTTGTGAATCTTCTGCCGCACGTTCTGGTCGCGCGCGAGACGAAACCAGCGTAGCGCTGCGTCGGAATCTCCCATCGCATACGCATTGAGTCCAAGATTGTAGTGCGCGGGAATGCGTAGCGACGGGTCTTCCAGGGAGATCAGAAACGCTTCACGGGCGCGGATGTGTTGGCTCGCACGGAAATTCGCGATGCCGGAGTTGTAATGCAACAACGGGGTATCCATGCCAGCTTCGGCTGCCTGCCGGTAACGCAGCAATGCCGCCCAGTAGAGATCGTCCCGGAACAGGCGATTGCCCTCCGCGAAGTACTGCCGCGCTGACAGTGCGTGGGCGCTTTGCAACGGTGCGAGGAGGCCAATACAGACCAACAGCAGCAATGAAGCAGTAAGGGAGATCCTCTTGAACATTGGACTGGCGAAATTCCACGTTATGTCAGATAGCAGAGGTTAACGGCAAAGGCGGCGTCAAGACTATGACGTAGTGCAGGAAAAACCCCCCGAATGCGTACAAACGGGGGGTTTTTGAGCATTTGGCCCTGAGATTGCTCAATCAGTGGTTGCCGAGGTGACTAGTCGACGACTTCGTCGTGTGCGCCCTCGCCGTCGCCGTCGTGAGGTTCGTCGTCTTCGTGGAACTCGTCCGTGTCGACATCCTCGCCGTCTTCGAAGTCGTCCTCGTCGTCGAGTTCGTCTTCTTCAAGAATGTCATCGTGGTCGAAGTCGTCACGATGGTCTGCGTCCTCGAAGTCATGCTCGCGGTCAGACTCATTCTCGTGGTGCATGTCATCGTGGTCGTCACGCTCCTGCTCGGACTCGTCGCGCTCATCGTCATCCGCGTCGTGATCGTCGCCAGCATTGTGATCGGGTCCGTCCATTTTTGAGATCTCGGCACTGAGCGCGCCGACATTGTCCAGGACCACCATCGTGACATCGAGGTCGTCCAGCGCGTCACTCGCATTTGTGGCGTCGGCATGCGCGGCGGCCGGGAGGAATGCAACAAAGGTCAAAGCCAGGATTGCAAAAAATACAGTCAGTTGTTTCATCGTCCTACTCCTTTAGATGACGTCTACCCGCACCCTGAAAGTGCGAGCACGATCCATGTGTTCGAGGGTTGCCATTACCTCGCCACCCATGGGTGACAGGGCAATAAGTCTGAGCGGCAATAGATTTCTGCCGGCAGTGAGACTGGTCTGCCACGAGATCTCACGTTGACCCGGAAAACCGACGAGTTCGACGCCTTCCGGCAGCATTATTGTCAGGGTTGCGCCGACCAGCGGCGTGTTGGAGGCAAAAACGAAATTCACTGTCTGCGGTTCGGCCAGCGTCATCGTAATACCGGGAACGCCAGGCGTGTCAGCCTCCGGCAGGTTCGGTGCTGTAAGGAAAAAACCACCGATCAGCCAGAGCGCGAGTCCCGCAGCGATGGCAGAACCGAAGCCGGTCATGACCCAGCGATTGCGTTGGCGACGCGAGCCCTCGTGTGTCGCACGTACAAGCGCCTGGTCGAAATAGGCTGCGTTTGCTGCTGGCATCGGGTAATCCTTTAACAGTGCCGTGATTTCAGAATCATCCTGCATAATCTCTAACACGCTCCCTGTTCGAAAAAGGTTCCGTCCTTATCGAGAATTTCCCGCAGACGGGCCCGGGCGCGGTGCAGGCGGGACTTGACCGTGCCGACCGGAATATCCATAAGCACATGAATTTCATTGAGTTTATAGCCTTCCGTGTCATGCAGAAGGACGATGACGCGATGGTCGTCGCTGAGCTGCGATAAAGCGGCGGCTAGCCGCTCAAATCGCTGCCATTGCTCATGGTCGCGGGCCGGGTCGTCCACGCCCGGCAGGCCGGCCAGCCCGTCACCCGACAGCTCGCCCTCTTCCACCGTGTGCATGCGCCGGCGCGCGAAACGCCGCTGTTCGTCGATGAACAGGTTGTACATCACGCGCGACAACCACGATCCCGGCGCGTCGATATTCACCAGATCGTCGAGCTTGCCGTATGCCCTGATCAGCAGCTCCTGGAACAGGTCTTCGGCCTCGGCCTTGCGGCCTGTCAGCCGCCAGGCGAGCCGATACAGCCGATCCATGTGTGGCCGTAGGATCTTTTCGAATGTGGGGTGATTCGACGTCGACATCGTGATCCCGAGTCTAGTGGTGAACGGGCTCGTGACAAGGTCATGATACGCATTTTGCCCGGCTCGCGGCTCAGCGCGTTTGATCTCAAATGCTGATTGGGAATAACAGGTAGTGGTCGACCAGCAACGCGGCGAACAATAGCCCTAAGTAGTTGATCGAATATTTGAACATCGCCATCGGCAATTCCTCGTCATCGTGATCGCGGTACATGCGAATGGCGTAGTACAGAAAGTAAGCACCGAGGATGGAGGCTGCGACGAGATATATCAGGCCGCTCATGCCAATCAGGTACGGCATGATCGTGACGAAAAATAACAGGATCGAGTAGAGGAGAATGTTGAGCCGCGTATAGGCTTCCCCGTGCGTCACCGGAAGCATTGGAATATTCACTTTCGCGTATTCTTCTTTTCGCGCGATTGCCAGTGCCCAGAAATGCGGCGGCGTCCAGACAAACACAATCAGGAACAACATCAATGCACCGCCGGTGAACTCGTCGGTTACCGCTGTCCAGCCCAGGATGGGTGGAGCCGCGCCGGCAGCTCCGCCGATCACGATGTTTTGCGGTGTGGCACGCTTCAGCCAGGCGGTGTAAACGACGGCGTAGCCGATCAAGGAGAAAAATGTCAACACCGCTGTCAGCGGATTGACGAGGAACCACAGGGTGATCATCGAGACAGCACCGAGTGATGAGGCAAACGCCAAAGCGGATTTCTCGGTGAGCCTTCCTTGTGGCAACGGGCGGCCACGCGTTCGCATCATCAGTATGTCGATGCGGGCGTCCAGCACGTGATTGAAAACGGCGGCGGAAGACGCCGCCAGCCCAATACCCAGTGTGCCGAAGACGACCGGCATGACGCCGGGCCAGCCAGGTACGG